>Ga0307415_100000028_pt1 | contig 60969 bp, 59 predicted proteins | sample DK1Cmetagenome_FD_204524 | JGI IMG/M metagenome (GOLD analysis project Ga0307415, IMG submission 204524) | Maize rhizosphere microbial communities from greenhouse at UC Davis, California, United States - DK15-C-2 | ecosystem: Host-associated > Plants > Roots > Rhizosphere > Soil | place: USA... | reverse complement strand
ATCGTGCTGCACTACCTGGCCGACCTGCCCGTCGACGAGGTCGCGGGCATCCTCGACGTGCCGGTCGGCACGGTCAAGTCCCGCCTCTCGCGCGGCCGGGCGGCGCTGGCCGCCCGCCTGGACGGCTACCCGACGGAGGTGGCCCATGCGGGATCTTGACCTTGAGCGCCGGCTGGTGGGCGAGCGCACGGACCTGCTGGGCTCGATCAAGGTGCCCGAGCTGGGCGTGATCCATACCCGGGCCCGGGCGGTGAAGCGGCGCCGGCGGGTGGCCAGCGCCGCCGCCGCCCTGGCCCTGCTGGGCACCGTGGGCGGCGGTGTCGGCATCCTCCGCAGCGGCCCGGCGACGGCGCCGCCGGACATGGCGGCCAGCGGCACGCCCCCGTTCCAGTCCGTGTACCGCGGTTCCGGCCTCACCATGTGGGGACTGACCGATCCCCGCCTGGACCTGCCGGGCCATCTGTACTCCGTCGAGTTCGCCGACGCCGAACAGGGGTTCGCGATCGCCGCCGAGTGCCGGGGCGACGCGTGCGAGCTGTCGTTCGCCGTCACGGCCGACGGCGGCCGCACCTGGAACAAGAGGCCGCTGCCGATCGACCGCGCGCCGGCCCGCTCGCTGCCGGTCCTGGTGGCGTTCGGCGCCGGACATGTGGGGCTCACCGGCGACGCGGCGTCGATCTGGAGCGATGGCCACTGGGTCTCCTCCGACACCGCCTCGCCGCAGTCGGTCACGTTCGTACCCACGGGCGGGCGGCTCTGGATGCCGCCCAGCGACGCGTGCGCCACCGGCCCGCTGTACGTCTGGCGAACGGGCCGCCCGCTGGCCACGCTGGCCACCAAGCCGCCGATCGAGGTGTGCCGGGTCATGAGCGCGCCGAGCGGCGGCGCGTGGTGGGTGGGTGGCTATGTCAACGGCGCGGCCGGGCGGCGACCCGCGGTCGCGGTGAGCCGCGACGCCGGAGTCACCTGGCAGAAATTCGAGTTCGGCGCCGCGACCGGAGACGCCTGGGCGCAGGTCAGCTCGCTCGGCAGCGACGTGTACGCCAGCGTGGTGTCACTGCGGGACGCCGACACGGGGATGCTGCGCCTGCACGCCGTCTACCGGTCCGCCGCCGGAGGGCCGTTCCGGCCGCACGGGCCGAACGACGGCACCCTCGTGGGCGAGGTCGTTCCGCTGCTCGACGGTAGTCTGCTCGTCGCCAGCGACGGGTGGTACCTCAGCACCCGCGGTGGCCGGTTCGTGCGGGACACCGAGTCGCTGCCCTACGTGGGTCGCTTCGCCCGGACGCCGGGCGGATGGGTGGCCCTCGACCTGTTCCGGACCGGCTACGCCGCCGTCTCGCGCGACGGCACCACCTGGCACAAACTCAACGTCTACTAGCTCCGCGTACCCTTCGCGTCGATCATGACGTTAGCGTCATGATCGACGGGGGTTTGCTGGCATCAGACTCATGATCGTGGGGATCGTGAGGCGATTCCTGGGCGGGTGACTCCTGGGCGGGCGATTCCTGGGCGGGTGACTCCTCGGCGGGGGGCGGGACGGGCGCGGGTGGTACCAGGGAGAGCCCGACGCGGGCGACGCGGCGACCGTCCATCTCGATGACCCGCAGCCGCCAGACATCGTCGCCGTCGTCGACGAGCGTCTCGTCGCCAAGGGTCGGCAGCCGGCCCAGCGACGCCATGAGGTACCCACCGACGGTGTCGTACGGGCCGGGGGACAGCGTGACGCCGACGCGCTGGGCGAAGTCGTTCAGGTTGAGCAGACCCTCCACTTCGGACGGTACGGATCCGTCGACCGACGCGGGGTCGGGTGCCGCGTCGTACTCGTCGTGGATCTCACCGACCAGCTCCTCGATCAGGTCCTCGAGGGTGACGATGCCCGCCGTGCCGCCGTACTCGTCGACCACGAGGGCCACGTGGTCGCCTTCGCGGCGCATCTCGGACAGCGCGGTGAGCACGCGCTTGCTCGCGGGCAGCGTGCGCAGCGGCCGGGCCAGCTCGCCGACGGTACGGACGGTGTCGGCGTCGGGCCGGATCAGCAGATCGCGCAGGTGCACGAAACCGATGACGTCATCGTGGGTACCGTCAATCACCGGAAACCGGGAGTGCCGCGCCGTCGCCACGATCCGTACGGCGTCGGATACGTTCGCGGCCGCTTCCAGGAAGACGACCTCGGTGCGGGGCACCATCAGCTCGCGCACGTGCCGGTCGCCGGCGATGATGACGTCTTCGATGAGGCGCCGTTCGTCACCGTCGAGCACCAGACTGCGCGCCACGAGTTCACGTATCTCGGCCTCGGTCAGGTCGGCCCGAGGGTTCTCGCCGAGCAGCCGGGCCACCCACCGCGTGGCGGCGTCCGCGCCCCGGACCAGGACGCGGGCGAGCGTGCGTCGCAGGCGCGGAGTCTTCAAGCCGGTATGGTCGTCCCGCCCGGAGGTCGGCACCGTGCCTCCCCCGGGCCCGGTACTGCCATCGCCCATGCGGCGATTCTAAGGTCGTCCGTTCGGCACGGCGACCCCGAACGTGACAGCTCGAGTCACTCCAGCCACTGCAGCAACGGCTCTTCCAGGCTGAGCGCGTCGCGCCCCACCCCGTCGAGAATCGCGACCGTCGGCGGGTCGAGGGCGACCACCCTCACCCGCACCCTGTTCAGGATCGGGTCCAGCGACGCCTCCATGGGCGTCGACGGCTCGGAGTTCAGCCGGTCGACGATCCGCCGCAGGTCGCTCGCGCTGTGGCGGACCTCGTGCACGCAGAGGTTTCCCGGATAGATCGCGCTGAGTCGAACGCGGGCCTCCTCCACGTCGCCGGTCGTACCGACGACCAACACCCTGACCGGCGGAGCGCTCGCATTGTCCGGTACGGCGCCCGGATGGCCCTCCCAGAGTTCGGTGTACCGGTCCGGGTCGCCCGCAACCTCCTGCGCGAGTGCCTGTTCGGCGCCGGTCGCGTCGTCGGTCGTACCGAATCCGGCTCCGGGCCGCCACCCCTTTGGCGGGGAACACGGCACCGGCGGCTCCGTCGGCACCGGAGGGTCGACCGTCGCCTCGACCACGCGGGAGACGGCGAGCGTGCCACCGCGGTACGTACCCTCGACCCGGACCGGGCGGCTGTACGCCTGTCCCCCGGTGGTGGTGTTCACGAGCCAGGACGGGTCCACGCCGGTCACCGGCACCGCGACCCGGCCGCAACCGGCCCGCGACGAGGGCAGATCCATCGTCGCGAAAACGGTTGCGCAGAGCCGGATCTGCTCGTCGCGGTCGCGGAAAAGCGTGCCCGTGCCCTGCATGGGTAGGCCGCGTCCGCTGTCGGGCGGCGGCGTCGGGGGTCCCGGATCGGAATCGCCGCCCGCCGGGCTCCGACCCGAGCCGTACCGGATGGCCAGGGGCACCAGGACGGCGACGAGCACGACGGCGATGCCGGCGACGGTCGCGATCCGCACCCAGCGGGTCCGCGCCCCGCCGTCGACCTGATCCTCGCTCACCCGGACACCTCCTGCGCTCCCCAGCTTCGCACCCACTACTACCCGAGCGCTCGGGATGCCGCACCAAGATCGCGTGGTCAGGGTCAGGAGGCGTCGATGATCATCGCGGCGCCGACCGTACGGTTGGTCGACTCGTCGATGACGATGAGGCCGCCGGTCGCGCGGTTGCGGCGGTACTCGTCGGCCAGCAGCGGCACGGTCGTGCGCAGCCGGACCCGGCCGATCTCGTTGAGAGACAACGACGATGCCGACTCGTCGCGGTGCAGCGTGTTGATGTCGAGGCGGTACTGCAGGTCCCGGACGACCGCGCGCGCGTTGCGGGTCGTGTGCTTGACGGCGTACTTGCGACCCGGCTCCATCGGCGTCGACTCGTCCATCCAGCAGACCAGCGCGTCGATGTCCTGGGCCGGCCGCGGTGCGTTGTGCGGTCGGCAGATCAGGTCGCCGCGCGAGACGTCGAGCTGGTCGGTGAGGCGGACCGTCACAGACATCGGCGGGTGCGCCTCGGTGACCGGACCGTCGGCCGTGTCGATGCTGGCGATCCGGCTGGTGAACCCGGAGGGCAGCACCATGACCTCGTCCCCCGGCTTCAGGATCCCGGAGGCGACCTGACCGGCGTACCCGCGGTAGTCGGGGTGCTTGGTCGACTGTGGACGGATGACGTACTGCACCGGAAAGCGCACGTCGACCAGGTTGCGGTCCGAGGCGATGTGCACGTGCTCGAGGTGGTGCAGCAGCGCGGGCCCGTCGTACCAGGGCATCCGGGTCGACCGGGTCACGATGTTGTCGCCATGCAGCGCCGAGACCGGGACCACGGTGAGGTCGGGCGCCTCGAGCTTGGCCGCGAACGAGGTGAACTCGTCGGCGATGGACTCGAAGACCTCCTCCGACCAGTCGACCAGGTCCATCTTGTTCACGCACAGCACCAGGTGGGGCACGCGCAGCAGCGAGCAGAGGAACGCATGCCGCCGGGACTGCTCGACCAGGCCCTTGCGGGCGTCCACCAGGATCAGCGCGAGGTCGGCCGTGGAGGCGCCGGTGACCATGTTGCGGGTGTACTGGATGTGCCCGGGTGTATCGGCGATGATGAATTTTCGCCGCGGGGTGGCGAAGTAGCGGTACGCCACGTCGATGGTGATGCCCTGCTCCCGCTCGGCCCGCAGGCCGTCCGTGAGCAGGGCAAGGTTCGTGTACTCGTCGCCGCGGGCCGCGCTGACCGCCTCCACCGACGCCAGCTGGTCTTCGAAGATGGACTTCGTGTCATAGAGCAGGCGGCCGATCAGCGTCGATTTGCCGTCGTCGACCGAGCCCGCGGTGGCGAAGCGCAGCAGGTCCATCGGACGGGCGGAGGCGGCCCGGGCGGTACGCCGAATGTCGTCGGTCACGGCTAGAAGTAGCCCTCTCGCTTGCGGTCCTCCATGGCGGCCTCGCTGCTCCGATCGTCACCGCGGGTCGCGCCGCGCTCGGTGATCCGGGTCGCGGCGACCTCTTCGATGACCTTCTCCACCGTGTCCGCGTCGGAGCTGACCGCCGCGGTGCACGTCGCGTCGCCGACCGTGCGATAGCGGACCCGGGTCACGTACGACCGCTCGCCCGCCCGTACCGGGAGAAACTCGTGCACCGCGTAGAGCATGCCGTCGCGGTCGACCACCTCGCGGTCGTGGGCGAAGTAGATGGACGGCAGCGGGATCGACTCGCGGGCGATGTAGTGCCAGACGTCCAGCTCGGTCCAGTTGGACAGCGGGAAGACCCGGATCGACTCGCCCGCATGGATCCGCGCGTTGTACAGCGACCACAGCTCCGGTCGCTGGTTGCGGGGGTCCCACTGCCCGAACTCGTCCCGGAAGCTGAATACACGCTCCTTGGCCCGCGCCTTCTCCTCGTCCCGGCGGGCCCCACCGAAGATCGCATCGAACCGGTACTTCTCGATGGCGTCGAGCAGCACCGGGGTCTGGATCCGGTTGCGCGACCCGTCGGCCGGATCCCGCACCATGCCGCTGGCCAGAGCCTCCGGCACCGACGCCACGATCAGGTTCACGCCCAGCTCGGCCACGCGCCGATCGCGGTAGGCCAGCACCTCGGCGAAGTTGTGCCCGGTGTCGACATGCATCACGGGGAACGGGATGGGCGCCGGGGCGAACGCCTTCTCGGCCAGGCGCAGCATGACGATGGAGTCCTTGCCGCCGGAGAAGAGCAGCACCGGCCGCTGGAACTCGGCCATCACCTCGCGCAGGATGAAGATGCTCTCGGCCTCGAGCGCTGCGAGGTGCGAGAGCCGATACGTCGGTGCGGCGCTCATGGATACCTCTACAAATGGGCGACCGGACCAGCGTACGCGAGGACGGGCCCGGAGCCGGCGTCGCCTGGACCGAGGAGCGCAAGGAGCGTGCGCAACGAAGCAGAGTCAGGCGCTGGGGGCGTGGTAGAGGTTCTGGGTCGCCTCGAGACCCCGCACGATGATCGACTCGGTGACGTCCGCGGCCCGGTCGATCAGGAACTCCAGATCCTTGCGCTCGGCCGCCGAGAAATCCGTGAGCACGTAGTCGGCCGGATCCTGGCGCCCGGGCGGCCGCCCGATGCCGAACCGGACGCGGAGGAAGTCGCGAGTGGACAGCGATCGGGACAGGGAGCGGACGCCGTTGTGACCGCCCTCACCCCCGCCGATCTTGGCCCGCACCTGCCCGTACGGGAGATCCAGCTCGTCGTGCACCACGACGATCCGGTCCGCCGGGACCTTGTAGAAGGCGGCCAGGGCCGCGACCGGTCCGCCGGAGAGATTCATGTACGTCATGGGCTTGGCCAGCACCAGCCGGGGGGAGTCGACGCCCACCCCCAGGCGCCCCTCCCCCACATCGGCGATCGCCCGCCGGTGCTTGCGCAGGCCGATGCGGGTCCGGTCGGCGATCAGGTCGACGACGAAGAAGCCGACATTGTGGCGATTGCGGGAGTACTCCAGACCGGGGTTGCCCAGACCCACGATCAGCCACAGGTTCTCGTCGTCCACGCCGCGCCTTCCTCACCCGCGTCGTGCGGGCCCGGGCCGTACGACGCCAAGGCTTGGTCGCCGCGCCGCGCTCGACGCACCGACCCGGCCTTGGCGCAAGATCAGGCCTCGGCCGGCGCGGGTGCGGCCGCACCCTCGGCCGGAGCCTCGGCCTCGGCCTCCTCGGCCGGCTCCTCCGCGGCGGCGGTCTCGCCCTCGAGCTCCTCGGCCGTCGGCGCGACCGAGATGATCGCCACCACGGACTCCGGATCGCCCACGAGCTCCACGCCCTCGGGAAGCGAGACCGACGCCGCGGTGATCCGCGTCCCCGCCTCGAGACCCTCGATCGAAACCTCGAGATGGTCCGGTAGGTGCAGGGCGTCGGCGCTCACCGAGAGCCGGTCGTGCTCGTGGATGACCAGCGTGCCGCGGGCGGCCTCGCCGATGAGGTGGACCGGGACGTCGACGTTGACCCGCTCGCCACGGCGCACGATCACGAGGTCGACGTGTACGAATGTGTCTTTGAGTGGATGGCGCTGGATCGATCTCGGCAGCGCGAGGGTCTCGGTGCCGTCGGCGAGGGAGACATTGAAGATCTGGTTGAGGCCGCCGTGGCGGATGGCCGCCGCGAACTCGCGGGCGGGTAGCGAAATGTGCTTCGGGGGCTCGCCATGCCCGTACAAGACGGCGGGCACCTTACCGGCGCGGCGGGTCCGGCGGGCGCCACCCTTGCCAAGCTCGGGGCGCGGCTCCGCGCTGATCTTTACTTCGGACACGGGAGTACTCCTGAGGACTCTTGCTGGGTGCGTGCGGTGCGCGGGCGAGGGTGCATCGGTCACCTGCCGAGCACCGCGCCGATCACGGCACCCGGCCTGGCGACCTCGGATGCCCTCGCCGTGGCAACCGCATCAGTCTACCGGAGGGTTGACGCGCCTCTTGCGCGGTCCCCACCCACCTGTCCAGATCCGCCAGCGCCTCCGGGGCCGGAACCGGGACCGCCAACCGCCGTCCACCCCTCCGCGGGGGCCCGTTCGCGCGGGCTCAAGGCTACCGTCCGCCTCACGGGCACCATCGCGGCCGGCTTTTCCGGCATAACCCGACGTAAGCCCGGCGCGAGGTGCTCGACGAGCTGCGCCTACCGGCGGCCGACCTGATCGGCCCCACGTAGGGCGACGGGTTCAACATCCGGATGGCCACCGCCGGCGCCGCCTCGGTGGTGCGGGGTGAGCAAGCTCCACGCGGTCCACCATGATCGCCGTCCAGACCGCCGAACCTGCAGCTGACGCAAGGATGATCGCGATTCTGAGGACAATCGTGGAGTCCAACTGCACCTTTGTCCTGAGGATCGCGATCTCGCATGCTGGCGCGCCCGCGGTGCCCGCGTGGACGTGAGCCTGGTGATCCCGACGTACGACTCCCGCCGGTGGCCGGGCCTGGTGGCCGCCGTCGGGAGCGTGGCGGCCCGCCCACCGTCCACACCGGACCATCTGGCGACCCGCGAGCGGGTGCTGCGCGACGCGCCGTCGATCATTCCCAGGCCGTGTTGACGATGGTCGTTCTACCCCCGGTTATTGCCAACTTATCGCACAAAACGCACACATGGTATCGATGCCTCGTTCCGCTCGTTGAGCGGAACATGGCAGGGAGCGTAGCCGGGCACCGCGCGATCCAGACATGGATCGGTCTCGCGGTCTCGATCGGCGAGGCGGCGGCGGTGCTGCTGCCGGAGGCGGGGCCGGTGCGCCTGCCGCTGTGCCTGGCGTTCACCTGTCTCGGGCCGGGATGCGCGATCCTGGCCCACGCCGGCGTCGGGGACGCCGTGACGGCGTGGGCGCTGGCGCTCGGGCTCAGCCTGGCCACGGTCGCCCTGACGTCGGCCGTCCTGGCCTGGACGGGGTGGTGGCACCCGGCCGCCGGCTCGGCCGTGCTCGCCGTCGGTAGCGCGGCGTCCTGTGTGGTGGCGCTGCGCCACGGTGGCGTGGTGGTCGTGCGGTGAACGCCGCCGGCGGGCGAGCCTGGCCGCAGGCGGCGTCCATAGTAGACGCCTCGTTGCTCATCGGCGCCGCGGCGGCCTGGGGCTTCGCCGTCGCGCACACCGATGTGGACCGTGTCGGCGATCTCGGCCTGCTGGGCACCGTCCATCCGCTGTACTTCGTCGCACCGGTGCTGTGCGTCGTCGGATACTGCGTCGAACTCATGCGCGGAGCGCTCCGCCCGCCGGTGCTCGTGGCGTACCTGGTCATGGTGATGCTGATCATCCACGCGACCACACCGCTGCTGCTCGACCGGCCGCAGTACGCCTGGACCTACAAGCACATCGGCGTGATCGAGCTCATCGCGACCCGGGGCACCGTGTCGGCGCCCGACGACATCTACCAGCAGTGGCCGGCGTTCCTCACCGGGGTGGCCCAGCTCAGCACCGTAACGGGGGTCGACCCGCTGGCGCTGGCGCCGTGGGCGCCGCTGTTCCTCAACGCGGTCGCGTCGGTGCTGCTGTTCGCGATCGCCCGCGCGCTGTCGGAGGAGCGGCGCACGGCGTACCTGACCGTGCTGCTGTTCCAGTGTCTCAACTGGATCGAACAGGACTACCTCGCGCCCCAGGGCCTCGCGTTCGTGCTGAGCCTGGCGTTGATGCTCGTCGTGGTGCGGTGGCTGCGGCCCTCGCGAGCGGAGCGAGCGCACCGGCCCCGTCGGTGGGCCTGGCTGCACGCCGGGTGGCCGCCCGGACCGGAGCCGGCCAACCGCGGGGCCGCGATGGCGGCACTGGCCGTCATCACGGTCGCCCTGGCCGCCTGCCATCCCCTCTCGCCGTTCCTCATGGCCGGGGCGGTGGTCGCGCTCGTGGCGCTGGGCGTGGTCCGTCCATGGTGGACCGCCCTGGTCGCCCTGGCGATCCCCCTGCTGTACCTGGCGCCCCGCTTCGCGTTCGTCAGCGGCTCGTTCAACCTGTTCGACGGCTTCGACCTCTTCCCCAACGCGGCCGGCAACACCCGCGCGTGGGGGTCGCGGGGCCAGGCCGTCTCCGCGCTGGCCGTGCGGACGCTGACCCTGATCGTATGGTTTCTCGCGCTGCTGGCCGCCTTCCGCGACCGGCGCGCGATCGGACGCGTACTGACCCCACTCGTCCTCGCCCTCCTGCCGTTCGCGCTCGTGCTGGCGCAGGACTACGGCGGGGAGGCCATCTACCGCGTGTACCTGTTCTCGGCGCCGTGGTGCGCGTTCCTCATCGCGGACATGGCCTGCCAGCTGCGCTGGCCCCGGGCCGTGCGGGCCCCGTTGGCCGTGCTGATGACCAGCGCCATGCTGTTCGTGACGGTGCAGGGCCGGCACGGCCAGCTCGTCGTCGACCGGCAACTGGCGACCGAGGTCACGGCGTCGCGGTACCTCTACACGCACGGGCGGCCCGGTGCGGCGATCATCCTGGCCACGCCGAACTTCCCGGCCCGCGTGACCGGCGACTACGACCGGTTCAACGCCGGGCTCGCGTACGACCCGGACCTCGTCACCGGCGGGGGCCTGACCGACGTGATGCTCAACGACGCGTACCTGCCGCTGGTCGAGCGATTCGTGCTCTCCCAGCCGGGCTCGACGCGGTACCTCGTGATCAGCGACGGCATGCGCCGGTACGCCGAATACTTCGACGCGCTGCCCGACGGCTCGCTCGACCTGCTCGACGAGACGCTCACCGCGGCGCCACAGTGGACGGTGTTCTACCGCAACGCGGACGTCGTGATCTACGAGCTGACGGCGTAGCCGGCCGCGTCGCCCGAGTGACGCCACCTGTGGACAGCCGTCGGACCTGTGGATAAGGCGAAAGCCGTCCGCTCCAGCGGCGATAGTCGGTCTCGTGGACCTCAGTGAGCTGAATCGGATCGCCGGTGGACAGTTCGGCCTCTTCACCCGACGCCAGGCGCGAACCTGTGGCCTGTCGGCCTACCAGATCCGCCGGTTGATCGAGTCGGGCCGGTGGCAACGCGTCGCCGCGTCGGTCCTGGCCCCGGCGGGGCTCGCGCTCACCGCGGCGGTGCGAGACCGGGCCGCCCTGCTCGCCGTGCCCGGGTCCGTCCTCGCCGGCCCCGCCGCCGCCCGTGTCTGGGACCTGCCGGTGCGGGACGCGCGGACCTTCCTCGTCGTGCCGCCCGGCACCCATCCGAAGTTCGACCAGGCCCGCCTGCTCTACGACCGCCTCGATCGGTACGAGGTGTGGATCCGGATGGCGCGACGGTGACATCCCGACCGAGGACGGTCGTCGACTGCCTGCGGATCCTGAACGAGCGCGATTCGCTGGGGCTGCTCGAGCGGTCCCTCCAGGAAGGGTGGATCCATCTCGGTGAGCTCACCGATCGCGTGCGCGACCTCGCCGGCCGTCGGGGGACACCCCGGCTCGTCGAGCTGATTGGCAAGATCACCGATGGCTCGCGGTCGGCGGCCGAACGCCTGATGATCCGGCTGCTGGACCGGGGCGGTATCAAGGGCTGGGCCGCGAATGGACTGATCCGGGACGACCGCGGTGTCATCGGCGTCGGCGACGTCGTCTTTCGCGACTCCCGGGTCGTCGTCGAGGTGGACGGCTGGGCGTTCCATGTCGGTCCCGACCGCTTCCAGCACGACCGGGAGCGGCAGAACCGACTCGTCGCGGCCGGCTGGACGGTGTTGAGGTTCACGTGGCGAGACCTCACCGAACGCCCCCGATACGTGATCGCGACGATCAGGTCGGTCCTCGCGAGCGAAGATCGCGATTCCAAGTACCAAAGTTGAGCCAGACTGCACATTCGTACTCAGATTCGCGATCAACCCGAGCCCAACCAGATCAACCCGAGCCCGAGCCCGAGCCCGAGCCCGACGAGAAGGGTCAGCTGAGGCCGCCGAAGAGGGTGGTGACGGAGCCGTCGTCGAACACCTCGCGGATGGCCCGGGCCACCAGCGGCGCGATCGACAGCACCTTGACCTTGTCGAGCTGCTTCTCGGCCGGGATCGGAAGGGTGTTGGTCACCACCACCTCGCTGATCTTGCTGTTGCGCAGGCGCTCGGTGGCCGGGTCGGACAGCACGGCGTGGGTGGCCGCGACGATCACGTCGGCCGCGCCGGTCTCCTGGAGGATCTCCGCCGCGTTGCAGATCGTCCCACCCGTGTCGATCATGTCGTCGACGATCAGGCAGACCCGCCCGTCGACATCGCCGACGACGTTGTTGGCCACCACCTCGTTCGGCTTGAGCGGGTCGCGGCTCTTGTGGATGAAGGCGAGTGGGCAGCCACCGAGCCGGTCGGTCCACCGCTCGGCCACCCGCACCCGGCCCGAGTCCGGCGCGACCACCGCCATCGGGCGTCCCGCGTACCGGTCCTGGACGTACTCGGCCAGGACGTCCATGGCGAAGAGGTGGTCGACCGGGCCGTCGAAGAAGCCCTGGATCTGAGCCGTGTGCAGGTCGACGGTGAGGATCCGGTTCGCGCCGGCGGTCCGGAACAGGTCGGCCACGAGCCGGGCCGAGATCGGCTCCCGGCCGCGGTGCTTCTTGTCCTGCCGGCCGTACGGGTAGAACGGCAGCACCACGGTGATCCGCTTCGCCGACCCGCGCTTGAGAGCGTCGACCATGATGAGCGTTTCCATCACCCACGTATTGATGGGCGTAGACATAGATTGGATCACGAACGCGTCGCACCCGCGGACGGATTCCTTGTACCGTACGAAGACCTCGCCGGAGGCGAACTCGTAGAGGTCCGTCGGGGTCGGGGCGACGCCGAGGACGGCGCCGATCTCGTCGGCCAGGCGGGGGTACGCCCGACCGGAGAAGAGCATCAGGGTCTTCCGGTTCTCCGTGCTGATGCTGTTCATGGGGCGATGCTCCACTCGATGCGGCAGCGGGCTGGTCCGGGCGCCTCGTTCCTCGCTCGTTCCTCGCTCGGACCTCGGCCTAGTCGCTTGCAGTATCTCCCCTGGACGCCTCGTCGACATCCGCGGCTCGCTCGGTCGCAACCTGTTCTTCCGCCGTCGCGGATCGTGCGGCCCGCGCGGCCGCCGATCCGGGCCGGCGGCGCTCGACCCAGCCCTCGATGTTGCGCTGGTCGGCCCGCCCCACACCCAGCGCACCCGGCGGCACGTCCCGGGTGATGACGCTGCCGGCCGCCGTGTAGGCGCCGTCGCCGACCGTGACCGGAGCGACCAGCATGGTGTCCGAGCCGGTCCGCACGTGCGAGCCGACGACCGTGCGGTGCTTGGTCACGCCGTCGTAGTTGACCACCACGTTGGCCGCGCCGATGTTCGTGTGCTCGCCGATCGTGGCATCGCCCACATAGGACAAATGGGGAATCTTGGTGCCAGTACCGATCTGGGAGTTCTTCACCTCGACGAACGTGCCGGCCTTGGCGTCGGCGTGCAGCACCGTGCCGGGCCGAAGATACGCGTACGGGCCGACCGACGCGCCCGGCCCGATGTGGGCCTGCGCGGCGTGGGCCCGAACCACCGTGGCGCCCTCACCCACGTACACGTCGGTGAGGGTGACGTCCGGTCCGACCACGGCGCCGCGGTGGATCGCCGTGGCGCCTCGCAGTTGCGTGTTGGGCTCCAGCATCGTGTCGGCCTCGAGGGTCACGGTGACGTCGATCCACGTGGTCTGCGGGTCGATCATCGACACGCCCTCGCGCATCCAGTACAGGTTGATCCGGTCCCGCAGCCGGGCCCGCAGCGCGGCCAGCTCGGCCCGGTCGTTGCAGCCCATCACCTCGGTCGCGTCGTCGGTCGCGTGGGCCAGCACGGTGCGGCCCGAGTCGACCAGGAGGGCGATCACGTCGGTGAGATACTCCTCGCCCTGGTCGTTGTGGGTGGTGAGCTTGCCCAGGGCCTGGGTGAGCAGCCCGGCGTCGAACGCGTACAGGCCGGCATTGATCTCCTGGATCGCCCGCTGCTCCGGGGTGGCGTCGCGCTCCTCGACGATCGCGTAGACGCCACCGGTGAGCGGGTTGCGGATGATGCGACCCAGGCCGTACGGGTTGGCCAGCTCGGCGGTGAGGATCGAGGCCGCGGCGCCGGCCGACTCGTGCGCCTCGACCAGGGACGACAGCGTCTGGGCCCGCAGCAGGGGCACGTCGCCGTTGATGATCACCACTGTGCCGTCGAGCACCCCGGACGCCTCCAGAGCGATCCGCGATGCCTGACCTGTGCCGCGCTGGACGGGCTGGATCACGGTCGACGCCTCGGGCGCCACGTCGGCGACGTGGGCCGATACCGCCTCGGCCTCGTGGCCGACCACGACGAGCATCCGTTCGGGCTTCAGCGACTGGGCAGCGGCGAGGACGTGGCCCAGCAGGGTCCGTCCCAGCAGCGGGTGCAGCAGCTTGGGCAGCGCTGATTTCATCCGCTTGCCCTCGCCGGCCGCGAGTACGACGACCGTCCGTCCGTCACCCACTACTCACTCCCTGACTCTCGAATCCCATGAAGGCCTCATGCTAGCTACGCCCGGGAAGCCGAGTCCGAACAACCACGCTCTGTTCCACTTCGCTCACGGGGCCTCAAGGGCGCCCGGTACCACTACCCTTCCCGCGTGGGCATCTCGCGCCGTACCTTGATGATCTCCTCGGGGGTCCTCGGTGCCACCGCCGGCCTGGGCGGATGGGCCCTGCTGGCCCAGGCCCGGCTCGCGCCCGGTCGCGGGTTGATCGACAACGCGTTGGGCCGCTGTGAGATCGTCGCCGCCCCGGCCGAGGCCACGCCGGGGCGGTTGCTGCGCTCCTCCTTCTATTCGGCGCGCCGGCGCCGCAGCGTCGGCTACGTGCTGGCGTACCCGCCGAAGGTCCGTGCCGGCGCCAAGCTGCCGGTGTGCCTGGTCCTGCACGGGCCCGGCGGATCCGAGCGCGACGCGTTCGACGAGCTCGGCTATCACAGGATCCTGGCCGCGTCGGTCGCCGCCAAGGTGCCGGCGTTCGTGCTCGCCTCGATCGCCGGGGGCGACGGGTACTGGCACCCGCGCGAGGGCGACGACCCGTTCGCCATGTTGACCGACGACTTCCCCGTTGTGCTGACCCAGCATGGACTTCCGGTCAACCGTTTCGGTGTGATCGGCTGGTCGATGGGCGGATTCGGCGCGCTTCTCGCCGCGGCCGAGAAGCCCGACCTGTTCGTCACCGCCGCGGCCAGTTCGCCGGCGTTCTGGTCCTCCTATGACGATGCCCGCGAGGCCAGCCCGACGGCGTTCGGCTCGGCCGACGAGTGGTCGCGGTGGGGCGACCTGCTGGCCAGGGCCGACCGGTTGCGGGGCCGGATCCGCGTCGATTGTGGCGAGTCCGACACCTTCGCGCCGACCGTCGCGGCGCTGTCCGAGCGCGTACCGGGCGCGGTGACCATGGCCAAGGGTTGCCACGATGTCGCGTTCTGGCGTTCGGTGGCGCCGGCCCAGCTCAAGTTCGTCGGCACAGCGCTGAACCGCCGCGCATGAAGCGCATGAACTGAACCCTTCCGGGGCAACATCTCCGCCATGCGGCAGTCGGTGCGGCTCGGGCGGATCGCGGGCATACAGATCGGCGCCAACTGGGGCGTGCTCGTCATCGTCGCGCTGGTGATGGTGGGCCTCGCCGGCGCGCGCTTCCCCGGCCAGTACCCGGACCGCCCCGCGGTCGCGTACTGGACGGTCGCCGCGGTCGCTGTCGTGCTGTTCCTCGCGTCGCTGCTGGCCCACGAACTGGCCCACGCCCTGGTGGCCAAGGCCAACGGCGTGCGGGTGGAGCGGATCACGCTCTGGCTCTTCGGTGGCGTGGCCGAGCTGTCCGGGCAGGTACGCCGGCCGGGGGCGGACTTCGCGGTCGCCATCGTCGGCCCGGCGACCAGCGTGGTGCTGGGCGTCGTCTTCGGCGGCCTGGCGCTCGGTCTCGACGCGGCCGGCGCCGACGGGCTGCTCGTCTCGGGCGCCGCCTACCTCGCTGTGGTCAACCTGATGCTGGCCATCTTCAACCTGCTGCCGGCGGCGCCGCTCGACGGCGGGCGGGTGCTGCGGGCCACGGTCTGGAAGCTGACCGGAGATCGGGTACGGGCGGCGGTGCTCGCGGCCCGGGCCGGGCGTGTCCTGGGCCTGGCGCTGATCGTTCTCGGCCTGGGTCTGGCGCTGTTCGGCGGTGGACTCGGCGGCCTGTGGTGGGCGCTGCTCGGGTGGTTCGTGGTCAACGCGGCCCAGGCCGAGGAGCGGTTCGCCGGCCTGGACCGGCGGCTGGGCGGCGTGCGGGTGGCCGACGTGATGGCGCGCGACCCGGTCACGGTCCCGAGCGATGTCACGCTGTCGGAGTTCGTCTCGGCCATGGCCATGCGCTACCGGTTCTCGACCTATCCGCTGGTCGACGCCTCGGGCCGGTTGACGGGTCTGGTGACCTTGAACCGGATACGGGCCGTGCCGGTCGACCGCCGCGACACCACGCGCCTCGGTGAGATCGCGTGCCCACCCCAGGAGGTACCGACGGCGCGGGCCGACGAGCCGCTGCTGGACCTGCTGCCGAGGATGGCCGGGTGCTCGGACGGGCGGGCGGTCGCCGTCGACGATCAGGGTCGCGTCGTCGGTCTGGTCTCCGGCAGCGACATCGCGCGCGCCCTCGCGCTGGCCGAGCTGCGCGACACCGATCCTCCGGCCGTGGCCGGACCGTACCGGCCGGCTCGACCGGTCGCGCCCTGAACCGCCGCTCCCGGGGGAGGATTCGAACCCCCATTTATGGGACCAAAACCCACAGTCCTGCCCTTAGACGACCCGGGATCGGCCAGAGGCGTGAATTACCACGCGCCGGCCCGTAAACCATACCGGGATCAACCGAATGGCCACGGAGACTGCCCATGTAGGCTAGCCTAAGTTACGGTAACGTAGGCGTAGGGAACTTCCCCACCAGCCACATCTCCAGAATCTCTCGCCGCTCTAAGAGGTGACATGTCCACTGCCCTGCTCGAGCCGCCCCCCGCTCAAACGCCGAAGCCGCTGACCAACGGGCGCCAGCCGATCGGGATCCTCATCGCGCTCTGGCTCTTCGTGACCATCCCGTTCGCCGCCCTGCTCGGAGCGATTCCGATGATGTGGGGCTGGGGCCTCAACTGGGTGGACGCGGTGCTGTTCGTCGTCTTCTACACCATCGGGGGTTTCGGTATCGGGGTGGGCTTCCACCGGCACCTGACGCACGGCTCGTTCAAGGCGAAGCGCGGTCTGCGCATCGCCCTGGCCCTGGCCGGAAGCTTCGCCATCGAGGGCTCGCCGACGCAGTGGGTCGCCGACCACCGCCGGCACCACCAGTTCAGCGACATGGAGGGCGATCCGCATTCACCGTGGCGCTATGGGGAGTCGCTGTGGGGGCTGACCAAGGGCCTGTGGTACTCGCACACCGGTTGGCTGTTCTACCGGGAGCTGTCCAACCAGGCCAGGTTCGCACCCGACCTGGTCGCCGACCGCGACATCCGCACGGTCGACCGGCTGTTCCCGACGATCGTGGCCGCCTCGGTGCTCCTCCCGGCCGCCATCGGTGGGCTGGTCACGTGGTCGTGGCAGGGCGCGCTCTCGGCCCTGTTCTGGGCCGGACTGGTCCGCATCGCGCTGCTCCACCACACCACCTGGTCGATCAACTCCGTGTGCCACGTGTACGGCGAGCGCCCGTTCGACAGTCGCGACAAGGCCACCAACTTCTGGCCGCTGGCGATCCTGTCGTTCGGTGAGAACTGGCACAACCTGCACCACGCCGACCCGACCTGCGCGCGCCACGGCGTCCTGCGCGGGCAGATCGACATGAACGCCCGCCTCATCTGGATCTTCGAGCGTCTGGGTTGGGTGTCTGACGTGCGCTGGCCCAAGAGGGACCGGCTTCAAGGTAAGATTTTCGATGCGGACAAAACCAAACTGGGTGGCGCGGCGCGCTGAACGCCTCGCCATCCCCGACGGGGGCGGCTGAAACGATGGCACGGTGGTGACGACCGAGAACCGTGATACCGAGCCGCTTCCCGACATCGACGCGATGCCCATCGCACCCGGATCACGTCCGCCGGTGGTCATCCCGCCTCACGGCAAGGTCCGCATGTCATCGGCCCAGCGGCGCGAGCAGCTGATCTCAGTCGGCCGGCGGATCTTCGCCGAGAAGGGCATCGACGCCACCTCGGTCGAGGAGGTCGCGGCCCGCGCCAAGGTCTCCAAACCCGTGGTGTACGAGCACTTCGGCGGCAAGGAGGGCCTGTACGCGGTCGTGGTCGACCGCGAGATGCGGGCCCTGCTCGACCGGCTCACCACGGCACTGACCGCCGGCCATCCGCGCGAGCTGCTCGAGCAGGCGGCACTGGCGCTGCTCGACTACATCGAAGAGGAGACCGACGGCTTCCGGGTGCTGGTCCGCGAGTCGCCCCTGGGGTCGGGCACCGGAACGTTCTCGTCGGTGCTCAACGACGTCGCCCACCAGGCCGAGCACATCCTGGCCAGGGAGTTCAAGACCCGTGGCTACGACGGCAAGCTCGCCGAGTTGTACTCGCAGGCCCTCGTCGGCATGGTCGCGCTGACGGGTCGGTGGTGGCTCGAGGTCCGCAAACCCCGCAAGGAGACCGTCGCCGCCCATCTGGTCAACATCGCCTGGAACGGCCTGTCGCACCTCGAGCGCAAGCCGACCCTGCCCAGCAAACCCGGCCGCGACTCCACCCGCCGCCGCTCCTGACCCCCCTCACAACCTGCGCCGATGTCAGGCGAACCGGTGGTCCTCCGTCTGCTGTGGAGGCTTGGCCCCGCCCTCGAAGTTCCAGGCGTGGTCCTCCGGATCGGCCCCACCGCCGTGGCGGAAGCGCTCCTCGAGCGCGTCCGCCTCGGCCGAGCCGACCCGCCCGTACAGGCCCGCCAAGCCCAGGACCAAGCCGATCACGAACGACACGACGCACGTCGTCACGGTGAAACCGAGGACGTTCAGGTCGGTTTCCAGGAAGGTCATCATCGCCATACCGGCGGCGAGGAAGACGACGCTGCCGGTGAGGTTTATCAACATGTCGATCGTCCGACCGATCACGGCGCCGACGACGAGGACGATGCCGACGATCACCGACAGCACGGCGAAGGCGCGGTTCGCCCGCAGCCCCAGCACCGTCGGCAGGCCATCCTGGGCGAAGAAGTCGAGGGACTGGGTCCTCAGCAGGCCGATGACGCCGAACGCGAGCACGTATATCCCGGCCGCTCCGGCCAAGGTCCGGTACAGCGGCTGCAGGTGATGGTTTATCGGAAGGTGCGACATAGCCGTCATTGTTGCGTAGTCCCCTCCGTGCCGAGTAGTAACCCCCGCCGCCGCCGAAGACGTCGACCCAGCGCCGACCCGGACTTGCACGGGGACTCGGCACGGGGACTCGGCACGGGGACTCGGCACGGGGACTCGGCACGGGGACTCGGCACGGGAACTCGGCACGGGGACTCGGCACGGGAACTCAGCACGGACGAGCGACGCGTGGCCGCGTGGTCAATCGGGACGACTCCATGCCCGATTTCGGTCATCCCGATTGACCACATCCCGGGTCGGCTTCTCGGAGCGCTCTCAAGATCTGCTCGATCATGGAGCTGGGGACGCCAAATCACGCCGATCATGGACCTAAGTCCATGATCGGCGCAGAAGGGTCAGACGAGGCGGGCGCCGGGGACGGGGCCGTGGGCCGCCCGGGCGGCCCGGCAGACCTCGGCCTCCTCGAGCGCCGAGGCGACGGCCGTGGCGTGACCCGCGTCGCGGCAGAGGAACACGCACGTCGGACCCGAGCCCGACACCATGCCGGCCAGCGCACCGGCGGCCGCCCCCACGTCGAGCGTGGCGCGCAGCTCGGGCCGCATCGACAGGGCCGCGGACTCCAGATCGTTGGCGAGCGCCTTGGCCAGGACCGTCGGGTCGCGCTGGCGCAACGCCGTGAGGATGTCGTCGGGGGAGCCGATCGACGCCGGTGCCCTCCCGCTGGCCCGCATCTGGTCGAGCTCGCGATAGACCTCGGGGGTGGACATCCCGCCGTCGCCGAAGGCGAGCACCCAGTGCCAGGCGTGGCCGGGTGCGAGGACCGGGCTGACGTTCTCGCCGCGTCCGGTGCCCAGGGCGGTGCCGCCCAGGACGAGAAACGGAACGTCCGAACCGATCTCGGCGGCCACCGAGGCGAGGTCCTCCCGGCCGAGGCCGGTGCCCCACAGCGCGTCGCAGGCGACGAGCGTCGCCGCCGCGTCGGCGCTGCCGCCGGCCAGACCGGCCGCCACCGGAATGTGCTTGCGCAGGTGCAGCCGCGCACAGGGCTCCCGCCCGGTCGCCGCCGATAGGGCCAGCACGGCCCGGATGACCAGGTTGGACGCGTCGAGGGTCAGCTCGCCGGCCCCCTCGCCGTCCATGGTGAGGGCCAACGCGTCCGCCGGCCGGGCCGTGACCTCATCGAAGAGCGCGATCGCGTGGTAGATCGTGGCGACCTCGTGAAAGCCGTCCGGGCGCACCGGACCGACACCGAGATGCAAGTTGATCTTCGCGGGTACCCGGACCTTGACGGGACCCAGGGCGGCCGGTCGAGGACGGTCCTCGTCCTCCCAGAGCGGTTCCGTCACGGGGCGATACTCCGGGCGGACGGCCGGATCGCGAGCGACATGGCCATACCCTACCGGCGACCGGCGACGGCCGGGCCCGCTGCGGCAATAGCCGCGAACTGGGCCACGTCGAGCTGCTCCCCGCGGGCGGTGGGCTCCACGCCGGCCCGCCGGAGCACGTCCGTGGCCGCCTCCGCGCCGCCGGCCCAGCCGGCGAGCGCGGACCGCAGCATCTTGCGACGCTGGGCGAAAGCCGCGTCCACGACCGTGAAAACGGCGGCCCGGTCCGCGGTCGTGGGGGGCTCCCGCCGTACGAAGGAAACCAGCGCGGACTCCACATTGGGCACCGGCCAGAAGACGCTCCCGGGCACCCGGCCCACCTGACGGGCCGACGCGTACCAGGCCAGCTTGACGCTCGGCACCCCGTACACGCGGGATCCGGGTGGGGCGGTGAGCCGGTCGGCCACCTCCCGCTGCACCATCACCAGGCCGTGGCGCAGTCCGGGCAGCTCGGCCAGCAGATGCAGCAGGACCGGGACGGCCACGTTGTACGGCAGGTTCGCCACCAGGGCGGTCGGCGCCGGGTGCAGCTCAGCGGCGGCGATCGCGCGGGCGTCTCGCGTGTGGACGGTCAGCCGGGGCAGGCCGTCGGGCGCGTACCGCTCGACGGTCGAGGGCAGGCGCGCGGCGAGGGCCGGGTCGACCTCGACGGCGTGCACGTGGGCGACGGCCGGCAGCAGGGCCAGCGTCAACGAGCCCAGGCCCGGTCCCACCTCGACGACCACGTCGGACGGTCCGACCTCGGCCGCCCGCACGATGCGCCGCACGGTGTTGGGGTCGTGGACGAAGTTCTGCCCGAGCGCCTTGGTCGGTCGCAGACCGGCGGCGGCGGCCAGTTGGCGGATCTCCGCGGGCCCGAGCGTCACGACCTCAGCGTAGTGACCCGCACCGGCAGGCCGGCCTCCGGCCGCAGGGTCGCGTCCCCGCGCGGGCGCACCGGGCCGGTGTCCACTCGCGACAGGTCGACCAGCGGCACCATGGTGGCCAGTACGAGGGAGATCTCCGCCTCGGCGAAGCGGTTGCCGACACAGATGCGCGGGCCGTCGCCGAACGGAAGGTACGCCCCGCGGGGCGGGACCGCCCCGGCGAATCGGGACGGCCGGAACTCCTCGGGCGACTCCCACAGCCGGGGGTCGCGGTGCACCACCCACGGGCTGAAGAGGATGTTGGCGCCCTTCGGGATGGTGTGGCCGCCGAGCACGAGATCGTGACGCGGCGACCGGTCGAAGACCCAGGCCGGCGGGTACAGGCGCAGTGTCTCCTTGACGACCTGGCCGAGCAGGGTCAGGCGCGGCAGATCGGCCATCGCGACGTCCCGGTCCCCGACGACCGAAGCGATCTCGGCCCGCAGGCCGGCCGCGACCTCGGGGTGCTCGCCGAGCAGGTAGAACGCCCAGGTCAGCGCGGCCGCGCTGGTCTCGTGGCCGGCGAAGAACATCGTCAGCAGCTCGTCCCGCACCTCCACATCGGACAGACCCGGATCGTCGGAATCCTCGGCCCCGATCAGCAGGGACAGCAGGTCGCCACCGTCACCGCCGGCCGCGCGCCGGCGCCGGATGAGCCGGTACGCCAGTTCGTCGACGTGTCGCACGGTGCGCCGCCGCAGCCGGTTGGCCCTCGTCGGCAGCCAGCCGGGCAGCGGGAACGCCTGGCGGAGCATGACGTTCAGCGACCCGGCGAAGGCATGCACCGCGTCGACCAGGCGCTGCGCCTCGGCGTCGTCGGAGAGGCGGAACAGGGCGGCGCACACGATGCGCAGGGTCAGGTCGGCCATCTCGTCGAGCAGCCGCACCCGCGACCCGTCCGGCCACGACGCGACCCGCTGCCGGGCCAGATCCACCATGGTCTGGGCCTGGGCGGCCACGGCACGCGTGTGCATGACCGGCTGCATCAGCCGGCGGTGGCGGCGGTGCTCGTCCCCCTCGAGCGTGATGAGGCCCTGGCCGAGGTGGCCCCGCAGCGAGGCGCGGGTCCGATTGGACTTGCGGAACTCGTCGGGTCGCCGGGCGATCATCTCGATGATCAGGTCGGCCTCGGCCACCAGGTACATCGACACCGGGCCCATCCGCAACCGGGTGATCCCGCCGTAGGTGCGGGTGACGTCGAGCAGCGCCTGCGGCATGTCCCGCTGGATCTCGGGCAGGCTGCCGAGCAGCCAGTGCCCGCGCGGGCCGGGCGGGCGGGGCGGTCGGCTCATCGCCAGGGGCCGAACGCGCGCTCCCCGTTGGCCGAGATCGCGGCGCACAGGGTGTCCAGGTCGGCGCCGGCGGCCTGGGTGAGCGCGCGGACGGTCAGGGGTATGAGGTACGAGCGGTTGGGCCGGCCCCGGTACGGCATCGGCGTGAGGAACGGCGCGTCGGTCTCGACGAGCAGCCCGTCGAGGGGGGCGACGGCGGCGGCGTCCCGGAGCGACTGTGCATTGTGGAACGTCAAGGTGCCGGCGAAGCTCATCAGGAAGCCGCGCTTGACGCACTCGGCGGCGAAGGCGGCGTCGCCGGAGAAGCAGTGCATGACGACCCGGTCCGGCGCACCCTCCTCGTCGAGCACCCGCAGGATGTCGGCGTGGGCGTCCCGGTCGTGGATGACCAGCGTCTTGTCGTACCGCTTCGCGATCGCGATGTGGGCGCGGAAGCTCTCCTCCTGGATGGGCCGCCCCGCCGGGCCGGTGCGGAAGTAGTCCAGCCCGGTCTCGCCGACGGCGCGGACCCGGGGGTGGGCGGCCAACGCCTCGATCTCCCGCAGGGCTGTGTCGAGATCGGACAGTCGGGCCGCGTCGTTGGGATGCACCGCGACGGCGGCGAGCACCGCGTCGTGGGTCGCGGCCAGGTCGGCCGCCCAGCGCGACGACGGCACGTCGGTGCCGACCTGGACCAGCCGGTCCACGCCCACCGCGGTCGCCGCCGCGATGTGCGCGACCGGGTCGCCGCCGACGATGTCGAGGTGGGTATGGCTGTCGAGGACGGCGATGGCCAACGGGGCCGGTGGCGGCGGAACGTCGGAGCGCATCTACGCTCCCGTCGCGCCGTCGATGCGCTCGCGCAGCAGGTCGGCGTGTCCGTTATGGCGGGCGTACTCCTCGATCATGTGCACGTAGACCCAGCGTAGGCTCTGCATGGCCTCGCGCCGGGGGTTGTAGAACGTGTGGTCCAGCGGCAGATCCTTGGCGGCGGCGTCGGCCTGGTCGCACTCGGTCCGGTACGTGGCGAAGTCGGCCTCGGGGTCGGCCGGGCCGACGTCATCGAAGTCGCCATCGGGGCTGGCGTCCGTGCAGTAGATGAACCCGATGTCCTGCCCGAGCGACCGGCGCCGGAACCAGCTCCGTTCCACCTCCGCCATGTGCCGCACCAGGCCGAGCAGGGTCAATGTGGACGGTTCGACGGCCCGTCGCCGCAGCTGGTCGGCGTCCAGGCCGGCGCACTTGAACAGCAGTGTCTGCCGGTGGAAGTCCAACCAGGCCTGGAGCATCGCCCGCTCGTCGGCGACATTCGGGGGTGGCGTCCGAGTGATCTCGGGTGCGGTCCAGCTCATCCCAGTATCATGCCCTGTCCGGCGGTCAGCTCGTGGGGCGCGAGGGGGGCGACGGCCCGGACAGCGATGACTCCGCGTGGCCTACCAGCGTGTCGAGCACAGCCCGCCCGCCGAAGCGCTGCCACCACGACTGCCACAGCACGTCGCAGGTGAGCCCGATCCACTCGCGTGGTGCCTCGTCAAAATCCAGGACGAGCCGGCGTACCAGTTGTTGGTCGGCCCCGGTGCAGCGGTACGCCTCCGGGGTGTACGCCGGCACTTCGTCATCGGGCGCGGCCAGCAACATACCCACCACGTCGGTGACGCCCGCGGTGACGATCAGGCGGCGCTGCAGCGCGTACCGTTCGCCCTCCAGCCGCCACTCGCACAGCGTCACCCGCATCAGGCCGGCCAACCGTGGTGGCCATGGCCCGCCGAACGGCGTAGGGACCGGCGTCAGGTACGGCTCCGGCCCGCAGATCGGGTCCTCATCGCCGGACCCGCCGGTGCCCTGGGGCGAGGGGGTACCGATCGGCGGCGCGGACACCGGTCGGGCCGACCCCAGGAACCGGGGCAGCGCCGACACCGCCAACACGGTCAGGACCAGCACCGCGAGCGCGCCGACCGTCCTCAGATTGCGGCGGCGACGCACGAGGGCGCCGACCCGCTCCATCCGATCGGGCGGCGCGGGCATCCGGGGTACCGCGGCGGCCAGCACCCGCGCTAGGTCGTCGTCGGTCGGGCCCGTCATCTCCCCACCTCCTCCGCCGATGACCGGCTCAGATCCGGATCGGCTCGCAGGGCCCGAAGGCCGCGGTGCGCCTGGACCTTCACCGTCGCCGGCGAGCAGCCCAACAGGTCGGCCGTGTCGGCGACCGAGAGGTCCTCGACGTAGCGCAGCACGACCACGGCCCGCTGCTGCGGGCTCAGGCGGGCCAGGGCGCGGCGCACCGTGTCGCGTACCGCCACCTCGGTCGCCAGGTCGCCGGCACCGGTGGTCGCCGCGGCCTCGCCCGGACTGGCCGCTGGCACCTCGCCACGCCAGCGGCGCCGCCACCAGGACAGGTACGCGGTGACGATGGCCCGCCGCACGTACGCCTCGGGGTTGCCGCCGGTGACCACCTGCCGCCAGCGGCGCCAGGTCGCGGCCAGGGCCGTCTGCAACAGGTCCTCCGAGCGCCCGGTGTCCCCGGTGAGCAGCCAGGCGGTGCGCAGCAGCGCCGGCGACCGCGCGGCCACGAACTCGGCGAAACCGTCAGGCGGCAACCCGTCACCTCCACCAGGAGAACGCGGCGGCCGGGTGCGCAGGTTAACAGTCGGCCGTGGCCGGCAAGGGAGCCCAGGGCGGCCGGAGGATGACACCGTCGACCCGATCCCGCGTCACGGTCAACACGCGGCGCGCGCCCAGGGCGTCGGCGACCATGAAGGCCAGGCCGTCGGGCCGCGGTTGTCCACTGAGCACCACCGGAAGCGCCCCCTCGTTGAGGAGATCCACCATCACGCCCAACTCGTGGTGGTGCGGGAGGTCACCCACCGCCACGGCCACGATCCGGTGCCGGGGCAGGTGGGTGCGCAGCGCGACGACCAGTTCGTAGCCGCTGAGCCGGTCGCCACCGACGGCCACGATCACCAGCTCCTGGTGGTTGGCCAGGGTGGTCAGGGAGGCCATGGTCTGGGCCAGGTGCGTTCCGGTCGGCGGGGTGGACACGGCCACCACGACCGTGCCCTCGTTGCCCGGTGCGATGCTGGCCGGGAAGGCGAGTGCGGTGCCGAGCCGGCGGCCGCGCAGCCGCAGGTAAACGGCGCCGGTCAACGTCACCCCGGCGAGGAGGGCGAACCCGACACCGTAGGTGCCTTCGACGTCGTACGCCGCGGTCAGCAGGAGCGGCGGAACGACCCCGATCAGGCCACCGCCGGCGGAAACCACCCCGACGACGGTCCCGGCCCGGGCCGGCGGTGCCGTCGCTCCGACCAGCGCCAGCACGACACCGCTCGCGATGCCGAGGCAGCCCGAGATCGCGTACAGGACAACCAGAACCGCCGAGAGCACGGGCTGGAACGCCAGCACGAGCACCAGCGCGCCCACGCCGAGGAAGCACACCCAGAGCAGAAACACCGGCTCGCGCTGCTGGCACAGCCAACCGCCGATGGGGCGGCTCAGGCCGGTGATGAGCAGGCACACGGCGGTGTGCATGGCCGCGTTTTCCAGATCGAGCCCGTATTCCTGGTGCAGGTACGCCGGCGCGTACAGGAACATGGCCATCGTGCCGCCGAAGGCCACGGCGTACCAGCTGGCCAGTTGCCGGGCGGCCGGCGTCCGGGCCACATCCAGCGCGGCCCGCCATCCGGCCTGGACCCGTCTCGGCGGGCGGTCCCGCAGCAGTGCCGCGGCGACCACCGCGTACAGCACCAGCGCCAGCGCCAGGAGGCCCGCGGCCCGGTCCCGTTCGACCGGAACCACCGGCTGCGCGGTCAGGCCCGCCACCACGGCCAGACCCTGACCGGCGGCGAACACGCTCAGCGCCGGGCCCCGCCGGGCCCGGCCGTAGGCGCGGACGACCACCGCGGCGCCCGCGGTGAGGGTCGTGCCGGCCACACCGATCGCGCAGACGGCCGCGGCCATTCCCGGCCTGGCATCCACCACGGCCAGCCCCATCACCGGCAGCGCGATCAACAAGCACAGGACCGGCAGGATCAGCCGACCTCCGAGGCGATCGGTCAGGATGCCGACCGGGATGCTGGCCGCCGACCAGACCAGCACGGCCGCCATGGTAAGCATGATCAGCGTCTGTTGACCCAGACCCGGCCACAGGCTGGGCGCGAGGCCGATCGGAGCCGTCAGTGCCCAGGCGAAGTAGGTGATCGCATAGCCCCCGGTGGCGACCACCATGGTCACCCACGGGCGATTACGGACTGATCTCGGCACGACGATCACCTCATGTGCGCCAGTTCGGCGTGAAAATGGGCAAGGCGGTCAACCGAGGCGAGAATATGGGCAAGCGCCCCTGATCGGAATAGTCCCATCGGGTGCTCACCGCACGGATTCGCTCACCGTCCGCACCTACAATCGTGGTCCGATGGACCTTGAACGAGTCGACGCGCTCCTGACGGCGGACGGCCGCGAACTGCTCGGACGGGCAACGGCGCTCCGGTCGGAGGGTGTCGGCGATCTCCGGACCGCCGAGGTGCTCCGCCGCGACCACCCGGCCGACCTGGTCGCCGCGGTGCTGACCCAGGTCGAGCTGCGGGAGCGGGCGCGGGCCAAGTTCGACCGCGCCGGTGAGATGTTGTTCACCCGCGCTGGCCTCGAACAGGCATCGACGCGGATCGTCGCCGAGCACCGGGCCCGCCGGTTCGCGGGCTTCGATTCGATGGCGGACCTGTGTACGGGCATCGGCGGTGACCTGATCTTCCTGGCCGCCGCTGGCCGCGTCGCGGCGGTGGACATTGATGAGGTTCACTCACGTCTGGCTGTGCACAACGCCTCCGTGTACGGCGTGGACGCGAACGTGACGGCGATCGTGCGCGACGTGCGGGAGGCCGACCTCGCCGGCGTCGAGGCCGTGTTCGTCGATCCGGCCCGGCGCACCGATCGCGGACGGTTGGGCCCGGGCGCTAGCGAGCCGCCGCTGTCCTGGTGCCTCGGCCTCGCCGGTTCCCCGGCCGGCGGCGGCCACCCGGCCGGCGGCCCGCCGGTCGCCATCAAGGCGGCGCCCGGCCTTCCCCCCGCGCTCGTGCCCGACGGGTGGGAACTGGAGTTCGTGGCCGAGGGCCGCGACCTCAAGGAGGCCGTACTCTGGTCACCCGCGTTGGCCGGCCCGCGTCGGCGGGCCACGGTCCTGCCCGGCGACCACGAGCTGGTGGCCACTCCCGGACCGCCGGTCCCGACGCGGGCCCCCGGGGCGTACCTCATCGATCCCAACCCGGCCGTCACCCGGGCCGGCCTGGTCGAGGACCTGGCCCGGCGGCTGGGCGCCTGGAAGATCGACCCCCGCATCGCGTTTCTGGCCACGGACCGCGAGGTCGACACCCCGTTCGGCCGCACGCTGCGGGTGCGGGCCTCGCTGCCCTGGCGGGAGGCGGCGATCGCCGCGGAGCTGCGCCGCCTCGACGTGGGCAGCGTCGACATCAGACGGCGCGGGCTGGCCGGCGACGTCGAGCGGGCCCGACGCGCGTTCCGCCTGTCCGGCACCCGCCGGGCGACCGTCGCGATGACCAGGGTGGACGATCGCCCGTGGGCGCTGATCTGCCTGGAGGCCTGACTCTCAGGACCCGAGTCGGGCCAGCTCCTCGTCCACGATGGACGGATCCAGCTTGCGGAACACCGGCTTGGGCGCCGCGAGCTTGCGACCGACCTCCAGCGGTACGGATTCCCAGCGCGCTCCGTCGCGGTACTCGCCCGTGATGACGGGGTAGTCCGGGCCCCCGTCCAGATCGGACACATCGCGCAGCTCCGGCATCGGCGCGTGCACGCCCTCGCCGCCCATCAGCTCGTAGATCTTCTGCGCCGAGTGCGGCAGGAATGGCGTCATCATCACATTGCAGTCGCTGACGACCTGCAGCGCGACGTGCAGGATGGTCCCGACGCGGTCGGGGTCGTCCTTGAGTTTCCAGGGCGCCTGGTCGGACAGGTACTTGTTCGCCTCGCCGGCGACCCGCATGACCTCGCCGATGGCCGCCTTGAGCCGGTGGGCCTCGATCAGCCGGCCGACCGTGGCGAAGGCCGCCTGGGCCGTGCCCAGCAGGGCCCGGTCGGCGTCGGTGAGATCGCCGGCCGGCGGCACCTCGCCGAAGTTCTTCGCCGCCATCGAGATCGAACGGTTGACCAGGTTGCCCCAACCGGCCACGAGCTCGTCGTTGTTGCGCCGCAGGAACTCCGACCAGGTGAAGTCGGTGTCCGTCGTCTCCGGCCCGGCCACCGCGACGAAGTAGCGCAGCGCGTCGGCGTCGTAACGCTCCAGGAAGTCACGCACGTAGATGACGACCCGCCGCGACGAGGAGAACTTCTTCCCCTCCATCGTCAGGAACTCACTGGACACGACCTCGGTGGGCAGCGCGAGCGTGCCCAGTGGCCCGGGCTCACCACCCTTGTCGCCCAGCCCGTTGTAGCCCAGCAGCTCGGCCGGCCAGATCTGGGAGTGGAACGTGATGTTGTCCTTGCCCATGAAGTAGAACGACCGGGCGTCCCCCGACCACCACCGGCGCCAGGCGTCCGGATCGTCGCCGTACCGGCGAGCCCACTCGATCGACGCGGACAGGTACCCGATGACGGCGTCGAACCAAACGTAGAGGCGCTTGGCCGGGTTGTCCTCCCAGCCCGGCAGCGGTACCGGGATGCCCCAGTCGATGTCGCGGGTCATCGCCCGCGGCCGCAGGTCGTCGAGCAGGTTGAGCGAGAACTTCAGCACGTTCGGGCGCCAGTCGGTGCGCGACTTGAGCCACTCGCCGAGCGCGTCCTTCAGCGCCGGCAGGTCGAGGAAGAAGTGCTGGGTCTCCACGAACTCCGGCACCTCCCCGTTGATCCGGCTGCGGGGGTTGATCAGCTCGGTCGGGTCGAGCTGGTTGCCGCAGTTGTCGCACTGGTCGCCGCGCGCCTGCTCGAAGCCGCAGTACGGGCAGGTGCCCTCGATGTAGCGGTCGGGCAGCGTCCGGCCCGTCGACGGCGAGATCGCCCCGCGCGTCGTCTGCTCGATCATGTACCCGTTGCGGTGGAGGGTGCGGAACAGCTCCTGGGCGACGTCGTAGTGGTTGCGGGTCGTGGTCCGCGTGAACAGGTCGTACGACAGGCCCAGAGCCACCAGGTCCTCGGCGATCACGCGGTTGTACCGGTCGGCCAGATCGCGCGGGCCGACGCCCTCCCGCTCGGCCTCGACCAGGATCGGCGTGCCGTGCTCGTCGGTACCCGAGACCATGAGCACCTCGTGCCCGGCCATGCGCATGTACCGGCTGAACACATCGGACGGGATGCCGAAGCCGGACACATGACCGATATGGCGGGGCCCGTTGGCGTACGGCCAGGCCACCGCGGCGAGGTAATGACTCATGAGGCAAGCGTAATGAGGCGGCCTTTCCGCCCGCGACCGGATACGGCCCCTGGCCGCGCGAGCGGAGCGAGCGCAAAATGGGCCACCGCCCGACACGCGCCGGTGGTCCTGTCCACGGGGTCGATCGAGGTGTGCAATTGGCAGCGTGACTGACCCCGAGGAGGCCGACGACCGGGGCGGACGCCCCTGGCCCGCACCGAGTACCGGCGCCGACTGGTGGCGGGCCGACGTCCCCGAGCCGGATCCGCCCGTCGATCCGCCCGAAGCCGCCGACCCGCCCGTGCCGTCGTCGAAGCCCGTGCCGGCTTCCGAGCCCGCGCCAACGGTCGCGCGCCAGCCCGCGGGTCGGGAGAGGCCCTCCGGAGCCCCGCCGAGGCCCGCGCGCTCCGAGACGCCCGGCGCCCCGCCCAGGCCCGCGGCCCGTCCGTACGACCAGCCGCCCCGCACGCCCGACCGACCGGAAACGCCGACCGCGACCGGCGCGTCCGCACCGCGGCGCGCCTCGGAGCCGGTGGCCTTCGTCACCGCACCGGTGCCGGTGGTGCCGCCCGTACCCGTACCGCCGGCCCGGCCGGCGCCGTCAACCGACTCCGCGCCGCCGACGACCGACTCCGCGCCACGGGCTACCGACTCCGCGTCACCGGCGACCAACCCGGGGCGGCCGCCCGGCGCTCCGAGGGCTCAGGCGTCGCCGGCCGCCGCGGCTCGAGCCGCGACCTCGGTTCCCGCGCAACGCACGCCGCGGTCACATCCCGCCCGCCGACCGGTGCGTCGCCGGCCGCGCAAGTTGCCCCGCCGACCCTGGCTCGGCCTGCCCGCGCTTCTGATGCTGGCCCTCGCGACGACGTTCTTCGCCTGGGTCAGCGCGGAGCCGTTCTGGCTGGCCGTGGGGCACGGGCGGATCGGGACGGCGACGGTGGTCGCCGCCGATGATGGTTGCCGCGGATTCTTCATCGCGGCCGACGGCAGCTTCCTCGCCTCCGATGTGGACGTCCGCGGGCTCGGACCGTCGGGATGCGCGAGCGGTGCCAAGGTTACGGCGCACATGGTCTCCGACCGCGCCGGCCAGGCGTACGCCAGCACGACCCTCGGGCTTCACCTGCGCTGGCTGACCGGTATGGCCCTAGTGGTCCTATCCGGGCTGGCCATCGTATGGCTGACGGGCGCGACCCGCTTCTCCGGTTGGCGGCGCGGTGTGGCCGTCGGGCTCGGCCTCGCCGCCCCCGCCGCCGCCACGATCGCCATGCTCACCGCGACGTTCTAGCCACAGTCGTGATCGTGGGGGCACGAGGCCGAGTACCAGCGCGCAGCCGACGATGATCACGACCGCGCCGACCAGCTGGGGCACGGACAGGCGCTCGTGGAGCAGTACCGATCCGACGAGGACCGCGATGGCGGTGACCACGAACTCGACGCTGATCGCCCTGGTCGCCCCGATGTCGGCGACGAGCCGGAAGTACAGCACATAGGCGAGCGCGCTCATCACGGCGCCCAGGATCAGCAGGTAGCCGAAGTCGACCGGCCGGGGCCCGGACGGTACGGGGACGGCGACCAGGAGGGGCAACGTCATCAGGCCACCGGCCAGGAATGAGCCGATCGTGACCTCCCACGATCCGACGAGGCGCAGGCGGGCGCGGGCATAGTTGCTCCCGTACGCCGCCGAGATCGCGGCCAGCAGGGATCCGACGCAGCCGATCACGAACGAGCGCGTTACCGGCACGGCCGGGAAGCCGACCAGCATGACGATGCCGGCCAGGCCCAGGCCGAGACCGATCCACCCCTGTCCGGTGATGTGTTCGACCCCCCAGATCCGCCCGATGATCATCGAGAACAGCGGGATGGTCCCGACGATGATGGCCGCCATGGCGGTGCCGATGCGCGGCATCGCGAATGACATCCCCACCAGCTGGCCGGCCACGGTCGTCGCCCCGACCACGGTCAGTGGCCGCCAGCCCACGCCGAAGTCGAGCTTGCGCCGGGTCGCGGCGGCGATCGCGAGCAGCAGCCCGCCGGCCAGCAGGGCCCGGAACGTCACCGCGCCGACCCAGCCGAACGCGTGCACCACCCGCAACAGGACGACGAACGAGAGTCCCCAGACGACCGACAGAATCCCGTAGTCGGCTAGATCCCGGGTCCGCATGCTCCTCCGTCAAGCCAAGATCCCCGTGATCATGAGGTTAGGGACGCGAAACAGCGCCGATCATGGACTTTAGTCCATGATCGGCGCTCAACGGGGGGGCATGGTCGGCGACAGAGGGGCGGGATCAACGCGGTTTGGCGGCCAGGACGGCGTCGTAGACGGCCCGCTTGGGTACGCCGTGGCGGCGCGCGACGTCGGCGATCGCCTCCTTGCGGGGTACTCCATGATCCTCGGCCGACGCGACGGCCTCGGCCAGGTCGGCGGCCGCCACACCCGACGCCGGGCCGGCGGGCGCTCCCCCGACGACCAGCGTGATCTCCCCCCGTACCTCTCCCCCGGCGGCCCAGGAGGCCAGCTCGCCCAGCGGACCGCGCCGGACCTCCTCGTAGGTCTTGGTCAGCTCGCGACACACGGCCGCCGGGCGGGCCGGCCCGAACGCGGCCACCGCATCGGCCAGCGTCGCGGCGAGCCGGTGCGGCGCCTCGAAGAACACCAGCGTGCGCTCCTCGCCGGCCAGCCGGGCCAGGCGCGACCGGCGCTCGCCCGGGCGCCGGGGCGGGAACCCCTCGAAGCAGAAGCGGTCGCACGGCAGGCCGGACAGGGCCAGCGCCGTGGTGACCGCCGACGGGCCCGGGGCGGCGGTGACGGCGACATCGGCGGCCAGGGCGGCCCGGACGAGGCGGAAGCCGGGGTCGGACACGGTCGGCATGCCGCCGTCGGTCACCACCGCGACGCGCGAGCCGCCCAGCGCCGCGTCGACCAGCTCGGGCGTGCGGCGCTCCTCGTTGCCCTCGAAGTAGGAGACCACCCGTCCGCGGATCTCGACACCCAGATCGCGGGCGAGGCGGAGCAGCCGCCGGGTGTCCTCGGCCGCGATGATGTCGGCCGTCCCGAGTTCGCGCGCCAGCCGGGCCGAGGCGTCCTCGGCGTTGCCCAACGGCGCACCCAACAAGATGATCACGCCGTCGGTATCCACAGCATCGCTCCTCAATCGGGGCCCCCAAAGGTTGATTCGGCGACCGGCCGGGCCGCGCCTACGATCGCGGGGTGACCGTGGCCGGGTGCTTCACCGACGAACGACCCGAGGCCGGGCCCGGCGAGACGCGGGGGGCCAGCGTCCCCGACAGTATCCGCCGGCGCCTGACCTCGATGTCGGCGCGGGACCCGATGTCCTGGGTGGCGACCGCCCTGGTGGTGGCGATCGCGGCCGGACTGCGTTTCTTCCGGCTCGGTTTCCCGCCCGGGAAGGTCTTCGACGAGGTGTACTACGCCTCCGAGGGGGCCGAGCTGCTCCGGTACGGCGTGGAGTGGCGGCCGCACACCGACAGCTTCGGCTTCTCCCTGGGACCGGGCGCGGCCGACTTCGTGGTGCACCCGCCCCTGGGCAAGTGGTTGATCGGCCTCGGCATCAAGATCTTCGGCGACAACGCGTTCGGCTGGCGGTTCATGGTCGCGGTGGCCGGCGTCGTCTCGGTACTCATCCTGACGCGCACGGCGCGGCGCCTGTTCCGCTCCACCGTGCTCGGATGCCTGGCCGGTCTGCTCATGACGCTGGACGGGATGCACTTCGTGTTGTCCCGCACGGCGATCCTCGACATGTTCCTCATGTTCTTCGTGCTGGCCGCGTTCGCGTGCCTGGTGCTGGACCGGGACGCGCGGCGCGCCCGCTGGCTGCGCGCGCTGGAGGACGGCCTCGACCCGTCCGTCGCGGCGGCCCGCCTCGGCGTGCCCTGGTGGCGGCTGGCGGCCGGTGTGATGCTCGGCGCCGCCGGAGCCGTGAAGTGGAGCGGGGTGTTCTTCGTCCCCGTGTTCATCCTGCTGATCCTGTGGTGGGAGGTCGGCGCCCGCAAGGTGGCCGGGGCCCGCCACCCGTGGCGCGACACGCTGGCCCGGGAGACCGGCTGGATCGCGGCGATGGGCGGCCTGGTCGTGGCGACGTACCTGGCCAGCTGGGCCGGCTGGTTCGCCTCCGACGACGGATGGAAGCGGCACTACCTGCGTGACCAGCGGGGCCAGGACGAGCTGCCGGTGATCGGCGCGCTGCGCAACCTGTGGTACTACCACGTCGAGATGTTCAACTTCCATATTGGACTGTCGGCGCCCCATCCGTACAGGTCGGGGCCCTGGCAGTGGATCCTGCTGGCCCGACCCGTGTCCTTCTACTGGCAGACCGCCTCGCCGTGCGGCGCCGCCACCTGCGCCAGCCAGATCCTGCTGCTGGGTACTCCGGCGCTGTGGTGGGCCTTCCCGCCGGCGCTGATCGGGCTGGCCTGGTTCGGGATCGGCCGCCGGGACTGGCGGGCGGCCGCGATCGGGGCCGGTGTGGTGGCCGGGATCGGGCCGTGGTTCTACTACGAGCTGAAGAACCGCACGATGTTCTACTTCTACGCGCTGCCGGCCGAACCGTTCCTCGTCCTCGCCGTCGTGTTCGTGCTCGGCGCGCTGATGACCTCGCCGGCGATCGTGCGGCCGTACGGACGTTTCGGGCCCTACCTCCTGCCCGAGGATCGTCGGCTGTACGGGACCGTGGCCACCGCCGCGTTCATCGTGCTGGTCGCGGTGTGCTTCTGGTGGTACTACCCGCTCTACACCGGCATGTCGATATCGCGGTCGGACTGGGCCCGCCACATGCTGCTCGGCAACCGGTGGGTGTGACGCAGCGTCCCGATCAGCGTCAACCGGCCGGCGTCGTACTCGCGATGCAGCCGGTGCACGAGAGCGGTCATGATCCGTACCATCGCGGTATTCCCGGCATGGATCACGGCGGTGACCGTCGGTGCCCCCGATCGCTCGGCGATGCCGATCAGCCGGCGGGCCAGCGCCGTACCCAGCCGGCGGCCCTGCCACCCGTCCTCGACCAGGAGGGCGAGCTCGGGGCTGGCCGGAGTCCACATGAGATTGGCCATCGCCACGATCCGTCCGTCGACGTCCTCGGCCACCAGCGTGTGCCCGGCCTCCGGTGCGAGCAGCCGGGTCAGGGTCTCCCGCGGCGGGCAACTGGTGCCGGCCAGGTAGCGGCGCAGCCGCGACGTGAGCGAGCACCGCGAATGCAGCTCCACGATGGCGTCCAGGTCGTCGGCCACCGCGGGCCGGATGGCCACCTCCCGGCCGTCGGTCAGGACGACCACCACGGTCGCCACGGTCGGTCCCTCGGCCGGGCCTGGTTGCTGCCCGGTGCCGGCCACCGTGGCCACGTCCAGCATCGCGTACGCCCGGGCACACTCGGCCGGGGTGAACGGCAACTCCGGCCGGGTGAGCAGGAAGCCGCCGCCGGTCGGATCGGTCAACCACAGCCGGGTGGCGTCGTCATCGCCGTCGGCGGGCGGCTCGGCGCGCCAGGCCAGCTCGGCGCCGGGGAACAGGCTCGCCAGTATGGCCGGCAGGTCGGCCGGCGTGCGTACGAGGCGCGCGGCGAGGGTGAGCGTCCGGGTCGGCGCGTCGACCAGCGCGTGCGCGTCGGCCGCGGCGACCCGGGGCGAGCGGGCGCCGCCCTCGGTGACCGCGGCCATCAGGTCGGCCGCGCTCAGGATCGGCGACGCGGCCACCAGCAGCTCGTCGACCGGTCCGTCCGGGCTCAGGTGCACCTGTACCCCGAGAATGTTGACCGCCCGCCGGGCCAGGCTGGCGGCCAGGATGGCGAGCCGGCCCGGCACGTCGTCGACCGTGGCCCGCACGGTCCACAGTCGAACCGCGCCGCGGGCCGGTCCGGACTCGACCGCCGCCGCCGGCTCGGGCGAGCCGGCCGGCCCGGCCAGGCTGGCCAGCAGGAGGTCGGCGGTCGACCGGTTGCTGGCGATCGGGATGTCCCAGAAGACCGCGAGCCGGACCAGCGACCGCGTGGTGGTGTCGCCCGGCCGCAGCTCGATCGGATCGGTGAACGCGACCATCGCGTCGATGTCACCGGCCGCGGCGAGCCCGGCCGTCGCCGCCGGGCCCATGGTCCCCGACCGCAGCGGGTGGGTGGCCAGGCCGACATGCTCGGCCAGCAGGCCGCCGATGCCGGCCGGGGCCAGCAACCGCATCGTGGCCAGCCGCCCCCGATGTGCGCCGGCCCACGCGATGAGGTCGGCCCGGCGCGGGCCCTCCGCCGTCAGGGCCAGCGCCGGTCGCCGGGTTTCCCGCGTCTCCCGGCTCGGCTGGCGGTCATCCGGGAGGGGTCCGAAGTGCTCGGCGAGATGGGCCAGCCGGCCGGAGGTAGCGTTCGCGGCGTCATACTCGGGCTGCACCTCGGACCACCCCCGGAATCGTTCCTGCACGGTCCAGCGTCGGCCACCATCGTTTCCGTCTTGTTGCGCTCCCGTTCAGGTTCCGAGTACGCCGCCTCCGGTGTCCCCCGTCCGAGGCCAAGATCGCGACAGTATCGGCGATATTGTCGCCTCAGACGCCCTCCGAAGCGACAACTTCGGCAAAGTTGTCGCGATCTCGAGTGGCGCTGAGGGAAGGAGTCGCGATGCGCGATCGGGATGTGGCCGGGCGGCCGCGCAATGCGCGACCCCGCGACGAACTGGGCCGGCCGTTGCCCCGCGAGGCGTCGGGCATACCGACGACGCCGGAGGTGGCGCTGCCCCCCGACGAGTCGCTGGCCGAGGCGCAGCGGCTGCTCGACTCGGGCCGCGCGTTCCACGCCCACGAGGTACTCGAGGGCACCTGGAAGGCGGCGCCGGCCGGCGAACGTGAGCTGTGGCGCGGCCTGGCTCAGATCGCCGTCGGGATCACGCACGCCCGGCGCGGCAACCCGGCCGGCGCCGTGTCGCTGTTGCGGCGAGCCGCGGACCGGATCGAGCCCTATGCCGCGGCGCCACCGCACGACATCGATGCCGCCGGACTGGTCGCGTGGGCCCGCGGGCTCGCGACCCGGGCCGAGTCGTCGGGCGTGGCCATGCTGGGCGACAGCGACCTCAGGCCGCCGCTTCGCGGCTGAGGCGTGGCGGGTCCCGGAGTGGCGCGGCTGCCCCCATCGCCAGCGGCGCATGCAGCACCACGAAGAACAGCAACGCCAGGATCGCGGTCTTGGTCCAGCCGCCGATGCTCGCGGCCTGGTGCGCGACGTCGCTACCGAAGTCGTTGTACCAGCGCATCAGTCCAATGAAGAGGGTCGCGTCGATGCACCAGTAGGCGACCCACCATCCCCATCGGACCGCGATCAGAGCCAGGAACGGCAGCACCCACAACGCGTACTGCGGCGAGTAGACCTTGTTGAACGCCAGAAACGCGAACAGCATCGCCGCGCTCACCTGGATCCACGGGTACCCGCCATGCCGGTGCCGCAGCACGAAACCGGCCACCAGCGCGACCAACCACAAGCCGCCGATGACGGTCACGCTGAAGAGGTTGACGAACTCGACCGGCCACTCGGGGAATCCCCAGAAGTAGATGGAGTTCGTGGAGTTGTCGGGAATCCTGGCGGCCTGGAACGCATAGGTGGCCCACCAACCGTCGGCATTGATCGCCATAAACGGCAGGTTGGCCGCCAGCCACGAGCCGGCCCCGACGCCGGCCACCTTCAAGGCGCCCCGCCGGTCGCGCGCCACCAACCGCTCGATCAGCAGCGGCAACAGGAAGAACCCCGGATAGATCTTCGTCGCCGCCCCCAGGCCGAGAAACGCCGCCGACCACCCGTATCGGCCGCGCCGCCAGGCGAGGATCGCGCCGAGCGTCCAGGCCACCGGCAACAGATCCCAGTTGTACACCGAGTAGAACGCCAACGCCGGCGCCGCCGCGTACACCAGACCGCGCCACCCCACCAAGGATGCCAACTGCCAGCCGATCAGCAGAGCCACCGGCAGGAACAGCAGCGCGGTGTAGGCCAGAAACTCCCCCGAGTTGCGCGCGGGCCAGGCGACCGCCCACATGAACACGCCCGTCAGCACCGGGTACTCCATGGCCCCGTCGACCAGGGCGCCGGGCGGCCCGTCGCCGGGGTCGAGCCGGCCGTGCACGTACGGGAAATGGTGCTGATCGATGCCCCGGCCGACCCAGAGGTACTGGATGTCGGTCAGGCATCCCAACCGGTACGCGTTGGTGACGTGCTCCGAGACGCCGATGTCGTTGTAGGGCGGTCCGACGCACGGGGTCTTCGACACGTAGCTGCCCATGGTCATGACGAACGCGAGCGCCAGCATGACGGTCAGCGGCGTCGCGGCGTTCCGCAGGCGCGTGAGTGGCACGGAACCGTCCTCATGGTCAACGTAACTTTCCCGCGATCACTGTCCACCCTGGCCGACCGGACGCGAGAGCGGGTCCCATCTGGCGGACCGATCTCACCAAAGCCGGCATATCGCGGGAACGCGCGACGGCGGTCCGTTGGGCTCATTGACACACAGTGATCGCCGACCCATAGTGTGGCATCGATTGCGGTCCACGAAGGGTGCACCATGGCACGTGTGAGCAGGACAGCGAGGCTCGCCGCCGTGGCCGTGCTGGCGATCGCGGCGACCGCGGCCGTCGTGACGCCGGCCAGCGCGGCGGGGCCGTTCGCGTGCGACTACTGGTTCGTCAGCTGGCCGACGGGCTTCACGGCGGAGCTCCGCATCGTGAACAACGGCCCCGCGCTCGACGGCTGGACGTCGAACTGGACGTTCGACAACGACGAGCGGCTTGGGGCCATCTGGAGCGCGGTCATGACCCAGGAGGGCAACCGCGTCACCGCCACGCCCGCGCCGTGGACCCGGTCGATCCCATCCGGCGGCGCGATCGGCTTCGGCTGGACGGCGTTCGCGACCGCTACGCAGGTCCCCGACGACATCACGGTCAACGGAGTGCCGTGCCCGACCCACTGACCTGGGTGGGCTGTTGGTGTCCATTGTGGCCGACGCCGCCACCGATCTAGGCGCTCGCCTCGCTCGCGCGGGTGCGACCCGACGGGTCGGCCAACAGGTCGCGGAGGCGGGCGGCCTCGGGTACGTCCAGCCGCTCGTAGGCGGCCAGCGCCCGCCGCCAGTTCGTGCGCGCCTGGGCCGCTCGTCCGAGCCCCGACAGCGCCGAGCCGATGCCGTCCAGGGCGCGGGCCTGTTCGTACCGGTCCCCGGTCTGCCGGGCCAGCGCGAGGGCGGCGCGGTGCCGGTCGAGGGCGGCGCCGGACTGCTCGACCGCCCGCAGTGTCTCCCCCAGCGTGTTGAGGGTCTCGGTCTCGACGCCCCGGTCGGAGATCTCGCGGGCGATGGCCAGCGCGCGGTGCAGGTGATCGAGCGCCTCCGCGTAGCGGTTCATCCGGCCGTAGGCGGCGCCGAGCGCACCCAGGGCGCTGCCCTCGCCGCCCCGGTCCCCGGCCTCCCGGCACTTCGCCAGGGCCGTCTCCAGTTGGGCGAGCGCCTCGTCGTCGCGACCGAGAATGCTGTACACGGCGCCGAGGTTGCCCAACGCGTACCCCTCCAGCCGGGCGTCGCCGATCTCGTTGAAGATCTCGGCGGCGCGCCGCTCGTGCTCGGTCGCCTCGTCGAGGTGCCCGAGCCGTCGCTGCAGGGCGCCGAGGTTGACCAACTGCGCGCCCTCGCCGTGCCGGTTGCCCAGGCGGTGGTACGCGTCGAGGGCCTGACGCATGTGAACGATCGCGGCCGGGTAGTCGCCGAGTCGTTCGTGGACGACCCCGAGCCGGGCCAGCGCCCGGGCCTCGCCGTCGTGGTCGCCGGCCGCACGGTGGCCGGCCAACGACCGTTCAAAGTAGACCTGGGCGTCGCGGTAGGCCCCCAGCCACCAGTGGGTGTTGCCCAGGTTGGCCAGCACGGCGGGGCCGCCGTCGACCCGGTCGGCCACGGTCGCCGCGCCGCCGTGTACGGCCAACGCGTCCTGGTAGTGGCCGCCCACCTCGAGGTGGCGCCACAGGATGCGGGACAGGTCGGCGCTGTGCTGCGGGTGGCCGCGCGCCGCGGCGTGGCCGGCGACGGCGACCAGGTTGGCCCGCTGCTCGTCGAGCCAGCGGGCGGCGAGGGCCGGCTGGTCCACCGCCGGGACCGGCGTGGCCGGCGCCGGCGGGGTCGGCCCGCCGTCGTGCGGGAACAGCGTGCGCACGGCGGCCGCCGCGGTGAACGTGATGTAGTCCAGCAGCCGGACCAGGGCGGCGTCGTCCTCGTTGGACACTTGGGCACACTCAGCCGCATAGGCCCGGAGCAGGTCATGCATCGTGTGGTGGCGCGGCCCGGCCGGCTCGATCAGGTGGGCCCGGCGGAGTTCGTCCACATAGGCCCGAGCCGTGGGCAGGTCCGAGCCGACCAGCGCCGCCACGGCGTACGGGTCGATCTCGCGGCCGGGGTGCGAGCCCAGCCGGGCGAAGGCCCGCGCGGCCCCGGCGGAGAGCTGCTGGTACGACCAGGAGAACACGGCCCGCACGGCGGTGCGCCGGTCGCCCGCGGCGTCGAACAGGTCGAGGCGGCGCCGCTCGTCGGCGAGGTCGTCGAGCATCTCGGCGAGGCTCTTCTCGGGGTGCGCCATGGCGATCTCGGCCGCGATGCGCAGGGCCAGCGGCAACCGGGCGCAGCGCTCGGCCAGGGCGGTGGCGGCGGCCGGTTCCGCGTCGACCCGGGCGCCGATGAGCGTACGCAGGAGGGTGGCCGCCTCCGCGACGGGCAGCACGTCGAGGTCGACCCGCGTGGCCCCGTCGCGGGCGACCAGACCGACCAGGTCGTGGCGACTGGTCACGATGACGGCGCTGGACGCGGTGCCCGGCAGCAGCGGCCGCACCTGGTCGACCGAACGGGCGTTGTCGAGGACGACGAGGACGCGGCGGTCGGCGAGCACGGTGCGCAGACACGCGGCCCGCTCCGACACGTCCCGCGGGATATCGGCCGCGGTCAGGCCCAGGCCGCGCAGGAACGCGGCCAGCGCGCCCTCCGGGGTCACCGGCGGCTCGGGGCCGTAGCCGCGCAGATCGATGTAGAGCTGCCCGTCCGGGAAGCGTCCGGCCACCCGGTGGGCGCAGTGCACCGCGAGCGTGGTCTTGCCAACTCCCGGGGTACCCGACACGGCCGAGATGACGACCGCCGATCCGCCCGGGCGCAGCAGGTCGTCGAGCGCGGCGATCTCGTCGGTACGGCCGACGAAGGCCGACACGTCGGCCGGCAGTTGGCGCGGCACCGGGGGCACGGCGTCCCGGGCGGCCGCCGGTGCCACTCCGGACAGGGCGCGCCGGCGGCGTTCCTCGATGCGGTCCCGGGCCGTGGCGAGCGCGCCCTGCTCGGCCGGGGTGGCGCCGAGCAGTCGAACCAGCACATCGAACCGGTCGGTCGGTGGCAGCACGTTGCCGGCGAGGTACTCCCCGATGATCCCGTGCGACCAGCCGGTCGCGGCCGCCAGCTCCCGGTAGGTCTGCTCGGCCCCGCCGCGGTCGCGCGCCTGCCGGCGACGCAGTTCGCGCAGCACGCGCGCGAGATCGCCCAGCGTGTCCGCGTCACCAAGCCGCGGCGCCGTCGACCGGGTACGTGCATTGGCTTCGATGTCCGAAGCGTACTAGCGAACGGGCCGCCCTAGTCGTTGTCGTCCTGCCGCGGGATCAGGACAGAGTTGGCGTAGGACGGGGTGCCGAGTCCCTGCTGCAACGCCACGTACGCCGCCTGGTCGGTGGTGTCGGCGTCCTCCGGTGAGGTCAGCGTGACGGTCTGCGGCACGCTCCAGTTCGACGGCGTGAACGTCAGCGACGCCGGGCTCGCCGCGATGACCGTTCCGGAACTCACCGAGACCCGCACGTCCGATGTGGCCGGCTCGCTCAGCCGTACCGTGAACGTGGTCGAGCCACCCTCGGGCACCACCGGTGGGGCGGTACTGGACGAGACGTAGCCCTGCGGCGTGTACGCGGCCGTCTGGCCGTTCAGCACGAAGGCGACCGGCGGCACGTTGGTCTGCGACGGGTTGAGGATCTGCAGCGTGATGCCCAGCGAGGTGCCGGCGGCGAGGTTGCCGTTGAACGGCCGGTTGGTCAGCGTGACCCGCCGACCGACCTGGGTCAGGTCGGCGTAGACCGCGAACGACACGACCTGCCCGTCGGCCACGTCGAACGCCAGCGACCAACTCGTGATGGCTTCGCCCGGCGTGATCGTCACGAGGGTCTGGAACCCGGAGCCCCAGTTGGCCGTCATGGAGTACGCGACGCGGTGCGGGGCCGCGGCGTGGGCGCTCGTCACGGCTACCGTCGTCGTGGTGGCCATAAGCGTGGCCTCGGCGGCGACGAGCCATCGTGGGGTGGGCCTCATCGGCTGGGCTCCTCGGATACGGGGATCGGATAGACAACGATGGTCGCCGATCCCCGGTCGCCGAGGGGCCGATCCTGGACAGCGTTGGACAGCGCCTCGCCGTCAGGCCGTTGACTCGTCTCCCCGGCCGCGCATCATCGATACCACCACGAGGATCAGGCCGAGGGCGGCGAGGCCGACGCTGAACCAGGGCTGGTAGTCGTCCGCCCACGACAGGATCCGGAACTCGTAGTCGAAGGCCCTGAGTACGAAGGTGCCCAGACCCAGGATCAGGAGCAGTATCCCAAACGACCGCATTTCAGCACCTCATTAGTTGTCGCGATGCCGACGCGGTTGGCCGGCCCTTGCACGGTGCCGGATCACGACCGCGCTGTCCAGCATTCGAATGGACGACCCTGAAGGTAGCGGCCCTCGGGTGGTTGGGCCGTCCCGCCTGCCCAAACCATCCAAGATCTCGACAAACCTCCCCAACCCTTCGTGAGGTCAGCCGCCCATGCTCACGGCGTTGACCCGGGTCGGTTCGACGGTCAGCGTGATGCGGGTCTGGCCGGGCGGATCGAAGCTGCGGATGTCCGCGCCGTACTTGGCGCCCAGACGACCGGTGAACTCGTAGTCGTCGTCGGGCTCCAGCCGCGCGTCGCCGCGGATCTCGAGGTACCGCAAGGGGTTGGCCAGGTCGAGGATGAACACCGTGCAGGCCGGGTTGCGCTCGAGGTTGCGGGTCTTCTGGCGGGTGTTGTTCAACGCGGTGCGCACCTTGCCGTCCTCGGCCAGGAACCACACGGCCGACACCTGGGGCCGGCCATCGGGCCCGACGGTGGCCAGCATGGCGATCTGAGCGTCGAGCAGGTCACGGTGGGACTCGGGAATCTCGGTCACGGGCGACATTGTCTCCTAGCCGCACCGGGCCCGCGCGGACGGGCGACGGGACGGGTCTCAGCCCGTCTCGTCCACCCCGTTGACCACGGCGTAGTGCCATAGCTCGATCTGGTCGCTGGTGCCGTACCGCTCGCCGACGACCTGTCCGGTCTCGGGGTCGCAGAGCAGGTGCATCTCCCACTGGGCACCGGCTGTGATGTCAACGAACCCGTAGTAGGTGTGTCCGGACAGGACGATCCGGTGGGCCATGCCGCCGGGCACCTTGCCAAGGACCTTGAAGAAGGCGGCCCGCAACCGCGGGCTGAGCAGCGGGCCGTATGTACGGAAGGCGTACGAGACCTGCTTGGGCACGTAGTGGGCGCCGCCCAGTTTGACGCCGGCGTTGATGGCGGCGAACTTCGCGTACAACGCGTCCGGATCCGTGGTCAACCGGGCCAGCCACCGCGGGTTGGGGTTCTCGAGGTTCGGGCCGGTGGTCATGGGCGGGCCCACTCCCATGTCGCGTCCGTCGATGACGCTCCGCACCGGGACCATGCCGTCCGGGTCGATCCACATCTCGTGGACCGACGTCACCAGCGCGCCGTCAAGGCGCTCAGCCCGATCGGTGCGCATGTACAGAAGTTGGCCCGGACCGACGGTGAGCTGCTCGGCCCCGTTCGAAGCGTCCACCATGGCCCGGACGGCCTCGGCGAGCGGGATCCGGCCCTCGATCCGACCGAGGTCGGTGATGACGTTGCCCGGCGGCGCGGTCGGGCCACGCGTGGCGGTGGCGCTGGGAACCGCCTCCGTCGACGGCGGTCCTCCCACCTGTGCCCCGTGATCCGTGCCCGGCCGCAGAGCCAGCGTCGCGACCAGCGTGACCGCGACGACGGTCGCCGCGGCGGCCGGCACGGCCACCCAGTTGTGCCAGCCACGATGGCCCAGCCGCGGGTGGGTCCGGCCGACAGCGACCCGGGACCGGACGCGGGCCACCGCCGCGTCGCCCGGTTCGGCGGCCGCGCCCGCGATGGCGGTCACCGTCCGGCGGACGGCGGCCAGGTCGGCATCGTCGATCGGTCTCATGCTTCAACCTCCGGATGACGGCGCGGCGGCGAGAGAGCCGCGCGCAGCTTGGCCCGGGCCCGGTGCAGCGACGACTGAACCGACCCGATGGGAATGTCGAGGGCGGCGGCGATCTCGGCGTACTCGAGCTCCGCCACCGCGAACAGCAACAGGACGTCACGCTGGCGCCGGGGCAGCCGGGCCAACGCGCGGGCGATGCGCCGTCGCGCTGATCGCGCGTCGGCCCGGGCCATCGCGTCGTCCGCGAACTCCCCCACGAGGTCGACCGTCGCCGCGCGGGCGGACGCCGCCAGCAACCTCGCCTCGGTGCGCCGGTACCGCCGCGCGACATTGGTCGCGATGCCGTAGAGCCAGGTGAGCGGGCTGGCCCGGTCCGGGTCGTACCGATGGCTGCCGGCGTGCGCGATCAGGAACGTCTCGGCGACGACGTCCTCGGCGGCGTCCGGGCCGACCCGGCACGCGCAGTAGCGCAGCAACGCCCGCACGTGCTGCTCGAACAACGCGCCGAGGTCGCCCACCCCTTCGAACCGCGCTCCTGCCGCGACCGGTCTCATGCCGTGTGTTGCCCAGCCACGACGCTCATGTTCCCGGAAACTTTCTCCGTGGCCGCCCCGGGCCTCGAGAGGTGTTTACAGGTACCTACATCGATGAAAAGGTCAAACCCTGGGCTTTCCCTGTCGCCGCAACGGCCCGGGGGGGCCGATGTGTCGTGGACACGTGATTGGGGGAACCACACATGAGATCCAAGTCGGCCATGTTCGTGGCGGTCGCCGCTGCCACGATGCTGACTCTGGGCGGGGCGACGGCTGGTCAGGCCGCGGGGTCCCGCTTCCACCACCTGAACCCCGGCGGGCAGCCTCGCCTGGTCGAGCGGGTGCCGGTGAACGTCGTATTCGTGGGCTACGACCAGCCCCAGGTCAGCGGGTCGGCCTACCGGGCCGCGCTGCCCCGCGGGTACGAGCCGGTCGTGCGCTCGCGGCTGCCCTACGGTGTCACGGAGAAGCTCGGCCTCTCCTACACCTATGACTACAAGGTCAAGTTCGCCGACCGGGCGTACGAGAACCGCTTCTTCGCCGAACTGTCGCGGTTGGCCACACCGGCCCCGCTGACCGCGTTCCAGGAGGAGTACAACAACCAGAACGGCAACGTCCTCACGGTCGAGAACAACCATTTCATCGACGCCCCGAGCGTCGAGCGGTGGCTCGCCTTCCACCCGCCGTCGGGAATCGACACCCGACGCAACACGATCTTCTTCGTCAACTGGTTCGGGCGGCCCGACTTCAAGTTCCACGTCTACACCAAGACCAATGAGCCCGACCCCGACACCGGGTACAACTTCGGTGTGCTGCGGGAGAGCCGCAAGATCATCGCGTGGGGCGGCACCACCGCGGACGACGAGGAGAACGGGCTCGGCTCGACCCGCCGCGTATGGTTCCACGACCTGTCGGCCGGGCCCGAGTCCTGGACCGACAACTGGAACGTCGACGACCCCGACCTCGACGGCAACGGTGTCGAGGACTACCGCATGCCGGCCATCTGGGAGTACGCGCCCAACGGTTACCGCGCACCCGGCCGGCTGACCGGCGACCTCGCCCTCATCACCCGGTACGTCGCGCTGGACCTGCTGATGACCACCTCGCCGCTGTACCCGGCCGAGCTGCCGACCGCGCGGCCGCCGACGTCGATCAACCTGGACAGCAACACGTACGAGGGCTGGCCCGGAGTCGACGCCTCCGCGGCGTACATCAAGCCCGCCCTGCTGCTGCAGGAACTGCGCGAGCTGCGCTGGACCAACCGGCTCGACTATGACAACCAGGACCTGCCGTTCGAGGGCGAGGCCAGTCGCTGCTACTTCGCCGTCATGCTGGACGACGAGTCCTGCTATCCGGAACTCGGATTCCCGCCGTTCGCGAACTTCTTCCTGCAGAACACGTTCGAGCTGGAGCGCACCCAGGACGACCAGGGGCGGGTCGACTACGAACTGCCCATCTTCAACTACGCCGTGGGCGAGGGTGTGCCGACGCCGGCCCTCGGCTTCGCCGACGACAACTACACGGATGGCACACAGTCCTATGTGTTCGGTTTCGTCTCCCCGGAGATCGTCGAAGCCGGGTACGGCCTGACCACCACGCTGATCCACGAGGTGGGCCACCATGTCGGCATGAGCCACCCGCACGACGGCTACGACAGCACGAGCGGCGTGGACTTCGAGCCGGAGGACGACTTCTTCTTCGCGTGGGCCGGTGACGAGAGCAACTCGATGATGAGCTATGTCGACCTCAACTGGGACTTCAGCCAGTTCGACCGCGACAACAGCGACCGGTTCCTCGCCGCCGCCTACAACGAGGCCGCGAACGGGCTGGCCGCCGAGGTGCTGGCCGACCCGGACGCGAGGAAGGCGGGCGACGAGCTGAAGGCGGCCGACGTCCTGATCGGCCTGGCCAAGGCCGCCCTGGCCGCCCACAGCTACCGGGCCGCCCACGGCCTGGCCCGGCTGGCCTTCAACAAGGTGGTCGAGGCGGCCAACGAGGTCGGCGTCTCCGACGCCGCGATCTCGGCCCGGATCGCCGGACCCACCTCGGCCGCGCGGGCCGCCGCCGGCGTGCACCAAGCCGACGAGTTCATCGACACACTGGAGCCGGGCAGCGGGCCGCGCAGCGACCCCTGACGTCTAGTTGCATGCAGGGGCACCCTACGGGCACTTTTCCGCTATAAGGGTGCCCCTGCAGTACCGTCATCCGGACGGCAAGGACAGGATGCCGGCGAGCAGCCGCGGGTCGACGTTGCCGCCCGAGACCACGGCGACGGTGTACCCGTCGGGTAGCCGGTCGCGCCGGTACAGGTACGCGGCGAGGGCGACGGCCCCGCTCGGCTCGGCCACGAGGTGGGCGGTGCGGGCCAGCACGCCGACCGCCGACCGGATGTGCTCCTCGGTGACCGTGACGATGCCGTCGAGTCGCTCCCGCAGATGAGCGAAGGTCAGCTCGGACAGGCCGGTCGGGCGCAGCCCGTCGGCGATCGTGCGCGAGGTCATGGCGGCCGGCCACGCGGTGAGTACGCCGGTGCGCAGGCTCTCGGCGGCGTCGGCGGCCAGGTCGGGCTCGACCCCGATGACCGCGGCCGACGGCCGGATCGCCTTGACCGCGGTGGCGACGCCCGAGGCGAGCCCACCGCCGCCGACGGGCACGAGCACCACATCGGTCGTGGGGGCATCCTCCAGGATCTCCAGTCCGACGGTGCCCTGGCCGGCGACGACGTCGGGGTGGGCGAAGGGCGGGACGAGCGTATAACCCTTGTCCCGTACCAGTTCCTCGGCTCGGGCCACGCGCTCGGCCAGCGGTACGGGGACGATGTCGGCGCCGAGGGTCCGGACCGCGGCGACCTTGACCGCCGGGGCGTCGTCGTTCATGACCACGACGCACGGCACGCCGAACGCGTGGGCGGCGTACGCCACGGCCTGCCCGTGGTTGCCCGACGAGTACGTGACCACGCCCGCTCGCTGCCGGTCCGGGCTCAGCGCGCCCACCGCGTTGTACGCCCCGCGGATCTTGAACGAGCCGGTCGCCTGCAGGTTCTCGGGCTTGAGTAGCAGCCGGGCTGGCGGTCCGGCCCAGGGGCACGCCAGCAGGGGCGTGCGCACCGCGACATCCGCGATCGCGTGCGCCGCCCTTCGTATGTCGTCTATCGAGACCAGCCGCAGTTCGTCGACCCTTCGCCTTGTCAGAACCAGATCGCCCACGCCGCGACGCCGGCGGCGACGATAAGGATCGCCACGATGACCAACAGCCACAGGGCGCCGCGTGACCGGGCCGGGGCGGACGGCGGGGGCGGACCGTAGGGCGCCCCGTAGCCCGATGACGCGGGCGGTGCCACGCGGCCCGGCGTCATCGGCGCCGACGGGGCCGGGTAGCTGTAGCCACGGTTCGGCTTGCTCGGGTCGGGCCACTCGAGGTCGGCGCGCAGCGGGTCTTCCGGGCTGGTCACCGTGTCATCCCCCCATTCCGAACTGCAGCATCAGAGCGAGCAGCTCCGTCAGCAACAGGACGAGCCCGGCGATGAACCACCACTGCAGCACCCGGATGCGCCCTTCGTTGCGATCGTGCCAGTCCTCGAAACTCTTGGAAAGGTGGCGCCGCATCGAGTCAACCGTATGGCCGGCGTCGGTCGCGCCCAACAGGGCACCGGCACTGGACCGGAAGTGCCACTTCCACCACGGCCCGCAGATGACCAGGGTGCAGGCCAGCACGCCGATCAAGGACACCACCGCCACCACCGACGGCCAGCGGAGGTCGCCGCCGCCGAGCATCGGTGATCCGAAGAATGACGCGACGAGCGCCGCGGCCGTGGTGAGCAGGGTGGCGCGACCTCGAAGGCTTTCCAGCGAGGTGTGCTGGTGGTCCAACGCGCGCAGGGCCTCGTCCATGACGATCTCGAGGCGCGGGTCCGATCCGTCATCGCTCATCCGCCTGATTCTGGCCGCCGCCAACCACCTGTCAACATCCGTGATCGCCAAGGATCCGTGTCCCCATGTGTGGACACCTACCCTTCACGATCACGACGGTCGAGCTCCAGCCGAGCGCCAATCTTCACGGCGCAATCGCGCAGCGTCTCCTGGTGGTCCACGCCCAGGCTCTCGATGGCGATCATCGCGGTGAGCGCGACGTCGGCCAGCTCGCCGGCGACGTCGGCCACCGTGTGGGTGACACCCTTGCGGGGGTTGGCTCCCGTGTGCCCGATCCACGCCGCGGCCGCCTCACCGGCCTCCTCGACGAGTTTGAGCATGCGGAACGTCAGGCTCGCCTCGTCGCGACCGTTGGCCGCATCGAGCCAGGCCACCGACGCCCGCACGGCCGTCGCTATCTCATCCACCGTCACCCGTACGCCTCCCATCGCGCCGCGGTGTCGCCGGCCCGGAACGTCCGGAGCCGGTGCCGCCACTGTTCCCGCAGAGCCGGGTTGCTGGCCAGTACCGGCACGACACTCGTGACGAGCTGGAGCTCCCGAAGCCGCCGAAGGACCGGGAACCCGGCCCAGGCCGTGACGTCGAACCCGTACGCGGCGACGAGCAACGCGTGGTTGTTGGTGTTCCGGGCGAACCGGAGGTGACCGGTGGCCACGGGTGTCAGGTCCCACTCGCGTGGACCGAGGCTCGTGGCGTCGAGGTCGCAGAGGACCGCGCCCTCGCGGCCGGGGATGAGATTGCCTACGGTGGCGTCGCCATGGATCAGACCGGGCGTCAGGACGAACTCGACGTCCGAAAGCCGGGCCTCGATCTCGCCACACGCCCGCGCGAGGAACGCCAGGTCAGCCGTGGCCACACCGTCCGCCTCGGCCAACCGGCTGCGCATCGCCTCGACCGGCCCCCAGCCGGGCACGTCGGGCGGCTGGTCTGGAATGCCGTGGACCCGCCGCAGCAGGCGGCCGAGATCCGTACCGGTCGGCGTCGGCCCGGCGGACCGGACCTCGTGCCACAGCGTGGCCAGATGTCCGTCCACTTCGACCGGTTGGTCGACACCATCCAGCAGCCGAACGGCCGAAACGCCGCGGGCCGCGAGCCAGCGGGCCGCTCGGATGACCTTGGGCACCCGCCCGCGCACGGTCGCCGACCCCGCGATCCGCACCACCACGCGGGCCTGCGGCAGAAGGAAGACCGCGCTGTTGGTGAATTTGATGAGGGTTGCGCCATCACCTTCTAGACCGGTTCGAGCGCAGATCGCGCTCACCAGCCCATCCAGGCGTGAGCGGGTCAGGCGGTCGGGCGGGCTCATGGCGAGCGCAGCGTACGGCGGCTGCTCGGCGTGAAGGTTACCGCCTTTCAGATATCGCGTATCTTCCTAAATCCCCGCATTTCCGGCCTGAAAACGCCGCGAATCGGGGCAACGGAACCGAAGAACCGGTTAAGCAGGGGCGAGCCGCTTGACGCCCGCTCGTGGGAGCGCTTCCATCGACGCCAGTCATAGAGTGGGAGCGCTTTGGCGCCACCGCCACGTCCCTGGAGTTGGCAGCCATGAGAAGACGAGTCAATGCGCTGACCGCCCTGGCCACCGCGAGCCTGGCCGTCGCTGGGGCCGTGGCCGTGGTGGCGCTGGCACCTCCGGCGGCGGCCGCGACGTTGACCGAGGTGACGAACTTCGGTTTCAACCCCAGCAACATCCGGATGTACGAGTACGTGCCGGCCAGCGCACCGGCCGGCGCGCCCATCCTGGTGGCCGCCCACTGGTGCGGCGGCGACGGGCCGGCCATGTACAACGGCACGGAGATCGCCTCGTTCGCCGATCAGTTCGGGTTCATCGTCATCTATCCATCGGTGACCCGCAGCAACCGGTGCTGGGACGTGTCCTCGGCGGGGGCGTTGACCCACAACGGAAACAGCGACCCGGCCGGCATCCGTTCCATGGTGCAGTGGGAGGTGCAGAACCGCGGGGCCGACGCGAACCGGGTGTACGTCACCGGCATCTCGTCGGGCGGGATGGTGACCAACGTCCTGCTCGGTGACTATCCCGATGTGTTCAAGGCCGGGTCGGCGTTCATGGGCGTGCCGTTCTACTGCTTCTTCACCGGCGAGGTCGGCGGCTGGAACGGCGACTGCGGTTCGGGCCTGATCACCAAGACGCCTCAGGAGTGGGGCGATCTCGTCCGGGCCGCCTTCCCCGGCTACAGCGGGCCACGCCCGCGCATGCAGCTGTGGCACGGCGTGCTGGACACGGGCCTGCACTACCACAACTTCGGCGAAGAGATCAAACAGTGGACCACCGTCCTGGGCCTGAGCCAGACTCCCACCTTCACCGACAACCCGGCCTCCAACTGGACCCGCACCCGCTACGGCGGTACGGGCACCATGGCCCCTGTCGAGGGCAACAGCTTCGAGGGTGTAGGTCACTCGCTGCCGCTGGCCGGCCAGATGCGGTTGGCGCTGGAGTTCCTCGGTCTGATCGGTGGTCCGGCCACCACGACCTCGCGGCCGCCCACCACGACCCGACCACCCACGACCACATCCCGTCCGCCAACGACGACCTCCCGACCGCCGACCACCACATCCCGTCCGCCGACCACGACGACGCGGCCGCCCACCACCGGTGGCAGCGGTGGTTGCTCGGCCACGTACGCCAAGATCGGCCAATGGGGGGACGGATTCCAGGGCGAGGTACGCGTGACCAATACCGGCGCGACGGCCACCACCTCCTGGACGGTCGCACTGACGTTCGCCAATGGGCAACGCATCACGCAGATCTGGAGTGCCCGCACCGGCTCCACCGCCAGCCCGTACGCCATCGTCAATGAGACCTACAACAACGTCATCGGCCCGGGCGGCACGGCCACGTTCGGCTTCATCGGGAGCTGGACCGGCGCCAACGCCGATCCCAGCGCGACCTGTGGCAGAACCCCGTAACGCTCAGTCGCCCACGACGTGGTGGGTCACCTCGATGTTGCCGCGGGTCGCGTTCGAGTACGGACAGATGAGGTCGGCCCTGGCCACCAGGTCGCGGGCCTCGGCGGGGCTCAGCGCCGGCACCGACACGTCCAGGTCGACCCGGAGGCCGTACACCGGGCTGTCGGTCATCCGGCCCAGCCCGACCTTGGCCGTGACCGTGGACTCCGACGTGTCCTGCCGGCCGCGGCGCCCGGCCACCAGAAGCGCGTTGTGGAAGCACGCGGCGAAGCCGGCGGCGAACAGCTGCTCGGGGTTCGTGGCCTCACCGGACCCGCCCAACTCCTTGGGCGGCGCGACGACCACGTCGAGCCGACCATCATCGGTGGCGACCCGACCGTTGCGGCCGCCCTCCGCCGTCGCGCTGGCCGTATACAGTGTGGGACCCAGCATGGAAGCCTCCGGATCATGAGAGCGGGGACGATCTTGCCCGGTTCGTATCGCCGAGGGTGGCGCGTTGGTGACACTTTTAGGCTTGCCTAAACGTTTAGGTTCGCCTAACATGGACGCATAGAGGCCGCTGTCGCGGAGAGGTGATCCCCATGGCGTTCCGACGTAGCGCTGGCGAGGGCGTTCGCAACACCGATCACGAGCGATCGGGCGAGCTCGGTCGGCTCGTCGTCGATGAGATCACCTGGTATATGCGCGAGCACAAGATGTCCCGGGCCGAGCTCGCGCAGGCCATGAACGTCTCGCCCGGTCGGGTGAGCCAGGTCCTGTCCGGCGACGAGAATCTCACGTTGAAGACGCTGTCCGGCATCATCGCCGCCCTCGGTGCCGAGGTCGAGTTCTCGTTGCGGCCGCCCGAGGAGCCGCCAGATCCGTTCGACTCGTCGGCGTACGACGACGAGATCGACGGCGCGCGTACCAGCTAGGCGCATGCCGCTCCCCTAGGCCCGCGAGTAGATCCGCTTGGGCGGCGCGAAGACCGGGAGGCGGTAGAGACCGGCGCTGTAGGCCGCGCCGAGCAGGCGGATGAGTTCGCGCTCGGCGTCGTGCCGGAGCTTGTCGGCCATCCGCTGAAGATCTTCGAGGTCGCCGGCGTACCGGGATTTCTTCGTCGCCCGCGAGCCCTGAAGCGCCGCCGTTATCTTCGTCCGGGCCGCACCATTCTCGATCAGTTGAACCGCGGTCAGGCGGGCCTCGATCTCGTTGATCTGCGCATTGATCCGTACCCGCCGGCGCTCGGCCGGGGACAACCGCTCCCGCAGGTACTCCTGATAGAAGCGCGCGGCCTCGGCCAGTTCGTCGGCGCTCCACCCCTCGTCGACATGATCCTCGCACCACGCGATCCGGTCTTCCGCCATTCCCTCCTGCATGCGGGCCAGCAGCAGGCTGAGCCACAGCGTGGACATGTCGCGCGTCAGGCTCCGCTGGTCCTCACCACGACTGTGGATCTCGGACAGCCACAGCCCGCTCGGCCCGATCACGCCCAGGCCGACGAATACGCCGGGCAGGTGCTCGACGATGGCCAGCCCGACGAAGGCGAGTCCGGTGGAGAGCGTTCCGGTCACGGTGATGATCAGCAGCGCCCAGGTTCGGCTGTGTCTACCGAATGGCGTGCCCTTGCCGTGGCAGCGCAGCAAGAGAAAGAACAACGCCGATAGGCACGCCAGCGCGAAGGTGAGGCTTGGCCGTAACATCTCGCTCGGCACGCTGCGCCCCCTCGACGCCCAACCCGGGATGGCGAAGCCTCCCGTCCTGAACATAGTCGGACGGCGAGCGCGAGCCAATAGCGTTTTGCTGGCCCCTCGATCGGTGCGTTTTGACGAAGACGCAGAAACCGATCGTGACAATGCGATCGACCGTTGCCTTCGATCGCCTACTCGGGAATGCGGCCATCGGTGCGGGGTCACCCCCGGCCTACGGCCCACAGGTACCAGCGGACCGTGTCGTCCGGCGCGAAGAACGGCACCACGACACCGAACCGCGTGCCGTCGGCGTCGCGGATCCACAGCACCTGGCCGTTCACCTCGGGGCCGATGGGCAAGCTCGGCATCCACTCGCGCGCGTCCGCGTAGCCCAGGCTCCGTCCTGCCCGGGCGAAGAGCTGGCGCGAGGCGTACGGAATGACGCACCAGAGGGCTCCGAGAATGCGCCACGGTTCCCACCAGTCTTCCCCGCCGCTGTAGGCGGCGATCATCGCATCGGCGACCGAACCGATCAGCTCCTCGGCCAGGCTGTCCGGCTCGACCCGCCTCCAATGTGGACTATTGTCCAGCCTGGCCCCGACTCACCGGTGAGGTCAGCGCACTGGGGCTGAGCCTTCCGCCTACGCTTACCGGAGGTGGCGCAGCCGGCCGGATCTTAAACGCCGGTCATCGCCCGAACGCTGGTCCAGTAGAGACCGATCCATCGGGGGTTCGACATGCTTCGCCCCTGATCCTCTTTGTTCCGGCGGCACCGGCCCACGCCGCCGTCACCAGCACATTCACGCGACCGGATCCCGTGCTCGTCGGGCAGTTCATGCCCGCGGACGCTCCTCGCCTGACCGAGGCACGCGCCGGTGAGATCGGAACCGGCTCGCTCACCTTCCGGCTTTCACCAGGCTTCGAATGGGCGCCCCAAGGATTCGGTGAGATCCCGTCGGCCTCGGTTGTCGATCTGGGGCACTGCGCCCGGGGATCGTCGGCACTGCGGCTCGGTCCCGACGGGGCGCAGTCGGTGTGGCTGGATCCGCAGGGCTCCGACCTCACGGTGGAGGTCAGTCGCGCCAGTCGCCGCCAGTGCCGCGCCCAGGTGGTGTTCTCCGGCATCCAGATCCACGCGCTGCACAACGGCACCGGGACGGTCAGCTACGCCGGCACGGCCACGGTGGCCGGGCTGCCGTCCGGCAGCACGCTGGCGTCGCTGCGTACCACGCCCGGATCGGTCGGCGTCGGTTTCGGCGCCAACCACTACGGCCAGACGGGCTCCGGTATCGGCGGCACGATCATCCCGAGCCCGGCGCAGATTCCGGCCACATCGGTACCCGGCGTGCGGCTGGGCGCGGCGTGGGAGTCGTCCTACGCGATCCAGCCCGACGGCACGGTCAAGGCCTGGGGCCGGTACACCGACGGCTCCGCACCCTCCGAGTCGCCCGTCACCGTGACCGGCCTGACCGAGGTGGCCGAGGTCACCGGTGGGTGGTGCCACAGCCTGGCCCGCCGCACGGACGGAACCGTGCTCGCATGGGGTTGCCAGGCCAAGGGCCAGATCGGCAACGGCGTGTTCGACCCCGGATTCCAGCTGCCATTCGCCGCGCCGACCACGGTGTCCGGCGTCGCGGCGGCGATCATGGTCGCCGCCGGGGAACAGACCAGCTACGCGGTCACGGCCGACGGCTCACTGTACGCGTGGGGCGACGGCGAGCTGGGCCAGTTGGGCAACGGCTCCCGGGAGTCCTCGGCTGTGGCGCAGCGGGTCCCAGGACTGTCGGGCGTCGTGGGCATCTCGGCCCGTACGTCGATGGCGGTGGCTCTGACCGCCGACGGCTCGGTATGGCAATGGGGCTGGGACCAGGTGAGCTTCGGGCCGGACGGTACGGCGCGCATCGATCTGGCACCCCGGCGTATCGCGGGCCTGCCGCCGGTACGGCAGGTGGCGGCCGGCCAGTCATTCGCCATCGCGCTCGCCGGGGATGGAATGGTCTGGGGCTGGGGCGACAACCGGGGTGGAGCGCTCGGGGACGGCACGACAACCACACCGTCGCAGCCGGTGCGAGCGCTCGGGCTCACCAACGCCGTACGGATCGCCGCCGGGGCCGCGGGTAGCTACGCCATCACCGCGGACGAGGTCGCGTACGAGTGGGGGCTCCGGGACGTCGACGCGTCCGTTCCAGCCGTACCCGGTCCTGAGGCCAACGCCGCTGTACGGTGTCGACCGTGTCTACGATCTGGCCGCCGGCCAGTCCCACGTGGTTGCCGCCGTCCGCTGAGTTTGTTGATGCGGGCCCTGCATCCCACCCGGCCGGCCCAGTAACCACAGTAGACGGTCGGTGCGCGGGTCGGTATGGTCCGCGCCGGTGAGGTGGTAGCCCTACTCGCGCGCACCAGGTCCTTGACGAACTCGGCCATCCGGACGCCGACACCGTTGCGGAATCGGCTCGCCCGACTTTCGCGGCACAGCGCGCGCGTGGGAGCATGGCGCGGGCGGTGACGCGATAGGGGGGATGCCCTTGTTTGGTGAGCTGCTACGGACCTATCGGCGCCGGCTGCACTTGACGCAGGACGAACTGGCGGCCAAGGCCGGCGTCAGTGTGCGTAGTGTGCGGGCCGTCGAGACGGGCCAGAACAGCGTGGCCAGGCCCAGCACCGTGCGGCAGCTGGCCGACGCGCTTGAGTTGGACGGCCAGGCGCGGGAGGACTTCTACCACGCGTCGGCCGGCGCGCGGCGCACCACGGAGGCGGACAGGCCGCAGCCGGCCCAGTTACCGCCGGATGTAGCGACATTCGCTGGCCGGACGGAATACCTCAAGCAGCTCGACGGGCTGCTGGCGGCCGTCGGCTCGTCACCGACCGCGGTGGTGATCTCAGCGATCGCGGGCACGGCCGGCGTGGGCAAGACCGCGTTGGCGGTGCATTGGGCACATGCGGTCGCCGACCTGTTCCCGGATGGACAGCTCTACGTCAACCTGCGCGGCTTCGAAGCGAGCGGCTCCGTGATGAGCCCGGAGGAAGCCGTGCGTGGATTCCTGGACGCCTTGGGCGTGGCGCCGACGCGGATGCCCACCGCGTTCGCCGCACAGGTAGGTCTGTATCGATCGCTGCTCGCGCAGCGGCGGGTGCTGCTGGTACTGGACAACGCCCGCGACGCCGAGCAGGTGCGGCCGCTGCTACCGGGTTCGCCGGAATCGCTGGTGCTGGTGACCAGTCGCAACGACCTGACGAGTCTGGTGGCCGTCGACGGGGCGTGGCCTCTGACACTGGATGTGCTCTCCACCGAGGAGGCACAGGAGCTGCTTGCCGGCCGGCTGGGGGCGCAGCGGGTGGCCGCCGAACCGGACGCGGTGGCGAGCATGATCGGGGCGTGCGCCCGGCTGCCGCTGGCCCTCGCCGTCGCGGCGGCTCGGGCCACGGGAAGCGGCTTCCCGCTGACCACCATCGCGGCCGAACTGGCCGACGCGGGCCGCCGCCTGGACGTTCTGGACACGGGAGATCCGGCCGGGCAGGTACGGGCGGTGCTCTCCTGGTCGTACGCGGCGCTCCAGCCGGCATCTTCTCGGCTGTTTCGCCTACTGGGCTTGCATCCTGGACCAGACATCTCTCTCGCAGCGGTGGCCAGCCTGGCCGGCGAACCCGCGGCCAAGACCCGGAGCCGGTTACGGGAACTCGTCCACGCCCACCTCGTGGCCGAGATCGAACATGACCGGTTCGCCTTCCACGACCTGCTACGGGCCTACGCCACCGAACTGACCCTCGCCCAGGACTCCGGCGAGGACCGCCAAACAGCGCTGGTCCGGCTCCTCGACCACTATGTCCACAACGCCTACACCGCCGACCGACTCATCAACCCCCACCGCGGCGAGATCGGCCTACCGCTGGCGACGCCGGCGCCGGGCGCGGTGCTCAACGACTTCGCCAACCCTCCAATGGCGACGGCCTGGCTCGCGGCGGAGCGCCGGGTCCTGCTCGCGGTCCTCGAGGCGGCGGCCGGGGCTGGCCTTGACCGCCACGCCTGCCTGCTGGCCTGGAGCCTCGACACCTTCAACGGCCGCCAGGACCGCTGGCACGACATGGCCGCCATGGGATCGATCGTGTTGCCCGCCGCGCGGCGGCTGGGCCACGTCGGCGCATTGGGCTACGCCCATCGGCTGCGGTCCCATGCCGCCATCATGCTGGGCCAACACGACGAGGCCCACGGTCACCTGCATCAGGCGCTCGACCTCTACCAGCACGATGGGGATAGGCGAATGCAGGCGCTGACCCACCAGAACCTCAGCGTCCTGCATTCCTGGCGAGACGACTTCGAAGCGGCGCTCGACCATGCGGAACAGGCGCTGGCGCTGGCCCGGACTGGCGACTCCACGGCCGACACCGTGAAGGGGCTGAACGCGGTCGGTTGGTGTCATGCCCATCTCGGCCGCTACGCCGAGGCGATCGCCCACTGTGAGCAGTCCCTTTCAGGCTTTCAGCAACTCGGCGAAGGATATGGGGAGGCCTCGGCCTGGACGGCCCTCGGCTTCGCCCGCCAAGGCAACGGCGACCACGATCAGGCCGCCGACTGCTACCGCCGCGCGATCGAGCTCTGGCGCGAGCATGGCGACGAGTACCGCCGAGCCGACGCGCTCGACAAGTTGGGCGACAGCCTTGAGGCCGAGGGCGACCACGAGGCCGCGCGGGCCGCGTGGCGGGAGGCCCTTGACGTCCTCATCGATATGGATCACCCGAGCGCCGAGGCGGTCAGCGCCAAGCTACTGGCTTGATCGACTGCTCAGCCGGAGCGCGTCGTGCGACCACCTGAGCGTGCAGGTCGCCATCCAACCGCTCGCCTGATTCCTCCCTCCTGCACGTGGCACGTATCGACGGTACGGTGCTCGCATGCCGGACGGCCGGGATCCCGTGATCGTCGTTGTCGGCGTGGTCATGGCGGTCCTCGCGCTTGTCATCATCACGGTCGGGACCTTGAGCCTGGCGCGTAGGCGGATATTGGCGCGCGACCGGGCCGGCCCAATCCGGCGCCGCACAGATCGACGAGCTCAAGTGACAGCATCGGCAAGAGGGCCAAGCCTCCGCGCCGCCCTCGAGCAGGCCCATGGCGAGAATCTCGACCTGCGCCGCGAACTCGCCCGCCGCGGCGGGAACCAGCACCTGTCCGACCCCGGCTGATACGTGCCACTCGTCTGCGGCCCGCAGCGACACGATCGGCTCCGGCCCGGCCCAACCGCTAAGTCAGCCAGTCTGCGGTGTCGCGATGCTCCGCCAGCCCCACGGCGTCGAACTCGTCGTGGTGACCGCCGCGGTCGACACCGAGCCGCGCCAGGATCTGCGAAATCGGGCTTCCCTCCGCCGGCCAGGTCTGTCCCTCCTCGACGGACAACGGCCCGACCGCCAGACGACCCGCCGTCCAGAGCGCGGCTCGCTGTCCACCAACACCGCCGAAGTACTCGACCTCGACATAGCCGATCGGACCGCTCGTCGACCAGGCCGCGAGAACCCGGTCGAACCCACCCGGCAGCTTCCAGAAGCCCAGAGGGCTTTCGGATGACCCGTCGGTCACCGCATCGAACAGTTCGTCCGTCATCGGCACCATGGCGACGTCCAGGCGCAGAGGCACCACAAGGGCCGGGATCCCGCCCTGGCGTCCGAGGACGCCGCTGAGGGTCGTCGCCGATGCGAGGATCGCTTGAAGTGCGTAGCTCACCCTGATGCTCTGCCTTCGGCTCGGTGCGGTCGGACTCAAGGCGATCAGTCAAGCACGAGTTGAGTCAGACACGGCAAGCACCAGGTGCAATTGGACTGCGCCGCCACCGCATCGACGACTCCGTCGCCAAGGCCGGTTCCCGGCTGCTGCGCGTCACGCTGGTCCGCGCCGCCGACCACGCCCGCAAGCAGGACCCGCAACTCGCCAAGGTCTACTACCAGCAGATGGTGGAACGGGGCGCCGAGCACATCAAGGCCCTGTGCGTCGTCGCCGGCCGGCTGGCCGAACGGGGCTGGGCGGTCATGCACCGCCGCATGCCCTACGTCGTCTGCGACACCACCGGCGAACCCGTTACACCGGCCCAGGCCAAGGCGATCATCGCCGAACACTGGACCTGCCGACCGAGGTACGAAACCGCCGACGCTCCCGCAAGAGCCGGGCGGGGAAGGCCCCTCAGCAAGTCCTCACGGGACATGACAGGTCACACGCACACGGCGTGGACAAACGAGGCGACCTTCCCCACAACGATCGTCAACGGACCGCTCGACGACGTCAAGCACAGCCCGCTTGACATCTCATCCTCGATAGGGAATCAGAGGGTTGATACGAGGCATGAGGGATCGGTGTTGGGCGACCCGGCTGCTGTACTCCGCTGCTGTACCTGCCGAGCTTCGTCGAGCGGCTCGCGGTTGCCCCATCGGAGACGCCGTCTCGGCCGTGTCACGCATGGCACAGATCGGGACTAAAGACGGTAGACGTACTCAACCGCGCAGTAGTCGTTTACGACGTCATTGATGCCGAAGTAGGGGCAGGCAAGGAGATCGTGCTGCGCGACCGCGATGGCACCGAGGAGCGGTGTAGGTCTGCTGTCGCAGTCAGCTGAGCCGGTGCGGCTCTGAGTACAGGAAGTCGTCCATCGCGACGATGTCCCACTTGCGGTTGTCATTGTTGGAGCCGCTGAGCGGGGCGTTCCCGGTGGTGATCCGAACCTCGTAGATGTCTGCGGTGGTCTTGACACCGAGGAACGACAGGCTCTTGCCGGCCTGCGTGCCGCCAGGAACGTAGCTCCACCAGATGCGGCGTCCGTCGCGGTCGAACACCTCGATCTTCGTGCTGTTGTTCCGGTCGACGTCGGTGAACACGGCGCCGAAGCCCTTCACGGTCGCTCGATCCTCGGTGCCGGGTACGAAGAAGCGGACGTTCGTCTTCGTCGTTCCGATCGGCGCGAACAGCCGCTGCGGGCTGAAGGTGGCGAAGATGTCCGAGTACTGCCGGTTGATATCGCCGAAGAGGGTCGGCGTGTTGGTCGGGTTGTCGTTATCGGCGCTGACCTTGAACTCGTCGCCCTTGTTGGACGCGAAGACCGCACCGCGGGGCACCACGGTGTTGAAGAAGTCCGGCGGGAGCAGGTTCGGCGTGGACTTGTCGTCCGGGGTACCGTCCCAGTTGATCTCGCGACGGCCCGCCTGAGCCGGCGGACCGCTGACGTTGTTCGGCTCGCCGAGCAGTGCGCGGTAGGCGGCGACGGTTGGGGCAAGGCCAGATGCGCTGCCGGCCGCCCCCTCGATCGTTGTGAAGTCGAATTCCGGGCCAGCGGCGTTCGCCACGCCGGCGAACGCGGCCACCGCCGCCGCAGTGGCTGCCAGAGCGGCCACGGCTGCGATGGAACGGCGAATGAAGCGCGGACGCAGCAACCTGCCTGCCACGAGCTGACCTCCCTTTCGTGCGCGGCACCCAGTGCGCCGCCGTGACCACCGTCCACGACAACGTCATGGCGGCGTCATTGTTAGCTCACGAGGCGGTGTCACCTCCGCCGGGAGGACGCGAGCTGGTCCGGCATGGCACCAATCAGCGCGGGACGGACCAACCCGGCCAGCCGGGCCAGCGGATTCGGCTCCATGGCCATCATGATTGAGTACTCGTTTCGGTGACGCCGCAGGCCGCGGGGCGCGCGCTTGCTCAGTACCCGTTGAAGAGGCTGGTCTTGGACAACTCAGCCAGCAGCGCCCACTCCCCCACGGTCCGCGGCACGCGAGCCAGCACCGGTAACGAGTCGACCTCGCCGCGCTTGAGCACCTCGGCGACAGCGAGCGCGAGGTCGTCAGGGTCGAAGAGGCCGTCGCAGCGGGCACAGCCGCAGGAGAGATGCCGCCCGCCGACGTGCGGATCGCGACGATACTTGATCGTCCCCGCCAGAGTGGTGTGCCGGGCTTGTAGGAGAAGCTCCTTGGCGAACGCGAGCACCAGCTCGCCGTCGGCGGTCACCGCCGCGAGGTAGTCCGGCTCCTCGAAGTCCGGATGAATCAACGCGATGGCCATCCCGTCTCGGCCACATCGCTTGC
>Ga0307415_100000027_pt1 | contig 61974 bp, 51 predicted proteins | sample DK1Cmetagenome_FD_204524 | JGI IMG/M metagenome (GOLD analysis project Ga0307415, IMG submission 204524) | Maize rhizosphere microbial communities from greenhouse at UC Davis, California, United States - DK15-C-2 | ecosystem: Host-associated > Plants > Roots > Rhizosphere > Soil | place: USA... | reverse complement strand
CCGGCCTGCCACGCCTCGGCCCGCTGCATCCAGGCCGCGTCGCCCGTGCGCTCGTACATGAACCACAGCGCTCCGGCCAGGAAGCCGCTGGTCCACCCGCTCGCGTCGCCGGTGACCCACGTCCCGGAGTCGTCGGAGCGGATCGGATACTGGCCCGGCGTCAGCGTCGCCGTCGTGTCGATCAGGTGTCCACTCGCGACCGTAAAGGCCTGCGCGATCGTGGTGTTGGACAGGTCGGCGGCGGCCCGAGCCGGCGGCGCGACCGAGGTCGCGGCCAGCAGCGAGGCGGCAACCAGGATGGCGTACGACATCGGCCCGGCGCGACGACTGTCCACACCACGAATGCTAACGGTTACGGGGGGACAACACCGCGTATTCACCGCGCGTCGGTGTGGCCCGCCGGCCGAGGCGCGCCGACCGTCCGACGCGGGTCGCCGTAGGGTGAACGGGACGATCGTCGCAAAGGAGTGAGCCATGATCGGGACCTTGAAGACCGTCGTGTTCGACGCACCCGACCTGCCCCGGCTGTCCGCGTTCTATACCGGGCTGGCCGGCTGGACCGAGGCGTACGCCGACGACGAGTGGGTCACGATGATGACCGACGACGGGTGGCGGATCGCGATACAGCACGCGCCCGACCACCAACCGCCCCAATGGCCAGACCCGTCCCGTCCGCAGCAGGCGCACCTGGACCTGCGCGTGCCGGACATCGACGCGGCCGCCGATCGCGCGGTCGACCTGGGCGCCACCCTGCTGAAGAAGAACGAGACCTGGCACACCATGGCCGACCCGGCCGGGCATCCGTTCGACCTGTGCCTCAAGGCCGACGACCCGAACACCACGGTCATGGGTGTCATGCTCGACTGCCCGGACGCCAAGGCCCTGAGCGCGTTCTACTCCGAACTGCTCGGCAAGCCGGTCACGTACGAGGCCGACGGCATGGCGATGATCGGCCAGGACGGCGAGCACCCGGTGCTGTTCCAGCAGGTCGAGTCGTACACGCCGCCGCGCTGGCCCGACCCGGCGTATCCGCAGCAGGTGCACCTTGACGTGCTCGTCACCGACGTCGAGCCGGCCGAGGCGGCGGCTCTGGCGATCGGGGCCAGGCGGCTGCCGGGCGGGGGCGAGAACTTCCGCGTCTACGCCGACCCGGCCGACAAGCCGTTCTGTCTGGTGTGGAACGAGAACTAGGCGCCCGATCGCGATCGTGAAGGACTACGCAACCCGTCCCAGTGTGGAGACGACGGTCCGGCCCGTCTTGGCGGACCGGACCACGAGCAGATAGCGGTCCCGCTTGGCCAGCCTGGTCGTGCGCAGGTCCAGCGCCTTGCCGACGACCGTCCTGCCGGTGACGATCGCGGTCCGGTCCGCGCGGTAGCGCGCCGAGGCCGGGGCATTGAGCCGGTACACCGAGACGAGGCACGGCTTGGCGCGCTTGCACGCCGTGATGGTCGCCCGGACCGTCGTCACGCCCCGGCGGACCTTCGCGTGGCTCGGGGTGCGCGCGAGTGCGGTCGCCACCCGGTACCGGGGCACGCTGAACGAGATGTTGCCGACCGTCACGAGGAGCCCGTCGGAACCCTCGACACCGGCCGTCCACGTCTGGTACGTGGGCCGGTCGTTCGTGCCGGGATCGCCCGTACGCCGCACGGCGAACAGCGATGCCGCATCGGAGGGCAGGACGCCGTACAAGTTCAGCAGCGCGCCGGCCGGGATGAACGCCTGCAGCGTGCCGAGCTGGGGCGAGCCGTCGGAGCGGAGGTGGGTCGAGGCGGCCTGGATGTCCATTGTAGGCACAGTGGCCGAGCCGCCCGGCCGCAGGTAACCGAACATGGCGTTGCCGGTGGCGAACACCGCGCCGGTCAGGGCCGGGTCGAGCGTCCGGTCGAGGCTGAACAGCACCGAGGCGCGCAGCATCTCGGCCGTGGCCCGGGGCAGGTCGCAGTCGAAGATCGGCGTGGCCGAGCACCCGTTGCCGGCGGGCCACTGCTCGTACGGCACCCACGGCTCCCACGCCGGCCGGAACCGGACGCGGACCGTGGCCGTGTCCTGCCCGAGGTCGGTGACGCGCCAGTAGAGCAGGTGGCCGCTGACCCAGGTCCACCGCAGGGTGCGCCCGAGCGTGTTCAGGGCGATGGTCATGTCGATGACGCTGTCCGCGTTGACGGCGGGCGTGACCGGGACCGCCGGCCGGCTGAAGTCGTAGCCGTTGACGTCCCCGGCGTTGTAGACGAGGTTCAGGGCGACCCGGTTGGGCGTGGCGTAGCACGCGCCCGACGCGGGCATCTGGTCGGCCCGGCAGAGGTTGACCGGCGAGACCACCGTGGTCACGTCGCCCGGCGACACGGCCGGTCCGGCCGGACCGCCGTCGGTGACCACGTCCGTGGTGCCGTCGCCGTTGGTGATGCTCAGCGCCCTCACGTACGGCCGCGCGGCCACGCCGCCGGGCATGTCGGCCCAGCCGGCCTGGTTGCTGGTGTTGCCGGGATCGGTGGAGGCGCGGTCGGTCTGCTCCTGAGTCGGCATGCCGTCGACCATGGTGAGATCGGCCGACGCGGCCGACGTGGGTACGACCACCCCGGCGGCGACCGCCACCACCGCCATCGCGGTCGCCGCCGCCCGCCTGCTCCGGGACACCACCATCGAAAGTCCTCCCCCGTTCGCCGGCCTCGGTCGGCCGGCCCGTGGGTGTCCATCGACGGCCGGGGGCTCGACCTGAGGACATCGGGTTGGCGGTCAGGAGATGGGGACGTCGCGACGGCGGAAGCCGACTAGACCGACCGCGACGAGGGCGGCGGCGACGGCGGCCAGCCCGAGCAGCGGTACCACCGAGAACTCACCGCCGGGTAGGCGGGGGACGTGGGCGTACGGCGAGAGGTCCATCGCGTACTGGTTGAGTTCGAACAGCGGCCCGAACTCGCCCAGTAGCAGGAACGCCACCAGCGCCGCCCAGCCGGCCACCGCGGCCCGCGGCGCGAGCCCGAACGCGGCGACGACGAGTCCGGCCAGCACCCAGGCGGCCGGCACGCGCACCAGGGCGGCGCCGAGCACCCGCCAGAAGTCGGCGGCCGATCCGGTCTCCGCGCTGTAGGTGAGTCCGGCCCCGAGTCCGACGGCCAGCATCAGCGCGCCGGCCCCGAGCACGGCGATGGTCAGGTGGCTCCAGACCCACGTCAGGCGCTTCACGCCGGTGGCCAGCACGGGTTCGGCCCGCAGCTCGGTCTCCTCGGCCCGCAGCCGCATGACGGCCTGGATGGCGTACGCCGAGGCGCCGATCGCGACCATGCCGAGCTCGGTGGACATGAACGCGTCGGTGAGGGCCTTCACGCCGCCGAGCTTCTGGATCATCTCGATGGCCGACGCGCTGCCCAGGAAGCCGTCGATGTTCGAGGCGATGTTGCCGAACACCAGCCCCAGGATCACGAAGCCGGCGGCCCAGCCGAGCAGTGTGCCCCGCTGCAGGCGCCAGGCGAGCCCGAAGGCGCCGCCGAGGCCACGCCCGGCCATGGCGGGACCGGGCCGGTCCGGCAGCAGGCCGGCGCCGTGGTCGCGCCGGCCCAGCAGGACCTGGGCCGTCGCGGCCACCACGACGAAGAACGCCAGCGGCAGCAGCAGGACCCACCAGCGGTCGCCCTGGTACGGACGCACCTGCTGGCCCCAGCCGATGGGTGAGAGCCATCGCAGCGCCGACGCCGTCCCGTCGCCCGCCGTGTCGCCGATCGCCCGCAGCACGTAGGCCACGCCGAGAACCGCGACGGCCAGGCCGATCGCGGCCCGCGCGCTCGCGGTGAGCTGGGCGGTCACCGCCGCGACGGCGGCGAACGCGATGCCGATGCTCGCCCAGGCCAGGCCGAACGCGAACGAGCCGCCGACCGACAGGCCAGCGGCGGCCAGGCCGAGCGCGGTGAACAGGCCGAGGGCCAGCACGCCGGCGACCGTGACGATGAGCGACGCGGCCAGCGGGGCGTTGCGCCCGACGACGGTCGCTCCGACCAGCTCCAGCCGGCCGGCCTCCTCCTCGGACCGGGTGTGCCGGATCACGAGGATGATCGCGAGCACGGCGACGAGGGCGCCGCCGAAGGCCCCCAGCTTGATCATGGACAGCGCGCCGAGCGACGACTCGTCGTAGATGATCCCGTACAGCGCCACCAGCGACGGGGTGTTGTTGATGGCGGCCGCGGCCTCGACCCGGTCCTCGACGGTGCCGTACAGGCCGACCGTCGCCCCGGCCGATCCGGCGGCCATCACCACGAAGATTCCAATCCAGACGGCCAGCATGATGCGGTCGCGTCGGAGCGCCAGGCGCACCAGCGACCCCGTACCCACAAAGGACCTCATGACGGCACCGCCGCCGGGGCCTCGGTCCGCGACAGGTCGTCCTGGTAGTGCCGCAGGAACAGCTCCTCCAGGGTGGGCGGCTGGCTGACGAGGCTGTGCACCCCCGTCGCGACCAGGCGCCCCAGCACAGCGTTGAGCTGGTCGGTGTCGACCTCGAACCGGACCCGCGTTCCCTCGACGACCAGGTTGTGCACGCCGGACATCGTGGCGATGCCGTCCGGCGCTACGGCCAGGTCGGCCGCGATCGACGTCCGGGTGAGGTGGCGCATCTCCACCAACGTCCCGCTCTCGACCGCCTTGCCCTGGCGGATGATGGTCACCCGGTCGCAGAGCGCCTCCACCTCGGCGAGGATGTGGCTGGACAGCAGGACGGTGCGCCCCTGGCGGCGCTCCTCCTGGACGCACTGCTGGAAGACCTCCTCCATCAGCGGGTCGAGGCCCGAGGTCGGCTCGTCCAGGATCAACAGCTCCACATCGGAGGCGAGGGCCGCGACGAGGCCGACCTTCTGCTTGTTGCCCTTGGAATAGGCCCGGCCCTTCTTGCGCGGGTCGAGATCGAAGCGGTCGAGCAGCTCGGCCCGGCGCTGGCGGTTGAGCCCGCCCCGCATCCGGCCGAGCATGTCTATCACCTCACCGCCGGTGAGGTTCGGCCACAGCGTGACGTCGCCGGGCACGTACGCGAGGCGGCGGTGCAACTGCGCCGGATCGCGCCACGGGTCGCCTCCGAGCAGGCGGGCCTCGCCGGCGTCGGCCCGCAGCAGGCCGAGCAGGATCCGGATGGTCGTGGTCTTGCCCGATCCGTTCGGGCCGAGGAACCCGTGTACCTCGCCCGTGTTGACGGTCAGGTCCAGACCGTCGAGCGCGCGGGTGTGGCCGAACGTCTTCACGAGGCCCGACACCGTAATCGCGCGGTCAGATGGCACGGTCATTTCGTGGACTCCCTAGAGGGATGGTTGACCTCAGGAGGGACGGCGGGGCGCGCCATGGCCGGGTCGCGCGCGCGGCGTCAGACGCGCCGAGCCAGCCGTGGCGGTACGGCGAACCGGTCGCGTCTCGCCGCCATCGTGTCGTCGCTTCTTGAAGTCCTCGAAGCGGCGGACGAACTCGTCCGCGTCGTCCTCCATGAAAAGGAACATGTCGCGCATGTCCTCCAGCCGCTCCCGCTGCTCGGGACGCCGGGACCCGATCGCCTTGAGGCCGGCGTCGGCGGCCTCTATCGCGAAGTGGGCGAACCGGCTGCGCCGCCGGATGATCTGCGCCCAGCCGCCGTCGGTGACCTGATAGTGGTGCTGCCGGGTGCCGGCCACCGGGACCCGCTCCACCACCTGGCTCGCCTCGAGCTGCCGGATGAGCGTGCTGATCGACGCCTTGCTGACCGCGAGGGCACCGGCGATCTCCGTGATCGACTGGTGGACCGGCTCGCAGATCATCAACCAGCCGTAGATCCGGCCCATGGTCCGGGGTGCCCCCAGCATCTCGAAGAACAGGCCGAGGCGATCGACGAAGTGGCGTTCGCCCGCGGACGGCGGCGGCACCCGGGTCACCTCCTACGCGAACGTTCAGCACGTACTGAACGTACTCTACATCCGCAACTAGCCCGGGTCGAGCCCGCTCAGGGATCAGCTTCGGCGCGCGTTGCGCCCGCCGGGCGAGGTTCCCTGACCGGCGATCGTCACAGCGTGGTGCGTCGAGGGCTGATCCGCTGCCACCACAGGCGTTGCACGAGCAGGGTGAGCACGCCGGCGGTGATGATGGCGACGAGGTTGATCAGAAGTTGCAGGGTCGAGCCGGCGGCCTCGGCCATGACGCCGTAGGCGAGGGCGACGGCCGCATTCGCCGCGGCCGTCACGGTCGTCACCGAGATCAGCACTCCGATCAACACACCGGCCCGGGCCGAGGTGACCGACAGCATGCCGGCCACGCCGGCCAGGAAGCCGACGACCCAGGACAGCGCGTCCGGCCGCCAGATGAAGTCGGTCAGCGGTCGGTCGTCCAGCAGCATCGACCTGTCCAGCAGGCCGACGGCCGTGAGCAGCCACGTTGACAGCACGGTCACCGCCATGGCGGCCGCGAAGCCGACAACCAGAGCCACCAGCGAGCGCCTCACGACGTCCGTCTGGCGCTGGACTATGCCGACACACAGGGCGGCCAGCGGGCCGAACTCCGGGCTGACCACCATCGCGCCGATGACCAGAATGGGGTTGTCCAGCATGACCCCGATCCCCGCGATGATCGTGGCCAGGGCCATGAGGATCACATACGTCACCGACACCCGGGTCTGCTGGCCGGTCGTGTGCTCGATCTCCTCCCACACCACCGCGTCGACGTCCTGGCCCGGGGCGAGGTGCGCGGCCCGGTCGGCCGCCGTCGACAGGACAACGCCGGCCTCGTCCAGGGCGATGGCGCCCGCCTTGTCGATCTCCATCTCGCGCAGAGCTTCGAGTATCGGGTTGGCGCCCTCGCGGGCCACGTCGCACAGCACGACGTCGCCGGGCGGCGCCTGCCCGGCATCGGGAAGCAGGATCACATGGGCGACGGCCGGGCTGGCCCGGAGCACGTCGAGCACCGCCGACGACTGCTCGGACGGAACGATGAGCCGCAGGTGCAACACGAAAAGTCGACCTCCTCCCGGCCATGAATCACTGCTCGCTCCGCCTCGCTCGTACGTCGACTCGCGGAGATCATCGCACCCTATCGTTGGAACGCCGCCGCCCGGCACCCTCCGTGACGTGTCGACTCATCACACTGCGTCACCGCCGGCACACGTACGGGTGCCGGCCCTTCCTTTCCGGCGGGGTTGCCCGGAAAGATTGCTCCATGGGGATGGACGCGACCGCGACGATAGCCGTGGCGGTCCTGGTGGCGGCGCTGGCCACGACGGTGTACCTCGTGGGCGCCCGCAGCCGCCGGGGCATCGCCACCCCCATCCAACGGGCCACCTACGACGTCCTGCACCGGGCCGGTCTGGCCGCCGAGCCGCTGCGGGCCGGGCTGGACGGCGCCAGCGCGGCCAAGGCGGTCCGGCACCTGCACGCCCTCGTGGGCGGCGTCTCGCTCGGCCTGACCGACGGCGAGCGGCTCATCGCCCTCGAGGGCCCGGGCGAGCACCACCGGCCCCAGATCGAGGCGGCCGCCCAGCGGGTGGTGGCCTCGAGCCGCACCGCCGTCCTGCGGGCCCGCGACCTGTCGTGTCAGGAGCTGGACTGCCCGGTCCGCGGCGGCGTGGTGGCGGCGCTGTCCGACCGCACCACGGCGGGCACGCGGGCCGGGACGGTCGTCTGCCTCACCGGCGGTGACCCGGAGCCGGGCCTGGTCCAGGTCACCGTGGAGACCGCCCGCTTCGTCGGCGCGCAGATGGCCCTGGCCGAGCTGGACACGTCGCGCGCCCGGCTGGCCCGGGCCGAGGTGCGGGCCCTGCGGGCCCAGATCAGCCCGCACTTCGTGTACAACGCCCTCACCGCCATCGCCTCGTTCGTCCGCACCGACCCCGAGCGGGCCCGGGAACTGCTGCTGGAGTTCGCGGAGTTCACCCGGTACTCGTTCCGCCAGCACGGCGACTACACCACCCTGGCCGACGAGCTGCGATCCATCGACCGCTACCTCACGATCGAACGGGCCCGGTTCGGCGACCGGCTCCAGGTCCGGCTGCAGATCGCGCCCGAGGTGCTTCCGGTCGGCCTGCCGTTCCTCTGCCTGCAGCCGTTGGTGGAGAACGCGGTGCGGCACGGTCTGTCCTCCAAGCCGGGGCTCGGCACGGTCACGATCGTGGCGCACGACGCCGGAGCGGAGTGCCTGATCACCGTGGAGGACGACGGGGTCGGGATGAACCCGGACGTGCTCGTGCAGCCGCTGGACAACACCGACCCCAGCGGTGAGGTCGGCCAGCACCTGGGTCTGGCCAATGTGGACGAACGGCTGCGGGCGGCCTTCGGCGACGCGTTCGGGCTCGTCGTCGAGACGGCCCCCCGCGCGGGTACCCGGGTCAGCATGCGCGTGCCCAAGTTCCGCCCCGACGTTCGCGCCCGGGTGGACAACTCCGAGACCCGGACGAAGGTGGAGACGTGACGCTCGGGTCGTTCCTGCGCGTGCTCGCCGTCGACGACGAGCCGCCGGCGCTGGACGAGCTGACCTACCTGCTGCGGGCCGACCGGCGGGTGGCGCTGGTGCACGCGGCCGCCGATGCCACCGACGCGCTGCGGGTGCTCCGCGACAACGACGTCGACGCGGTCTTCCTGGACATCCGCATGCCCGGGCTGGACGGCATGGAGCTGGCCCGGGTCCTGGGCCGGTTCGCCGTCCCGCCGGCCGTCGTGTTCGTGACGGCCTACGACGACCGCGCGGCCGAGGCGTTCGACCTCGGGGTCACCGACTACGTACGCAAGCCGGTGACCGCGGACCGGATCGGCGAATCGCTGCGCCGGATCCTGCAGGCCCGGACGGTCGGCCCCGAGCCGGCGCCCCAGTCCGACGAGCTGACCATACCGGTCGAGCTGGCCGGCACCACCAAGATGGTTCCGCGTTCGGCCGTGCAGTGGGTGGAGGCGCAGGGCGACTACGCCCGGTTGCACACTGTGGACGGTTCCCACCTCGTGCGCGTCTCGCTCGCCTCATTGGCCGACAGCTGGGCCGAGGCGGGGTTCGTGCGCATCCACCGGTCGTACCTCGTGCAGCTGCGCCTCATCGGTGAGCTGCGCCTGACCGGCGGCGGCTACGTGGTCGTGATCGGGGGCCGGGAGCTGCCGGTCTCCCGCCGCCACACCCGCGAACTCAAGGACCGGCTGGTCCGCGCGGCCAAGCAGGCGTGGTCGCGATGACCACTCCGCCCGAGGTCGAGGTTCCCCGCCGGGTCCGGATCGTCATGGCCGACGTGGCCCGGGAGCGCGACGCCCAGCGGCGCGACCGGCGCACGGCGACCGAGCTGTCGCAGCAGAGCCCGGTCGGTGAGGCGCTGTTGCGCGGTCTCATCCGGGCCCAGCTCGCGCACGCCCTGCGCCTGGCCGCGGTCGTGGTGGTCGGCCTGGGCGGCCTGCCGCTGCTGTTCGCCGTGGCGCCCACCGTGGCCGGCGCCCGGCCGCTCGGGATCGGCCTGCCGTGGCTGCTGCTCGGCGTGGCCGCCTACCCGTTCCTGTTCGCCATCGGGGCGGCGTCCGTGCGCTTCGCCGAGCGGACCGAGGCCGAGTTCACCGATCTGGTCGAACGCCCGCGCGATGAGTAGCCCATGAACGGTGCGTACGCGCTCCCGGCGATGGTGGCCGTGATCCTGGCCACCGTCGCGATCGGGCTGTACGGGCTGCGGCTGGCCCGCACCACGTCGGACTTCCTGGTCGCGTCGCGGATGGTGAGCCCCCGCTGGAACGCCGCGGCCATCGGCGGCGAGTACCTGTCGGCGGCGTCGTTCCTCGGCGTGGCCGGGCTGATCCTCAAGAACGGGGTCGACATGCTGTGGTACCCGGTCGGGTTCGCCGCCGGGTACCTCGCCCTGCTCCTGTTCGTGGCCGCGCCGCTGCGCCGGTCCGGCGCCTTCACCCTGCCCGACTTCTGCGAGCTGCGCCTGGACTCGCGCCGGTTGCGCAAGCTGGCCGCCGCCTTCGTCGTGTTCATCGGCTGGCTCTACCTGGTGCCGCAGATGCAGGGGGCCGGGCTGACGCTGCAGACCGTGACGGGCGGCCCGTACGCGCTGGGCGCGCTCGTCGTGGCGGCCGTGGTGACCGGCAACGTGGCCCTGGGCGGGATGCGGGCCATCACGTTCGTGCAGGCCTTCCAGTACTGGCTCAAGCTCACCGCCCTGTCGGTACCGGTGCTCTTCCTCGTCCTGCACTGGCAGGCCGACGGGCGGCCGCAACTGGCCGAGTCGGAGGGCACCGCGTTCCGTGTCGACACCACGGTAACGGTCGACACCGCCACCACCTTCACGCTGACCGACCCCATCGTCGTGGCCGGGCTCGGTACGGTCGACGGCTCCCGGGTCGACGGCACGGTCCCGCTGGCCGTCGGCGCGCACACGGTGGCGGCCGGCACGCGGCTCACGTTTCCCGCCGGTACCCGCGTGCCCGCCGTGGCCGGGGCCAGCGACGGCTCGGCCTGGTTCCTGCCCGGCGGGTCCGGATCGGGCGGCCTGTTCGCGGCGTACTCGCTCATTCTCGCCACATTCCTCGGCACCATGGGGCTGCCGCACGTGCTGGTGCGCTTCTACACCAACCCCGACGGCGCGGCCGCGCGGCGGACCACGCTGGCCGTGCTCGGGCTGGTCGGCGCGTTCTACCTCTTCCCCACGCTGTACGGGGTGCTGGGGCGGGTGTACGTGCCGCAGCTCGTCCTGACCGGGGAGACCGACGCCGTCGTGCTGGTGCTGCCCACCGGCATGCTCGGCGACGGTACGACCGGGCAACTGCTCGCCGCGCTGGTGTCCGCCGGGGCGTTCGCCGCGTTCCTCTCCAGCGCCTCGGGACTGCTCACGTCGGTGGCCGGGGTGCTCTCGACCGACGTGATCGGCAAGGGGTCGGTGCGGGACTTCCGCCTCGCGTCCATCCTGGCCGGCGCGGTGCCCCTGGCGCTGGCCCTGGTTGTGTCCGAACTGGACGTTTCCCTCGTGGTCGGGTTGGCCTTCGCGGTCGCCGCGTCGTCGTTCTGCCCGCTGCTCGTGCTCGGCATCTGGTGGCGGGGGTTGACCGCCCTCGGCGCGGCGGCCGGGGTTCTGGCCGGCGGCGGCGCCGCGGCCTGCGCCGTGCTGGCCACCGTCCTCGGCGTGACCGGCACCGGTTGGACGGCCACCTTGATCAAGTATCCGGCGGCCTGGAGCGTGCCGCTGGCGTTCACGGTGATGGTCGGCGTCTCGCTGGCCACCCGGCGCCGCGTGCCGGCGACCGTTGCCCTGACGATGCTGCGGCTGCACGCGCCCGATGCCCTGCGCTTGTAGGCGCTCGTCGCCCGACCGGTTAACGGTGCGGCGCCTACCGCTGAGCGCAGCCGCTGATCCGTTCGGCGCAGCGATCGACCGCACCGGTTTGCCGCTCTTCACCGCGCCACAAGGGGTCCTTATGTTCCGCCCAACCCCGCCCCGCCTACCCCGGAAACAGGTGGTCACACCATGACGGCCAACGTCACGTCGACCGCACCGCCAGATCCCGCCGCTTATGAGGCCATACAGGCCACGCCGGAGTTCGTCGAGCTGCGCCGCCGGCTACGCGGCTTCATCTTCCCGATGACGGTCGCGTTCTTCGTCTGGTACGCGCTCTACGTCGTCCTGTCCGCGTACGCCCGCGACTTCATGAGCACCAAGGTCGTCGGCCACATCAACGTGGCGCTCATCTTCGGGCTGCTGCAGTTCGCCACGACGTTCCTCATCGCCTGGCTCTACGAGCGGTTCTCGCGGCGTCGCATAGACCCCTTGGCCGAGGAGATCCGCGACGGGCAGGGGGCGTCGCGATGAGGTACCTCGCCGCGGTCGACCCGAGCACCCAACGGGGCATCACCATCTCGCTGTTCCTCGCGTTCGTCGTCGTGACGCTGGCCATCACGTTCTGGGCCAGCCGGCAGACGCGGGACGCCACCGACTTCTATGCCGGTGGCCGCAGCTTCTCGGGTTTCCAGAACGGCATGGCCATCGGTGGCGACTACATGTCGGCGGCGTCGTTCCTCGGCATCGCCGGCATCATCGCCCTCAACGGCTACGACGGGTTCCTGTACTCGATCGGGTTCCTGGTCGCCTGGCTCGTGGCGCTGCTGCTCGTCGCCGAGCTGCTGCGCAACTCGGGCCGCTACACGATGGCCGACGTGCTGGCCTTCCGGATGCGGCAGCGTCCCGTCCGTACGGCCGCCGCCGTCTCCACGGTGACGGTGTCGATCTTCTACCTGCTCGCCCAGATGGTCGGGGCCGGCGCGCTGGTGGCGCTGCTGCTGGGCATCAAGGCGAACACGACGTTCCTCGGCATGACCGCCACCACGGCGAAGATCGCCACGATCATCTTCATCGGCGCCCTAATGATCATTTATGTGACCGTGGGCGGCATGAAGGGCACGACCTACGTCCAGATCGTCAAGGCGTTCCTGCTCATGGGCGGCGCCCTGCTGATGACCATTCTCGTGCTGTGGCACTACAACTTCAACCTGTCGTCGTTGCTGGGGGACGCCGCGGCCAAGAGCGGCAAGGGCGACGGCTTCCTGGAACCGGGCCTGGTCTACGGCAAGGAGGTCGCCGGCAACGCGTTGCAGACGTTCTACAACAAGATCGACCTGCTCTCGCTCGGCGCCGCGCTGGTGCTGGGCACGGCCGGCCTACCGCACATCCTCATCCGGTTCTACACGGTGCCGACCGCCCGCGCGGCCCGGCGCAGCGTGCTGTGGGCCATCGGCATCATCGGCACGTTCTACCTGTTCACGCTGGCGCTCGGCTTCGGGGCGGCGGCGCTGGTCGGCAGCGCGGACATCCGGGCCCAGAACCCCGGTGGCAACACGGCCGCGCCGCAGCTGGCTCAGGCCCTGGGCATTGAGTTCTTCGGCGGCGATCTGGGCGGTGCGACATTCCTGGCGGTGATCGCGGCGGTCGCGTTCGCCACAATCCTCGCCGTCGTGGCCGGGCTCACGCTCGCCTCGTCGTCGAGCATGGCCCACGACCTCTACGCCAACGTCATCAAACGCGGCGACGTCACCGACCGCCAGGAGGTCAGTGTCGCGCGCGTCGCGGCCATCGTCATCGGCGCGGTCTCCATCGTGCTCGGCATCCTGGCCCGCGACCTCAACGTGGCCTTCCTGGTCGCGCTGGCATTCGCGGTCGCGGCGTCGGGCAACCTGCCGGCGATCCTGTACTCCCTGTTCTGGAAGAGGTTCAACACCACCGGGGCCACCGCCGCCATCTACGGCGGCATCATCTCCGCCGTGGTCCTGGTGTTCTTCTCGCCCGTCGTGTCCGGTGCGGCGACGTCGATGTTCGCCAAGTCGGACTGGCAGTGGTTCCCGCTGTCGAACCCGGGCATCATCTCGATCCCGGTCGGGTTCCTCTGTGGCTGGCTCGGCACGATCCTGTCGAGCGAGCGCAACGACAGCAAGTACGCCGAACTGGAGGTGCGCTCCCTCACCGGTATCGGCGCGCACTGATACCGCCCCGCCGCGACGGCTGAGCCAGCCAGCCGTCGCGGCGGCCTCCCTCGAGCGTGTCGCCCCGAGGTCGAGCGGTCAGCCCTCGGCCGCGCGGCGCGAGCCGTCAGGCCGCCCCGGCGCGAGCCGTCATACCGACCGCGTGCAACAGGGCACGGTCCATCCACCGGTCGGGCAGCACGCGACGCAGGAACAGCAACCGTTTCGCCCCGGCGCCGGCGCCGTAGCGTACGCGCGGCCGCCGGCTGGTCAGGGCGTGGGCGACGGCCCGCGCCACCACCTCCGGCGGCGAGCCGTGGGCGGCCTCGCGGTCCACATTGGATGCCACCCGCTCCAGCTCCCGACCGTACCGCTGCCGGCCGTCGGCTGGCAGCGAGCGGAGCGTTGCCTGCGTGTCGCGCAGCAGCTTGCCGCGCATCGCGGTCGACACGAAGCCCGGCTCGACCACACTGACCCGGATGCCGAGGCCGGCCAGTTCCAGCCGCAGCGTGTCGCTGAGCCCTTCGAGGCCGTGCTTGGCCGCCGAGTACCCGGCCATGAAGGGTCCGCCGACCTTGCCGCCGACTGAGCTGATGTTGACGATTCGGCCCCGGGCCGAGCGCAGCAGCGGTAGGAACGCCTGCGTGACGGCCAGGTGCCCGGTGAGGTTGATCTCAAGCTGATCGCGGAACACGTCCAGCGGGAGGTACTCCGCCGGGCAGGGCACGGTCGTGCCGGCGTTGTTCACCAGGCCGGCCAGGCCGGCGCCGTCGACCCGCTCGGCCACCAGGTCGCGGGCCCGTCGGATGGACGCCTCGTCGGTGATGTCGACCAGCACCGGCGTCAGCGACGGCGACGCCGCCGCCCGCAGCTGCTCGCCGTCCTCGGCGCGGCGCACCCCGGCGAAGACGCGCAGACCCATCCGGTCGAGGGTCAGGGCGCAGGCGCGCCCGATGCCCGTGGACGTACCGGTGATCACAACCGCTCGCATGTCAGCTCAACCCTTCGCGAAAGCCCTGCCGCCAGCTCGGGTACATCGGTCGCCATCCCAGCTCGCGCTTGGCCTTGGCGTTCGACGAGCCCCGGACGGCGGTCATCATCGACACGCCGTGCTCGCCGATGAGGGCGCGGGCCAGCCAGGCCGGCACCCGCATCGGCGGCCGGGCCCCGATGCACCGCGCCAGATACGGCAGCCACTCGGCCACCGGCGCCGGCTCGTCGTCGACGATGTTGTACAGGCCCGGCCGGGCCTCGAGGGCGGCCAGGGTGGCCCGGGCGGCGTCGTCGATGTGCACGAACGACCACACCCCGGTACCTCCGCCGACGAGGGGCAACCGCCGGCGACGTACCATCTCCAGCACCTCGCCGCCGGGAGCCAGCCCGGTGCCGGGACCGTAGAAGGCGCCGTACCGCAGCACCACGCCGGCCAGGTCCCGAGCACCGGACACTGTGGACTCAACGTGTTGGATCGCGGCGATCGACTCGCGCGACGCCGCGGTCGGGTGCGGGTCGATCGGGTCGTCCTCGGTCTTGACCGGCCCACCCGTGCGCGGGTTCGGCCACCCGGTGTAGCTCTGGGCCAGCAAGCGGCCCGTGCCGGCCGCCCGGGCCGCGGCGAGCAGGTGGTCCGTACCCTCGGTGCGCAGCCGGTTGGTCATCGCGAAGGCTCGGTCGAACCGGCGCAGGTCGGCCGGTCCCGACAGGGCCGTGAGCTCGTCGACAATCACATCGGGTTTCGCCGCGGTCACCGCGCTCATCACGGCACCCCGGTCCAGCGCGTCGAGCACGACGGGATCGGCGCCCAGCGCCCGCAGCCCGTCGGCCTTCCTGGACGTACGGGTGGTAGCGACCACATCGTGGCCGGCGTCGACCAGCATCGGCACCAGCCGCCGGCCCAGCGCGCCGCTGCCGCCAGCAATGAAGATACGCATGATGCCTCCTTCCACCCCTGACGACGGGGTTGGACCGGCGGGCGTGACAGCCGCGTGGTTGAATCGGGTATGGCCGACGTCGCGACGGCCCACGCTCGGTTGCGTCCGCTGATGTTCTCGATCGCCTACCGGATGCTCGGCAGCGTCAGCGAGGCCGAGGACGTGGTGCAGGAGGCGTTCCTGCGCATGCACCGCGATGCCACCGAGCCGACGTCGCCCGACGCGTACGCCGCCACGGTCACCACTCGACTGGCCATCGACCACCTGCGCCTGGCTCGCACGCGCCGCGAGCGGTACGTCGGGACATGGCTGCCCGAGCCGCTGCCCACGGCGGAGGACCCGGACGACCCGGCGGCGGCGGCCGAGCGCACCGAGAGCCTCTCGATGGCGTTCCTCGTACTGCTGGAGCGCCTCTCCCCCGTCGAGCGCGCGGTCCTCGTGCTCCGCGAGGTGTTCGAGTACGACTACGAGACGGTGGCCGAGATCGTCGGCCGGACGACCACGAACTGCCGGCAGATCCTGGCCCGGGCCCACGCCCACATCGGCGCCGAGCGGCCGCGGTTCGACTCCACGCCCGAGCAGCGCGACGCGCTCGCCCGACGGTTCCTGGCCGCCTGCCACGACGGCGACCTGGCCGGCCTGGAACGGTTGCTCGCCGACGACGTCACGTTCTTCGCCGACGGCGACGGCAAGCCGCCCGCGGTGACCCGGCCCGTGGTGGGTCGCACGCAGGTGGCCCGGTTCCTGCTCGGCCTGTTCCGTCAGGCCGCCCGGAACCGGCTGCGCGTCGTGCCCATGAACGTCAACGGCAGCCCGGGCGCCCGCGTGCTGGCCGGGGAGGGCCGCCTGGCTTCGGTGTTCGCGCTCCACGTGGTCGACGGCCGGGTGCGGGCCATCCACAACGTGATCAACCCCGACAAGCTCCGCCATCTTTAGGTACCGCCACGCCGATGCGTATGGGTGCTCCTCCCGAGCACCCATACGCATCACGCCCTTACGCGAGGCCCTTCAGGAACTGGCCCACCTGCTTGGCCTCCACGACGGCCTTGCGCAGCGCCTGCGCGGCCGCCCGCAACTGCTGGCGCACGGCCCTGACCTGCCCGCGGATCGCGTCGCCGTCCGGGCCCGGTTGGATCGCCAGCAGCTTGTCGACCTGGCCGGACAGGGCGGCCTCGGCCGCATCCAGCTCGCGGTCCATGGCCGCGAGGTCGGCCTCGGCGCCGCCGGTGTCGGCACCGTCCTCTTTGGCCTTGGCCACGCCGGCCGCCAGCTTCTCGGCGACCTCCCGCAGCCGGGCCACCGCGGCCGTCTCGTTGTCGGCGGTGCAGGTGCCGTGGACCTGCGGCCCGCGCAGGATGAACACCCGGTAGTCCTGCACCATGCTCTGGGCGTCGGCCCGGATGGCCGGAATGGTGGTCTCGCCCTGCACCTTGGTGCGCAGCGCGGTCAGGCCGGAGGTCGCGTTGTCCACGTACCCGGCCAACGTCGCCTGGTGGGCGTCGGTCAGGTGGCGGCACCGATCGATGCGCTGGTCGAACCGCTTGAGCGCGACGAGGCGGAGGTCGATACGCCGCACCACGGCGGCCTTCGCCCCCTCCACCGTCCGGCCCTCGGCCGTCGGGGTCGGGTCGGAGGCGAAGGCCGGGGACGCGACGCCGGTCACCAGCACCGCGCCGAGGCCGATCGCGAGCGCGACGGAGAATTTCGTGGACACGTTGGCTCCCATGAGTCAGTCGGTTTGGGTCGGTCGGCTGGGGTCGGTCGGGCTGGGTCGGTCGGCTGGGTCAGTCGGCGTCCGGAGGCGGGGCGTCGACGCTGGAGAGGTCGCTTTCGATCTCCTTGAGCACCTGATCCACCGAGTCCAGGTCCGTCGACGCCTGCTCGGCCGCGGCGGCGGGCTCCTCCGGCGCGGGTGCGGGCCGATCGGTCGTCGTCGTTACCACCGGGGCCGGGGCCGGTTCACTGTCGGGGGTCCGGCCGCGCCGGTCGCAGGCCGCGGTGGCGAACACGCACACCGCCGCGGCGGCGAGGATCGCCGCGTACGTTCGTCTCATGGTCGATGAGTTTGGCCGACCTTCGTTAAGAACCCGGCCGGCGCCACGTCAGAGAACGGTAAGAGGTCGTCAGGTCTTGCGGGCCGCGCGCGCTCGCCGTTTGCCCTCGTGCATCGCCTTGACCCGGGCGATCGGGATGGCCCGCCCCTCCTCGACAAGGTCGGCCGGGATGCGCTGCGGGGCCGGCATCATGGCGGTCCACGGGTCACCGTCGGCGATGGGTCCGGCCGCGTTGCGGATGGTGAAGTCGCCGGGGGCGACGCGATCGAGGTCGTCCCAGGCCACCGGGAACGACACCGGGACGCCGGGACGGATGCGCGGGCTGTACGCGGCTACCACGGTCGCCCCACCGGCCCGGGTGGAGTCCAGGAAGACCTTGCCCTCCCGGTCCTCCCGGATGAAGGCCGTGGTGGCGATGTCCGGGCCGAGGCGCTCGGCGCGCGCCGCGATGGCCCGGGTCGCCGCGGCCACGTCCTCGATGCTCGTCTCTTCGTCGATGGGTACGAACACGTGCAGGCCCTTCGCGCCGCTCGTCTTGACGGCGCCGGCCAGCCCGAGTTCGTCGAGGGCGGCGCGGACCAGCCCGGCCGTGCGGACCACGACCGGGAAGGCCTGGCCCGGTGGCGGGTCGAGGTCGAGGATCAGATGCGTCGTGTGGTCCCAGCGGTCGGCCCGGACCAGCGTCGGGTGGTACTCGACCGCGCGCTGGTTGGCGAACCACAGCAGCGTCCGGCGGTCGTTGCACAGCGCGTACGAGACATCGCGCTTGGACGACTCGGCCCACATCGTGACGGTGCGGACCCAGTCCGGGGCGTACTTCGGAACGTTCTTCTGCATGAACGGTTCCTGGCCCGGCCGCACCCGCTGCACGGACAGCGGACGGTCCGCCAGTACCGCGACCATGGGGCCGGCCACCGCGTCCAGGTAGTCGACGAGATCCCGCTTGGTGGCCTCGGCGCCATCGAACAGAGACTGGTCGAGGTTGGTCAGCCGTACCCCGTCGCGTTCCTCGTCGCCGCCCTTGGCCATCGTCGAACCTCCACCGCCTCACTCAGATCACACCACACCCCGCTCGCCGTCGTCTCGCCATCGCGTTGTCGGAGCGGCTCAGGGTGCAACCAGGGTCGGACCCCGATGCCGCCCGGGTCGACGCGACGCACTCTTGGTCTCATGGAAAGCATTCACCAGACGTTCCGCGACCAGGGCCTCGTGCGACCGCGGGAGGGCCGGATCCTGGGCGGTGTCATCGCCGGGCTCGGCCGGCGCTTCGGCATCGACCCGTGGCCGGCACGGCTGCTCTTCACGCTGATCCTGATGGTCATCCCGGGCAGCCAGATCCTGATCTACCCGGTGCTGTGGATCCTCATGCCGTCCGAGCGGCAGGAGCCGGCCACGGCCCAGCTCACGCAGACGCCGACGATCTGACCCGCTCGCCCACAACGCCGGCCACAACGCCCGCCCACAAATGCGTCGATCATGAACCTAGGGTCATGATCGACGCATTTTGATGTCCCTAACTTCATGATCGACGGCGGTTGGCGCCGGGCGGGCGACCCGACGGCCGATATGGGGACGCTGCAAGGCCCGGGGGCCGGGTGGTGGTCCGGCCAGCGGACCACCACCCGACGATCAAGGTCGTCAGATCACGTTACAGTGACATCCATCGGTGGCTCGCGCAAGAGTCTGCCTACAGTGGACTCCCGTCCGCCCACGACACCACCGTGGTGGCTACGCCTGATCGTGCGTACGGCCGACGGGGCTGACCGATCGGTGGTCCCACAAACACCGCACGACGTATGCAGGGGCCCCCTACAGAACAAAAAGCGTTTGTAGGGGGCCCCTGCATGCAATTGGAGCGCTAACGGAGCTGTATGGTCGCGGTCGCCCGCGCCCGTACCTGCTCGCCTCGGACCTCGTCGAAGAACACGATCGCGGCCACGCCGGCGGCCGATCCGCGCCGGTAGATGCCGGTCTCACCCACGACGGTGGCCTGCCACGCCTGCGAACCCGTGCAGCTCACCAGCGCCCGGTAGGAGCCGACCGTCACCCGGCTGCCGTTCTGCTGGCGCAGCGTTCCGGTCACGGCGACGTCGGCCGGACGGGAACAGGTGACCTGGCCGCCGATGACCGCGGCGCCGCCCGACGTGAGCGAGCCCGTCGAGTTCAGCGAGACGGTCAGTTGCAGCGGCGGCGGCAGCACCTGGCCGTTGAGCACCAGGTTGCCGCCCGGGGCGAACGGGAAGCTCGCCGCCATGATGTGGTAGGTGACCCCCGCCTGCGCCACGAAGGCGATCCGTGACTGCAGGCTACCGAAGTCGTCGTTGCAGGCGACCTGCGTCAGGCTGCCCCGAGCACCCGTCCACGCCGACAGCGTCGTGTCGAAGTCGCTACCGAACGTGTCGAGCACGATTTCGGTCGTGCTCGCCAGCGTCAGGTCGTACCAGACGGTGAACTCGTCGCCACCGATGCATTCCGGGTCGTCGGCCGCCCGCGTGGCCTCGGTGGTGTCCGCGGTCACGGAGAACGGCACCGCCGTCAACGCGATCGCGTCGTCGAAGTCGTCGTTCGCGGGCGGCTGCGCCGCCGCGGGCGACGCCACGAGCAGGACCGTGCCGACGGTCAGGGTGACCCCGACCAACGCCCTTCGCCAACCGGTTCTCATCGCTCACTCCCTTCTGAGGACGGTGCCGTCACTGGAACTTGCGCTGCACGACGTTCGCGTCGCCCAGCCCGTTGTCGCCCCAGGTCGCGATCACGCCCGGGTACCGTCCGGTGGAGTCGGCCGCCACCGCGATGTAGTCACCCATGTACGCCGGGTTGATGACCAGGTCCTGCCAGCCGGTGATCGGCGGGAACTGGTCCTTGGTGGCCCGCGTGTTCGACCAGGTCGTCCCACCGTTGGTGGAACGCGCCACGAAAGTGTCAATCATGAAGTTGCGCACATCGCGGCGCCGGTCGTAGTACACGGCCCACACGTTGCCCGAGCGGTCGACGTCCACATGCGGCATGAACTGGTCGATGCCGAGGTTGACGTCGTCGTTGTTGATCCGCCCCGGCGCCGACCAGGTCGCACCGCCGTTGGTCGACCTGGTCAGGTAGACATCGCCGAAGCAGTACAGGGCATCGCCGAGGCAGAACCCCAACGGGTCGACCTTCTGGCGGGCCGATCCGTCCTGGAACGTGATGTAGACGCTGCCGCGACGCGATCCGTTGCTCCGGTCCACCGCCAGGCCCTGGAGGTCGAGGAAGTCACGGAAGCCGCCCTGCAGGGCACCGCTGTCGCCCACCGGCGTGACCGGAGTCACGGCGACCGCCGGCGCGAACGTCGCGCCGAGGTCGGTCGAGCGCCGGATAGCGATCTCGCGCTGCAACGTCGGGTCGAACGGGTACCGCTCCCACGCCACATGGACGTCGTTTCCGACGCCCGGCTCGACCTGCGAGCCCTGGAGGAAGCCCTGGCTGTCGCAGACCTCTTCGATCACCAAGGGCGCGCTCCAGGTCTGGCCACCGTCGGTCGAGCGCACGTACTCCAGACCGGTCCGGCCCTCGTCCGGGCACGGACCCTGGCCCTCGAACCCGCTGAAGTCGAAGTCGGTGTACGAGACGTGCAGGACGTCGTCCGCGGGCGACGCCGTCGGGCCGGGCTCGACCGCGAACCATGGCTTGTCCAGGAAGTGCAGGTTGGCATCCTTCTGCACGGCGATGTTCGGCGGGCCGAAGGAGGTGCCGCCGTCGGTGGAGTTGGACACCGAGATACCGCTGAACGCGAAGGCGTCGCCGAGCCCGATGTCCATGGCCAGAGAGGCGTAGTAGAAGTTGTTCCTGGTGGTGCAGCCGATGACCGGGTCACCGAGCAGGTCCCGGAAGGCCAGGTCGGCCGGGATGGGCTCGGAGACGAGCGCACCGCGGTCGGTCCACGAGCCGCCGGCGTCGGTCGACTGCGACCAGCCGTTGAGGCTGATGCTGCCGCTTGGCGTGAGGGCCAGGAACGCCGTCGAGATGAAGCTGCCGGAGTCGTTGAAGCCGATCACGGCGTTCGATCCGCACCAGCCGGCCGACGTCTCGCTCTGCGTCATGCCGCCCATCCGGCTGAAGAAGTCCTCGGCCGCGAACACGTCGTTGGCGAAACCGGGTCGGGCGGCCCGCGGGCCCTGGGCCCGCTGCGTACGGGCCAGCGTCTTCGGCGCCTCGGCCAGCTTGTCGATGGTCGGGCCCATCTTGGCCAGCTGCACCAGTTTCTGACCACCCGACGAGAGCCGGGCGAGCACCTCGGGGCGCATCCGGCCGATGATGTTCTTGCCGTACTTGGCCAGGGCCTTCAGGTGAGCCCCCAGCGTCATCGGCTCGGCGGCGGCCGCCGTCCGGGGAGTCTGCCCCGGCGTGGCCGACGCCGGACTGGCGCCACCGATCACGGCCACGATCATGAGGCCGGCGCCGACGCGGACCAGCCAGCGCCTGGATGATTTCTGCACGCGTTCCCCCTCCTTGTGAGACGTGCATCGAGACAGAGCTCGGCCGACGTCCAGGGAAGGAACAGCATGGAACGGGCGAGGCGTCCTCCCACGCCTGGCCCTGTCGCGGCATCCCCGCATCGACACCGACGAAGCTCCAGCGGGCGAGGCTCGGCGGCTGACAATCCGCCTCGCACCCCCCGTGTTATCAACACACATACATTAATACGGTGAGAATGACAGTCTTGTATCAGACACGGGAAAAAGGCAACCCACGGCAACGGATCCGACCATCCACGGGTTGACCAGGCCGAACGGCGCAATGATCGCGGTGAGTGCGTTCCGCGTCCATTCGCATTCACGTACGACAATGGATCATGCAACTTGCAACAATACGGGTCGCAGGCCCCGGCGTCGAACCGGGCGGGCCACCGTTATGAGGGGCGGCTGGGTCACCAACGCCCGCCTGCGTTGCTCCACAGTAGACATAGCTGGGGGTGAAGGACTCGAACCCTCATGACCGGGACCAAAGCCCGGCAGCCTGCCATTAGCCGAACCCCCACGGCGGCTAGCGGTCCATTGTGGATGCGCTATGAGAACACGGTACGGCCGTCGACGGCAGGACGGCAACGGAATTAGCCGGCGGGGCCGCCCGAAGATCATCGGGCCAGCCGTGGGCCGTCGCGCCTCACCGGCTGTAGCGGGCCCGTCACGGCGGGGGCCGGGCGGTGGAGGTCGAGCCTACTTCCCGGACGGCCGTGCGTCGCGCTCCAGGTCCCAGCGGTGCGGCGTCGCGATGGTGCGGCGCAGGTCCGCCAGCGTGGCATAGAACGCGTCGCCGGGGCACGCGGTGGCGGCCCAGTCCCGGTGCCCGCTGACCGCCGGAACGGTACGCGTGGACCCGTCGTCGGGGTTGCGGTACGTGATGGTCGAGGTGGCGCCGAGCCGGCCCAGCCGGGCCAGCGACCACAGCACGCGGGCCAGCGACCAGCGCTCGGCGGCCGTCGGCCGCTGACCGCTGAACGTGCCGAGCAGACACACGCCGATGTTTCCCGCGTTGTAGCCCAGAACGTGGCCGGCGACGACCATCAGCGGACGGCCGTCCGGCCCGGCCGGTCCGAACACCGGTCGCCCGTCGTCGCCCGACCAGCGACCCTCGTACACCCGCCCGGCCTCGTCGATGAGCAGGTGGTACCCGATGTCTCCCCAACCCAGGGTCTCGGCCTGGTACCGGTAGATGGCCCGGACCGTGGCGGCCGGGTCCGGGTCGCCGTTGGATCCCGCGCTGTGGTGCACGGTGAGGGCCTGCACGGGCCGGGACTCGGCCGGCCAGACCTCGACCCCGCCCGGGTACCGCAGTGACTCGTCGGCCCCCCACGCCGATCGCGACAGGTAGGTCACCGGGCACGTTGTCCCGTTCGGCAGGGGCATTCCGGATACGGCGGCGATCGCGGCGGCCGCCTCCACGGTGGTACCCAGGACCAGGCCGGCGGCGACACCGAGGACCGTTCGGCGCGCGACCATCACGAGCCCCCAACCCGATCCATGGACAAGGACGGCCCAGCTAGTATGACCGGACCGGTCGCCGGCATCCCCGTTGTAGCGACATCAATTCGTCGTTCCGGCCCGGGTCAGGTCCGGGCGCCACCCAGGCCGAGCAGGACCGCGATGCCGAGCACGCTGCGCGGCGCGTACGGCTGCCGCCACAGGCCGCCGTGGGCGGCGGCGTACGCCTCGTCCTGCCATGGATGGACCTGCGCGGCCGGCCGGGTGACCAGGTCATGCACGAGCAGGGCGGCCATGAGCGTGTTGCTGGTCGCGGGCGCGAACACCTCGATGCCGAACCGATGGGCCCCCGAGTACGCGGCGGCCAACAACCGGTTACGCAACACGCTGCGGGTACGGGTGGCCGGGGCGACGCGCAGCGAGACGAGGCCTCCGGCGTCGCGCGCCACCGCGGCCCGCCACCGCTGCAACCGCTTCGCCAGCGCGTAGTTCGGGCCCTGCTGCGGCACGAGGCTGTCGTTGATACCGGGGTCGGCGTCCGGCGCATAGTTGCGGGTCAGCAGGCGGCCGGCGCTCAGCAGGCGCAGGGGCCGGCGGACCCGGCCGACTCCGCGGCCCTGGGTGTAGCGACCGGTCGCCTCGGCGACCGCCTCCCCCGGCACCGCGAACACGTCGGTCGGTGTGGCCAGGAACGCGAGCGACACATCGGGGCGCCGCGCCGACAGGTGCGTGCTGAGGGCGTCGACCGCCATGGCCACCCGGACGTGGTCGGCGCCGTCGGCGTAGACGTAGTTGCCCAGCACCATCGGCCCGTCCAGGCCGACCAGCCAGCCGGCGACGCGGGGCAGGTCGTGCAGGACGTCGGCGCCGGCCCGCCGGTCGAGCTCCTCGCGCTCCGTTCCGGACACCGGGACCCGCAGCGTCCCGCCGTGCCGCCGCGCGGTCGCCAACAGGCGCTGCCACAGCTCGGGCCGGGGCAGGTCGACGGCCGCCACGTCCGCCCCCCAGCGCAGCAACGCCGTCAGCGGGCCCATCTCGGCTCCCGCGCCGACCACGACGACCCGGGTGCCCGAGAGGTCGAGCCAGTCCGGGTTCGCGGCGACGTTGCGGACGGCCTCCGCGCACGACGCCTCGATGATCCCGCCGGCGACCCAGGCGTCGAGCTGGCGGAGCAAGGCGTCGCCGCGCAGGCGTTCCCCCCGGTACGGCAGCGCCAGCTCCCGCCGCGGCGCCGCCGGACCGGTGACCGTCTCGGTTCGCAGCGGCTCGCCGGCGGGCTCACCGATGGCCCCGTCCACGGCCTGGCCGATCGGAATCTCGCCGTCGGGCGTGACGAAGCGCATCCGCTCGTACAGCGACGCCAAGCCGTCGCGGGCGATCGTCAGCGCGGCCTCGCGGGAGAGCAGGCCCGCCTCCACCAGGCGGCGGAAGTGCACGAGGTACCCGCGCCGCCAGTTGGTGTCGCCCTCGGCCCCCCGGGCGCCGACCGGATCGACCGCGCGGAGCGCGTCCGCCACCACCCCGCGACCGACCGCCGAGGTGCGGCGCACCCCGCCCACCTCGGGGAACACCACTCCCTGCGAGCCGTCAGCCGTCACGGGGACAGTCTCGCGCACCGCCCCGGGAACGGCGAGTCGCCCGACGGCTCGGGCCCGCCGTCCACCGTGGATCGTGGCGCTACCGCAAGGTGAACAGCGGCCCGGTGATGGTCAGACCCAGGTCGTCCCCGGCGTAGGAGATGAGGGCGAAGAGCATCAGGGCCGCGCCGGCCAGTCCGAGGTCCTTGGAGAACTGGTTCATCTCCATCATCCGCGCCTGCGGATCCGACTCGCCCCAGAAGCCGTGCATGAAGACGGCGGTCGGCACGAGGAAGAGCACCAGCAGCAGGGCACCGAGGTCGGCCCAGATCCCGAACAGGATGCTGATGCCGCCGGCGAGAAGGAGCACTCCACCGGCGAGGACGGCCACCATCGGGGCGGGCACCTTCTTGGACCCTGCGAACTGAGACATCATCTGCCGCTTCGTGAAATGGGCCCAGCCCGAGGTGAGGAATACGAAGGCGAACATGATGCGCCCGATGAGCACGAGAATGTCCATGGCGCTCCCTAGGTTGGTGTCGATCCATCGAGATCGATTCTGGTCGCCGCATGGATCACTGTCCATTCGAGTACTCGCCAACGCGCTGACCTGCGCAAACGCTTGACTTGTCGAACTGGCGTTCGTACCATGGTGGCGTGGACGAACGGGACGCACGCCTGGCACGATCGGCGTACATCGCCGCCGTGTTCCAGCTCGGTCGGGCGATGCGCCGCTGGGAGGAGGCGCGCGTCGTGCTCGACCCCGGCCACGGCCCGCTGGTGCCCTGGACCGAGGACGAGCATCGCCTGACCCGCGAGGCGGCCGAGGCGTGGTCGACGGTGGTCTCGCAGCGCAAGGCGTACGAGACCGCACTGCGGCCGCGGCCGACCCACTGAGGTCGTGTCTCAAAGGAGGCGGCATGGACGAGGCAGGTGACCGGGGCGCGATGCCGCCGGTGGGCACGACCGCTCGCCGGACGCGCCGGGTGCGGCCGCGCGACATCGAGCTGTTCACCGACATGACCGGGGACCGTAACCCGCTGCACTACGACGCGCAGCTGGCCGCGTCGACCCGCTTCGGGGCCATCATCGTCCAGGGTGGAGTGACATCCGGGCTTCTCAATGCCGTGGTCGCGGAGGACCTGCCCGGCCCGGGGACGGTGTTCCTCCGGGTGGCGTGGGAGTTCCTCGCCCCGGTGCACCCGGGCGACGAGATCACGGCCGAGGTCGAGGTGCTCGAGGTGCACCCGTCGAAGCCGGTCGCGAAGCTCCGTACGACGATCACCAACGCCGACGGCGTGAGGGTGCTCGACGGGGACGCCCACGTGTACCGCGTGTCGCTCGACCATCGCTGAACGCACCGTCCACGCCATCGGCCGGTGGATCGCCAAGATCGCGACAATATCGTCGATATTGTCGCCTCCGCCGCCCAAACGGCGACAACTTTGTCAAAGTTGTCGCCCGGGACGTGGTGGCGGACCGAAGGGGTCAGCGGAGGAGGAGGTTGGCGCCCACGGTGCAGAGCACGGACAGCACCAGGGAGGCGAGGATCATCAGGAGGCAACCCGGCAGGCCGCCGAGAGGCCGTATCTCGAAGTTGCCGATTCGCATGCTTCCCCTTGACCCCGCGGGCCGTCGGCCCATCGTTACTCGACGGCACCGTACGACACGAGTATGCCGTTGCTCGGAGCGTTGGACCGCAGCCCGGCGACCGCGGTGCCCAGCCGCAGCGGTTCGGGCGGAGGCAGGTCGTACGGCAGCACGCGCAGGGCGTCGGTGGCGTACCGGGGGGCGAGGGCCCGCAGGGGATACGCGCGGGCGGCGGCCGGGTTCACCACGCCCCGACGGGATGCGAACTGGGCCAGCACCGCCCACTGGGCCAGCGGCGCGACCTGGGACCAGGTGGCGCCCGGCGGCTCCGGGAGGATTTCCACGGTGCTGAACGGGCGGCAGCCGGCCAGCCACAGCTCGGCCGCGTTGACGGCGCCGCGCGTCGACGCCTCGCACCAGTACGGCACCACGCCGGCCCGGATGGTCTGCCACGGGTCGAGCAGCCGACCGGCACCGACGATGAGCCGGTTGCCCGTCTTGCCCTGGCCGCGCAGCCAGTCGCGGTAGATGTCGGCCACGGCCGCGCTCAGCGTCTCGGCGCCGTGGTAGAGGATCGCGAAGACGCGCCCGCCGCGGTCGTGCGCCCATTGGCGAAGCCCCGCCTCTACGCCGGGTTCCACGCTGTGTTCGGCGCCGAAGCGCCGGTACCGGCCCGTCGGCCGCGTCGCCGTACCGCCGGTGCGTCGCGCCAGGTTGCCCACGTCGGACCCGTTGGTGTACGTCGCGAGGTCGAGGCCGGTGGTCGAGCTGCCCACCTGGTAGCTGTAGCCGTCGCCCGTGTCGAGGACCGGCCAGGACCGCACGTCCCGGACGATGAGGATGAAGCCACCCGGCCCGACGTGGGCGTCCAGGAAGGCCCGGAACGCGTCGGGCAGGGACCGCCACCGGATCGTCAGGTGGACCCGCCGGCCGGCGGCGTCGCTCATCCGTACCGGATCATGGACCTGCCGCACCAGGATGTCGTCGTTGCGGGCGAGGATCCGGGCGGCCACCGCGGCGCCGTGTGCCATCGCCGCGACGCCATCGGTCATCTGACCCTCGGGCCATTCGACGTCGAGGTCGAAACCGGTCGGCAGCCAGGGCACCGCCATCGCGGCGGCCAGGTGCGCGGCCGACCCGTGGCGCGAGCCGATGACGACGCCCGGGTAGGTGAGGGCGGGGCCGGGGCGTGGCGCCGCCTCAGACGCCGCCGATCCAGCCATGGCGCACGAGTACTGCCTCGTGACCCACTCCGCGACCAAGCCGGCGTCAACCTCGCCGGCCCGCTCGGCCGGAAGAACAGCGCCGTTGTCGTCGGAGTTGGTCCACCCGCGGGCCTGAGTCAGGTCGCCGCAGTCGACGCCGCGGAGCGCGCGGGCGGTGACGTCAACCAGGGTCCGGGTCAGACCGGTCGCCGGTAGGTAGGCCAGATCCCGGCCCCGCCCCCATACGACCTCGTCCACGAGCCACCTCCCGCCTGGGCGCGACATTTTGCCCGCGCCGCACCGAGGTGCATTGTCCGACATGGACATGGACGGAATAGTCGAGAAGGGGCACCCCTTGCGAGGTGCCCCTCCGTCCAGCCCTCCGCGGTCGCTGATACCCGATCGCCAGGCCGTCAAACCGCGACGAGGTCGCCGCCGTTCGTCCTGGATGGACTCGACTTCGGCGTGCGGCCGCTACGAAACGGCGCCGGAGTAGGCCGGCTCGCCCTCCGGCTCGGCCTCGGCCACCGGCTCCGGCGCCGGCGGCCGGATCACCGTCATGGCGACCATCATGGAGACCGCGACGAGGGCGGCGCCGATCCAGAACGCGAGGTGGTACCCGTCGGTCATCGCGACGGCGGGCGGGGTGCCGTCGGCCACGAGCGCCTGGGTCCGCGACGCGGACAGGGTCGCCAGCACCGCGAGCCCGAGCGCGGCGCCCACCTGCGCGGTGGTATTGATCAGGCCCGACGACAGGCCGGCGTCCTCCTGGGTGGCGCCCGACATGCCCAGCGTCATCAGGGCCGGGAAGACCACCCCGGCGCCGACGCCGAGCAGGATCATCACCGGCAGCACGTGCGGCAGGTAGGCGCCGTCGACCGGTGCCCGGGTGAACAGCGCGAGGGCGGCCATGATCAGGGTGAGCCCGGGGAGCAGCAGGCGCCGGGCGCCGAACCGCATGATCAACCGTTCCGAGTACCGCACCGACAGCAGACCCATGGCGATGGTCACCGGCAGGAAGGCCAGACCGATCTCCAGCGGGTCGTAGCTCAGGATGCGTTCCAGGTACAGCGAACCCAGGAAGAACATCGCGAACATTCCTGAGATCATCAGCATCTGGACCACGTTGGCGCCGGAGACGTTGCGCGAACGGAAGATGCGCAGCGGTATCAGCGGCCGGCGGGCCGTGGCCTCCCGGACGAGGAACGCCGCCAGCAGTACCAGAGACAAGGCGCCCAGGGCCAGCGTGCGGCCGGCGCCCCAGCCGTATTCGGCGGCCGGCTTGACGATCGTGTACACACCGGTCATCAGCGCGCCGGTGATGAGCACGGCACCCGGAATGTCGGCGCCCTGGCGGAAGCCGATCCCGCGGTCCTTGTCCAGCAGCCGCATCGCGAGCACCGCCGTGGCGATGCCGATCGGCACGTTGACGAAGAAGATCCAGTGCCAGTTGATGGCGCGGGTCAGCAGACCGCCGGCCAGCAGACCGACCGCACCGCCGGCCGAGGCCACGAACGCGTACACCCCGATCGCCTTGGCCTGCTCGCGCGGTCGCGGGAACATCGTGACGATCATGCCCAGGATCACGGCGGAGGTCATCGCGCCGCCCGCGCCCTGCAGGAATCGCGCCCCGACGAGCATCCACTGGTTGTCCGCGACCCCGCAGAGGAACGAGGCCACGGTGAAGACCGCCAGGCCGACCAGGAAGACGGTGCGCCGCCCGATCAGGTCGCCCAGGCGGCCGGCCAGCAGGAGCAGGCCCCCGAAGGCGATGAGGTAGGCGTTGACCACCCAGGCCAGGCTCGCGTTGGAGAAGCCGAGGTCGTCCTGGATCGCCGGTAGTGCGACGTTGACCACCGTCACGTCCAGCACGATCATCAGCATGCCGACACACAGCACGTACAGGGCGACCCAGCGCGACCGGTCCACGCCCGGCCCGCCCGGTGGGGCGCCACTGCGTATGTCCGGATGATCGGTGGTGTGCACCTCGGCTGGGTCGCGGCGCTCGATGCGGGTCTCCGGCCGACTGTCAGCCATGATGACATTCCTCTCTGTATCTTTGCGGCACTGGTTCGTAGCAACGTAACAGCGTATAGTCCTAAAGAACAACTAGCTAATGTGAGACCAGGATCACGGTAGGAGTCGATGTCCCGCAGCTACGAGGACGGTTGTGCCGCCGCCCACGCCCTCGACCTCATCGGTGAGCGGTGGGCGCTTCTGGTGGCCCGCGAGCTGTTGCTCGGTCCGAAGCGCTTCACCGATCTTCGCACCGGCCTGCCTGGCATCAGCCCGAATGTGCTGACCCAGCGGCTCGGCGAGCTGGAACGGGCGGCCGTGGTGCGACGCCGCCGGCTCATGCCGCCGGCCAGCTCGTGGGTGTACGAACTGACGCCCTGGGGCCGGGAGCTCGAACCGATCATCCTGGAGCTCGGCCGCTGGGGGGCCCGCTCCCCGTTCCGCTGCGCGGCCACGCTGAGCCCCGATTCGCTGGTCCTCTCGTTCCGGACCATGTTCGACGCGGGCCGCTGCGGCGACCTGCGGGCGACCTACGAGTTCCGGCTCGGCGACTACAGCTTCCACGCCCGGGTCGACCGCCGGTGCCTCACCATCGAGCGCGGCCACGCCGATAAGCCGGACGCGGTGGTCTCCGGCGACCCCGACACGATCGCGGGGGTGGTCTACGAGGGCGCCGATCTGGCCCAGGCCCTGGCCCGCGGCGCGCTGACCGTCGAGGGGGACCTGCCAGCCGTGGAGCGCTTCGTCACGCTGTTCACGCTCCCCGCCCCGGCCCCGGCGCCGGCGCAATCGGAGACAGCGCCCCCGTTCCGCACCGGGCCGCGCATCGACGACACTAACGCCCATGACGGAGCGCGCTCTCACGCGAGTGGCCAAGCGGGGGCCGGCCAGACGACCGGCGAAGCGGCCGCCGGCACCCACGCCCGAGCAGGTCGCGGCCGCCCGTGAGCGCAACCGGTGGATCGTCATCGGGACGCTGCTGCTGACGTTCCTGGCCTACGCGCCCTCCCTGGCCAACGGCTTCGTCGACTTCGACGACCCCGAGAACGTCATCGACAACTACGCCATCCGGGACCTGAACGCCACCAACCTGGGCCACTTCTTCAGCGCGCCGCTGCAGTACATGTACACGCCGCTGGTCTACCTGTCGTACGCGCTCGACTTCGCCATCGGCGAGCTCGACCCGACCGCGTACCACGTGACGAACCTGCTGCTGCACCTGGCCAACACGGCCGCGGTGTTCGGCGTCTTCTACGCGCTGACCCGGCGCGCCTTCGTGTCGGGGTTCGTGACCGCGGCGTTCGCGATACATCCGATGAACGTCGACGGCGTGGCCTGGATCTCGACGCGCAGCGGACTGCTCGCGGCGCTGTTCACCCTGCTGGCCCTGTACGCCTACATCCGGTACGTGGACGGCGGGGGGCTGCGCTATCTGATCGGCTCGGCGGTGCTGTTCCTGTTCGCCACGTTCTCCAAGTCGCCCGCGGTCGTGCTCCCCCTCGTGCTCTTCCTCGTCGACTACTACCGGCGTCGGCTGAGTTGGCGCATGCCGCTGGACCTGTTCCGATCGGCCCCGTGGCCGGCGGCGTCTGGACTGACGAGCGAGGAACGAGCGAGGAGGGAAGACGTCGCATCAAGGGCCACGGGGCCCGCGCGAGCGGAGCGAGCGCAAAGAGGCACCGACCCCGGGCCCCGGAGGGTGGCCTGGCGGCGGCTGGTGCTGGAGAAGATGCCGTTCCTCGCCATCGCCCTCACCATGGGGATCGTCGCATTGAGGCTCCGGGTCGACACGGTCAACCCGTACGACTACTCCATTGTGGACCGCTTCTTCGTCGCGTGTTCGGCCCTGGTGGCCTACGTCTTCAAGCTGTTCGTTCCGTTCGGGCTCTCGTTCGCTCACGCCTATCCGCCGAAGAACGGCGCGTTCCTGCCGTGGTACGTCTACGTCTCACCGGTGCTGCTCGGTGTGGGTGCCTGGCTGCTCCTGCGGATGCGCAGGTCCCGGCGGATCGTCGTGTTTGGACTTTCGTTCTTCCTCATCACGATCGTGCTGAGCCAGGCCGTCCTGCTCGTCGACAACTTCCAGGCCAACCGGTACGCCTACCTGCCGTACCTCGGCCTGTTCCTCATCCTCGGGCACTTCGTGGATCGGCTCGTCAACGGCAAGGCGGTGCGGGCCCGCCTGGACCGGGTCCAGACCGCGGGGGTCGCCGCGCTGGTCGTCGTGGCGATGCTGTTCTCATCGCTGACGTTCGTCCGCGGCCGGGTCTGGCACGACACCATCACGCTCATGTCCAACTCGATCGAGAACGAGCCGGGCGTGGCCTTCGTCTACAACAGCCGCGGCATCGCCCGGTACAAGGCCGGGGACCACGCGGGCGCCCGGGTCGACTTCGAGAAGACGATCGCTCTGGACCCCGACTTCTACCTCAGCTACTACTACCTGGGCCTCATGAAGTATCTCGCCGGTGACTACGCCGGCGCGCTGGCCGACCAGGACAGGGCGGTCGGGCTGAATTCCCTGTTCGCCGCGGGCTACAACGAGCGCGGCAAGGCCAGGCAGAAGCTCAACGACCTCGACGGGGCCCGGCTGGACTTCTCCAGTGCGATCGCCCTCGACGCATACCTGCCCGACGCGTACTACAACCGGGGCGTCGTCGAGCTGGAACGCAACAACCACCAGGCCGCCGTGGCCGACTTCGACCGGGCCATCGACCTGTTCGGGGACTTCGCCGACGCGTACCATCGGCGCGGGCTCGCCCGGTCCCGCCTCGGCGATCAGGCCGGCGCCTGCGCCGACTGGGACAGGGCCCGCTCGCTCGGCAGCTCCGAGGCATCCCAGGCGTACACGGAGTCCTGTCCACCGCGGTGACCGTGTATGGGCGATATGTGGGAGGCCGTGAGCCGCGGCCGGCGTAGCGGCGCCGGCCGCGGCCGATCAACGCCGGCCGGACCAGCCCGGTCGGCGGGCCAAACCACGGTGACCTCCGCATGGGTGCACGCTCGGGATGCCCGTCCGGTTCGAGCCTCGGCGCTCGGAATGTCCCACGAACCCGACAGAATCGGCGTAGATCTTGGATTGCCTGGGCGGCTCGGGCGACCCGGATCATCCAGGATCTCGAGGCCTCAACTGACGTGATCGGAGCCGCGGCGCGAGCGGCGGCGGGTGCGCGAGGTGATGCGGCGGACCTGATCGGAGATGGGCCGGCCGAGGAACGTGCCGAGGCTCGCCCCGGCGCCGATGCCGACCGCGACGCCGAGCGCGCGCAGCAGCGTGGCGCTGCCGGCCGCGGGGTCGGCCGCGCCGGGAGCCGTGCCGACCAGCTGCAACAGGCCGTGATAGAGCGTGAGGCCGGGCGCCAGGGGCAACAGGGCCGCGCTGATGAGCCCGAAGCCCGGCACATACGTGCGGCGCACGATCAGCGTGGTGAGGGTCGCGGCCAGGAGGGCGCCGGTGGTGTTGGCCAGCACGGCGCCCGCTCCGACCTGGACCGCCGAGTGGAAACCCAGCCACGACACCAACGACATCCCGGCCGCGAGCAGGATGGTGACCGCGTCGGCGTACGACGAGAGTGCGAACAGCGCCGCGATCAGCCCCGCCCCGATGAACTGGGCGGCGACCGGTCCGTACGCGAACGGTTCGGCGGAGAGCGTCAACGGGGCGCCGAACCGCTGCGCGAGGCGCAGCGCGATCACGATGCCGGCGACGATCCCGCCCGTACGCAGCATGACCTCAAACACCCGCGCCGACGCCGTGACGTAGAACTGGTCGACCGCGTCCTGCACGGCGCCGACGATCATCATTCCGGCGACGAGCATGATGATGCCGCCGACGACGAGCAGCGTCGGGTCGACGCCGACGAAGAACGTGACCGCGCGGGAGCCGGCGAATGTGATGCCGGCGGCGACGAGCGTGATGAACGCGGCCGCGGCGAGCTGCTGGAAGAACGGCGGTACCCGGCGGCGGTCGAACGCGGCCAGCAGCAGATGCACCACGCAACCGGTGAGGAACGTCAGCAGGACGATCTTCCAATTCGTGCTGAACAGGAGCGTCGCCGCCGACCCGACGCCGGCATTGCCCACCATGCGGACCCATGGGGGGTACGGGTGGGGCGCCGAGCGGATGCGCTCGAACGCGGCGGCCGCCTCATCGACGGGCAGCCCGGCCTCGATGTCGGCGGCGAGCCGGTTGAGCTGGCGGACCTTCGTGTAGTCCACCACGGTAGGCCGGATGACGCGCAGCGACGTGACCGGCGGCTGGTCCGGACCGGGGTAGCACGACATCGAGATCGAGGTGTACGTCACATCGACGTGCACGCCGCGCAGCCCGTACGCGTGGGCCACCCGGAGCATGAAGACCACGACGTCGTTGGCGGACATGCCGGCCGACAGCAGCGAGTCGCCGATGCGCATGGCCAGCCGCAGCGCCGTCTGCACGGCGACCGCCGCCGGGGTGGTATCCGCGGTGAGCATCGGGGGCCTCGCCTTCTCGTCGACGGCACGCTGATCATGAAGGATAGGTGTCCCCGGGGGGACACCTGGGCTTCGCGATCACATGGTGCCAGCAAACGAGGTCAGCGGTCATCCAGCGGTACGTAGTCGCGGCGCGGGGCGCCGGTGTAGACCTGGCGCGGCCGGCCGATCTGCGTGTCGGGGTCGGAGATCATTTCGCGCCACTGGGCGATCCAGCCGGGCAGGCGGCCGAGCGCGAAGAGGACGGTGAACATCTTGGGCGGGAAGCCCATCGCCTTGTAGATCAGGCCGGTGTAGAAGTCCACATTGGGGTACAGCTTGCGCGACACGAAGTAGTCGTCGGCCAGCGCGATCTCCTCCAGCCGCATGGCCAGATCGAGCAGCGGGTCGGGCCGCGACATGCGACCGATCATGTCCTGGGCCGCCCGCTTGACGATCGCCGCCCGGGGATCGTAGCTCTTGTACACGCGGTGCCCGAAGCCCATCAGGCGCACGCCGCGCTCCTGGTTCTTCACACGACGCACGAACGTGTCGATGTCGTCGCCCGAGGCGTGCACGTCCTCGAGCATCTTCATCACGGCGAAGTTGGCGCCACCGTGCAGCGGCCCGAAGAGCGCGTTGACCCCGGCCGAGACCGACGCGAAGAGGTTGGCGTGGCTGGAGCCCACGATCCGTACCGTGGCCGTCGAGCAGTTCTGCTCGTGGTCGGCGTGGAGGACGAACAGCATGTCCAGCACGCGCGCGGTGACCGGGTCCACGTCGTAGCGGGCGGCCGGGACGCCGAAGGTCATGCGCAGGAAGTTCTCCACGTACCCCAGCCCGTTGTCGGGATACAGCGTGGGTTGCCCGATGGACTTCTTGTACGCGTACGACGCAATGGTCGGCACCTTGGCCAGCAGGCGGATGGTCGAGATCTCCACCTGTTCCCGGTCGAACGGGTTGAGGCTGTCCTGATAGAACGTGGACAGCGCGCTCACGGCCGACGAGAGCACCGGCATGGGGTGCGCGTCGCTGGGGAACCCGTCGAAGAAGCGCCGCATCTCCTCGTGCAGCATGGTGTGGCGCTTGACCGAATCGGTGAACTCGTCGAGCTTGTCCTTTGTGGGCAATTCACCGTAGATGAGCAGGTAGGACGTCTCCAAAAAGGACGAGTGCTCGGCCAGCTGGTCGATCGGGTATCCGCGGTAGAGCAGCACGCCGGCCTCGCCGTCGACAAACGTGATCTCCGACTGGCACAGCGCCGTGTTGACGAAGCCCGGATCGTAGGTGATCAGGCCGGTCGATTTGAGCAGCGGTCCGACCGCCACCGCGCTCGGACCCAGGACGGCGGGGCGCCCCTCCAACTCCAGCGCGCCCGCGGGGTGCTCCAGCCTGAACTCGGACATGCCACGACCCCCAACCATGAAAACAAGCGTCGGAGTCCATTGTGACGCGGCCGGACGCCCGGGCGGCGGTGGATCGGCCCTTGCGCCGGCATCGTAAGGTACGGCTAGTGGACCAACCCCTGACCGCGCCGGCGAGCCCGGCCACGTTGGCCGTCTCCGACGGCGCAGCCACCTGGCGGGTGCTGCTCGGCTATGTCCGGCCGCACTGGCCGGCCCTGGTCGCCGGAGGCGTGCTGAGCCTGGTCACGGGCGCGACCGGGCTGGCCCTGCCGCTCGTCGCCCGGGAGCTGATCGACGACCTGGCCGTCGGCCGGCCGGTGACCGGCGCCCTACTGATCATGACAGCGCTCATCCTGGCCAACGCGGGCATCGGTGCGATCGGAATGTACGTGCTGCGCCGGACCTCGGAGTCCGTCGTGCTCACGGCCCGGCGCGGGCTGGTCGGGCGGCTGCTGCGCCTTCGCCTGTCCGCGGTCGAGAGCGCCGAGCCGGGCGACCTCATGTCCCGGGTCACGGCCGACACAACGCTCCTGCGGCAGGTGATCACGAGCTCGCTGGTCGGCGGGGTCACCGGCATCGTCACGATGGTCGCCACCGTGGCCCTCATGGTGTGGCTGGACCTCGTCCTGGTCGCCGTCACCGTGGCCGCGCTGATGGTGGCCGGCCTGATCATCGGCATCGTCGTGCCGAGGATCAACCGCGCGGCCCGGCACGCCCAGGAGGCCGTCGGGGTCATGGGAGCCGCGCTGGAGCGCATGTTCGGCGCGTTCCGCACGGTCAAGGCGTCCGGGTCGGAGGCCCGCGAGGGCGAGCGGCTGCGCGACGCCGCCACCCAGGCGTGGTCGGCCAGCGTGCGGGCGGCGAAATGGGAGGCGCTGGCCGGCAACACGGCCGGGTTGGCCGCCCAGGCCGCCTTCATCGCCGTGCTCAGCTTCGGCGGCGCGCGGGTCGCGTCGGGGACGATCGACGTGAGCACGCTGGTCGCGTTCCTGCTCTACGTCTTCTATCTGATGGCGCCGATCGGGCAGGTCGTGCAGGCGGTCACGCAGTACCAGATCGGCGCGGCCGCCGTCTCCCGCATCCAGGAGGCGGAACGCCTTCCGGTGGAGCCGGAGGGCGAGCCGGCCGACCTGCCGGCACCCGGTGCGGCGCCGGCATCGGTGGGCTTCGAGGAGGTGCACTTCCGCTACCGGCCGGAGCTGGAGGAGGTACATCGGGGCGTGAGCTTCGACGTGCCGCCGGGCGGCATGACCGCTCTGGTCGGGCCCTCCGGCGCCGGCAAGACGACCGTCTTCTCGCTCATCGAGCGGTTCTACGAGCCCGGCGACGGCCGGGTGATGGTGGACGGCATCGACGTGCGGGACTGGCCCGTCGCACACCTGCGGGCCGCGATCGGGTACGTGGAACAGGACGCGCCGGTGCTGTCCGGCACGCTGCGCGAGAACCTGCTCTACGGCGCTCCGGACGCGAGCGAGGATGAGGTACGCCGGGTGCTGCGGACGGCTCGGCTCGACCGGCTCGTCGCCGGCCTGCCGGACGGTCTCGGCACCGAGGTCGGGCACCGCGGCACCAAGCTCTCGGGCGGCGAGCGGCAGCGGGTGGCCATCGCCCGCGCGCTGCTGCGCCGACCGCGACTGCTCCTGCTCGACGAGGCCACCTCGCAGCTGGACGCGGTGAACGAGGCGGCGCTGCGGGAGACGATCGCCGACGCGGCGTTCACCACGACCGTTCTCGTGGTGGCGCACCGCCTCTCCACCGTCACCATGGCGGACCGCATCGTGGTCATGGACGCCGGACGGGTACGCGCCGTCGGCACGCACGCCGAGCTGGTGGCTGGGGACGCGCTCTACGCCGAGCTGGCGGCCACCCAGTTCCTGGCCACGTCGGCCGCTAGTCCAGAGGGATCTGGTTGAGCGACCTCGCCACGAGCTGGCCCAGCCAGCCGTCCTTGGCGGCGTCGTCCACGAAGTCCGTGAAGAGAACCAGGACCACCGCGTTGCCCCGCCGGGCAGCGATGAAGGTCAGCCGGTTGTCGTCGGCCCGGTTGCCGGCGGCGTAGCCGACGGCGGAGTCACCGAGGCCGCCGACGGCCAGCGCGTTCTTCCACTCCAGACGGTTGGCCTGGGTGGCGAGGAACCGGTCGCCCTCGGCCCGGACCGCCGCGTCGGCGGCCCCACCGGGGCTGGTCAACCGGTCCCGCTCATAGAGCCGGTACTCCAGCGTGATCCGGAAGCTCGGGCCGGGTACCGTGCACAGCCGCCGGTCCGGACCCGAACTCTCGCCGGCGACCGGCGGCACCGCGGCCACCAGCGGCGGCAGAGCCTCCGAGCGCTCAGTGAACGCCGCACAGGGGTCGGGCAGATCGGTGGCCAACGCCGACGCCGCGTCGTACACCCGCAGGCCGAGATACCCCAGGGCCGGCAGCAGCACGACCGCCGCCACCGCGATCACCAGTTGCTTACGCTCGGTGACCCACCGGGGCGGGGTGAACCGTCGCCTGGGCGTGGGGCCCTCGCCATCGGTCGCCGTCGTGGTCTCGACAGTCATGCCGACACTCTGGCAGACCTGTCAAGCCGCGGAAAGATCGCCACAACCGCCGGAGCGGTTGTGGCGATCTCCGAGCGATCCGCGGCCATGGCTGGGTCGCTGCGCGGCGTCAGACGCGCCGAGCCAGCCATGGCGTCGCCCGCTACGCGGCGGACCAGCTCCGGTACCAGTCGAACGTGCGCTGCACCCCATCCTCGAGGGAGACCGCCGGCTCGTACCCGGTCAGGCTCCGCAGCCGGGCCAGGTCCGGGCAGCGGCGGGCCACCGACCCCGCCGGCGCCGGCATGGCCGCCAGCTCGGGGCTGGTGCCGGCCACCCGGAGCACCAGCTTGGCCAGGTCGCCGATGTTGGTCTCCGCGCTGTCGTCGCCGATGTGCACGATCTCCCCGGCGGCGGCCGGTGTGTCCATCAACCGCAGCATCGCCTCGACCGCGTCGTCGACGTAGCAGAACGCGCGGCGCTGATCGGCGCCCCACACCCGGAACGGGTCCTCGCCCCGCAACGCGCGCAGCGACATCTCGGGAATCACGTGGTCGGCGCCCATCCGGGGTCCGTACACGTTGTGGAACCGCCCGACCACCGCGGAGATGTCCTTGGCCCGAGCGCCGTGGACGAAGGCCGCCTCGCCGAGCAGCTTGCTGATCGCGTACGCGAACCGGGGCGACCGCACGTCGGCGATCATCACGGGGGCCGGCTCGGCCGTGGGTACCTCGACGATGCCGGCGTCGACGCCGCCGGCGTACACCTCGCTGGTCGACGCAAAGAAGACCTTCTCGCCGGGCGCCACCCAGTCCAGCAGGTGCAGCGCGGCCAGCGTGTTGACCCGGAGCACGCGCGACGGGTCGGACTCCACGTTGCGCACGCCGACGACGGCCGCCAGCAGGTAGATCTGGTCCCAGCCCGAGGGCAGGGCGGCCCAGGTACCGGGGCTGGTCAGGTCGCCGGACAGCACGTCGACGAACGGGTGCGCCTTGAGCGCGGCCAGGTCGGCGTCGTCCCGCCCGCGCGAGAAGTCGTCCACAATGGTCACGCGCTGGCCGTCGGCGACCAGGCGGCGGGCCAGGTGCGTGCCGATGAAGCCGGCCCCGCCCAACAACAGGACGCTCATGCCTTCTCCCCTCCCTGGGCGGCCAGATAGCCGATGCCGGCGTAGCGGATGCCACGCCCGGTCACGTCGCTCTCGGCCAGGATCCGCCACGAGTCGTAGATGAACCGGATCTGGCTCCCGTTGAGCGCCGAACCGATCTCCAGCGCCCGGTAGTCGGGGTGGTCGTTGATGACCAGCATGCCGTCGGCCTCGCTGAACGCCTTGTCCAGGCTCACCGGCTCCCCGCCGTAGCGACGGATCGTGTCGGGGGTCACCATCGGGTCGTGGCCGAGCACGGTGATGCCCGCGGCCTCGAACACCGGCATCATCGCGGCGATCGGGGTGCCTCGCATGTCATCGGTGGCCGGCCAGCCCTTGTACGCCCAGCCGAGCACGGACAGCCGCGCTCCCTCGGTGTGGCCCCGGGTCGCACGGATCATCTCGACCACCTTGCCGGCCACGTGGACGGGCAGGTGCTCGTTGAGCTCGCGGGCCCGGCGCACCAGGAAGGGCTCGCGCTCCCCGGCGCTGTCGATCATGATGTAGGGGTCCTTGGACAGGCAGCCCCCACCGACGTACCCGGGCTTGGCCAGGTCGGGACGCGGATAGTCCACATTGCAGGCCCGGATGACCTCCAGCGGGTCGAGGCCGTGCCGCTCGGCCATCAAGGCGATCTCGTTGCCGAACGAGTAGATCAGGTCGGTGTGGCAGTTGTTGGACAGCTTGACCAGCTCGGCCGCCTCCAGGCTGGAGACCGGGACGAGCTGCCGCGACAGGCCGCCGAAGAACTCCATTCCGGCGGCGAGGCTGTCGGAGTCCAGCCCGCCGATCACCTGGGGCAGGTCGACCAGCTCCCGCAACGCCTGGCCCTGAATGGTGCGCTCGGGGGCCATCACCATCCGGACGGTGTCCCAGGCCGCGCGCAGCCAGGGCAGGACGACCTTCCGGCTCGTGCCCACCGGTACCGTGCTGCGCACGACGATCAGGGTCCGCGGGTCACACGACTCGGCCACCATCTCGGCCGCGCGGGCGAGGTTGGTCAGGTTCGGCCGTTGGGTCTCCTCGTCCACCGGGGTGGACACGCAGAGCACCACGACGTCCACACCGGACGATGGCAGCGTGGGCGCGATGAAGATGGACTTGCCGATGTTCTCGGCGAAGACCTCCTCGATGCCCGGCTCGAAGATGTGGGGCCGGCCACGCGACAAAGAGTCCAGTACGGTGGGCGAGACATCGACCCCGTGGACCACGTACCCCTTAGTGGCCAGGGCAGCGGTCAGCGTGATGCCGACGTACCCCATACCGATGACGCCTACGGTTGTGGGCATTGCGATTGTTCCTCTCACTTTCCTGCGAATGGTTGGGTTGGGACAGGTGTGGTAGTTCGGTTCAGGCACGGCCGTCGGCCCAGATGGCCTTGAGCGAGTCGGCCAGCTCATAGGCGGGCGACCAGCCGAGCACCCGGCGGGTGCGGGTCACATTGGCCTCGATCCAGTCGACGGAGGCCGACCGGGCCGGCCCGTGGCCCCGCTCGGAGATCTCCCCGTCGAACCCGGCCACGGCGGCCAGCGCCTCGACCACGTGCCGGGCGGTCACCGCCCGTCCACTGCCGACGTTGAACACGCGCCGGCGAAGGCCGACGGGCATCAGCGCGGCGCGGACGGCCCGGGCCACGTCGCGGACGTCGACGAAGTCGCGGTAGGAGGTGAGCGGGCCCAACTCGATGCGCCGCTCCCCCCGGCGCTGGGCGTCGCGGAGCAGGCCGACGGCCCGGCCGAGCATGTTCTCCTCGTGCAGGCCGGCGCCGATCGGGTTGAAGATCCGCAGCACGACACCGTCCACGCGCCCGGCCGCGCTGGCCAGCTCAACCAGACGCGTGCCGGCCAGGTGGCTCACGCCGTACTCGCTGACCGGTGTCGTCGGGTGGTCCTCGGCCACCGCCTGCCCGTAGGGCACCGGGCCGTACTCGGAGGCCGAGCCGAGCCGCACCAGCCGGATGCCCGGGTTGACCAGGCTCACCGCGTCGATGAGCTTGGCCGTGGCCGACGTGTTGCCGACCACCAGCTCGTGACCGGTGCCGCCCAGGCGGCCGGTGCAGTTGATGACGGCATCCGGCTCGACCCGCTCGATCACCGCGGCCAGCACGTCGACGCCGTCACGCACGAGGTCCACATCGGACCGACCGATGCGGATGACCTCCGCGACGCCGGGATCGTCGATGAGCTGGCTCACCACATGGCGGCCGATGAAGCCGGACGCGCCGAACACCAGAACACGCATCACGCCACCTCCGTGGACTTGGCCGGCAACAGGATCCGGCGGAGCTGGTCGAAGTTGCGATTCGCCTCGTCGTAGTCGTCGGGTCGACCGATGTCGAGCCAGAAGCCGTCGAACGAGTACGAGGCCGGGTAGTGGCCCCGGTCGAGCAGGTCGAGCACGAGGTGGTCGAAGCCGAACGCCAGCCCGGGCGGGTACCGCTCGATCGTCTTGCGGGACATGCCGTACACGCCCATGCTCACGCTGTAGTCCAGCGCCGGCTTCTCGGTGAAGCCCACGACGCGGGCCTGGTCGACCCGCAGCACGCCGAAGTCGATCTTCATGACGCGGGACGCGGTCGCCACCGTCAGCGGCGCCCCGTCGACGATGTGGGAGTGCAGCAGCTCGCCATACGGGAGGTTGGTCAGCACGTCGCCATTCATCACGAGGAAGTGCTCGGGTAGGCTGTCCCGCATCCCGAAGAGGGGCCCGACTGTCGAGAGTGGAGCGTCCTCCTCGGCGTAGGTGACGCTCAGCCCCCACCGCGAGCCGTCGCCGACGAAGGCCCGGATGAGCGGCCCCAGGTGATTGATGGCCAGGGTCACGTCGGTGAAGCCCTGCGACGCGAGCTGCGCCAGCACGATCTCGAGGATCACGTGGCGGTCCCCGATGGGTACCAGCGGCTTGGGCAGGGCCGTGGTGTACGGGCGAAGCCGCACTCCTTTGCCGCCAGCCATGATCACGGCATGCATTCGTCTCCCTGACTTTTCCGGTATCGCCAGGCCTGGCCGACGGTGCCGACCAGGCTCGTCAACTCGATGACCCCGAGCAGCACCGCGCTGCCGAGGAACGTGAGGGTGTCCGCGAGTGGGCTCGCGGGCAGCAGCGCGGCGGCGGCCAGGTGGGCCGCGGTCGCCACCGCGAGGGCGGCGCCCAGCGTGCCGAACCGGCTCTGGCTGGCCAGCACGAAGCCGAGAAAGTAGGCGCCGCCCAGGGCGGTGACGGCGCCGGCCATGGCCAGCACCGGCCCACTGAGCAGCCCGACGACCGCGAGGCCGGCCAGGACGGGCATCGCCAGCACCGCGACCGCGGTCGCGCAGGTGAGTGCTCCCATGGCCAGCCGCCGCCGCATCACACGGGCGAACTCCGGCATCCCGGCCACGCTGGCCAGCAGGTCGCGGGCACGTTCGAGGTACCGGCGAACCCGCCACTCCACCAGGCCCATGGCCGCCAGCAGCGGGCCGATCACCAGCACGATGTCGAGCCGGGTCGACAGGTACGGCGCCTGCGCGTGCAGGAGGAAGATCGCCCCGAGCCCGCTGTACACCGTCACCAGTACGACGGTGCCGGGCGTGGCGACCGTGCGGTTGACCGCGCGATGGGAGGCCGCCCGTCGGGTCGTCGCGACCGTGCGCCCGAGGGCGAGCGCCAGGGCGGCGGCGACGGAGGCACCGGCCGCGGCCAGGGCCCACGGCGCGGCCTCCGCGCCGACGAGGAAGAAGGTGAACCCGCCGCCGACCGCCGGCACCATGACCAGGCCCAGCCACAGCTCCGCGCGGTAGATCATGAGCAGCGTGCTGGCCATCTGGTAGGCCATCATCGCGACCGCGAGCGCGACCAGGCTGAGGCTTCCACCGGTCGCCGTCGTGACGGCGAGGCCGACCAGGCCCGCGACGGGCAGCGCGGCCAGCGTCGACCATCGCAGCAGTCGGGCCGCCGACTGCGGCCGCCGGGCGCCCAGGAACTGGTAGGCCAGCCAACTGGCCACGTTGGACCAGACCCAGCCCACCGCGCCGGCCAGGAGCAGGACGGCGACCAGGGACCGGCCCGGCAGGAGCCCGAGTGCGGCCGGGAAGGCCGCGGAGGGTATCAGGTAGAGCAGGCCGTGCGACAGGTCACGCACGGCCCGCCGCCGCGGCGGCTCCGGGGCGCCGTCCCGCCGGGCCGCCGGATCCGCCGCCCGGGACGGCGCCGGGCCGCCGCTCAGCCGACGGTGCACCTCCTGGGCCAGATCGAAGACATCGGCGCGCGCGTGCCGGCCGACGGCGAGCCGGTCGGTGACGCCCTCGCTCTCCAGCTTGGCGGCGATCTGCAACGCGTCGACGGCCTGCTCCGCCCAGGGCCGGACGCGTTCGACCAGCTCGTCGGTCGGGTCCACGGTGGGAAGATCCATGATGGACTGGTCGGGTGCGAGGGCGAGGGTCACCGTGCCACCTCGCCGCGGTCGGCGGCGGCCGGGCCGGGACGATCGCGCAGGATGCGGCCGTACAGCTCGCGGTAGGCGTCAAGCGATTCCTGGAGCGTAAAACGGTCGATCACGCGCTGCCGAGCCGCGGTGCCCAGCCGGCGGCGGCGAGCGTCGTCGGTGAGCAGCTCGACGAAGGCGCCGGCGACCGCCGCCACGTCCCGCGGCGGCACCACGATGCCGGCGTCGCCGACGGCCTCGGCCACCCCGCCGACGTCGGTGCAGACGACCGGCCGGCCGCAGGCCATGGCCTCGACGACGGTGTAGGGGAAGCCCTCGGAGATGCTCGTCAGGGCGACGACCGATCCGGCGTGGTAGGCCTCGACCGCCGACTCCACCCGTCCCTCGAGCGTGGCCACGCCGTCGAGGCCGAGCTCGACGATGAGGTCCTGGCAGGAGTCACGGTACGGGCCGTTGCCGGCCGGCGTGCCGCCGAAGATGCGCAGACGCGCGTCCGGGATCCGCTCCCGGACCACGGCGAACGCCCGGATGAGCGTGTGCAGGTCCTTGAGCGGGTCCACCCGGCCCATGAAGGCGACGGTGGGCACGTCCGGCTCTCCGTCGGCCACGGGAAAGTCCTCGGGCGCGACGCCGTTGTACATCGTCCACATGCGAGCGGCTTCGGCGCCGCCCCGCAGTTGCCAGCGCCGGTTGTACGTGGAGTGGGGGGCCAGCGCGTCGGAGACCTTGTAGGTGGCCTCGGCCAGCAGGCGGAAGAAGGCTAGGACCAGAACCTTGACCGCATGGTTCGCGTCATCCTCCAGGATGGACATGTAGCGCTCGCGCAGGTAGATACCGTGCTCCGAGACGAGAAGGGGGGTGCCGTGGCGCCACTTGGCGGTCATCCCGACCAGGGCGGACAGGCCGTTCATGGACGAGTGCACGATGTCGGCCCGGACCGGTTCGACGGCCAGGGGGCCGAGCATGTGCCCGATGCGCCACCCGACCTCGAGGGCGTCGGCCGGGCTGAGCGGCCGGTCGTGGCGAGCGTTCCACGCTCCGACGAGGACCGTGAGCGCCTCGTTCGACGTGGCACCGCCGACCAGGTCGCCGCCGGTGGCGGCGTAGTCGAACAGGGCCCGTAACGCGATGAGGAAGTTGTCGCGGCCGCCCACGGTGTCGTCGGCCTCGGCCAGCAGCGCGTCCATGAGCGCCTTGTAGGGCCCGAGGAACTTCGGGTCCGGCCGCCGGATGCGCCGCCGGCCGGGTCGACGGTGGCCCCACGGCTTGTGGCCCCGGCTGGGGAGACCGCGGCCGGCCGGCCGCGGTCCCCACAGCGGGATCACGTGAAGGGTGTCCAGGTTCTCCGGCGTGTCGAACACGGGTCGTTCGTCACCGTCGACGGTGATGGCGACGACGTCCCAGCGGAGGTCGGGCATGCCCACGATGAGCTGCTCGCACCACACACTGACACCACCCATCGCGTACGGGTACGTACCCTCGGAGACCAGAGCAACCTTCACTGTCGACGCCCTACGAACGCAGGACCGGGGTGAACGTGAACGAAGCACCGGCGGCCAGGGTGACCGGGGCCGACACCTCGGCGCCGTAGGTCGAGGCGCCGGCCGTGTTGGCCCCGCTGACCGTCACCGTGGTGGCGACCGGCGAGGTCACCGTCACCGTGTTGGTGGTCCGGTTGTAGACCGCCCGCGCGCCGCCGGCCAGCCCGGCGAAGTGCTTGTTGCGGTCCACGCTGTACTTGGCCAGGGTCGGCCAGGCCAGCGTCTTCAGCGGCACCCGGTAGAGCGTGGTGTACTTGCCCATCACGGCGTTCACCCAGTCCGTCGCCAGCGTCTTGCCACTGCTGTAGTTGCGAAGGTTGCTGATGTGCAGCGTGTGCGCGTACACCGAGCCGCTGGCCACGTGGGCCAGGCCGATCCCGGCCTCGTAGTCCAGCAGCTGGGCGTAGGTGAGGTTGGTCGACCAGTACGGGAACTTGCCGTTCGGCCCGTAGAAGGAGTTGTAGAAGTACGTCTCCTCGGCCGCGGTCGTGACGTGGTAGGCGATGTTGGTCGGCCAGTCCGGCACGATCGACAGCTCCGGTTGCATCGGGTGGCTGATCGCGCAGTTGAAGCACGACGGCTGGTGGCTGACGAAGGACATGTTGCCGTGCAGGTACTTCACGCCGGCGTCCTTGGCCGCCCGCAGCATCTCGCCGTTGGACGCCATCAGACCGAAGTCGGTCGGCGGGTTCAGGTCGTCGTCCGGGTTCGGGTTGTAGACGCCCAGGCCGGAGTACTCACCGGTCTTGAGCACGGTCCGATCCACCGGCAGGCCCAGCCGGGCCGCGACGGTCAGGTTGTTGTTGATCTCGGCCAGCGAGGTGGCGTAGCTGGTCGTGTTCAACTCGGGATGGGTCAAGGTGTGGTTGATCCAGGTGAACTGGTTGCGCAGGCACCGGGTCGTGGCCGTCAGCTGCGACGTGCCGCCGGTCGGCGAGCAGTACGAGCGCGCGGCCAGGTCGGCGTCGCCGCCGTTGTAGGCCATGGCGAACTTGAAGCCGCTGGCCTGCGGGTAACGCAACTGCAGAATGAGCTGCTGCAGGTAGACGTTGTAGGCGTCGCTCGCCCGCATCGAGTAGCCGGGGTCGGTCTCGATGTGCCCGTCGGTGTACAGGTGGTCCGACGAGTTGAACCAGTCGTCGACGTCGACGTTGAGGAAGTGGCGCTGCTCGCCGAGGTACAGGCCGCGGGAGGCCCAACGGAACAGGCCGTAGGTGAGCAGGTTCGACTGCATGAGGTTGACGTTGTTGGTGAACGTGAGCGCGGCGCGCTCACGCCCGTCGGTCGAGGTGCTGGTGACGCCGAGCACCGACGTGCCCACCTGGAGGATGGGGGTGGCGGCGCAACCGGCCGCGATCGTGGTCCGGTACACATAGGACTCGACGATCGGGACGCGGGCGGTGGTCCTCAGGTAGTCGAAGACGCCGGCGCCGGCCGTGGTCAGCGTGGCCGCGATGGCGGTGCCGCCGACCGAGCCCTCGGTGCCCGGGCGGGTGCAGTAGTCCTCGGGCCAGGTGCCGTGACTGCTGTAGAGGGTCGCCTGACGGACCTTGTAGTCGCGCTCGTAGGCCCAGAGCAGGTTCCACTCCGTGCCGTCGAGGGCGCTGACGAAGTCGGGCTGCAGCAGCATGCTGTTGGTGAGCAGGATCGCGTTGTACTTGCCGACGCCGTCCGCGCCGACCAGGGAATCGGTCGTCAGGGGGGTGGTGGCGGCGTACATGATGTCGTAGGCGGCGCCGACCCGGTCCAGCATCGCCTTCCACGTCGCGACGCCGAAGTCGGACGCGTCGACCGCGACGACCAGGGCCCGGACGGCCACCTGGTCGGTCGCCGTGGCCAGGGTCGTGATGCCGGTGGCGGCCAGGGTCCGGGCGCCACTGGTGGTGGCGAGTCGCCCGGTCTGGACGGTCACCGTGCCGGTCCGCGTCGGTAGGGGCTGGGGGGTGGCCGTGGCGTCGGGGGTGTCCACCGCGCCGAGGCCGGGGACGGACGGGATGGTGGCACCGGGAAGGGGGCGCGGTTCGGCGCCGGCGGCCAGGGCGGGCGCGGCACTCGGGCCGGCAACCACCACAGCAAGACTGGCAACGGCCGCGAGCGCCGAACGCGCGCGCGACCGCGTAGGCGGTCGTACAGGGACCATGCGGGAAACCTCCGAACTTCGGCGACGGCGGGGGAAATACCGACACGTTCGGCACCCACGAGAAAGCGACCGCCGAATGTCACCGACGGTAGCAACGGTTCTTAGCGGGTCCCAGCATGAAGACATCGACAATGCCGGAAAAGGTGGCCCAAATTGCCGGCCACAATATGATGCGCGTCCATTGTGAGAGGTCCGTCACACGGCGATTGTCGTCTATATTACCAGGTCAAACCGCCTGACAACACGACCTTATGCATCGAAATAGCGTCTCGTGGCCGCAGGTTCGCCCTGCGTGATGAGCCCGCTTTCTCTTTCGTACGACGACAAATCTGGACAACGCGCCCAGCCTCGCTCCACCGGCTATACCGGCGCACATGGCCCGATCACCCGACATGACCAAAGGACAATTACTGTGCCGCGAGGTGTACTACTTGAATTGTGTGACGGTTGGGATTGTTGCATGGCGCCGTTGGCAGGCTCGCGTCGGCTCAGCCTCCGGCGCGCATCCCGGCGACCGGGGCGACCGGGTCGCCGGCCCGCATCCACTCCTCCAGATCGCGGGCCGGCATCGGGCGGGCGTAGTGGAAGCCCTGGGCGATGTCACAGCTCAGCTCGTGCAGGACGGCGACGTGCTCGGCTCCCTCGACGCCCTCGGCCACGACCGACAGGCCGAGGTTATGACCCAGGTCGATGGCGCTACGCACCAGGACCGCGTCGTTGTCGTTGCCGGTCATGTTGAGCACGAACGACCGGTCGACCTTCAGCTCGTCAACCGGCAGCCGGCGTAGGTAGGCCATCGACGAGTACCCGGTTCCGTAGTCGTCGATGGACAGCTTGACGCCGAGCTCGTGGAGGCCGGTCAGGGTGGCCAGCGCCAGCGCCGGGTTGGCCATCACCGCGGTCTCGGTGACCTCGAGGCGCAGCATGTCCGCCGGCAGGGCGTGGTGAGCCAGGAGCGCGCGGACGCGTTCGAGCAGCGTGGCGTCGAGCAGGCACCTCGGTGACAGGTTCACCGCGATGGGAACCGCCCGGCCCGAGTCCAACCAGACCCGGCCCTGGGTCACGGCCAACCGCAGCACGTGGTCGGTGAGGCGGTTGATGAGTCCGGTCGTCTCGGCCACCGGGATGAACTCGGCCGGGGACACCAGTCCGCGGGTCGGGTGGTGCCACCGGACCAGGGCCTCCACGCCGCAGATCTGGTTCACGTCGAGGCTGATCTTGGGCTGGTAGTACAGCACCAGCTGGTCGGGTTCGTCGAGGGCGCGGCGCAGGTCGCCGAGGAGGATGAGACGGTTGGGCTGATGTACGAGCTGCGACGGCTCGTAGACCGCGATGCCGGTCTTGGCGTCCTTGGCCGAGTACATGGCGACGTCGGCGCTGCGCATGATGGTCTCGACCGAATCGCCGTGCACCGGGGCCAGGGCCACGCCTATGCTCGCCTCGACGTCGACCGTGACGTCGTGCAGCACGAAGCTGCGGTGCAGGCCGCCCAGGACCCGTTCGGCCAGCTCGCCGGCGACGGCCGTGTCGGCGCCGGGCAGCAGCACGGCGAACTCGTCCCCGGACAGGCGGGCCACGGTGTCGGCCTCGCGCAGCGACGCGGACAGCCGCACCGCCATCTGGCGCAGCAACTCGTCGCCGTAGCCGTGGCCGAGTGTGTCGTTGACCTCCTTGAACCGGTCCAGGTCGAGCAGCATGACGGCCAGCGGGGTTCCGTCGCGTCGTCCGGCGGCCAGCGCCTGGGCCAGGCGGTCGGCGAACAGGGCACGGTTGGGCAGGCCGGTCAGCGGATCGTGCAGCGCCTGGCGCGCGGACTCCGACATCTGCCGCACCAGGGACCGCTGGTATCTGGTGATCATGAAGGTCAGGGCGGCCACGAGAGCCATGCTCACGGGTACAGCCAGCACGGCGGCCAGGGACACCATCGACACCGTGGCCCGCAGCGCCGCCATCTCCTGCTCCTCGACCGCCTCGTACGCGGTGCCGGCATCGCCGAGCGCCTCGTCCAGCTGGCGCAGCAGCGGTTCGGCCTCGTCGCGAGCGATCTCGTTGGCGCGCTCCCGGTCGCCGGACTTGGCCGCGTCGGCCAGGCGCCCGTAGGCGCCGTGGTAGGCGAAGTGGAGCTGGCGTGCGCGGGCGGCGAGTTCCCGGTCCTCCTTCGTGGCCAGGCCGTCCACCGCCCATAGGGCGGCGGTCAGCCCCTCGTGGCTGGGATGCTTGTTCGGACCGGTAGCGGACTTCTCGATGGCCTCATCGCCGACGACCTCGTGCCCGATCGCCTCGCCGGCCGCGATGTAGGCGCCCGCGATCGCCGACGCCCGCGTCGCGGCCTCGGCCGCCGCGCGGATGCGCAGCACGCCGTACAGCGCGAGCCCGATGAGCCCGAGCAGCGTGAGCGCCAAGCCCACGGCGACGATGCGACTGATCCGGTGCGACCACACGTGCGGTGCCTCCAACTACCTACAACCTGGTCGGGTCGGCTCCTAGGCTGGGTCGTCGCGCGGCGTCAGACGCGCCGAGCCAGCCTGGGAGGAATGCACACGTGCCCCATCGGCCGGCGAGGGTGCGACCCAAACGTCCGTAGGTTGCGGGACGGTTGCACCGCCACGCCGAGTTGACCAGTACGTCGTGGACCTACCGTCAGCCAGAGCCGCCGATCATGACGTTGACTTCATGATCGGCGGCTCGGGGTGCTGCGGGGTCGGGCGGGTTGGGCGGCGTGGGCTAGTTGGGGCGGCCGAAGCTGTGGATCGGGCCGGAGTCTTCCAGCCTCGCCATGCGGACGGGTTCGCCGAAGGTCGACGCGTGCATGATCTTGCCGTCGCCCACGTAGACCGCGACATGATGGATCGGGTTGTAGTAGAAGACGAGATCACCGAGCCTCAGATTGGCCCGGCTCACATACGGGATCGACGCCCGCTGCGCCCGTGACTGGTGGGGCAGATATACGCCGACCTGCTTCCAGGCGGCCAGGGTCAGCCCCGAGCAGTCGTAGGAGCTCGGACCGTCGGCGGCCCAGACGTACGGCTTGCCGGCCTGCCGGCAGGCGAAGGACGCCACCTTGTACCCGTTGGTGGGTTCGTAGGTGGCCGGGCACGGCCAGGGCCGGACCGACCCGACGGCGCCCGAACTGCCGTAGGCCTGGCGGCGCAGCTTCTGCAGGTTGGTGATCTGGGCCTCGATGTCCTTCTTCTTCTTGGCCAGGTCGGCGTCCTGCTCGGCCAGCGTCGCCACCAGCTTGTCGATCGGGGCCTTCTGCTGGTCGTACTGGGTCTTGAGCTGGGTCACGCCGGCGAGTTGACGCTCCTGCTCCCGGGCCATCTGGTCGAGGTAGGACAGGCGGTCGGCGAGCATGTCCGGCGAGCCGCTGGACACAACGGCGTTGAACGCGTCGGCCTGGCCGCCCTTGTAGACCTGGGCCGCGATGGCGCCGACGCGCAGCTGGGAGAGCTCGAGTTGGCGCTCGAGTGGCTCGATTTTCTTCTGCAGCTCGGCCTGCTTCGCCTTGTTCTTCTTGTACTGATCGTGGACGCCGTTATATTCCTCGATGAGAGGCTCCGCCTTCGCCCATGCCTCGCGGATCCGCTTCTCCACCTCGGCCGGACTCGTGGGATCGGCGCCGGCCGGTGAGCCGGGAATTCCGGCGAGCAACAGCGCGGCGAAGATGGTGGCGAGGACGCGAAGCGATCCGTTCACTCGTGCGGGGGCCACGGGTGTGCAACTCCTTCTTCCTGTGCCGCCGACCGGGTTAGCTGACGGGTTCGGGAGGGAAGCTCGCCCTACCGCGGTGCTGTGCCCGCGGATTCACCCCTGTGGATCTCGGTTCCTCGGCTCGCCGTTCCCCTCGGCGATTAGGCGGGGTCCGTCCGCGGTCGGGGGTCGACCATATGAACGGATGGACCGAGACCGACTTTAGGAACACCTCAGGGCGCGGGCAAGCAACACACCGGCAAATCGATGGGAATTCCCGTTTTGAGCGCGGGCAATTTCATCGGCGTCGTTGCTTGTCGCACAACCCGTACGTTGGTCGGTCGCGGTCAGTCACGAAGCCTACGGCTTTGCCCGGCTTTCGCCCTATAGTAGGCATTCGGGACGATTCAACCGGGGGGATGGCGTGCCGGTGCGGAGCGGGGTGCGGGGACTGCGCCGGATGGGCCTGTGGCCCGCCGCCGGTCCGCTGCGCCCCGGCCGGATCCTCCTGGCGACCTTCGGGCTGGCGGTGACCGGCGGCGCGGGTCTGCTGTCGCTACCCTTCGCGGCGGCCGACGGCGCCCGCACGGCCCCGGTGGACGCGCTCTTCACGGCCACCTCGGCGGTCACGCTGACCGGTCTGGTCACCGTGGACACGGCCAGCCACTGGTCCACGTTCGGCCAGATCGTCATCATGCTGCTGGTCCAGGCCGGCGGACTCGCGATCATGACCCTGGCCACCATGGTCGCGCTGCTCGTGTCCGGACGCCCCGGATCCGATCTCCTGGCGCGCAAACAGACCCGGACGCCGCGGTCGCGCGATGTCCGGCGGGTACTGCGCGCCGTGCTGCTCTTCAGCGTCATCGGCGAGCTCATCGTCGCGGTCGTCCTGACGGCCCGGTTCGCGCTCGGGTACGAGTTGGACTGGGGCCGGGCGGCGTACCACGGGGTCTTCCACGCCGTCACCGCGTTCAACAACGCCGGCTTCTCCCTCAACCCGGACAGCCTCGTGCGCTACGCCGTCGACCCCTGGATCACCGCGACGGTGGTGATCGCGGTCATCGTCGGCGGCCTCGGCTTCCCCGTGGTGTGCGAGCTGGCCCGGTCATGGCGACGCCCACGGGAATGGTCGGTGCTCACGCGGATCACGGTCACGGTCACAGCGGCGCTGCTCGTCCTGGGAACGGTCGTCCTCACGCTGACCGAGTTCACCAACCCACAAACGCTCGGCGCGCTGAACGGCTCGAGCCGGTTGGGGGCCGGGTTCTTCATGGCCGCCCAGTCGCGCACCGGCGGCTTCAGTACGGTCGACGTCGCCGCGATGACGCCGGAGAGCCATCTGGTGATGGACGTGCTGATGTTCATCGGCGGCGGCAGTGCCGGCACCGCCGGCGGCGTCAAGGTGACGACCGTGGGCCTGCTGGCGTACGTGATCTGGGCCGAGGCCCGCGGCGAGAGATGGGTGAACGTGGGGGCCCGCCACGTGCCGGAGAGCAACCAGCGGCAGGCCGTCGCGGTCGCGCTGCTCGGCCTGGGGCTGGTCACCACGACCACGTTCGCGATCATGTTGATGGCGCGGGAGACGCTCGACCGCGCCCTGTTCGAGGTGGTGTCGGCGTTCGGCACCGTCGGCCTGTCCGTGGGAATAACCCCCGACCTGCCCGGGGCCGGGCACGTGCTGCTCGCGGCGCTGATGTTCCTGGGCCGCATCGGCCCGCTGACCGTCGCCTCGGCCCTGGCGCTGACCGACCGCGGGCGCCGGTACGAGTACCCGGAGGAGAGGACGATCGTTGGCTGACAGCAAACAGGAGCCCGTCGTGGTGGTCGGGCTGGGCCGTTTCGGCACCGCCCTGGCGCAGGTGTTGAACCGCCGCGGTACCGAGGTGCTCGGCATCGACAACCGGTCGAAGGTCGTGCAGACCCTGGCCGGGACGCTGCCGGGCGTCGTCATGGCCGACTCGACCGACATAGAGGCGCTGCGGCAGCTCGGCGTGCCCGCGTACCACCGCGCGGTCGTCGCCATCGGTACCGACATCGAGGCGAGCATCCTCACCACGTCACTGCTCGTCGAGCTGGGGGTCGCCGACATCTGGGCCAAGGCGCTCAACCGACAGCACGGGCGCATCCTCGAACGGGTCGGCGCCCATCACGTCGTCCTGCCCGAGCACGACATGGGCGAACGCGTGGCCCGCCTGTTGGCCGGTCGGATACTCGACTACATCGCCGTGGACGAGGATTTCGCGATGGCCAAGACAAAGCCGCCAAGAGAGCTCGTCGGCGTGCCGCTACGGGAGACGCGTTTGCGCTCGCGATATGGCGTCACCGTCGTGGCCGTCAAGGCGGAGACTCCCGACGGCACGGCTCACGGCCATCCCGGCAAATTCACGTACGCCACCGCGGACACGGTGCTGTCCTATGGGGACATCATCCTCATCGTGGGCGGCGCCGACGACATTGAGCGATTCGCCGAAGCGCAATAGTGCGCTGGTCGCTCACCCGCCGCGCCGGCCGGCCTGCTGGTGGTACTGGTCAATGACCTCCTGCCGGATCCGACCGCGAGCGGCCACCGCGATGCCCTTGCGCTGGGCCCAGGCCCGGATGGCCTGGTTCTGCTCCCGCTCGGCCACCGCCGACCCGCGCCGCGCGGCCGAGCCACCCCGGGCGCTCATGCGGACCGATATCCGGCTTCCCTTCTCGACATAGGCGGACAGGACACTTCGAAGCTTGTTCGCGTTCTTGGTGGACAGGTCGATCTCGTAGTGATAACCGTCGAGGCCGAACTTCACGGTCTCGTGCGCCTCGCCACCATCGATGTCGTCGACCAGCTTGGTGATGGTCTTCTTGGCCACGCGAAGTCCCCTTCCGCAGATCGGGAAGCTCGTTTGCTCCAGACAACAAGCCGACGCGAGCTTGCGAGCGGCGCCAACGCAACAAAAAACCTCGGCCGGCGTTGTGTTCATGGAGTACGGCGATATTACTCCGTGCGCATTGAAAAGGCCAACATGAGTCGCGTCGGATTGCGACCAACGCCGGTCGGCGGGCATCGACGGAAATGCGCAAGGTCATCCGGGCGGCGGTTTCCGCCATCGTCGCGGATAGGCGCCCAGATCGGTTTCCGACCCGGCGCCGGGACGTACCAGATAAATCCCCTATGGCGCCCGGGCCAGCGCGGCCATCTCCTTGGCCAGCTCACGGTCGTCGATGCGGCCCGAGTACACGACCGCACCGGTCCGGTCGAGCATCACGAAAAGGCTCTGCTCCACGATGCCGAAGCGCTTCCACACGAGCCCGTCGACGTCGGCCAGGTGCGTCATCTGCGACAGCTTGGTCATGGTGACGAATCCGCGCATCGCCTCGACCGTGTCGAGGCCGGCCACGCCGATCACCGCGACCTTACCGTCGTTGGCCGCCACGACCTCGCGCATGGTTCGGGACTGGCGAAGGCAGGTCGGGCACCACGGCGCCCAGAACCACAGCAGAACCGGCCGGCCGGCGAGCGCGGTACTGGAGAAACGCCCGCCGTCGACCGTCGCCATCTCGAAGGGCGGATCGAGCCCGGCCGGCGCCGGCCCGTTCGTCCCCCCGGCTACCGGGGGCGGCGTTTCCTGGGCCGCCCCACACGCCGTACCGGTCAATGCCGCGCTGAGCGCTAGGAGCGCCGCCACGACCGGACGCCAGACACGTCGGCGCTCGGGCGTGCGGGCACGAGGGGCAGCCATCACGACCCGACGATATCCCCCCAATCGCGTCGATCATGAACCTTGGTTCATGATCGACGCATTCTGACCCACCGAACCTCATGATCGACGGACCGCGCCGGCCACTGGGCGACGCTGGGCGGGCTGGGCACTGGGCGACGCAGGGCGGCGCCGCTAGCGGGGGTGGAGAGCGGAATGGGCCTGCGAGTAGGCGTGGAGCACATCGCGTACGGGGTCGAGCACCATGTCCCGGGCCACCCTCGCGACCGCCTCGCGCATGCGTCGGGCCGCCCGGAGGGCCCGGCGCCGCGCCGCGATCCCCACCACCGGACGAGTGAGGACGGCCAGCAGCAGCCCGCCGAGCAGCCCGCCGGCGAAGAGCAGCGTCGGCCACGGCAGGCGGCCCGCCCGCGGAACCGGTGGTTCGGGCAGCGCGAGCGCGAACAAGGCGTACCGCACCACGAGCCAGGCCAGGCCGACCATCGCCAGCCCGGCGAGGAGCCACTGCACCGCGCCGACCAGGCGCCACCAGAGGGGCGGACGCGACATGCCCAGATCGGTGCTGGCCACCGCGACGTCGAGCGCGTCGGACAGGTCGCCGGCCCGGGACCGGGCCGCCACGAGGACCGCTCCCGGCCACGGGTCGGGCAGGCCGGCGGCGGCCCGATCCCCCAGGGCGCGCAACGCCAGGCCGACCGCGGCCTGGGCGGCCGGCGCGGCCGGCGGCACCGAGGTGACCGCCACCGGACCGCCGGCTCCGGCGAGACGGCCGCCCAGGCGTAGGCGGCTGAGTGGGTCGGGTCGCAGGCGTCGCAGCCACCGCAGCATCGGCCAGCCGGTGCTGCGCCGGGCGCGGTGCACATAGGCGCGGCCGGTCGCGCGGGCCACGACGGGCACGCCGGCCGCGTTGGCCAACGCGTCGATCAGGGCCCGCTGGCTGTCCGCGTCAACCTTGCGTCCGTCCGGTTCGGCCGCCACCACCGGCTCCAGGTCGGCGACGACGCCCTCGACGTCGGCGGCGAGCCGGCGCAGCGCGGCCCGGCGGGCGGCGACCGCGTCCCGGAGCCGATCGCGCAGGCGGGCCAGGCCCGGCGGGCCGACCGCGGACGTGGCGATGACCGGTACGCCGCCCAAACCGTCCGCGTCGAGCAGCCGGCGCAGGTCGTCCAGACAGCGTTCGGCGTCGCCGGGGCCGAGGCGGTCGACCTGGTTGAGGACCACGATGGTGATGTCGCGGTGGCGGCTGTACCGGCTCAGGTACCGGCGATGGACCACGCGATCGGCGTACTTCTGCGGATCGAGCACCCACACCATGACGTCGACGAGGGCGAGCAGGCGGTCCACCTCCTCGCGGTGGTCCGCCTCGACGGAGTCGAAGTCCGGCAGGTCGACCAGCACCAGGCCGGCCAGCGCGGCGTCGTCGACCGGGCCGAACCGGCGGGGCGCCGGTATGCCCAACCAGTCGAGCAGCTCCCCGGCATCGTCCGATCCCCAGACGGACGCGTGGGCGATCGCGGTCGTCGGGCGGCGTACGCCGACCGGCGACAGGTCCACCCCGACCAGCCGGTTGAACACGGATGACTTGCCGCTGCCGGTGGCTCCGACCAGGGCGACGACGGTGTGCTCGCGGGAAAGGGCCAGCCGCTGACCGGCCCGGTTGACCACGGCCCGAGCAGGCTCCAATGTAGACTCAGGCAGGTACGGGTCGGTCACGTCGACGAAACGGCGCAGCGCGTCGACTCCGTCCACCAGGGCCTGGGCCTCGCGCCGTTGCACCGGCCGCTCCACCGGGCGCGAAGGCTGGGTCGGCGCGTCCGACGCCGCGCCGCGACCCAGCCAGGGCGCGGTCACGGCATCCCGCCGGCGGGTCGGCCGTCCGGACCGGCGGGCAGGGGCGCGGCCGCGTGAGCCGAGCGCACCACGGCCGCGGCGCGGCGCAACCGGTCGGCCGTACCGGCGTCCACGCCCGCGCTGTCGAGAAGGGACAGGTATCGCGCGGCCTCGTCGTCGAGCACCCCCCGTACCCGCGTGAGCAGGTCCTGCCGCGCCCGGTCGGCCAGTTCCCGTATCGCCTGGTCTCCGAAAATCGCCTCGAGGACCTTCTGGGCGGCCAGGGTCGTGCCGCCGGCGACCACGATCTCGGCGCCGGTCGGGATGAACGACGTGGCCGCGAACACCCCGATCATCACGACGAGCCCGAGCGCGTTGACGGCATAGGCTCCGGCCCGCGCGACGAACCGCTTGTTGCCCGCCTCGGCGCGCACCAGGTCCAGTACCGCTCGCTGCCAGTCCCGGACCATCCGCTCGACCCGCTGGCCGAGGTCGGGCGACGGCGCCCCGAGCGCCGGCGTGAGCAACGCGGGTCCGGCCGGATGCGCGCGCCAGGCCCGCGCGGCCTGCTCGGCGGCGTCGGCGGCGGCGCCCCGTACCAGCGTCACCAGACCCGACTCGAGGGCCTCCTTGAGTTGGTCGCCCGGCGCCGGCCGCCCGGTCACGGCGGCGACGAGACGGTCGCGCAGCCAAGCCACCCGGTTCTGGACGGTCCGCATGAACTCGCCGGTGCCGACCAGTTCCTGCCACCGGGCCAGCACCTCGCCACGCAACAGCGTGCCGTCCTTGACTCCGTGCTCAACGGAGGCCTCCGCGGCCCGGTAGGCGTCGCGGGCGGCCGCGGCCAGTGCCGCCGCCGCGGCGACCTGCTGGTCCGACGCGGTGGCGAGGCGATCGGCGGACGGCCCCAGCGCCGCGATCGCGCCGTCCAACGTCTGCCGCACGATCGCCGCGCGCGCGGCCGTCGACCGGGCCAGGGACGTGAGCCAGCCCAACAGCTCACCGACCACGTCCTCGGGCAGCAGGCCGCGCTGGTCCAATGTGGTCTCCGCGATGACGAACACCCGTACGTCGCCGAAGCCACGGGTCCGCAGCATCTCCTCCAGGTGCGGGCGGATCTCGTCCGCCGCCCCGTCGGGCACGCGATCGAGGACGAGCGCCAGAGCCGCGCCCCGTCCGCGGGCGGCCTGCAGCAGCTCCCACGGGACGGCGTCGGCGTACCGGGCGGCGGTGGTGACGAACAACCACAGGTCCGCCGCGGCCAGCAGTTGTTCGGCGAGCGCCCGGTTCGCCTCGACCACCGAATCGATGTCCGGCGCGTCGAGCAGCGCGACGCCGGGCGTCAGCGCCGGTGTGGCGACGACCCGCAGCATGCCGGCCGCGGCGGCGTCGCGGGTCGTCCGGCCGATCCCGGGCAGCAGGTTCGCCTCGGTGAACCACGGGGCGTCGTCGGGATGGGCCACCAGGACCGGCGTCCTCGTGGTCGGTCGGCGCACGCCGACCGGGCTGACCGGGGTACGGATGAGACTGTTGGTCAGGGTCGACTTGCCAGCGCCGGTGGACCCACCGATCACCACCAGCAGGGGCGCGTCCAGGCTACCCAGCCGAGGTATCAGGTAGTCGTCGAGCTGCCCGATGATCGCGGCCGCCAAGCGCGCCGACTCCTCGGCGTCGGGAAGCGTCAGCGGGTACCGGGCTGCGCCGACGGCGTGGCGCAGCTCGGTGAGCGCACCCCCCAGCTTGCCCACCCCACTCTGGGTGGTCACACATCAAGGGTGCCGGCCAGGCGGGACACCGACAACTTGTTACGCCGCGATTACCGACGCGATATCTCGCGAAGATCCCCACGATCATGGACTAAACGTCATCAAACCCCCCTCGATCATGACGTTAACTTCATGATCGCGGCAATCTTGGGTGGCTCGCGTTTGATTTGGTGTTAGTGATGTAGGGCGGTCACGGACGGCGCATGTTGCGGCGGGGGCCGCACGGCCGTGACGTGGGTAGACGGCGCAGGTTTGCCTGACCGCGGGCGCGCGGGCGTGCCATCGGGCCGTTGACCACGCGGTTGTTTCGGGCGAGAACGGCCAGCATTCCGCCGCGATCGCGGTCGATCTCATACTCATCACTCGCCACGCGCTTCCTCCCAGAGCGACACGCCGGAGCCTCGGGAGGCCGACCGGCGTTGGCGGCATGTCCGACGCGGTACCACAAATACGCCGTTACGGTGCAGCCTTCTCCCCGGTCGGCGCCGCGCGACGGACAGCGTGTCCCCGGTCCGCTCACTCGCCGTTCGGCCCGATCCACCGGCGCAGCGCCTCGCCCAGCGCCGCCGGCATGAGCGGCTTGGTCAGGTGGTCATCCATGCCGGCGGCGAGGCAACGGTCGCGATCCTCGGTCCGGGCGCCGGCGGTCAACGCGATGACGGGTGTGCGGCGCCCGCCCGCCTCCCGCCGGCGCAGTTCCGCGGTCGCCGCATAACCATCCATTTCCGGCATCTGGCAGTCCATGAGCACGGCGTCGTAGTGCCGGTGGGCCATGAGATCGAGGGCCACCCGGCCGTCGCCGGCGACGTCGGCCCCGTACCCCAGGCCCTCGAGCATGGCCACGGCGACGAGCTGGTTGACGTCGTTGTCCTCGGCCACCAGGACGGTGCCTGTCCCGCCGGCGGGACAGGCCTCACGGACCTGCGGGGCGGGCGACGGCGCGCCCGGCGAGCGCTCGAACGGGATCTCACACCAGAACGTGCTACCGCTCCCCGGTTCGCTGATCACGCCGATCCGGCCGCCCATCGCCACGACCAGCTCCCGGCAGATGGCCAGACCCAGGCCCGTGCCGCCGAACCGCCGGGTGGTGGAGGAGTCCGCCTGGGCGAACGCCTCGAAGATGCGCTCCTGGTCGCGCGGCTCGAGGCCGATGCCGGTGTCGACGACCTCCAGCCGGACCATCGTCCCCGGCGGCCCGACATCGGGCCCCGGCGCGGCGGAGGCACGGACGACGACCTCGCCGCGCTCGGTGAACTTGACCGCGTTCCCGGCGAGGTTGAGCAGAACCTGCCGCAGCCGGCCGGGGTCTCCGCGTAGCGACATGGGTGGGCAGTCGCCGGCCACCTCCACGTTCTTGGCCCGCGCCGAGGCGGCGACCAGCGCGACCACCTCGGCCACGACGACGGCCAGGTCGAAGGACACCCGCTCCAGCTCGACCCGACCAGACTCCAGTTTGGACAGATCGAGGATGTCGTTGAGGACGGTCAGCAGGGCCTCGCCGGCCGTCCTGATCCCGTCGGCGTACCGACGCTGCGTCTCATCCAGTGGCGTTTCCGACAGGAGCGTGGCCAGACCGAGCACGCCGTTCATGGGGGTACGGATCTCGTGGCTCATGGTGGCCAGGAACCGCGACTTCAGCCGCGCGGCCTCCAGCGCCCGCTCCCGGGCTTCGGTCAGCGCCGCCTCGGTCTGCTTGCGCCGCGTGATGTCCCGGACGAGGCAGTTGAACCGCCCACGGACGGTCCACATTGTCATTTCCACGGGTACCTGGTGCCCGTCGCGGTGGAGCAGGACCGCCTCCGCGGGCGCCTGACCGTCGCCGGCGACGAGGCGCCGCATCTCGTCCCGGAAGCCATCGCGGAAAGCCGCCGGCACGACGACGGCCACGGCGTCCCGGCCGATCGCCTCGTCGCGACGCCAGCCGAGCAGCGTCTCGGCCGCGCGGTTCCACTCCACGATCCGGCCCGCGCCGTCGGTGCTGAGGAAGGCGTCGCTGGCGGTGGCCAGGATGAGTCGGGTCAGCTCCTGCTGGGCCCGCAGCTCCTCCTCCACCCGTCGGCGCTCATCGATGTCGCGCGCGGCGAGCCGGACGGTACGGGTGTCGGGGTCGGCGGTCCCCTCCAGCCAGACCCAGCCACCGTCGCGGTGGCGATAACGGGCCGACACCGGCCGCGCCGCGTCGAGCGCGCTGGCGTGCGCCGCGAGCGCGTCCAGGTCGTCCGGATGCACCAGCGGCACGATCGAGGCACCGGTGAGATCCTCCGGCGGGTGCCCCAGCACGGGCAGGCTGGCCGCCGACACGTATCCGGCCACGAGGTCGGGTCCGTACCGGATGATCACGTCACCGGCACGACCGGCTGGGCGCCCCGTACCCCCCGCCATATATCAACAATAGCGGCATTTCGCCCGAACAAGTGCTCGATGCCGCAGCGTGCCGACGGTCAGGCGGAGCGGTCGGCGCGCCGGCGCCGCTGCGGTTCGGGCCGGCCCACGAGCGCCGCGGCCACTCGCCGGTCATCCGTCCAGTGGACGAGGGTGTCCCGCGTCTGGACCCGGGTGGCCCGGCTCGGCACGGCGATGCCGAGCGCGCGGGCCAGGGTCCGCAGTTGGGCCACGGTGAGACGGAGGTCATCGAGATAGCTGACCGCGCTCGCCCGGTCCCGGGCGCCGGCCAACGCCGCCCCGATCTCCTCGGCCGGCTTGGGCAGCTCGACCGGTTTCGATCGGCGCGGCAGGGGCACGGCCTTCGGCACAAGCTCGAGCTTCGCCGTGCCCTTCGCGAGATCGGCCAACTGCTCGGACGGGAGCCTGCGCAGGAACTCAGCGACGCGTAGCAGCACGTCGTGGCTGAGTTCGGTGGGGTTGGTCACGTGCACCTCTCGGAGCATGCCATCAACGAAGCGTTTGGTGTGGCACCGACATCGCGTGGCGCGGTTATGAGACGACGACGCCGACCCGTTGGGCCATCGTGTTGGCCATGCCCTGCCGGTTCCACGCCTGCTCGACCGGCTGCACGTCACCGGTCGCGTCGGTGGCCCGTACCACCAGCTCATGCCGCCCGACGCGCGCGGTCCAGCGGTGGCGCCAGCGGGCCCAGGCCCAACGGCCGGCCGGCGCCTCCAGCGTCGCGGCCGCCCATGTCGTGCCGCCGTCCGCCGACACCTCCACCGCGGTGACCGGAGCCTGCCCGGACCAGGCCCGCCCGGTGAGCTCGTGCTCGCCCACGGTGACGAACCGGGTACGCGACATGAAGTCCGGGAAGCCGGGCGGCACCATGAGGGCGCGCGGTCGGATGCGTGTGACGGGTTGACCCGGGTCGTCCTCCTCGCGCGTGAGGCGGTACGCCACCGCGTTCTGGAATCCGGAGAACGGCTCGGACAGCACGGTGATCCGGGTGAGCCACTTCACGTGGGCCATGCCGTACCAGCCGGGGATGACCAGCCGTACCGGGAAACCGTGCTGGGGCGGGAGCGGGGCCCCGTTCATCTCGTACGCGAGCAGCGCCTCCTGCCGCATCGCCTCGGCGACCGGCAGGGCGCGCTGGTAGTCCTGTTCGACGCCGCGCTCGACGCCATGATCGAGACCGGTGAACACGACGTCCACCGCGCCGTCGGC
>Ga0307415_100000026_pt1 | contig 62017 bp, 64 predicted proteins | sample DK1Cmetagenome_FD_204524 | JGI IMG/M metagenome (GOLD analysis project Ga0307415, IMG submission 204524) | Maize rhizosphere microbial communities from greenhouse at UC Davis, California, United States - DK15-C-2 | ecosystem: Host-associated > Plants > Roots > Rhizosphere > Soil | place: USA... | reverse complement strand
AGTCACTTCCTTCGGTTGGATGCCATCAGGTGGTGCGGTGGACTTCCTTGACCGAGGACAGCGGCACATCCGTGTCCCCGACCCGCAGGGTCGGGGTGCTGCCTGTGAACGTGGCGGACGAAACCACGCCGGTCACATCGGCGCCGTTGGGTCCGGGATAAGTAATCGTGCGGCCGACCATGCCACTGGCGTTGAGCATCAGCTGGGCCTTGACGAGGTTCTGCTGCTCCTGCGCCATCTGACCCAATTTCTCGACCTGGGTGAACTGGGCGGTCTGGGCGAGGAACTCGGTGCTCTCGGCCGGGTTGCTCGGATCCTGGTACTTCAGCTGGGCCACGAGCAGCTTGAGGAACGCTTCCTGGCCCAGCTCCTTGGCCGGCGTGGCCGCGCTCTTGGCCGGCGTCTGGCCGAGGATCTGGCTGATGTTGGTGGCGCCGGTGGCGTCCAGTGGTGAGGTCACGACGGTTCCCTTCAGATGCGCAGGTCGAGCCGGCTGGCGGATGTGGTGATCGGGACGACTTGGTCCACGGTGGACTCCTGGGGCACCGCGGGCCGGTCCGGGGACGGCCGGGTCCACGGGGCCGACTCCCGCTCGTACGGGTGGCCCCCCTGCGGAGTGCCCGGGCCCAGGTCAAGCGAGCAGCGAGCGAAGCCGCCCTGCTGCAGCTCCCGCCGAAGGTCGGGCAGAGCGGCGCGCAGAGCCTCGCGTCCAGCTTCGGTCGCCCCTGCGAGCTGCAGGTGCACCGACCCTTCGCGGATCTCCGCCACGAGGCTGACCATGCCGAGGTCGGCCGGATGCAGGTGCACGGTGAGCCGGTGGATGCCGTCGGCGTCGAGGCGCAGCGGCACAAGGTGCATGGCGACCTGGCTTGCCGGTGGCAGCGGCGCGCCGGAGGCCGGTGGGGCGCCGGAGGCCGGTGGGGCGCCCGGCGCCGTCGGGGCCCCCGGCGTCGACAGGCCGATCGCTGCGGTCTGAATCGCGCCGGCGGCGGAGGCATCACGGCTCGCGGCCGGGTCGATGACCGCGGCGGCATCGGCCACCAGGCCGTGCGCGGCCGGCGGGTCCGCCTCGACAACCGACGTGCCCGACGGGTTCGGGGCGGACCTGACTACGGGCGTTCCTGGCGCGGAGCCGGCTCCTTCGGTCGTACCCGCGGGAGCGTCGACGCCCAACGCGCCGCCCGCGCGGGCCACGTCCACGAGCTCGGGCTGACCGGCCGACTGGACCACCGCCGGTGATGGGCCGGCCGCGATGGCAGACGGCGCGACGGCGGTTGACGCCAGTGCCGGTGCCGCAACGGCGGTCAGGGGCGCGGCCGCCATGGGCATGGCCGCCGTGGGCACGGCCGCGACCGGGATGACGGCACTGGGGTCCGCGGCCGGCGAGCCGGCCGTCGCGTCCTCGGTCGCCGGCTCGGACTCCGGCACCACTGCGGTCGCCGGCTCGGACTCCGGCACCACTGCGGTCGTCGCGACCGGCACCTTTTCGGCCGACCCGGCCCGGTCGCGGACGTCGTCGGCCGCGCACTCGGCACCGCTCTCGCGGTGCCCGCTCGACGCGTCACGTGGCGTGGTGGTACCAGCGGCGTGCTCCAGGACCGAGGCGAACGAGCTCGCGTCGGCCGGCGACCGAGGGTCGCCCGAGACCGGCGCGCAGCTCGAGCCAGACGGGCGGACCGGCCCCGGCACGGCGATGGTGGGAATCGTCACGGAAGGGCTCCTATCCGAGGGCGGCCAGAGCCGCCTGAACCTTGGGTACGTAGGCCTGCGTCTCGGCGAACGGCGGGATGCCGCCGTGCTGGCGGACCGCGCCACCGCCGGCGTTGTACGCGGCCAGGGCCAGCGGCAGGGAGCCGAACTCGCGCAGGTTGCCCTTGAGGATTCGCGCCGCCCCGTCCACGGCCTGTGCCGGGTCGAGCGGGTTGACGCCGAGCCCGGCGGCGGTCGACGGCATGATCTGCATGAGCCCCTGGGCGCCGGCCGGGCTGACGGCCCGGGCGTTGTACCCGGACTCGACCTTGGCGACGGCCGCGAGCAGCTTGGCGGAGACGCCGTGCTTGGCGGCCGCCTGGTTGAACAGGGACGCGTACGGCACGCCGGACAGGCCCGGGCCCGAGGAAACGGCGAGAGCGGCGGGCCGCACCACGCCGACCGCGGCGGCCGAGGGCGCGTCGGGGATGATGCGGCGGATCGCCGTCGGCGGTTCGTAGACGTCCTGGACCTTGACCCGCTCACCGGGTTGCGGCGCGGCGATCATCTTGCCGTCGCCGATGTAGATGGCTATGTGGTCCACCGGCCGGTTGAAGGCGAGCAGGTCGCCGGGCTTGGCCTGGTCCAGGTTGGACACGGGGGTACCCTTCGTGGCCTGGTCGGCGGCCAGCCGCGGCAGCTTGATCCCGAGATCCGCGTAGGCACGCTGCACCAGACCGGAGCAGTCCAGCCCGGTCGCCGGGTCGGTACCACCGAAGACGTACGGCACACCGATGTACTTGCGCGCCGCCGAGACGATAGCCTGCCGGCTCGGCGCCGCCACGTCCGCCGATGACGCGCCGGCCGAGGACGAGGCCCGCGACAGCTCGGCGGCGAACGCGCCACCCGTCCCGGAGGTGCTCCCGACGGCGGGGCCGGCGAGGTTGTGCTGGATCTGCTGGACCCGGCCGATCAGCTCCACGAGACCGCTCATCCGAGACCGCCAACCTCGATCGGGTATCGGGCGGCGATCTCGTCGATCGCGCGCTGCTCGGCGGCGAGATCCGCCCGCTGCACGTCCTCGGCGTGGCGCTCGGCGAGCCGCTCCACCGCCCGGCGGCGGGTGGCCGCGACGGCGAGTTCGTCCAGCCGTTCGGCATGGTGCTCGTCACTGGCCTGCGCGACCTGCCACGCCGCGGCGAGGCCGGCGGCCATCGCCCGCTGGGCCGCGATCGCCGCCACGACGGCGTTGGCGGTGCCGGCCGGCGGTGGTGAGGTGGCGCGCAGCGCGGCCTCACCGGCCGCCGCCGCGCGGCGCGCCGTCTCCTTGGCCGTACTCGCGCGCGACACGGCGCTCTTGGCGACGTCCTCCTGCACCTGGCGGGCCCGCAACAGTGAGGAGAGTCGGAAGTTGCGGCTCATGAGCGGCCCTCGCTGACGTCGGTGTGCAGCAGTTCGGCCAGCGCGGACCAGGCCCGTGGCGCGGGGCAGGGGTCCTCGAGCCTCTGCCGGAGGAAGTCCTGGATCTGCGGCCACAGCGCCTGGGCCCGGTCGGCGTCGGGGTTCGTGCCCGGCACGTAGGCGCCGATCTCCACGAGTTCTCGCACGTCGCGGTGGGCGGCGAGCAGTCGGCGCAGCGCGGTGGCCGCGTCGCGCTGCTCCGGCGTGGTCACGGCGTTGGCAACGCGGGAGATCGAGCCCAGCGGCTCGATCGCCGGGAAGTGGCCGGCCGTGGCGAGGCGCCGGTCGAGCACGACGTGTCCGTCCAGGATGGACCGGGCCGCGTCGGCGATCGGCTCGTTATGGTCGTCGCCTTCGACCAGCACCGTGTACAGGCCGGTGATGCTTCCGGCCGCGCCCGGGCCAGCCCGCTCGAGCAGCGATGCCAGCATGCCGAACACCGACGGCGGGTATCCGCGGGTCGTCGGTGGCTCGCCCACCGACAGCCCGATCTCGCGTTGCGCCATCGCGGCGCGGGTGATGCTGTCCATCATCAGCAGCACGTCACGCCCGGCGTCCCGGAATGACTCGGCGATCCGGGTTGCCACAAAGCCGGCCCGCAGCCGGACCAGCGCCGGTTGGTCAGAGGTGGCCACGATCACGACCGAACGCTCCAGCCCCTCTGGTCCCAGGTCGTTCTCCAGGAACTCGCGCACCTCGCGTCCACGCTCGCCGATCAACGCCACGACGGTGATCTCGGCCGCGGTCCCGCGCGTGATCATCGACATGAGGCTCGACTTGCCGACACCGGATCCCGCGAAGATGCCGATGCGCTGGCCGCGTCCGCACGGGGTGAGCGTGTCGAGCGCACGTACGCCCAGCGACATCGGCTGGTCCACCCGCTGGCGGGACAGCGCCGACGGGGGCGCCGCGTCCACGGGCACGAGCCGGCAGCCGTGCAGCGGGGGTCCGCCGTCGATCGGCCGGCCCAGGCCGTCGAGCACGCGGCCGCGGAGTCCGTCACCGACCGGCACCCGAAGTGGTCCACCGGTGGCCGCGACGGGGCTACGCGCGCCGATCCCGGTAAGGGGGCCCAATGGCAGGCAACTGAGCCGGTCGCCGTCGAGCGCGGCGACCTCGGCGAGCACCTCGCCAGGACCCTCGCCGATGCGTACGAGGTCGCCCACGCGGGCGGCGAGGCCGGAGACGGTCACCCGCAGTCCCACGGCACCGGTGACCTGTCCCCGGACCAGAGGACGGGCGGCGCCGTGCGCCATCGCGAGTCGGTCGGTCAGCGAGGGGGTCACAGTCCCAGCACCCCCTTCATCCGCATCAGCGCGCCCGACAGGGTCGCATCCACTGTGGTCGCTCCGGTCTCGGCCACCGCGTCACCCGGTCGCAGCGCGGCATCGCGGGCCAAGGCGACCTGCCGGCCGTCGAACTCGCCCGAGACCCCGACGACCTCGGTCAGGGTGCGGTAATCGTCCGGATGCAGGCGCACGGTGACCGGCCCAGCGCCGGGGGCGGCGGACACCGCGCGGCGCAGCGTGTGCGTGTCCCGGCCGACGCCGGCGGAGAGTTCGTGCCCGAGCAGTGCCTCGGCCAGGTCGACCGCCGTGCGCAGGACGAGGTCCTCGATCGCCTCCACCGCGGGCACCGTCCGCGCCGCGAGATCATCGGCTGCGCGTCCCAGCCCATCCACGGCCCGGAGCACGAGTGCCTCGCGCTCGCAGTCCTCGGCCCGGCGCGCGGCGGCGATCTGGTCACGCTCCGCCTGGGCGGCCACCCTGGCGGCGCGCAGCCCCTGCGCCCAACCCTCGGCGTAGCCGGCGGTCCGGGCCGCCGTCCACGCCTGCTCTCCCTTGCGGGTGGAGATCGGCGAGGCGGCCGCGGTGAGGTCCGCGTCGAAATGTGCGGCGGAAACGGCCGCAGCGCCGGCCCCCCGCAGCACCGCCTCGGTGCCGGTCCAGTCAGGCGACGTATTCATCGTCGTCACCCCTCTGAATCTCGATCTGGCCCGACTCCTCGAGCGTGCGGATCACCTTGACGACCTTGCCCTGCGACTCTTCGACCTGGCGCAGGCGGACCGGACCGAGCAGGTCGATCTCCTCAGCCAGGTTCTCGCGGGCGCGCTCGGAGAGGTTGCTGACGACCTTCTCGCGCACCTCGTCGGTCACACCCTTGAGCGCGGTGGCGAGATCGGACGTCTCCACCTGCCGCAGCACCAGCTGGACGGCCCGGTCCTCGAGGAGCACCATGTCCTCGAACATGAACATCCGCCGGCGGACCTCTTCGGCCAGCTCGGGACTGCGACCTTCGAGTCCCTCCATGATGAGCCGTTCGGTCGCGCGGTCGGACCGGTTGATGATCTCGACGAGCGGTTGCACGCCACCCACCGCGGACAGCTCGCTCGGCTGCAGCACGGAGGAGAGCTTGGTCTCCAGCGCGGCCTCGAGCTGCCGGATGATCTCGGGCGACGTACGGTCCATCACGGCGATCCGGTGGGCCACATCGGACTGCAGTTCCGAGGTGAGGCCGGAGAGGATCTGCGAGGCGAGCCCGGCGTGCAGGTGGGCCAGCACCAGGGCGATGATCTGCGGATGCTCGTTCTGGACGAACGAGAGCACCTGGCGGGGGTCGGCGTTGTTGAGGAAGCCGAACGGCATGTCGGCCATCGTGATGGACAACCTGCCGACGATCTCGGCCGCGCGCAGCTCGCCGAGGGATGCCTCCAGCACGTCGCGGGCGAACTCGAGGCCCCCGCTGTGGGTCTTGGTGGTCGCCATGGTGTGGAACTCGGCGAGCACCTCGTCGGCCACGCCGGACTCGACCGCGCCCAAACGGGCGATCTCCGCGGTGAGCTCCTCCACCTCGCTCTCGCGCATCTGCCCGAGCAGGCGGGCGGAGTCCTCCTTGCCCATCTGCACCAGCAGCACCGCGGCCTTGCGCAGTCCCGTCATTCCGTCTGTGTCCACCATCTCGACTCACCTCCCTCGCGTTGTGTCAGGTCCGGCGGTCGGCCAGCCAGCCGCGTAACAGCTGGGCGACCTCGTCCGGTTGCTGCTGGACCATGGTCGCGATGTTGCGCTGTTGCGCGTCGCGTTCCGCGGCGGCGCTGGCGGACTCCAGCGCGGGGGGGCCGCCCTCGATCGCCATGCTGCCGTCGCCGTCGCGGCCGGGCAGGGCCAGTACGCGGTTGCGCTCCAGAGCCGCCTGGGCCTGCTCCAGGTGCGCGAGCTCGGCCGAGGTCAGCCGCGAGCGCTTCTTCGCCCGGCGGCTGGCCCGCCAGGCCAGGAACAGCAGCACCACCACGGCGAGGACGACGGCGCCCTGCTTCGCCCACTCCGTCCGCTGCGCCAGCGTCTCCGCCTGCTGCGCCTCGGTGGCGGCCTTGTTCGCGGCCTCCGACGTGGTCTGGTCGAACGGCAGCGCGGTCACCGCGATGGTGTCGCCGCGCTGGGTGTCCAGTCCGACCGCGGAGGAGACGAGCTTCTCGATCTGCGCCGTGTCGAGGCCCTCGGCGGTATGGGCGTCCAGCAGCACGGAGACGCTGAGCTTGCGTACGTTGCCCGGGGCCGACTGCCGGGTCTCGGTGACGAGCCCGACGGCGTTGTTGCGCGTGTCCGTTGTGGACTCGTACTGGCCGTTGCCGCCCTGCGTGGGCACCTGGATGTTGTCCGGGCCCAGCACGCCGCCGGCACCCTTACCGCTACCGTTGTACGTTTCCTTGGTGCTGCTCTGGGACAGCGGGGGCACCGCCGGGTCGGCCACGTAGGTCTGCTTCTTGGTCTCGGTCTGGTCGAAATCGAGGTCCGCCGTGGTGGTCACGACGGCATGCCCGGGACCGACCACGCTGTCCACCATGCGCTGCAGGGCGGCGTTCATCCGCTGCTCGAACTCGTTGGTCTGCTGCGAACGCATGTCTCCGCCGACGGCCACGCTCTGGCCGCCGCCGGCGGAGAGCACCACACCGTCGGCGCCGGCTACCGTCACCTGCTCCGGTTGGAGACCCTCCACGCTGGACGCGACCAGGTGCACGATCGCCTGCACCTGACCCTGGTCGAGCTGCTTGCCGGTGCGGGAGGTGACGAGGACCGACGCGGTGGGGCGCTTCTCGTCGTCGGAGAAGATGTCCTTCTGCGGAATGGCCAGGTGCACGGTCGCCGCGGTCACGCCGTCAATGGACTTGATCGTCTTGGACAGCTCGCCCTCGAGCGCGCGCTGGTAGCCGACGTGCTGCATGAAGTCCGACGTCGTGATGCCCTGCTTGTCGAGCAGGGAGTAGCCGGTCTCCGCCTCGGCCGGCAGACCCGCACCGCTCATCTGGATGCGCAGGTCGTATACCTTGTCCTGCGGCACCATGATGGTCGAGCCACCATCGGTGAGCTGGTACGGTGTGCCGCTGCCGGAGAGCTCGTCGACGATGGCGCTGGCGTCGGTGCCGGAGAGGTTGGAGAAGAGCGGGGAGTAGGAGGGCTTGGATGCCCACGAGTAGAAGAAGAATCCGGCCAGCCCCAGCGCGGCCACGCCCACGATCGTGACGGCCTTCTGCCCAGGGGTGAACGACGTGAAAGCCTCGACGAGGCGCCGGACGGGGTGCGGGAGCCGCTCGCGCATCAGGCCTGCATCCTCATGATCTCGTTGAACGCCTCGACCGCCTTGTTACGGACGGCCACGGTCAGTTGGGTCGCCAGCCCGGCTTGCGTGCTGGCGATCATGTAGTCGTGGGCGTCGGTCAAGTTACCGGTCGCCGCCTTGACGGCGAGATTGTCCGCTGTGGAGTGCAACTTCTGCAGCTGGTCCATGCCGTCGGCCAGCTTGGCGGCGAATCCGCCCCCGGAACCCGCGGCGCCGGCGGCCGGTGCGGTGGGCGCTGTCGGCGTGACCGGCGCGAAGCCCGTGACGGCAGAGATGGCGGGTATGGCCATGGCGGTCAGCCTCTCCCGAGCTGGAGGGCGGCCTGGTACGCATCCGTGGCGCGGTCCACCACGGCGAGGTTCGCCTGGTACCCGCGCTGCGCCATGATCATCTGGCTCATCTGGCTGCCCAGGTCGATGTCGGGGTAGCGCACCATCCCGTCCGCGTCGGCGAGCGGGTGGTCGGGCTCGTAGACCAGGCGGCCGGTCCCGTCACCGAGGACGATGCCGCCGACCTGGGCGCCGTTGTTGTCCACGGCCGGCTGGGCCACGACGAACCGCTCCTGGAACGCCGGGCCGGACGTGGGGCTGACGTTGTTCATGTTGGAGATGTTGTCCGAGATCGTGTCCAACCACTTGCGGTGGACGGTCACGCCCGTCCCGGCGATTCCGATCGCGCCGAAGAGACCCGTCATCATGATCCCCGGATGACGTCACGGAGGTGGGCGAACTTGCTGTCGAGGGCGCGCAGCACCATCTGGTAGCGCAGGCCCGTGTCCAGGTTCGACAGTGTCTCTTCGTCCAGGTTGACGTTGTTGCCGTTCAGACGCGTCGGCTCCAGCGACTCGGCGACCGAAGGGCGGGCCTGCGCGGGACTGCCGCCGGCGACGGCGGCCCCGAGTTCCTGTTCGAACTGGACCTTACCGGCGCGGAACCCGGGCGTCTCGATGTTCGCGATGTTGTCCGCGATGACCCGCTGGCGAAGCGCCAGCCCCGAAGCCGCGACTCGTAGCGCGGAGGACGTCACGTCGTCGAACACGGCAGCTCACCCCCAGTGCGAGGTTCATCGCCGGTCCGTGGCGAGACGCTGAGCATTCCGTGCTCGTGTCCCCCATCGGCGTCCGGGGCCCCGACCTGAGAGCTTCCGCCGGTCCTCGCGTGCGCCGGTGTGGGGTCAGGCGCTACATGGCGCAGTCGACGTACGCCGGTCGGGGTGCGGCGGCGCCACCCGTCTCGATGCGGGCGGCGACCGCCGCCTGCCGCCGGTTCGTGGCCAGGGCGGCGGCGACCGCGGCCGCGGCCGCGAGCTGCCGGGAGAGGATGCCGTCGGCCCGCGGGCGCAGGTCCAGCGGCAGCGGGCCGAGGCCGGCCGGCGGCGCCCACGGGTCGGCCACCGGTAGCTCCCGCCGGCTGTGTTCCCGCACGAGGAGAGCCTCCACCGCCTCGACATCGCGGTCCAACTCGTCCAGCACGGCGAGCCACGCCTCGCGCCACTCCTGGTTTTCCCCGCCCCCCGGCCCTTCGGGCCCACCCCCCTTGGCGGTCATCGGTGGCTCACCCGGCCGCGACCTGTGCGATTGCGGCGTCGCGCCAGGCGTCGGCCAGGGGCTCGACCAGGCGCCGGCACGCGGCCACGTGGGCGGCGTCGCCGGCGACGTTGGCCCGCACTAGCTCGGTGTGCAGGAATGTGTAGAGGCTGGCGAGGCCGGGCCCGCCTTCCCAGGCGTCGACCTGCAGGGAGGTCCGCAGCTCCAACACGATGTCCTGCGCGTGCAGGAGTTGCCGGCCGGCCGCCGCCCGGTCCCGGGCGAGCAGCGCCTGCTCGGCGCGGTCGAGATCGAGCACCAGCCGGTCGTAGAGCATGACCAGCAGTCGGGCGGGTGACGCGGTGGCGATCGAGTCGGCCAGGTAGCGCTCGCGGGCGGCCGGGTTCATGGAGGTCACTGATGCTCGCCTTTACGCTGGGGAGGATGAGGGAAGGCCGGCGAGTTGGCCGGACAGCCAGCTCGACTGGGACTGCAGCTTGCTCAGGGACACCTCGAGCGCGGACCATTGGCGCTCCAGTGCCGTCTTACGAAGGTCGAGCCGCACGTCCCACGACGCCACCTGTTCGTTGAGGCCGGTGATGGCGGCGTTGCGACGGTTGATCAACCCCGTCAACACCCCCTCCTTGGCCTTGTCGACCGGGTCCGTGGGGAGGACGACGCCCTCGCTGGCGATGCGCGTGATGGCCTCCAGCCTCCTGGCCAACCCGTTAGCCTTGTCCCAGCCCGGATCGAAGCTGGTCGCGCTCGCCCGCTCGTGCGCCACGTCGGTGTACGAGTCGAAGTAGGCCCGGGTCTTCGCGGGATCCGCCGCCAGGGAGTCGAGAAACTTCTGCCGGTTGAACGTGACCGTCCCGGTGCGGTCCAGGGCGATGCCCACCGCGCTCAGGCTGCCGAGGGCGTCACCGGCGCCGCTCGACACCGCGCTGATGATGTCCTGGCCGAGCGTGCGCGCCGTGGAGTCGCCGACCAGCGACCCGGCCGCGACGTCGCCGTTCTTCGTCCGCGTCTGGGCGGCGATCTCGCTCAACGCCACGTTGGCGTTGTCGACGAGGGCCTGCACCCTGGTCGCGACCGCGTCGGAGTCCGGCACCAGGCTCACCGTGACGGGAGTGTCGGTCTGCTTCCTGGTCACGGTCAGGGTCACGCCGGGGAGCACCTCGGCGAAGGTGTTGCTCGCCGACGTGACCGGATAGGCGTCGACGGTGCTGCCGACGGTGATCCGCGCGTCCGAGCCCTGGGTCGTGACGTCGGCCGCGCCCAGCTGGTTGATCTCGGCCGGGGCCGACGCGAAGACGCCGGCGGCGCCGGTGGCGACGGATGTCAGCTGCAGCGTGTAGCGGCCCGGGGCCACCTGCACGGCGGCGGCCTTGTAGGCGGCGCCACCGGTGGCGTTGATGGCGTTGACGACCGACTGCAGCGACGCGTCGGTGGGGGTGACCGTGGTCGTGCCGCCGTCGGCCTTGCGCACGCTCAGGGTGCCGGCCGGCATCACCGCCGATGTGGTGGCGTCGGTGAGCGAACCCACCCAGCCATCGAACGTCACGGTGTGCGCGGCCGCGAGGTTGTCGACCGTGAAGGTCATGGAGCCGGCGGACGCACCCGGCTTGGCGGTGGCGACGACGGCGTCCGAGCTGGCGGTGGCCCTCATCGTGCCCCACGTGTCGGCGCTGCCCAGCGCCTTGGCCGCGGCCAGCAGGCTCGACATCCTGGTGTTGATGCTCTGGAACGCCGCCACGGCCTTGCCCTGGACGGCGGCCTTGTTCTTGAGCGCGGCCTGGGGAAGCGCCTCGACCTGCATGAGCTGCGAGATCATGTCGGTGGTCTTCATGCCGCTGATGAGGCCGTCAATGCTCGACATCGGTCGGACCTCCCTGTGGGAGTTGAATCTCCGGGTGGGTCTCCGGGTTGGTCTATCCCGGTGGGCGAGGCCGGGCGGCCGGCGATGTCGCCGACCGCCCGTCCTTCCGTGTATTTCGTTGCTGGCTACGTCCATCCAGCCGTCAGGACTAGCCCCGCAGGAGCTGGAGCACGCCCTGCGACGCCTGGTTGGCCTGGGCCAGCATCGCGGTCCCGGCCTGGGACAGGATCTGCGACCGGGTGAACTTGACCATCTCCTGAGCCATGTCGGTGTCCCGGATCCGGCTCTCCGACGCGGCCAGGTTCTCGACCGCGACGTTGAGGTTGTTGATGGTGTGCTCGAACCGGTTCTGGATGGCACCCAGGTTGGCCCGAGCGTTCGACACCGTCTGGATCTGCGTGTCGACAGCGGTCACGGCCAGGCGGGCCCCGGCCGCGGTCGAGAGGTCCATGCCGGCGGCGAGGACAACCTCGGCACCGAGTCCGGTACCCGCGCCGCCATGGGTGACGCCGCCGCCGTTGTTGGCCCGCACGACGAGCGTTCCGGCGTCACCAACCGCTGACTCGACGGTCGCCCGGAAGTTCTGCTTGAAGGCGGTGTTGGCGTTGAGGGCGTCGGCCACGTCCTGGGCGGTGGCGAAGGTGCCGCCGGTCAGGTTTGTGGTGACGACCGTGCCGCCGTTGGTCCACGTGTGCACACCAGTCACGGCGGTAACGCTGATGTCGATACCGTAGGTGCTGCCGCCACCGAGGTTCAGGGCGGTGGCCACGGTCGACACGTTGGCCGCGGTCAGGTCGACCGTGATGGCGTTCGTCGCGGCCGAGGCGCCGGCGCCGACCTGGAAGCCCAGGGACCCATTGCTGTTGAGCAGGGTGGTGCCGTTGAAGTTGGTCGCGGCCGAAATCCGGCTGAGCTCGTCGCGGAGGCTGGTGACCTCCGTGGCGATGTTCTGTCGGGCCGAGACACTGTTGGAGTCGTTCGCGGCCTGGACCGCCAGGTCGCGCATGCGCTGAAGGATGGTGTGCACCTCGGTGAGTGCACCTTCAGCGGTCTGAACCACGCTGATGCCGTCCTGCGCGTTGCGGACGGCGACCCGGAGGCCGCCGACCTGGCTACGCAGGCCCTCGCTGATGGCCAGACCGGCCGCGTCGTCGGCCGCCCGGTTGATCCGGAAACCCGACGACAGCTTCTCGAGCGACTTGGACATCTGGCCGTCGGTGACGGACAGGTTCCGGTAGGCGTTCTGAGCGGCGATGTTCTCGTTGATACGCAGACCCATGAGAATTTCCTCCTTGAAATGTGGTCCCGCCGGTCCTTCCGTGGAGCCGGTCGCCCGATCTATTCGGCGGCGGGAGGGCGGGGTTAAGGGTTTGGGCCGGACAAATGTGGACCGGTCAGGCCGCGATCGCCACCGGTACGCCCATAGGCGTGGTCACGGCCAGGCGGCTGGACAGCGAGCCGCGGTTTGCGATCTGCGAGTAGTACGTGACCCTGCGGCGGGCCACGCAGCCCTCGGGACGGTCGGCCTGGCTGACCAGCTCCGGGTCGAGCTGCGCGTTCATACCGTCGCGCAGGAGGCTCAGCGCCTCGGCCCGCAGCTGAGACACCCGGGACTCGGTCACGCCCAGCTCGGCGGCGATCTCCGCCATCGGCCGCTCTTCGAGAAAGTACTTGGTCACCACGAGCCGCAGGCGCTCAGGCAGCGCCTCGATGGCGTCGTGCAGGTAGCCGATCCGCTCGCGGTGCAGCAGCATGTCCTCCGGACCGGCGCCGGTCTCGGCGACCATCTCCTCCGCCGTGCCGGCGGTGAAGCCCTGCAGGCTCAGGACTACGGCGCGCTGCACGTCGTGGGCGACCGAGTCGACCTCGTCCACGGCCACGCCGAGGGCCTGGGCCAGTTCGGCGTTGGTCGGGGTACGGCCCAGCGCGGTGGTCAGCTCCTGCCATGCGGTCTCCGCCTTGCGGGCGCGGTGGCGCACCGACCGGCTCGCCCAGTCCAGGCCGCGCAGCTCGTCGAGCAACGCGCCACGGATGCGGGTCGTGGCGAACCTGGCGAACGGAATGCCCCGCTCGGGGTCGAAGGACTGTGCCGCCGACAGCAGCGCCGCGAGCCCGGCGGAGGTCAGGTCGTCCCGGTTGATGTGGCCGGGGACCCGGCTGAGCATCTCGCGGACCAGGTGGCCGACGAGCGGCACGTGGGCCCTGATCAGGTCTTCGAGCTCGCGGGGGGTGGTGGCGGCGGCAGTCGTCATGGAAACCCCTTCGTGGCTTTGAGCCTTTGTGCTGCCGGGCAATTCCGGCCTGACGAAGAGCTACTCTGCGTGGCCGCGGGTTCGCATTAGGTCTCTGCCGGTTGCCGGTTGGTTGCACCGGCGCCATTTCCTGGGCCGAACTCCTCAGGCCGGGCCGCCACCTGCCGAACGGGCTCTTCGAACGGCCCGCCGACCTGTGGAGGGGGACGAGAAGTGGTAAGCCTGATGGAACTGTCAACAGTCCTGTGGCGTACCCGGGAGCTCCTGGAACTCCTGTTGTTCAAGTTGGAGGAGGAGCAGCTGTTGCTCGCCGCCGGGCGCTCGCGATGGCTGGCCCACGCAACCCGCGAGGTCGAGATCGTGCTCGACCAGATCCGGACAACGGAGGTGATCCGGGCCGCGCACGCCCAAGCGGCCGCGGAGGCGCTCGGACTGCCGGCCGACGCGAGCCTCTCGCAGCTTGCCGACGCGACCGCGCAACCGTGGAGCGAACTCCTCCGCGATCACCGCAGGGCGTTCATGACGCTCACCGCCGAGGTGAGCGCACTCGCCGAGGCGAACCGTGGCCTGCTCACCACGGGACTACGGGCGGCGCGGGAGACCATGCTGGCTGTGTCGGGTTCGTTCGAGACGTACGGCCGCAACGGCCAGTCGGTGAGCGCGGGGCGCCGCCCCACCATGTTGGACGAGGCGCTCTGATGAGCGCCGAGCGGGGCAGCGAGGGGCGGCAATGAGCATGCTCGCCGGCCTCAACACCGCGCTGACCGCCCTGCAGGCACATCGCAGCGGCCTGGATGTCGCCGGCCAGAACATCGCCAACGCGAACACCGAGGGCTACTCGCGCCAGCGGGTGGACCTGCGCGCGAACGGCGGTCCGCCCGTACCGGGCATCTTCTCCACATGGCAAGGAGCGGGCGCCGGGGTCTCGGTCACCGACGTGGTACGGCTGCGGGACGCGTTCCTCGAGGGGCGCGCGCGGGCCGAGCACAGTCAGGACGCGTACCTGAGCACCGTGAACCAGGCGTACACATCCATCGAGACCGTGCTCGCCGAGCCGAGCGACACGGCCGTTGCGGCCCAGCTGTCGGATTTCTGGGCCGGCTGGCATGACATCGCCAACAACCCCGGCGACTGGGCCGCGCGCGTCCAGGTGTTGCAGCGGGGCTCCCTCGTCGCTGACGGGCTGCGCACCGCGCACGACGCCTACTCCTCCGTGTGGAACGGCACCAGGGCCAGCCTGGACGCGCTCGTGGTGGAGGTGAACGGCGCCGCGGCGGCCGTCGCCGACCTTAACGAGACGATCCGACGCGCTCAGGGGACCGGCCCGCCCGCGAACGAGCTGATCGACCAGCGCGACGTCCAGGTCATGCGCCTCGCCGAGCTCGTCGGTGCCACGGCGATCGCCCGCGAGGACGGAACCGTCGACGTGCACGTCAACGGCTCGACGCTGGTGGCCGGGTCATCCAACCGCAGCCTGGCGGTGACCGGCGCCCGCGGCCTCGTGGAGCAGGGCACCGACCCCGTGACCCTGCGCTGGTCGGACAACACCAGCTCGGTCGTCCCGGGCGGGCAGGTCGCCGGGAACCTCGACATCGTCACTGTCATCCTCCCCGGGCAGGTGGCGGCGCTCGACCAGGTCGCGTCCCGTCTCGCGGACACCGTGAACACCGCTCACCGGGCGGGCTACGGACTGGACGGCGCCACCAACCGGCCGTTCTTCACCGGTATGACGGCCGCCACGATTTCAGTCGCGGTGAGCAACCCCGATCAGGTGGCGGCGTCGGGAAGCGCCGGGGGCGGACTCGGCGGGTCGAATGCCGATGCCCTCGCCGGCCTCGCCGACAGGTCCGACGGCGCGGACACGGCGTACCGGGACATGACGGTGGGGCTCGGTCTGGCGGCGCAGACGGCGGCGCGGCGCGCGGACATCCAGAGCAGGGTGACCACGGAGGTGGACTCGGCGAGGGACGCCGGCTCCGGGGTCAACCTCGACGAGGAGATGACCAGCATGCTGGCGTACCAACGCGCATACGAGGCGGCCGCCCGGCTGCTGACCACGATCGACGGCGTGCTCGACGTCCTCATCAATCGCACCGGCCTGGTCGGGAGGTAACCCATGATCACACACCGGGTCACGCAGCGGTCGATCGCGAGCCGCGCGCTCACGGGGCTCCAGGGCAACCTGACCCAACTGTCCAAACTGCAGGAGCAGCTCTCCAGCGGCAAGCAGATCACGCGTCCATCCGACTCGCCGAGCGCCACGGCGTCGGTAATGCAACTGCGCGCGGAGACGCGGGCTAACCAGCAGTACTCCCGCAATGCCGACAACGGCCTCGGTTGGCTGACCACTGTGTACGACGCGCTGAACAGCGGCGTGGGCCAGGCACGGCACGCGCGCGACCTGACTCTTCAAGGCATGTCCGCCGGCACCGGCGGCTCGCCGCAGGCCCGCGCGGCCATCGCCGCCGAGATCGACAGCATCCGCGAGTCGCTGATCAACGTCGCCAACGCGCGATTCGGCGACCGGCCCGTGTTCGGCGGCACCACGAGCGGCGGACAGGCCTACGACACCGCCGGCGTCTACCTGGGCGGGCCGGAGGAGGTCCTCCGCACGGTCGGCCGGGACGTCCGGGTGCGGGTGGACACGAATGGGCCAACCGCTTTCGGGTCGGGTGCCACCCAGGTCTTCGCCGTGCTCGCGGACGTCTCGCAGGCCATGCGGGACGATCCGGCCTCGCTCGCCCCCGCGCTCGACCGCCTCGACGCGGCCCTGCAGACGTTGCAGACGCAGGTTTCCGACGTCGGCGCTCGCTACAATCGGCTCGCGCAGATGCGCCAAACAGCGGAGGACAGGATCTTGACCCTACGCACTCAACTCTCCGAGGTCGAGGACGTCGACATGGCGGAGACGATCATGCGTTTGAAAGTGCAGGAGACGGCGTACCAGGCGGCGCTGGGCGCCACCGCGCGGGCCGTGCAGCCTTCGCTGATGGACTTCCTCCGGTGACCGCCGCCGCGACGGCCCCGGTGGAGGCCCTACCCACGATCGAGTTCGTGGCTCCGATGCCCGGATTCCCCGACCACCGCCGGTTCTACCTCGTCAGCATCGACGACTCCGGCCTCGTTTACTGGCTCACCTCCGCGGATGACCCGGAACTGCGGTTCCTCGTGATCCCGCCGCCGGCGTACTTCCCGGACTACACGCCGGAGATCGGGGACGAGGCGCTGGCCGCGCTCGGCGTCGAGGAGGCCGAGCGGATCCTGCTCCTGCTGGTCGTCACGGCCGGCGAGACGCTGCAGCAAACGACGGCCAACCTGATGGCGCCGATCGTCGTCGACAGGGAGTCCCGCCGGGCGGTCCAGACCGTGCTGGCCGGTAGTGGTTTCTCGGTACGGACGGCGTTGAGCGCCTGACGCGCGGGTGAAGCGTTAGTGTGGAGCCGTGCTGGTACTGACCCGCCGTGGCGGTGAGAGCGTGATGGTCGGCGACGACGTGGTCATCACCGTGCTGGACGTGCGGGGCGACGTGGTCCGGCTCGGCATCGCGGCGCCACGGAGCATCCAGGTGCACCGCGAGGAGGTCTACCGCGAGCTCCAGGCCGCGAACCGCTCGGCCGCGTCGCCGAGCGAGAACGCCGTGCGCAACCTGGCCGACCTCATACAGACCGGTGGCAAGAGCTGATCGCAACGCCACACCGCCCACCGGGTCACACCCGTGAACGCTGCCACGTGCGCGTGGACAAGCCGACGCGACCTTGCGAGCTCGATGACGGCCTGCCGCAGGGCGTTGGCTACCTTGAGGTGTCGGTGATGTAGGTGCGACAGTTGGTGCGCCGGGCGGCGTCCAGCGCCTTGGTGTGCGCGGGCCGTATCTCGTCGAGTGTCACGTTGAAGTTCGTCCAGTCGAAGAGGATGTAGTTCTTCGTCCGGTTGTGCGAGACAGAGGCGTCCCAGCTTTCGTAGATGGATGGCGCTCACCATCCCCGTGGCGGTTCGCGGGCGGTAGCCGGACGGCATCGAATCGCCGCCGCACCGGCGGGCCGGCCCGATCAGGCGTCGGACAGGAGTACGCCGAACCCGCGCCGGGCCAGCTTGAGCAGGACGAAGCCGGGCGCCACCAGCTCGGCCAGCTTGGCGGCGCTGGCCCGCTCCAGCTCGGCCACCGCCTGCCGGTACGGCGTTTCGCCGCGCCGGCGCGCCCGGTCCAGCACCGCGGCGTTTCGCCAGACCTTGCCGCGGGCCTCGACCAGGATCCGCTTCGTCGCGGCCCGGTTGAGCGGTCGCAGCACCCGATCGGTCAGCGAAAGCCCCGACCGGCCCAGCTCCTCGTCCTCGGCGGCCACCCGGTCCAGAAGTACGTCGTCGATGTGGCGGTGGTCGGCCGCGCGGGCGGCGAGGCGGTCGGCGTCGTCGAACTCGGCCGGCTCGATCACGGCCACCAGCGCCTGCGGCAGGTCGAAGTTGATGTGCGCGTTCATGCCGAGCAGCACGTGCCGCAGCGGTGGCAGATCGCGCCGGTCGCGGGCCGTGTCGAAGGCGATCCGCCACGGCGCGGGCACCTCGACGCCGGCCAGATCCGCGGCGAGGGCATCCAGGTAGAGGTCGGCGAAGACGAGATCCCACCGCTCCACCCAGGCGTTGTCGCGGAAGCCGCCCCGGGCGATCTCGTCGGCGATGGCGCGGGTGGTGCGCAGGTACGTGGCGTGGAAATGCCGCCGGGCGTCGCCGGCCGCCTCCAGCCGGGCGAGGTCGGCCTCCATCGAGGCGATGAGTGACCCGATGTCCTCGCGCATGGGCTCAACCCTTCATCGCCGTGCCGGTACGGCGAAAGGGGCCGTTCAGCCGGGAATCGGCCGGCCTTGGGTAAAGGTCACCTCGATGTCCAGGCCGCCCTCGGGTCGGGCCCGGGCCGTCAGGGTGGCCCGGTGGGCGTCGGCCACGGCCCGCACGATCGCCAGACCGAGCCCGTGGCCGTCGGCGGAGCTGGTGCGGGCCCGGCCAAGGCGCTGGAACGGCTGGAAGAGCCGGTCGAGCTGCTCGGGCGGGACGATCGGTCCGGTGTTGCGGACCGCGATCCGGGCCCGGCCGTCGGCCACGCCGGTCTCGACGTCGACGCGACCGCCGGCGCCATTGTGGTGGATGCCGTTGTCGACGAGGTTGGCCACCAGGCTCTCCACCAGCCCCGGGTCGCCGGCCGCCGGCGCGGCGGAAAGCCTTGCCTCGAGCCGGATCTCGCGGCGCCGGGCCTGGTCGCCCCGGACCTCGACCACGCCCTGGGCGATGTCGGCCAGGTCGAGCGGCTGCGGGCGCGCCACGCCCTGCTCGCCGGTGGCCAGGGTCAGCAGCGAGTCGATGAGACGCTCCTGCGCCTGGCCGAGCGCGAGCACCTCCGCGCAGGCCTGGCGCAGCGCATCGGCGGTGGCCTGCGGGTCGGCCAGCGCCACCTGGATCAGGGCCCGCTCGGCGGCCAGCGGGGTGCGCAGCTCGTGCGAGGCGTTGGCCACGAACCGGCGTTGCGCCTCGAACGAGGCCTCGAGCCGCTCGAACAGTCCGTCGAGGGTCTCCGCGAGCGCGGCGAACTCGCCGGCCCGCCCGGTGCGGCCGAGCCGGCGGTGCAGGTTGCTGGCCGAGATGTCCCGGGCGGTCGCGGTGATCGTCCGCAACGGCCGCAGGAACCGGCCCGCGATCAGCCATCCGAGTACCAGCGAGACCACGACCATGACGGCGAGGCCGAGGGCCGATACGGCGAACGTGTAATCGACCCGGTCCGGGGCCGCGGCGGGCGGTGTGCCCGCTGGTTCTGTCACCTTGACGCCCAGGACGGGGACGGTCAGCAGGACGGCGCCGAAGACGGCGAAGACGGCCGCGTAGAGCAGGGCCAGCTGCAGGCGCAGCGTCGGGCGGGGTACCCGGCTCACGGTTCGCCGATCCGGTACCCGCCCTCGCGGACGGTGTGGATGACTGGTGGGTCGCCGAGCTTGGCCCGCAGCCGGCGGATCGTGGTCTTCACCGCCGTGGTGAACGGATCGGCGGCCTCGTCCCACACGCGCTCGAGCAGCTCCTCCGTCGACACCAACCGGCCGGCCGCCGCGAGCAGGCACTCCAGGACGGCGAACTCCTTCGGGCTCAGATCCAGGCGCCGCCCGGCCCGCGTGGCCACCCGCCGGCCCGGATCGACGGTGAGGTCGCCGCTGTGCAACGTCGGCGGCACCGCCGGCGTGGCGCGCCGCCCGAGCGCGCGCACACGGGCGACCAGCTCGGCGAAGTCGAACGGCTTGGGCAGGTAATCGTCGGCGCCCAGACCGAGCCCGTCGACCCGCTCGGCCACCGTGCTGGCCGCCGTCAGCATCAACACCCGGCTGGGCCAGCGCTCGGCCACGATGCGCCGGCAGACGTCGTCGCCGTGCACCCCGGGCAGATCACGGTCGAGCACCACGACGTCGTACCGGGTGACGGCGAGGTGGTCGAGCGCGTCGGCGCCGTCGCCGACCACGTCGACGGCCATGCCCTCCCGGCGCAGCCCGGTGGTGATGGCGCGGGCCAGGACCTCGAAGTCCTCCACGACCAGCACTCGCATCCTCCTACCATGCCAGGTCGGCCGGTGTCAGTGCGGTGTCGGTCGCGGGCACGGGGCCGACACCGACGCCGGCGTACAACCGTGGCCATGGAAACCTCGATCGTCGTCAGCGGCCTGCGCAAGCGCTTCGGCCCCACCGTCGCCCTGGACGACCTGTCGTTCGCCGTCCGGCCCGGTCGGGTCACCGGCTTCGTCGGCCCCAACGGCGCCGGCAAGACCACCACGATGCGGGTGATCCTGGGCCTGGACGCGGCCGACGCCGGCAGTGCGCTCGTCGCCGGCCGCCCGTACCGGAGCCTGCGCCGGCCCCTGTGCACGCTCGGTTCGCTGCTGGACGCCTCGGCGCTGCAGCCGAGCCGGACGGCCCGCAACCACCTGCTGTGGCTGGCCCGTTCGCAGGGCCTCGGCCCGGCCCGGGTCGACGAGGTGCTCGACCTGGTCGGGTTGGCCACGGTGGCCCGGCGCCGGGCCGGCGGGTTCTCGCTCGGCATGCGGCAGCGGCTGGGCATCGCGGCCGCGCTGCTGGGCGATCCGCCGGCGCTCATGCTCGACGAACCGTTCAACGGCATGGACCCGGAGGGCATCGTGTGGATGCGCGGGCTGCTGCGGTCGCTGGCCGCGCAGGGCCGGGCGGTACTGGTGTCCAGCCACCTGCTCAGCGAGGTGCAGGGCATGGCCGACCACGTCGTGGTGGTCGGGCGGGGCCGGGTGATCGCCGACGGCGCCGTGGCCGAGCTGCTGGCCTCGGCCGATCGGTCGACATTGGAGGATGCGTACCTGCAGCTGACCCGCGAGGCGGTCGAGTTCCGCGGCACCGGGGAGGAGCGGCGATGAAGGCCCTGCTGCGATCCGAGTGGATCAAGTTCCGTACCGTGCGCGGCTGGGTCGTCGCGATGACGCTGGCGGCCGGGGTCATCGTCGGCCTGGGCCTGCTGCCCGGACAGCAGGGATCGTGCGGCCGCAGCGGCCCCGACTGCGTCCTGCCGGTCGGGCCGGACGGTGAACGGGTGACCGACCGGTTCACGTTCGTCAACTCCCCGCTCCATGGCGACGGCAGCATCACCGTACGGGTGACGTCGCTGACCGGCCTGCTGCCGCCGGCCGCGGACGGCGGCGAGCCGCGACCCGGTCCGGTGCCGTGGGCCAAGGCCGGGATCATCATCAAGGACGGCACGCGACAGGGATCCACGTACGCCGCCGTCATGGTGACCGGCGGCCACGGGACCCGGATGCAGCACGACTTCGTGCACGACCGGGCCGGGCGGCCCGGCGCGGCCACACCCTCGTCGCCGCGCTGGCTGCGACTGACCCGTACCGGAGCGACCGTGACCGGCGCCGAGTCGGCCGACGGCGTGACCTGGACCACGGTGGACAGCGTCCGGCTGCCCGGCCTGCCGTCGGTGATGCGGGCCGGCCTGTTCGTCACCTCGCCCCAGTACGCCGAGGCGACGCGCGAGGGTTTCGGCCTGTCCGGCGCGTCCGGCGCCCCGACGCAGGCCACCGCCACGTTCGACGGTGTTGACGCCCGGGGCTTCGATCCACAGTGGACCACCGACTCGATCGGCCCGCCTCCGGCCGGCGGCTCGGCCCCGGTCCCGGTCGGCGGCTCCGCCCTTGCCGGTGGCGTCCACACGGTGACCGGATCCGGCGACATCGCCCCGGCCGTGGCCGGCGCCACCGGGATCGGCGCCACGATCACCCAAACGCTGGTCGGCACGTTCGCCGGGCTCATCATCGTGGTCGTCGTGGCCACGCTGTTCGCGACGGCGGAGTACCGGCGCGGCCTCATCCGCACCACGCTGGCCGCCAGCCCCCGGCGCGGCCGGACGCTCGTCGCCAAGGCCATCGTCATCGGGTCGGTCGCCTTCGCGGGCGGGCTGGTCGCGGCGGCGATCGTGGTCACGCTGGGTCAGCCGGTGCTGCGGGCCAACGGCGTCTACGTCCACCCGGCCACGACCGCGACCGAGGTACGGGTCGTGGTCGGCACCGCGGTCCTGCTCGGCCTGGCCGCCGTGCTCGCGGTCGCGCTCGGCGCGTTGCTGCGGCGGGGTGCGGCCGCGGTGACGGCCGCCGTCGTCGCCGTCGTGCTGCCCTACCTGCTCGCGGTCAGTGTGCTGCCGGTCGAGGCGGCCCGGTGGCTGCTGCGGGTCACCCCGGCCGCCGCGTTCGCCGTCCAGCAGAGCACCCCCGAGTACCCGCAGGTGGCCAACCTGTACACGCCGGCCCTCGGCTACTTCCCGCTCGCGCCGTGGGCCGGCCTGGCCGTGCTTCTCGCCTGGGTCGCGCTGGCCCTCGGTTGCGCGATGGTCCGGCTGCGGCGGAGGGACGTATGATCCGCGTCGCGCTGAGTGCGGAGTGGACGAAGCTGCGCACCGCACCCGGCACCGTCTGGCTGCTGGTCGCGGTCGTCGTGCCCACGATCGGGGTGAGCGCCGCCGCGGCCGCCGCCGTCGGCTGTTCCGCGGACGTTTGTGGCGTCGACCCGGCGCGGATCAGCCTCACCGGCATCCAGCTCGGCCAGGCGGCGGTGGCGGTGCTCGCCGTGCTGATGGTCGGCACCGAGTACGGCACCGGCCTGATGGGCGTCACGCTGGCCGCGATGCCGCGCCGGGTCACCGTGCTCGCCGCCAAGGCCGCGATCCTCGTCGCCGTCGTGGCTCCGGCCGCGCTTTTCGCCGTGCTCGGCTGCCTGGTGGTCGGCCGGGTCATCCTGCCGGGCCATGGCATCCCGGTCCCGCTCGACTCGCTGTCGCGCCCGGCCGCCGGATCGGTCCTGTACCTCGTCGCGATCGCCCTGCTCGGCCTGGGCGTGGCCGTCGCGGTGCGGGACTCGGCCACCGCGATCGGCGTGGTCCTCGCGCTCCTCTACGTCTACCCGATCGTCATCCGCGTCGTGTCGGACCCGACCTGGCTGCGTCGCCTGGAACGGATCGGCCCCACCGCCGGGCTGGCCATCCAGGCCACCACCGGTCTGGACGGCCTGGCCATCGGGCCGTGGCGCGGTCTCGGCGTGCTGGCCGGCTGGGCCACCGCCGCGCTGCTGCTCGGCGCCCTGCTCCTGCACCACCGCGACGCGTGACCGGTCTGCCACCTATACCGCTGAACCGTTCTGAAGGCCGTCCCAGCCCCAGCGGGGCACCGGCAGCGACGGCGCGACCACGGCGTCGGTCGGCGCGTAGGCGAGCACGTCCCGGACCGCCCACTCCATATAGGACCGCAGCGCGGTGCGGAATCCGGGATCGGCCGGCAGGCCGGCGTCGTCGGCCGCCCGCACGAAGCACGCGACGAAACGCTGACCCAGCTCGTCGGCCACCTCGGCCCCGTTGCCGGCGTGGATCCCGAGCATGTCCGATTGCCCGCCGCACTCCTGCGAGTACCGGGGCGGGCCGCCGAACACCTCGGCCCAGTAGCTGGCCAGCCGCTCGACGTGCTGCGGATGCCCCGGGTGGGAGAACGGGTGGTTGAGCACGGGGTCGGCCAGGCACCGCTCGTGGTGGGCCGTGGCGAGGGCCAGGAAGGCGGCCTCGCCTCCGGCGAACTCGAAGATCGATGGTCGCGGCATCCCCGTACTCTCTCACGGGGTGCCCGGCCTAGGCTGGCCAGATGTCAGCGGACCACGTGAAGCCGCGCCCCGCCCGCCCCGAGGACGCCCCGGCCGTCGCCGAGATCTGGCGCCTGGGTTGGCGCGACGGGCACCTGGGCAATGTGCCCGACGAGCTTGTCGAGGTGCGCACCGACGAGTCGTTCCACACCCGGGCGGCCCAGCGTGTCGACGAAACCGCGGTGGCCGACGTCGGCGACGCCGTCGCCGGATTCGTCATGGTCTCCGACGACGAGGTGGAGCAGGTGTACGTCGCCGCCGACCACCGGGGCACCGGCGTCGCCCCCGCGCTGCTGACCGAGGCCGAGCGGATGGTCGCCGCGAACGGGCACACCCGCGCCTGGCTCGCGGTCGCCGTCGGCAACGACCGGGCCCGCCGGTTCTACGAGAAGCACGGGTGGGCCGACGAGGGCGTCTTCGACCACGCCGCCCCGACGGCGGACGGGACCATCCCCGTCCCGTGCCACCGGTACGTGAAGTCCGTCGGATAGCCGGTGTCGCGTGATGATCGCGATTCTCCGACAAGTCCTGCAGCCGAACTCAACAACCTGCCGGACGACCGCGATCGCATCTCGTGCGTCCACCTTGACCGCGCCGTCGGGCCGCCAGCCGGCCGCCTCGTAGAAGCGCCTCGCCCGCGTGTTCGTGTCGAGCACCCACAGGATCGCCTCGGTGAACCCGGCCCGGACCAGGGCCTTGAGCGACTCGCCCATCAGGGCCCGCCCGACCCCGGTACCCCACACTGTGGACAGGGCGTAGATGGCCGCGACCTCACCGACCGCGGGGCCGAGGTCGTCGTCGCGGCCCGGTCCGATGTGGGCGAAGCCGACGATGCCGTGCTCGCCCTCGGCCACGAACGTCTCCGCCCGCGGCCAGTCGCCGTGGGCGAGCCCGCGCTGCCAACCGGCCCGCCGCTCGTCCGGGTCGAGCCCGTCCAGGTACTCCTGCGGGACGAGTCCGCGGTAGGCGGCCTGCCACGACCGCACGTGCACGAGGGCGATGGCCGCCGCGTCGGCCACCTCGGCGCGTCGAACCCGCATACCCCACTGTGGCGCCCACGCCGGCCCGCGGCACCTGGGTTTTCGACGCGGGCCGGAAACTCGCTACGGCGGTGCCGGCGGACGTGTCAGCATTTCGGCATGGTGGTCGCGGCGGGGGTACGGATAGGGTGGCCCGACCTGCCCGGCGAGGTGCGGGCGGCGGTACGGGCCATTCTCGGCGCCCCGGTGGTCGAGGCCACGTCGCAGGCCGGTGGCTTCTCGCCCGGCACGGCCGACCGGGTCCGCACGGCCGACGGCCGCCGGGCCTTCGTCAAGGCGGTGAGTCCGGCCCAGAACGAGGACAGTCCCCGGATGCACCGGCGCGAGGCTCGCATCACCGCCGCCCTGCCGCCCGACGTGCCCGCACCCGAACTGCTCGGCGTGCACGACGACGGCGACTGGGTGGCGCTCGTGCTGGAGGACATCGACGGCCGCCATCCGGTCACGCCGTGGTTGCCCGACGAGATGGCCGGCGTCCTGGCCACGCTGGACCGCATGGCCGGCACGCTGACGCCGAGCCCGATCGACGACGTCGCCTCGGTGGCCGAGCACCTGGCCGGGGATTTCGCCGGTTGGTGCCGCATCGTGGCCGAGCCACCGTCCGATCTGGACCCATGGGTGGCCGGCCGCCTGGAGTCCCTGGTGGACCTGGCCGACCGTGGCCTGGAGGCGCTGCATGGCGACACACTGGTGCACCTGGACGTGCGGGCCGACAATCTCCTGCTCGGACCGGACGGCCGGGTCACCCTGGTCGACTGGCCGTGGGCCTCGCGCGGCCCGGCGTGGCTGGACCGGCTGCTGCTGTTGGTCAACGCGCGCCTCTACGGCGCCGTCGACACCCACGACATGCTCCTGCGCTGCGCGGCCGACACGTCCGCCGACCCCGACGACCTCGTCGCCGCGCTGGTCGGCCTGGCCGGGTTCTTCCTGGACGCGTCCCGCCGGCCGCCGCCGAAGAGCATCCCGACGGTCCGGGCGTTCCAGCGGGCCCAGGCCGACGCCGTGCTCGCCTGGCTGCGGCCCGTGCTGGCGTCATGAGTCCGGTACCCGCCAGGCCTTGACGGTCGCCCACACCGGCCAGCCCACGAGCCAGACCAGCACGGCGAAGGCCAGCTTGCCGATCCACTCGACCAGCGCCCGGGTGCGCGGCCAGTCGTCGACCCACACGACGCCGCCGAGCAGGATCGCCGACGCCACCGCCGCACCGAGCACGGCCCTGCCCCACTCCCGCCACTCGTACCGGACCCGCGACCAGCCGTCGCGCGGCGGCCGCCACGGCGGGGGGCCGCCGGCGAAGCGGTGCGCGAACCTCTGGTCCGCCCAACGGATCATCGAGTGTCCGAACGCGACCGAGAACCCGATGTACGCGGCCGCCAGGCCGTGGGTGAAGTTCGCGGTCGCCCCCCGTTGCAGGTCCACCATCGCGGCCACGAACAGCACGGCGTCCACCAGGACCGCGCCGACCAGCAGGGCCGCGCCCACGCGTCGCCACCGCAGCAGGTAGCGGGCGGCCAGGCCGGCGCCGAGCAGGATCCAGAAGCCGATCTCGCAAGCGACGATCACCATCAGTACCACACCTGCCAGCGTGGATCCGGCGCGGCGCCGCGGCCTCGTCCGGCCTGACGAAACCGGCGTCCGCCATTGGATGGACGCCGGCGCCGGAAGGCTCGACCCCGGGCGCGAGGCGCGCCGGCCGGACCTGTGCTGTGATCGACGCGTGAGGATGCGTCTGGTGGCACCGCGCGACACGCTGGCCCGGGACGTCCAGTACGCCGTGGGCGCGATCGTCGTCGGCGTGCTCCTGGACGCGCTGCGGTTGTTCGCCTCGGCCCACGCGTCCGGCCAACCCGTCGGGTACTTCCTGCCGCCGCTGCTGGCCGTGAGCGCCGCGCTGGCACTGCGCCGGGTGGCGCCCGTGGCCGGCCTCGCCCTCGCCGTGGTCGGGCTGGCCGCCGACCTGGCCCTCGGCGGGTCGATCGCCACGATCCTGGTCTTCACGCAGGCGCTCTACGAGGTGTGCGTGCACGGTCCGCCCGGGCTGTGGCGGTGGACGCTGCGGGCCAGCGTGATCCTCACCGTCGCCGCGACAGCCGTCGCGATGGCGCTGACGCGGTCGTGGACCGGGGCCGCCGTCGCCGTGCTCGGTGCCCTCGTCCTGCTCCTACCGGTGCTGACCGCGGTCACGGTGCGGCAGTACCGCGATCAGGCCGAGGCCGCGCGGGTACGGGCCGAGTTGGCCGAGTTGGACCGCCGGCACGCCGTCGCGGCCGAGCGCACCCGGATGGCCCGCGAGCTGCACGACGTCATCGCCAACCACCTCAGCGCCGTGGCCATCCACGCCAGCGCGCTGCTGTCCGTGCCGGATCTCGATCCGGCGGCCGCCCGGTCGGCGGTACGGGTGATCCGCGAGAACAGCGTGCAGGGGCTGGCCGAGATGCGCCGGATGGTGGAGCTGCTCCGCGACCCCGGGCACGGCGACGACGCGACGGCCGTCGCCGGACTGTCCGATGTGGATAGCCTGGTGGCCCGCGTCGGCCTGACCACCCGGCTGATGGTGACCGGCCAGCCTCGGCCCCTACCGGTCGCCACCGACCTGGCCGCCTACCGGATCGTGCAGGAGTCGCTCACCAACGCCCTCAAGCACGGCGACGGTGACGTCGACGTGGCGGTGGAGTACGGGGCCGCAACGGTGCGGGTGACCGTGGCCAACCCGCTGCGCGGCGGCGGCGTGGGCCACCTCGTGCCGGGTGGCGGCGCCGGCCTGACCGGCATGCGCGAGCGCGCCGAGCTGGTCGGCGGCCGGCTGGACGCCGGGCCCGTCGGCGTGCTGTGGCGGGTACGGGCCGAGCTGCCCGCCGAGGGAGGCGCATGAGCGTACGGGTGGTGGTCGCCGACGACCAGGACGCGGTACGGGCGGGGCTCGTGCTCATCCTCGGATCGGCGCCGGACATCGACGTGGTGGCCGAGGTCGGCGACGGCGAGGCGGCGGTCGAGGCCTGCCGCCGCCTACGTCCCGACGTCGTGGTGATGGACCTGCGGATGCCGCGGCTGGACGGGGTCGAGGCGACCCGGCGGGTCACCGCGGAGGGACTGGCCGACGTCCTGGTGCTCACCACCTTCGACCTCGATGAGTACGTCCTCGGCGCGCTGCGGGCCGGTGCGGCCGGGTTCCTGCTCAAGGACGCCGACGCGCCGACCCTCCTCGACGCGGTGCGCACGGTCGCCCGGGGCGACGGGATCCTCGCCCCGGCGCTCACCCGGCGCCTCATCGCGGCCTTCGCGCTCGCCCCGGCCCGACCCGACACCGCCGTCCTGGACGGCCTGACCGCCCGGGAGCGCGAGGTGCTGGCCGCCCTGGGTCGCGGTCTGTCCAACGTGGAGATATCCGCCCGGTTGTCGGTGGCCGAGTCGACGGTCAAGACGCACGTCAGCCGGATCCTGGCCAAGCTGGGGCTGCGCAGCCGGGTACAGGCGGCCATCCTGGCCCAGGAACTCGGCCTGGGCCTGGACGGCTGAGGCCGGGGGCCCGGTCCCGGCCGACCGGACTGAGCCGTGGGGAACCGATCGGGGGCCCGCGGCGACATGGCAGTGTGGGGTCCTCCATGACGACGCAACCCATGCCCTCCGCCGGCTCCGCCGGCTCGGCCGGCGGTCGCGGAGCCGACGCCGGCTTCGCGGCCGTCTACGCCGCCCACTATGACCCCATGATCCGGCTTGCCGGCCTCACCACCGGTGACCTCGCCGCGGCCGAGGACATCGTGCAGGACGCGTTCGTCGCGCTGTACCGGCGCTGGCCGGACGTGGACGAGCCGGCCGCGTGGCTGCGCCGGGTGGTGGCCAACCGGTCGACGTCGTGGCTGCGGCGGCGGATGGTGGCCCGGCGACACGCCGGGCGCCACCCGGCCGGGCCGGAGGTGGCGCCGCCGCCGGCGGCCGAGGACGGCGCCGTGCGGGCGGCCCTGGCCCGGCTGTCGGCCCGCCAGCGGGCGGCCGTGTTCCTGCGGTTCTACCTCGACCTGTCCGAGGCCGAGATCGCGGTGACGCTGGCCTGCCGGCCGGGCACCGTGAAGTCGCTGCTGCACCGGGCCCTGCGGGTGCTGAGGGAGGTACTCGATGCGGACTGACGCCTCGGCCCGGGTGCGGGACTACGTCGAGCGGCTGGCCGTACCCGCGCCCGACCTCGACGCGGTGATCGCCGCGGCCGGGCGGTCGGCGCGGCGCCGGCCCGGCCCCGGCCCCGCGCGTGGATGGTTGGTGCCGATGCTGGCGGCGGCCGCCGTCGTCGCGGTCGTGTTCTCGATCGGGATCGCGCCGGCGCTGCCCGAGTCCGCGGGCCGGCCGGACACCGGCCGGCCGAGCCTGCCGGACCGCATCGCCGGGTACTCGTACTGGACCCAACCCGTGTCGTCCGACCCGCCGGGCCGGGCGATCGCGCTCTACCAGCAGGGCCTGGGCGTGGAGCTGTTCGACTTCCCCCAGGCCCTCGTGCTCGGCGCCGACGGCGACACCTTCCGTCGGGTGGACGTCGCCGAGGCCCGATCGGCCGAGGGCGACCAGGGCGACCCGGCGCCGATGCGGCTGAGCCCGGACGGCACCCGCGTCGTGGTGGGAACCCATGGCGCGGCCGGCGATCTGGCCGTGGTCGACCTGCTGACGGGCGGGGTGACCCGCCTGCCGGCCCGGGCCGACGCCAGTGTGATCCCGCTGGCGTTCTCGCCCGACGGCCGGTCCGTGGTCGCCCGGGACCAGGGCGGCCAGACCACCCCGTTCGGCGGCTCGCCCAACGCCGGGGCGCTGGTGCGGTTCGACCTGGTCACCGGGAACGTCACGCGTTATCCGGGGCTGACCCAGGTCACGGCGGCGGCCTTCGCCCCGGACGGGCGCGAGCTGGCCGTCCAGAATGGATCGTCGCTGCTGGTCGTCGATCCCGCCACCGGGGCGGTCCGGCGAACCCTGGCCGAGCGCGGCCCGCCCCTGAGGAGCCCGGCCGCCTGGTCACCGGACGCCGACCTGATCGCCGTCGGGCCGGGCGTGTCGCGCGGGATCGCGTTCGTGGACACGTCCGGCCGGGGTCGCGCCACGCCGGCGCCGGTCGACGATGTCGAGGATCCGCTGGGCTGGACGGGCCCCCGCACCCTGATCGTCAAGCGGGGCGGAACGCTGGTCGCGGTGGCCGTCGACGACGGCACGACCCGGGTGCTCAGTGTGATCGACGCCGGCTCGAGCTCCAACTTCAAGGTGGACGAGATCTACCTGGCCACCGGTCTTCTCGACGGTTTGACCATCCGATCAGCCGCGTGGTGGCCGGACCGCGGCGGCTGGCCGGTCTGGGCGATCATCGCCGCGGCCTGGCCGACGGGCGCGGCGTTGGCACTGCTGGTCGTGACCATCCGGCGCCTGCGTCGGCCGAGCCGGCGTCGCCCGCCCGACCCGGGGCGTGCGCACAGCCTTCGCGATCACGCTTCGGGGCTCAGGTGGCCCAGCCGGTGAACACCTCGAGGGCCTCGGCGTCGGACGGCACGGTCAGCACGTTCTCGGCGAGGAACTCGTCGAGCCCGGGATAGTCCGGCGCCGCCGACCGGAACGTCGCCGCGGTCGCCTCGGCGTCGTACGGCGTGCGGCGTAGCACCACGTCGGGGCCGAGCAGCGCCCAGAACGCCCCGGCACCGCCGTACGGCATGCCGACGCTGCCGGGGTTGACGAAGCGGCGCCGATCGGCCAGCCGGTCGAACGGCATGTGGGTGTGGCCGAGCACCAGGGTCGCCTCGGTGGTGTCGGCGAACCCGGCGCTGAATCGGGATACCGGCGAGTCGACGAGCACGATCTCGGTGTCGCTGCGCGTCGTGGCGTGACAGAACCGGACCGGTCCGAGCCCGGTCACGTCCAGGGTGACCGACAGCGGAAGGTCGGCGATCCGGTCCCGGTGGTGGGCGGACAGGCGGGAGGCGGCGTACGCCGTCGGCGCCGCCGCCACCGCCGACAGGTCGGGGTCGGGCGCGCCGGTGTCGTACGCGGTGAGCAGTTCCCGCTCGCAGTTGCCGTGCACCCAGATGGCCGTCTCGCCCAGGTCGATCAGGGCGTCCAGGGTCTGCGCCGGCATCGGGCCGGTGGCGATGTCTCCGTTGAGGACGATCGCGTCGACGCCGGCCGCCCGCACGTCGCGCAGCACCGCCTCCAGTGCCGGCAGGTTGCCGTGGATGTCGGCCAGTACGGCCACCCTCATGCCCGGCATTGTGCCACGCCCTGGCCGGGTCGCTCGCGCGGCGGCGGACGCCCCGGGCCGGCCGGGGGGCGGTCACCCGAGCAGGGCCCGGCGCCACCGTTCCTCGCCGGCGGCCGCGTACTCCGCGTCGGCCCGCCACGACTCGCCGTGCCCCTCGCGCCATTGACGCGCCCACGGTGACACGCCGCGCCCGGCCTGCTCGGCCAGGAACTCGTGCACCGCCGCGGAACGCCGGGCCAGCATGGGCACCATCCGGTCCCGCTGCTGCTCCGTCAGGCCGTACGCGTCGGCGAAGACCCGCAGCCGCCCCGGCGCGTCGCCCCGGCGGTAGCTCGGGTTCGCCGTCAGCGGGACGAAGCCGCGCATCGCGTAGGCGACGTCCCATTCGCGGGAGCCGGGAGCGGCCACGTCCCAGTCGATGAAGGCCAATCCGTCGTCATTGACGACGAGGTTCCACGGCGCCAGGTCGTGATGGGCGATGATGTCCGCCTGCTCGGCCGGGATCAGGACCTGCCAGCACGCGTCCGGTGGCGGCGCGAAGTCGGCGACCGCGTCGTGGAACTCCCGAACGAGCCGGGCCACCTGCCGCAGCCGATCCTCCGGCCCGACCAGGCGCATGTCGTCCGGCCAGGGCACCACGCCGGGCACGTACGTGAGCACCTCCCGTCCCCGCTCGTCGAGACCGAGCGGACGCGGCGCGCCACGGAAGCCGGCGCCGTGCAGGTGCTCCAGCAGGGCGTGCACCGCGGGCGTCCACGGTCCGGCCGGCCGGCGCACCGTGTCGCCCACGCGCACCACGCCGCCGGTCATGTTGCCGCCGGGCAGAGCAATCTCATCCACTGTGGACGGATCCGGCGGTCACCACTGACGGGGGCGCGACGCCAACCCGCCGAGGAGGGCGGCCAGCAGGGACGCCAACACGATGGTGCCGGCCCACAGTTCGGGCGGCCAGGCCACCCCGGCGGCCAGGTGCAGGCCCAGCAGGTGGCCCGACCAGACCAGCGCGGCCACGACGGCCCCGGCGATCGGCAGCCGCAGCGGCGCGTCGATCCTGCGGACGGCGTCCAGGCGTACGACGGCGAGGTCGGCCAGCGCGGCCCCGACCACGGCCGCCACCGCGGCGGTCGTCTCGACCCGCGGCAGGTCGAACGTGATGATCACGAACGCGGAGACGAAGGCCACCAGGACGGTCGCCGCGCCGAACGTGGCCCGGCGGCGATGGGCCAGCAGGAACGGGACGACCAGCAGCACCGTCGTGATCAGGTAGCTGCCCAGTCCTCGTACGGCCGTCAGGTGCTCGGCGTTGCTCAGGCCCGGAACGTACGGCTCGGTCGGGGCCGGCCGCACGAACGGCGAGACGTTGAGCAGCAGGACCGCGGCCATCGTGGCGCCCAGCGCCATCGACACCACGCCGGCGGCCGCCCGCAGACCGCCCTCGGCCGTCGACCACCAGGACCGCATCGGGCTGGTGAGCAGCAGCACCGAGCCCAGGTCGATCATCAGGTGCGACGGGCTGAGCGCCGCGTCCAGGCCCACCTCGATCCCGAAGATCGTGTGCCAGAGCATGTCGCCCACGCCGCCCACCGCGAACATCGCGGCGCCGAGGGCACCCACGGCGTACCCGGCCGGCCAGGCGTCGCGCCACCACCGGGCCGTGGCGCGGCGCCGGTAGGCCAGCCAGACGGTCCAGCCGGCCGTGGCGGTGAATCCGGTGTAGAGCATCGCGTGCCACGGCGTGAAGAAGCTCTCGATCGTGGCCAGCCGGTTGGTGTGGGCCCACGCGTCGGTGAGGACGCCGCCGACGAGCAGGGCGCCCAGGAACGCGGTGACCGCGTCCTCGCGCGGGCTGGTTACGTTCAGGGCGGTGCGCGCGGGGGTGAGGGTCTGCGCCGACACTGTCGCCTCCCCAGACAACGGTTGATGATCGCCGCCCATACTGGCACGGATCCTTCCCGGTCTGAAGGGCCGTTTCGGCGGCGATCATGGACTCAGCGTCACCAGAACGGCGCGATCATGACGTTAACTTCATGATCGCGCCGTACGGTCGGCCAGCGCCTCGGCGACGATCGCCTCCAGCCGCTGGGCGTGCGCGCCCCGCCAGTACGGCCGTCCACACTCGACACAGCGGGAGAAGTCCTGATAGGAGCGCCGGGTGCCCGCCTCCAGTTGATGGCGCACCATGGACTCCGGCACGGCCTCGAGCACCCCGTTGCAGGCGGGGCACCGGGTCCAGGGCGCCAGCGGCGGGTCGAAGCGATCGAGCACGTCGCGCAGCTGGTCGGCCGGCCGGCTGCCCCGCACGTACGCGCCCCGGGGCACCGCCCGTCGCCGCAGCAGCCCACGGTCCTTGGTGAGCAGGACGCGGCCCTCGGCGGCGGCCTGGGCGGCCAGCTCCGGATCGGAGGCGTCGTTGCGGTACGCGACGTCGATGCCAAGCAACCGCATCCGCCGCGCCAGCGTGCCGAGGTGGACGTCGACCACGAAGCGCGGATCGGCCACCCGCTGCGGTCGGACCACCGGCGACACCTCGACGAGGTCGCCGTCCCGGGGCCGCTCGTCCGGCGCGGCGACGCGGCCGGCGACCCGCAGCTCGCCGATCTCGGTGCGCGGCACGCCCAGCGACTCCACGATGTGCAACAGGCTGGACGCGGAGTCCGTGACCACGTCGACCTCGCCGTGGCGGCGGCCGACCGCGAGGAAGAAGCGCAGCGGTTCGGCCAACCGCACCCGTACGGTCAGCCCCGCCATGCCGCCATGGTACGGCCGGCACGCGCCGGTGTCCGGTCATAAGATCCGGGCATGGGTTACGACTTCCAGGTGGTGTTCGACTGCGCCGATCCGCATCCCCTCGCCGACTGGTGGGCCGAGACGCTCCGGTGGGACGTGGAGCCCACCGACGAGGCGTTCATCCGACGCATGGTCTCGGAGGGGCAGGCCTCGGAGGACGACACCACCACCCACAAGGGAGTGCTGGTGTGGAAGGTCGGCGCCGCCATCCGCGACGGCGACCGGCGCATCCTGTTCCAGGTCGTCCCCGAGCCGAAGTCGACGAAGAACCGCGTGCACCTGGACGTGCGCGTCGGCAAGGAGAACATCGAGGCGGAGGCGGAGCGGCTTCGGGCCCGGGGCGCCACCTTCCTGCACCGGGGTCAGCAGGGGCCGTTCACCTGGATCACGATGGCCGACCCGGAGGGCAACGAGTTCTGCGTCGCGTAGGGCCGACGGGGTCCCGGCCACCCGAACGCCATGGCCGGGTCGCGGCGCGGCGCCAGACGTCGCCGAGCCGGCCATGGCGAAGACCGGGACCCCCACGGTACGGCCTATCCGGTGAACGGCTCCACCAGTGCGTTCGTCGGGTGGTACAGACCGGCCGGGTTGTGCAGCCACACCCAGACGTGCAGCGTGACCAGCTTCGGATGCCAGAACGTGAACGGCGCCGACGTCTCCGGGTTCGTCTTCGCGCACGCCGACTCGGCCGCGGCCGGCGTGAACGTACCGTCCTTGAAGTGGCAGGCCGCGTCGAACGACCCGTACGTGGCACCCTCCAGCGGCGGTGTCGACGGCTTCTCCGGGAAGACCCATTCCAGCGCCACCAGGTGAGACCGCGTACCCGTCTTGGCGTAGACCAGGATCGGCGGCTTGGCCGGGTCGAATCCCTGGATCGTCGGATTGAGATAGTGGAAGCCCATGCCGGGCATCATCGGCGTAATGATCATGTAACCGTCGCGCACGGCCGTGGCCGGATCGCTGGCGTACCTGGCCGTGGCCGCGTGCGCGGCGTTGAGCTGGCGGGCCAGGGCGGCGCTGACCGTCGAGGTCGGCGGTGCGCCGCCGTGTGACGGTGTGCTCGCCGCGGCCGGCGGATTGGACCCGCACGCGGTCGTCGCGACGGCGACGAGCCCGAGGATCACGACGGCCATCTTGTGTCGGAGCATGTTTGGTCCCTTCGGTTGATGCTCCGCCACGGCGGGCTCGGCGGCGTCGTGCGCCGCGCTGCGACCCAGCCGTGGCGTCCACCCAACGGTCGCCGAGGCCGGGCCCGCGCTCATCCGCGAACGCCACCTATGTTGTGCCCGCGACATCCCCATCTTTGGTCGCGAGCAGCCGTTGCGCCACGCGCCCGGCGTCGCGCCGGGTCGATACGCCGAGCTTGGCGAGGATGGCCGACACGTGATGGTCGACGGTCTTGGTGGAGATGTGCAGCCGGGCCGCGATGTCGGCGTTGCGCAGGTCGGCCGAGATGAGTCGCAGCACCTCCAGCTCGCGCCCGGTCAGCCGGGCCGGATTCTCCGCCGTGGCCCGTCGCGGGCGGCGGGGCAGGCGCCGCTGCCCCAGCTCACGCAGCCGGCGGGCCAGCGCATCGGCCGCCGGCCAGGCCCCCAGCGCGGTGAGCTCGGCGTGGGCCCTGGTGAGATCGTCGAGGTCAACCGCCAGATCGGCCGCGTCGGCCGGGGCGGCAGCCGCCTCGTACGGGCAGCCCAGCCGCCGCCAGTGCGCCGCGGCGTCCTCCGGCCGACCACGCATCTGCAGGGCGTACGGCTCGGCCGCGCCCTCCGGCGGCTCGGCCAGATCGCCGCAGCGCCACAGCCAGTACCCCAACTCGCCGATCGCCCAGGTGTGACCAAGCCGCCGCGCCGCCTCGAAGGTGTCGCCAACCAGACCGGCGACGGTGGCCCCGGCGCCGGCCAGGAACGCCGCCTCGGCCCGTCCGGCGGCCACCGGCCACGTCCGTTGCAGGTCGCCGGTCTGCGTGGCCAGATCCCACGCCCGGTCGAGGAGGACGGTCGGGTCGGGGTCGCCCCGGCGGGCCCGCAGGCGTCCGAGCACGGTCAACGCCACGATCTGCGACGGGACGTAACCGGTGCCCGACCGCATCACCCGTTGGGCCGAGGCCAGCGCCGGCGACCAGTCGGCCCGCTCGAACTGCACCCGGGACAGCCAGGCCAGTGCGTAGCTGTGGTTGGTGTCGAGGTCGCGTTCCTCGCACCACGCGATGGTCTTCCTGAGCCAGTGCTCGGCCGTGTCGTACAGCCGCACCTCGCCCGACCCCGAGCCGAGGTTGCACAGGGCCCCGGCGGTGACGTCGTCCTTGTCCGTCTCCATGGCCACGGCCACGCTGCGTTCGAGGGTCAGCTGCGCCCGCTGCGGGTCGACGAACCACAGCGCCGACCCGACGGCGTTGAGCGCCCGGGCGAGCAGCCATGGTCGCTGGTACTCCTCGACGAGGGCCACGGCGCGGTTGCCGTTCTCGATGGCGGCGCCGATGTCGCGGGCCAGCATCCTCAGGTACGCGTGATAGGTGTACGCCTCGGCCAGAGCGGGCCCGGGGTGGTCCTCCAGCAGGCGTACGGCCCCCTCGGCACACTCGTACCCCTCGTGGTTGCGCCCGGCGCTCCAGAGGAACATCGCGTGGCGGGCCATGAGGGCGCCCCGGCGTTCGATGTCGCCGAGCTCCTCCCACAGGGCCAGGGCCTGCTCGCTCGCCTCGATGGCCTCCGGTATCTGGTTGGTCGCCCGGCACTCGTCGGCGAACCGCTCGAGTATGTCGGCCCGCTGGCGCGGGGCCAGGCCGCCGGAGAACCGCAGCATCCGGGCGTACTGAGCCGCCGCCTCCCGATGCGCGCCCAGCCCCGTGGCGCGCCGCGCCGCCCGTTGCGCGTGCAGCAGTACCGCGTCGGCGTCACCGGCCTGCTCCGCGTGGTGGGCGAGCTGGTCCGCTCCGGTGCCGGGCCGCGCCGCCAGGTGGGCCAGCACCCGGGCATGGATCGACGCCCGCTTCCCGGCCGGCAGCGTCTGTTCGACGGCCAGCCGGGCCAGCTCGTGCCGGAACCGCAGGCCCAATCCGTCGTGGACCAGGATGCCGGCCTCCTGGCACTCGTCCACGGCGTCCTCGCTCACGTCACCGACGGCGCGCAACAACGCGACGTCGATCCGGTCGGGGATGACCGCGGCCTCCTCGACCGCCCGGCGGGCCGACCGCGACAGCCGGGCGACCCGGGCCAGCACCGCGTCGCTGACCGAGGACGGTACGGTCGGCGCCGGCGACCGGACCGCCAGCACCTCGGTGACGAAGAACGCGTTGCCCTCGGTCACATCGAAGAGGCGGTCGGCGTCGATGTCGGTCCCGGTCGCCAACTCCCGCACCCCCGCCCGGGACAGCCGCGGCACCTCGAGGCGGTGCACCGCCGGCGTGGTGGCGAGGTTGCCCAGCACCGCCCGCAGCGGATGGCCCGCGCCGACCTCGTCGTCGCGGAACGTGGCCAGGGCCAGCGCCCGGGTCGAGGCCACCCGGCGGCCCAGGAACACCAGCAGGTCCAGGGTGGCCTCGTCGGCCCAGTGCACGTCCTCGAACACCACGATCACCGGCGTGCGCGGCGGGCTCAACACGTCCAGGAACGCCGTGAACACGGTGTGCCGGTCGGCGTCGCTCTCGGTGGTCTGCGCCAGCCGGCCGCCGGTCGCCCGGGCGATGTCGTGCAGCGGACCGAGCGGGCGGGCGGTCTGCATGGCGTCGCAGGCGCCCCACGCGACCACGGCCCGGCCCCGGTGGGCCTCGCAGAACGCGCGGACAAGGGTACTTTTGCCCACGCCGGCCTCGCCGCCGACGGCCACGAGCGACCCCGCGCCGCGGGCGGCCTCGGCCAGGCGGGCGTCCAGCACCGCCAGCAGTTCCTCCCGTTCGAGAACGGCCACGCGCCGATGCTATCGAGCCGCCATGAGGTCGGTCTGTCGGTGATCAGCGCGGCGGCCGCGTTCCCTTCGCGATCAAGGTCCTGGTCGCATCGCGGCGCGGCGGGCGCAGCCGGCCCGAGTACCCGACCAAAGTGGACGTCCTGGCCGGTGGCTCAGTCCCGCGCGTCGGGCGCCTCCACGTTGAGGGCCTCGGTCAGGCCGGTCACCGCCAGGACCCTGCGCACCATCGGCTGGACCTTGACCAGGGCCATGGTCCTCTCGGCCGCCTGCACCTGCCGGCCCACCCGTACCAGGGCGGCCACGCCGATCGAATCGACCATGGAGACGTCGCGCATGTCCAGCGTGAGGTGGTCGATCGGATGCCGCTGCAGCACCAGGCCCGCCCGCTCCTCGACATCACGGGCGGTCGCGATGTCGATCTCGCCATGCAGGGCGATCGTCGCGTTGGCCCCGTCGACAGCGACGTCCATCGTCAGCTTCGGGCGCGACATCCCGCCCCACCTGCCGTGCCCACGTGCCCCCCAAGGTCGCCGCGTCCGGTTCGACGCCGTCACCCTGTCCATCGCTCGCGGCACCCCCGCCGTAACGGCCAGGTCCGGCACCACCGCCACGATCGGTGAGCGATCATGTCTGGATGGAGACGGTGCGCATCGAGGAGAACGGACCGGTCTGGACGGTGGTGCTGTCCCGCCCGCGGTCCCGCAACGCGGTCGACGGACCGACCGCGGCCGCCCTGGCCGACGCGTTCCGGGCGTTCGACGCGGCCGCGGGCGCCTCGGCGGCGGTGCTGTGGGGCGAGGGCGGCAATTTCTGCGCCGGTTTCGACCTCAAGGCGCTCGGCGCCGAGCCCGGCGTGCGGCTCGCGCCGGACGGTGACGGGCCGATGGGGCCGACGAGGATGCGCCTGACCAAGCCCGTGATCGCGGCCGTGGCCGGGTACGCCGTGGGTGGCGGCCTGGAACTGGCCCTCTGGTGCGACCTGCGGGTGGCGTCCGAGGACGCCGTGTTCGGCGTGTTCAACCGCCGGTGGGGCGTGCCGCTGGTCGACGGCGGCACGGTCCGCCTGCCCCGGTTGGTCGGTGCCGGCCGGGCGATGGAGCTGGTACTCACGGGCCGCCCCGTCGACGCGGCCGAGGCCCACCGCGTCGGCCTGGTCAACCGGGTCGTCCCGGTCGGCCAGGAACGGGCGGCCGCCCAGGACTGGGCCGCCGAGATCGCCCGGTTCCCTCCGAGCGGGCTGCGCCACGACCGGCTGTCCCTGCTCGAACAGGACGGACTCGACGAGGCACGGGCGCTGGCCAACGAGTGGCGCCACGGGCGGGAGTCGCTGACCGAGGCGGCCGAGGGCGCCCGCCGCTTCGCCGACGGCGCCGGCCGCGGCGGCTCCTTCACTGTTGACTGACCGGCCACCTCCTGATGACCGGCCACCTCCTGATGATTGGCGCGATCATGAGGTTAGGGACATCAACAAGCGTCGATCATGGACCTTAGTCCATGATCGGCGCGATCTTGGGGGCGTCAGGGGGCGGTGGGGAGGGCGTAGAGGCGGGCGGCGTTGTCGGCGCCGATCGCGGCGGCCGTCCGGTCCGCGTCGGCCCGGGCCAGCGCGCCGTCGTCGACGAGGCCATCCAGGACGGTGGCGAGCGCGTGCCGGAACTGGGCCGCCCCGGCCAGGTAGAGCTCGGGCAGGCCGTAGGCGTCGGACGAGTAGTGCACCCGGTCGAACGGCGCGAGCTCGAGGAACTCGGCCAACACCGCCGGGGCCCGCCCGCCGACATGGTTGAGCGTGAGGCCGACGTCGACGTGCACGTGGCGGTACAGGTGGGCGAGCCAGCCGGCCTGCCGGTGGTACGGGTAACAGTGCAGCAGCACCAGCGGCGTACCGGCGTCCTGGGTCGCGGCGCAGAACCGTTGCAGCAGGCCGGGATCGGAGCGGACCACCGAGGCGTCGGCGTCGCCGAACCCGGTGTGCAGCTGCACCGGCCGCCCGGCGTCCACGGCCGACCAGAGCAGGAACCGCAGCAGCACCGGGTCGGTCAGCCGTACCGTGCCGTCTTGGCTTCGTCTCCGCCTCGCTCGTTCCTCGCTCGGTCGTCGACTCGCGGTGCCGCCCGGGGTGCCCAGCCACCGGCCGGCCGCCCGGGTCACCTCGGCCGGGCTCGGTCGCGTCGGGTCGACGTCGAGGCCGTGCCGGTACGCGACGATGGACTTCACCGCCACCACCCCGGACGTGGCCAGGGCGGCGGCGAGCGCGTCGGTGAACGCGGCGGCGAAGCCGGCGGCGGTGGTGCCGCCGGCCAGGCCCTCGGCCAGGGTCTCCAGGCGGACCACTTCGGACACCGGCGCCGCGGCCGCGTCGGACAGGTCGGTGGGCGTGAGCATGCCGTCGCCGGGCAGCCCGGTGTCGACCAGCAACGCGCCCAGGTTGGCCGCGCCGAGCAGCCGCCGGGTGACCTCGGCCGGCTCGACCTCGCGGCGGGCGGCCAGGTAGTCGGCGACCCGGGCATGCGGCGGCAGCCCGAGCACCGGCGGGCACCATCGCCGTACGGCGAAAACCGTCTGACTGTCCAGAGTGGACCCCTCGGCCGCCTCGGTGCACCAGGCCGCGAACCGGGCCTCGTCCACCGGCCCGGCCGTGACCACATGGCAGTGCGCGTCGACGAGGGAGGTCAGTACCGCCACCGCACCGCCTCGACCACCGCGGCGTCCTCGAGAGCCTGCGACGCCTCCCATTCGGCCCGGTGCACCGAGACGAACGCGTCGAGCAGCTCCGGGCCGAACGCGTCGGCGAGCAGGTCGTCGGCCGCGAGCGCCGCCATCGTGTCGGGCACCGACGCGGGCAGGCGCGGCGGCTGCTCGTCCGGGGGCAGGGTGGCCGGGTCGACGCCCACCTCGGGCGGTAGGCGCAACCCGGCGTCCACGGCCTGGGCGGCCACGGCGCAGACCGCGCCGACGACGAGATACGGGTTGGCCGACGGGTCGACGCACTTGATCTCCGCGTTCGCGTCGGCGGCCGTGCGGACGCCACGCACGAGGCGCAGTGCGGCCTCCCGGTTCTCCAGGCCCCAGCACCGGTACGCGCCGGCCCAGCGCTGCGGCGCGCGCCGCAGGTGACTGGACACGCTCGGCGCGCCCAGCGCGGCCAGCGCCGGCAGCCGGGCCAGCACGCCGGACAGGACCGACTCGCCGGCCGCGGTCAGGCCGTGCGGGCCGTCCCCGCCGCCCAACAGTGGCCCCGCCTCACGGTGCACGGAGAAGTGCAGGTGCATGCCGTTGCCGACCGACCCGAAGACGGGTACCGGCGCGAAGCTCGGCCGAAGGTCGTGCCGCCGCGCGACGGCTCGGATCGTCTCCCGTACCAGCACGGCCCGGTCGGCCGCCGCCACCGGATCGGCCGGCCCGACCGAAATCTCCAGCTGGCCCCGGCCGTACTCCGGATGGAACTGCCGCACGGGTACGCCCTGTGCGGCCAGCGCGACGAACAGGGCCCGCGCGAAGTCGCTCAGCTCGACCACCGGCGTCATGCCGTAGGCCGGCCCGTCCGAGGCCGGAGCACCGCCCGGCCCGGCCAGGTACCACTCGACCTCGAACGCCATGCTCAGCCGCAGGCCGGCCGCCTCGGCCCGCCGGACCATCCGCCGGGCGAAGCCCCGCTGGTCCGGCGGGTACGGGGTGCCGTCCTGCGTCCACCGGTCGACCGGCGCCCAGGCCCAACCGGGCTGCGCGGCCAGGACGGTGACCGCGGTGAGGTCCGGGTGCAGCCGCAGGTCCCCGACCGGCCCGCCGATGTGACGGCTGGAGATGATCGAGTCGTCGACGCAGAACACATCGTGGACCTTCGACATGCCCACACCCCAGGCCGCCACCTCGGCCAGGTTCGTCGCGGGCACCGTCTTCGCGCGGGTGATGCCGACGTTGTCGACCCAGGTCAGGGCGACCGCTTCGACACCGGCCGCGGTCAGCCGCTCGGCCACGGTGCGGCCGGCCGCCGCGAGCGCGTCCCGGTCGAGCGGCCCCGATCGGTCGCCTCCGCGGTCGCTGCGCTCCTCGCTCGCCGGCGCTCGCTGCGATGCTCGCTCCCGGTCGGCTCCCATCTCCATCGCCGCATCATGTCAAATGTCACCGGGTGCGCACCGGAACAGCACGCCGGCCAGCGCCACCGACGCCACGACGATGCCGGCGCACCAGCCCACGGCCCGCCACGGGGCCGCGCCGACCGGCAGGTCCAGCAGCAGCCCGCGCATCGTCTCGATCACGCTGATGACCGGCTGATGGGTGGCGAACCCCCGCAGCCATCCGGGCATCGTGTCGATCGGCACGAAGGCGCTGCTCGGGTACGCGACCCGGACGACGAGTTCACCTACGGACTCGAGCGGATCCTGGACGGGATCGAGGTGCTCATCACCTCGCGGGCCTCGCGGGGACGCCGTCGGAGCGGCTCGACGTGAAACGCCATCATCGAAGTGATCGCGAATTCGCGGACAAGAGTGCAGCTCTACTGCACTCTTGTCCGCGCAATCGCGATCAACCTGCGGACCGCGCCACAGCCTGCGCACCTTCCCAGGCTCGGTCGCGTGGTCGCCCGCTGGGCGACGGAGGTCAGAGGACCGCGCGGAGGGCGTCGACGGCGGCCAGCTCGGCCTCGTAGACGGCGCCGACCCGTCCGGCCAGGGCGGCGAAGTCCGGCTCGACCGGCGGCTTGCGGTCGTACTCGGCCCGCAGCGACCACAGCTCGACCGAGGCCGCCGCCCGGGCGCCGGCCCCGTCGTCGCCGGCGGCCACGCCGGCCGCGACCTCGGCCGTCAGCTCCCGCAGCCGGGCGTACTCGGGCACGTCGGCCGGCAGCGCGGCCTCGGCCACGTCGTGCCAGGCGGCCGCGGCGACCCGGAACGCGGCCGCCGCCGAACGGGCGGCGTCGCCGGACCGGCCGAGCCGGGGGGCCGCCTCATCGAGAAAGTCCGCGTACAGGCCGCGGAGGTGACCGCCGTTCGAGCCTACCGGCTCAACACCCTCCCATATGGACAGTAGCGCGCCGACGAGGCCGATGCCGTCGGCGAACACGCGCGGCCAGGCCTTGGCGTTGCGCGTGTCGGTGAGCAGCCTTGCCCACTTGCGCCAGGCCGGGACCGCGAACGAGGCCGAGTCGCCGCCCAGCTGGGCCACGCAGTCGGCGATCCCGGCCCGTACCAGAGGCTCCAGGTCGGGGGCGGCGGCCTGGTCCACCACGACGAGATGGTTCCTGTAGGAGGAGACGCGGGCCCGGGCCCGGTCCAGCACCGCCCGGTCGACGGTCAGCGGGGCGTGGTTGCGGTCGTCGACGCGTACCGAACCGTCCACAGTGGCGTACACGATGACCGGATGCCCGCCCTGGGCCTCCAGATGCGACGGCAGGTGCCAGTATCCGACGAGCTGCCGGTCGGGCCAGACGATCGCCGGCCGGCCGGCCGCGAGCGTCGACGTGAGCGCCGCCGCCGCGCCGGCCGGGCCCGACGTGCCGGAGACCCGGTGCGCGACGCCGAGGCGGTCGAGCGTGCGCTGGGTCCAGTCGATGTAGTTCCAGCGGTACCGGTAGCCGATCACCAGGATCGGACCCCGGTGCGCGGCGAACTCCCACAGGATGTACCCGGCGCCGAGCCCGCCCCCGATGCCGAGCACCATGGCCTCGGAGATCTTCATCGGTGATTCGAGGTTGGCCAGGGCGTTGGCGACGTTGGCCGAATCGGGATGCACCCCGCCGCGCAGCGTCCAACCGAGGTCGCGCGCGACCGGTTGCGCCGCACCCGCCTCGTGGCGGCGCGCGGTCGCGTACCGCTCGCCGGTCCGGGCCATGCGGGCGCGGATGCGGGCCTTGAGATGCTTCTGGCTGGTCATGGATTCCCAGTCTGGCCGAACGCACGCCGCGGACCCACGCTCCGGCGGCGGGCCCGGCCAACGGGTCTTGACGCAGCCGACGACGAACCATGCCCCGAGGCCTGACACCCCTTTGCCTCCGCTGCGCCGGGCCGCGTGGGTGCCCGGTCTGGAGGTTGGGCGCGGGACCGCGCCGGGCCCAGCCTACCGCACCTGGGTAGCGCGAGCCGACGACCGAGCGAGGGACGAGCGAGGCGGAGGTGAAGCCAAGGAGGATACCGTGGACATGATCGGGGGACGCTCCGAGGGAGGTACGCGGTGGAGGTGTCAGCGGTCGGCTGGGCCGTGACGATCGGGCTGATCCTCGGGCTGCTCGTGCTCGACCTCGTGGTCAGCATGGTGCGCCCGCACGAGGTCGGCTTCCGCGAGGCCGCGGCCTGGTCGGTGTTCTACATCGCGGTGGCCATCGCCTTCGGCGTGGTGTTCGCCGGCCAGGTGGGCTGGGGGTACGGCTGGGAGTACTTCGCCGGGTACCTGGTGGAGAAGAGCCTCTCGATCGACAACCTGTTCGTCTTCGTGATCATCATGTCGGTGTTCGGCGTGCCGGCCCAGCACCAGCACCGCGCCCTCACGTTCGGCATCATCGCCGCCCTGGGCCTGCGGGTCGTGTTCATCGCGGCCGGGGCGGCGCTCATCTCGCTGTTCTCGTTCATGTTCCTCATCTTCGGCCTGCTGCTGATCTGGACGGCCGTGCAGCTCTACCGGCACCGCGACGAGGATCCGGACGTGGAGAGCAACGTTCTGGTGCGCCTCGTGCGCCGGGTGCTGCCGGTCAGCGACGAGTACGACAACGGGAAGCTGCTGACCACCGTGGACGGTCGGCGCATGGTCACCCCGCTGTTCGTGGTCCTGGTCGCCATCGGGGGGACCGACATCCTGTTCGCCCTCGACTCGATCCCGGCCGTGTTCGGGGTGACCGACGAGCCGTTCATCGTGTTCGTGGCCAACGCGTTCGCCCTGCTGGGGTTGCGGGCCCTGTTCTTCCTGGTGACCGGCCTGCTGGACCGGCTGGTCTACCTGTCCACCGGGCTGGCCGTGATCCTCGCGTTCATCGGGGTGAAGCTGATGCTCCACTGGGGACATACGGTCAACGATCGGGTGCCGGAGATACCGATCGTGGCCTCGCTGGTCGTCATCGTCGTGGTGCTGGCGGCGACGACCGTGGCCAGCCTGGTGCGCCTGCGCCGCGATCCGTCGGCCCGGGCGCACGCCGGGGCGGTTTCGGGCCTGCGCCGCCGCGACCGCGACGGCTCCCAGCGCTGACGCCGCTGACCGTCCGGATCGACCTCGACCCGACCTGGCGGGCTCATCCGGGCGAAGGTGTGCCGCGCCCCACAGCGCCTCAAGACCAGGCGGCGCCGGCCGATACACCGCCCATGGCTCAACCACGGATGGTTCTGGGGTCAATGGACGACCCGGCACGGGTGGACGCGGCCCTGGCCGCCACCCGCCACGCCTATCGCGACAGCACCCGGCTGCCACGCCTGCTCAGCGCCGTCGAGGCGCCGGTCGCGGCCGCCGAGCTGGTCGACCGGACGCTGCTCGTGCTGTCCGACGTGTTCTCGACCGAGGTGGCGTGCGTCGTGCGGCGCGTCGGCTCGCGGCTCGTGGTGACCCACGCCTGCGGCTCGCCGGTGGGCGGGTCGTGGCCGCTGGGTCCGGCGGCGCTGGAGGCGGCGACGCGCGGGCTCGGCGTGGCCCGCGGTCCGGTGGAACGGGCCGACCTGCCGCCGGCCGTCGACGCTCTGACCATCCGCTCGGGTGCCTGGGTGCCGCTGTCGGCCAGTGACAGCCTGCTGATCCTGCTGCGGCGGGGCGGCGCCTTCCGCCCGACCGACCTGCAGGTGCTGGGCGCGACCGTGAACCGGATGCACGCGACGCTGGCCCGGCGAGAGCGCGACGACTGACCTCGGGGCCCGTGCAACCCATTCGACGCCTGTAGTGTCCTCGGTTCGTGGTCGGTTGGGAGGCGCCCGAAAGCTTCGCGCAGTTCATTCGGGACAGGCACGCGAGCCTGCTGCGGTTCGCCCACGTGCTGTGCGGCGAACGGCACCTGGCCGAGGACCTCGTGCAGGACGCGCTGGAACGCACCGGGCTGGCCTGGCGGCGCATCGTGCGCAAGGACGACCCCGAGGGGTATGTGCGCCGGGCCATCGTGAACCGCTTCCTCAACCGGGTCCGGGCGCTGCGGCGCGAACGGCTCGTCGACGACCTTCCGGAGGTCTCCTACGCCGGGCCCGAGCCACCGGATGATACGACCTGGCGGCTGCTGGCCGGACTCCCCCGGGCCCAGCGCACCGTGCTGGTACTGCGGTTCTATCTCGACCTGTCGGAGGCGCAGACGGCCGAGATCCTGGAGTGTTCCGTCGGCACCGTCAAGAGCAACTCCTCGCGCGCCCTGGCCAAGCTGCGATCGGCGATGGCCGATTCCACTCCCGCCCCGTCGCCGGATGGAGGTGCGCGATGACGACCGAGGAGATCGTGCGCCGGGTGCTCACCGACGACCACCACGCGTTGTCGCCGTGGCCCGACCCGGTCGGGCGCGTGCGCGCCGGCATCCGCCGGCGGCGGCGCCGGCGGCTCGGGGCGGCGGTGGTGGCCTGCTCGGTGGTGGCCGTTCTGGTCGCCGTGTCGTTCGCGGTGTCCGGGCCGCCGGTGGCCGGCCCGCCGCGCCCGCCGGCGGAGTCGGCCGACGCGGTCATCCCGTGGGTAGACCGGCCGGCGACCCGGCCCACCAGCTTCGCCCGCCTCGAGCCCGGTCCTCAACCCGACCGGCCGTGCGAGGACGCCGACCTCTCCAAGGGCTGGGTCGAGGCCGTACGGCCGAGCTCCGGCCCGTGGGTGCAGACCGTCGTGGTCCGCAACCAGTCCGAGACCGCGTGCGCCCTTAGCGGGTCCGCCCAGGTGCGCGGCCAGACGCTGAGCGGTGCGCGGATCACCATGGCGGCCGCGAGCAGCGGTCCGGTACCGATGGAGGGCGCCGACTATCCGGCGCGCCTGCGGTCGATGGCGCTGGCCCGCGTCGACGTCACGATGACCTGTCCGTCCGACACCAGGGCCCCGGCGCCGGAGCTGACCGAGCCGTCGATCGTCGCCGCCGGCATCGAGATCGAGGTCGAGGCACTGTCCGTCCGGCCCGACTGCACCCTCGCGATCGGCAACTGGTACTCGCTGCGACCCCTGCTCAACGCCCCGCTCTTCGTCACGATCGAGGCGCCCGAGCAGGTCCGTCGGGGTCAGACGCTCACGTACGAGGTCGTTGTGATCAACACGCTCGACCGGCCGCTGGGGCTCGACCCCTGCCCGGTGTACCAGCAGCGGCTGGGCGACCGGGCCGAGTGGTACCGCCTCAACTGCGTGCTGCCGCGGCTGCCGGACCACCAACCCATCCGGTTCCAGATGCGTATGAGGGTGCCGGCCGACGCCCCGGTCGAGCAGGTACGGCTGTCCTGGATGGCCGTGACGGGCGACGGTCGGGTGGCCACCGCCAATATGGACACCGGCGGCGTGCCAGTCGCGATCACCGACTGACGTACCCGTGGTCGATCCCGTGGTCGATCAGAACACCGTGCGGCGCCGTGACGACCGGCCGGAGAGCCAGTCCAGCCCCTCTGCCGACCGGCGCAGCATCCGGGTCCCGCGGCTGCGACCGCGCTTGGTTTCAATGGACTGGCCCAACTTGCGCAGGCCGAGCGCCGCGAGGGGGACCGCGATCGCCACCACGACCCATCGGCCGACCGTCTTCCAGAACATGTCGTGGCCTTACCCAGCGACGGCCCGGATATGCGCCCGGCCCGAGCATTGCGATCAACGACCGCCTAGTACGCCCGGCGCCAGGTGCGGCGGGGCGGCGGCCAGGACGACCCGTAGGCCGGCGGCGGCGGACGTCTCAGCAGCCGCACCGGAATCGCGATGAGCACGCCGACGGCGAAGCCCAGGATGTGGGCGAGGTAGGCCACCGTGCCGGCCTCCGACACCGCGTAGCCCGCCGAGTAGACCCACTGCAGCACGAACCACATGCCCAGGACGAGCCAGGCGGGCAGCTTCAACGGGATGAAGAACAGGATCGGCACGAGGCTCCACACCCGCGCGAGCGGGTAGAGCACGAGGTAGGCCCCGAGCACGCCGGACACGGCGCCGGAGGCCCCGACGAGCGGCTGGGTGGATTCGGGGTTGGCCAGCGCGAAGCCGTACGCCGCCACATACCCGCTGAAAAGATAGAACAACAGGAACCCGAGCCGGCCGAACCGCTCCTCCACATTGTTGCCGAAGATCCACAGGAACAGCATGTTGCCCAGCAGGTGCAACCAGCCGCCGTGAAGGAACATCGATGTCAGGACCGAGAGGTATGGCAGCTTCTCGTAGGTCGGCGGCCCCCCAACGCAACGACGGACGCCGCTGCGATCGACGCCCACCTCGCCGGTGTGCGCCGCCGGCAGCTGATCGTTGTCGACCAGCTCGCGCGGGATGGCGCCGTACCGCTCGTAGAACGCCTCCTGTTGGCACAGCTCGGCCAGGGCGACCTCCTCGACGCCGGCACTGGACGCCGCCGGGGTGAAGAGAAAGACCACGATGTTCGCCGCGATCAGGGCGTACGTGATCCACGGTGTGCGGCGCGCGGGGTTGACGTCGTGGATGGGGATTACCACATCACCACTCTTCCACGTCCAAGCCTCCCGGAAACACCCACCCATCCGCGTGGATGTTGGCGGGTCACCGGGGTGGTGGGGCGGCGAAACAGTGCAGCAGCTCGTCGGGGCCACCGTCGTGGAACCGCTCGACGTAGCTGCCCAGCTCCGTCCACCCGAGACGCCGGTACATCGCCACGGCGGCCCGGTTGTCGTCGACCACGTCCAGCACCGGGTGCCGTCCGAGCTCGGCCGCCCGGGCGCAGGCCACCTCGAGCAGGGCCCGGCCGAGCCCGCTCCGCCGGGCCGACGGCACCACGAACAGCCGGGAGATCAGGGCACACTCCCCCGGGTCGCCGCGGTCCCGCCACATCCGTACCGGCATCTGGTCGCCCGGCCATCGCAGGTTGACGTGCCCGACCAGGTCACCGCCCTCCTCCGCCACCCACGAGCCGATCAACGCCACCGACCGGAGCCAGCCCGCCGGATCCTCCGGCCACCGGGACGGGTAGCGGTCCTCGGCGGCCACGGCCGCCAGGGCGGGCACGAGCCGCTCGAGATCGCCCTCGGCCCGGGCGCGGATCACGGTGCGACGGCCGCCTTCCAGGTCCACGACGTGACCCGCGGACGCCCGTCGAGGTCGCCCCGTCCGGTCGACCACAGCAGCACCCGGACCGGATCGCCGGCCGGCGCGTCGGGGAACAGCCGGCCCAGGACCGCCGCGCTCAACGACGCCGGCGGACTCCAGCCGACGTCCAGGCCACGGGTGATGTCGTAGGTGTGCAGGACGGTCTCGGCCACCCCCATCGCCGCGAAACCGGTCGGGTCGCAGGCGCCCCAGTGCCACCCCCGGTCGGTCGGGGCCGCCGTCGCGATCGCGCGCCTCAGCAGCGTGCCGCAGGCGCCGACCACGTCCAGCACGTCGCCGGGCGACGCATCGGCCGCGATCACCAGGTCGAACGGGAGGTAACGCGTGGTGGGCCGGGCGGCGACCTGCCCGGCGTACGCGAGCAGGTCGTGCGCCACATGAGCGGCCGTCGTCCAGCACGTCCACTCCAGCGAGCCGGCCGGCACGGTCCAGTCGGCCGAAACGTGCGGACGCAGCACCCGTACCATCTCGGCGACCGCCGCGTCCACGTCGTCACCGCTCGGACCATTGGACATAACGGCCATCCTGCCAGGGCCCGCCATACCGGATCGGGTCGCGCCCTGCCAAGATCGCGTTCTGAGGCACCGGGCCGCGCTCCACATCGGACCCGGTCATCGGGCCGTCGAAACTTGTCGAACGGCGTCGATGTGCCTTAGCGTCGACGCAGGGAGCTGTGTCACGCCGTCCGCCGCCACGCGCCGGACCGCGTTCTGTTGATGTGCGCCAGCCCCCGAGGAGTCCCCCGATGCTCCGTCCCCGCACCATTCTCGTCTCGGTCGCCACCTCGGCGGCGGTGATCGCCGCCGGCGTCGTGGCCGCCGTGTCGGCCTACGCCGCGACCGGCTGCGGCGTCTCCTACACCGTGACCAACCAGTGGGCCGGCGGCTTCGGCGCCAGCGTACGGCTGACCAACCTCGGCGATCCGGTCACGAGTTGGTCGCTGTCCTGGACGTTCCCGGCCGGCCAGACCATCACCCAGATCTGGAACGCCAACGCCCCCACCGGCACCAGCCAGGTCAGCGCGACCAACGTCGACTACAACGGCAACCTGGCCACCAACGCCACGGCGGAGTTCGGCTTCAACGGCTCGTGGAACAACTCGTCCAACCCGGCGCCGACCACGTTCGCCATGAACGGCGTGACGTGCAACGGTTCGACAACCGCCACGAGCACGACGAGCCGCCCGCCGACCAGCACCACCAGCCAGCCACCGACCACGACCACCAGCCGCCCGCCGACCACGACCACGACGCCACCGCCGGGCGGCTGCGGCGCCGGCACCGGCAACGCCGAAGTGGTACTCAGCGGCGGCACCTGGACGGCGCGCAACGGCAACACCACCGTCTTCACCGGCGGCGACATGCTCGCCGCGATGCAGGCCGGGGTCAACAGCCTCTCGTCCGGCCGCACGTCCAAGCAACGGGTGGTCGTGCGCGGGTCGGGCAACGTCAGCGCGGGGTCGCGGCTGTCCCTGTCCAGCTTCACGATCCTCGAGGTGTGCGGCACCATCAACGTCACCGGCTCCGGCTCGGGCGACATGGCCCCCGTGTACTCGCGGGGCACGACCGACATCGAGGTCCGGCACCTCAACGTCACCGGTTCGCCGCTGTACGGCATCTTCATGCGCAACGTGAACAACCTGATCCTGGGCCAGATCGACATGCGGCTGTCGGGCGGGCTCGGCGTACGCATCGACAACCACGGCGGGGACCGGGCGGTGAAGGTGCGCAACATCCGCATCGACACCGTGTACGTCCAGGGCGCGGGCGCGCACGCGGTGGAGACGTACGGCGTCGACGGCATCACGATCGGCACGGTGACCGCCCGCAACGTCGGCCAGTCGGGCCTGCTGCTCAACGACACCATCAACGCGACCGTGGGCACCGTGGACGCCGAGGGCGCCGGTGCCGGTACCGGGTACGCCGCGTTCCGCATGGCCAACCGCAACGGCCGCGTCGGCAGCTCCTATCCCACCAACATCCGCGTCGGCCTGGTCCGCGCGCGGGCCGGTGGGCGCGGCATCTTCTGCGTCTCGGAGAGCGGCGGCGCGGTCATCGACCGGGTCGACATCGCCAGCACGGGCAACAACTCGATCCTGATCGAGAACTGCTACAACGTGACGATCGCGGGCGTCTCCGGCTCGGTCAACGGGGGCGGCGAGGTGCGGATCGCGGCCCGCACGGAGTTCCCGCCGTCGTCGGACATCCACTTCCAGAACCTGACCGTGAGCAACACCAACATCCGATGGAGCCCGTGCACGGGTACCAACAACACCGTCGTCAACGTCACCCGGACCAACTCCACATTGGCCTGGTGCTGAAGGGAATGCCCGCGGGAGCCGGCGGGCCATCGACGGCCGGGCCGGCGATGCTCACGGCGTAGAGGCGCAGGAGATCGTGGAGCGCGTACCGGCCGGGCGCGTGCTCCTCGATGAGGTGCGCCGCGGCCAGGCGGTCCAGCAGCTCCTCCGCCTCCGACGTCCCGGTGTCGGCCAGGCCGGCCGCGACCGGCGCCGTGACGTCGGGCCCGGGCACGAGGCCGAGCAGGCCGAACATCCGGCGGGCCGGCTCGTCGAGCAGGGCGCAGGACTGGTCGAGCGCCACCCGCACGGCGGCGCGCGGATCCTCGTGTACGGCCAGGGCGGCCAGCCGGTCGCCGGAGGACAGCTCGGCGGCGTACCCGCCGATGGTGGTCGCGGGGCGGGAGAACAGGTGAGCGCCGGCGATGCGCAGCGCCAGCGGGAGATGGCCGCACAGCCGGGCCAGCTCGGCCACCGCGTCCGGCTCGGCGTCGACCCGGTCGGGCCCGACGATGCGCGTCAGCAACCGCCGGGCCGCGGCCGGGCGCAGCACGTCCAGCGTCACCCGGGCCGCACCGTCGCGGGCCACGAGACCGTCGAGCCGGTCCCGGCTGGTGACCACCACGAGGCAGCGGGCCTCGCCGGGCAGCAGAGGCCGGACCTGGTCGGGATGGTTGGCGTTGTCCAGCAGTATCAGCATCCGCCGGCCGGTCACCAGGCTGCGGAACAGCGCGGCCGCCTCGTCGACCTGGGCCGGTACCCGTTCGGCCCGCACGCCCAGGGCGGCGAGGAACCGGGCCAGCGCCTCGATCGGGCGCAGCGGGGCGCCGCTGGCGTAGCCGCGGAGATTGACGTAGAGCTGGCCGTCCGGGAACCGGTCGCGGACCCGGTGGGCCCAGTGCACGGCCAACGCGGTCTTGCCCACGCCCGCGGTGCCGGCCACGGCGCAGACCACCATCGCCGTCGGCCCGGTGTCGCCTTGGCGCCGCTGGCCCGCTCGCGCCGGCTCGTCGGCCAGCGCATCGAGCCGGCCCAGCTCGGTCTCGCGGCCGGTGAAGCCGGCCACGTCGGCCGGCAGTTGCGCCGGCACCACCCGTTCGGGCCCGACCGGTGGGGGCGGGGCGGCCAGCCGCGGATCGTCATCGAGCACCGCGCGGTGCGTGTCGCGCAGCTCCGGGCCGGGCTCCAGGCCCAGCTCGGCCACCAGCAGGCGTCGGGCCTCCCGGTAGGCGGCCAGGGCCTCGCCGCGCCGGCCCGACCGGTACAGCGCGCGCATCAACTGGGCCCATAACCGTTCGCGCATCGGGTGCTGGCGCACGACGGCCTGCAGTTCGTCGACGATGTCGGCGTGCCTGCGCAGTTGCAGCAGCGCGCCGAACCGCTCCTCCATGGCGGACAGGCGGCAGCGCTCCAGGCGCATCGCCTCCGCGCCGACCATCGGGCTGCTCGGGACGTCGGCCAGCGCCGGCCCGCGCCACAGGGCGAGCGCCCGTGACAACTGCTCGACCGCTTCGTCGTGCCGTCCGGCGACCACCTCCCGGCGCCCGGCGGCCAGCAGCCCGTCGAAGACCTGGGCGTCGATGTCACCGTCGTCAATGGTCAGTTGGTACCCGCGGTCGAAGGTCAGCAGCGGCCCGCGCACGGCCCAGCCGAGCATCTTGCGCAGGCGGGACACGTACACCTGCACGGTGGCCAGCGCGCTGCGCGGCGGCTCCGTGCCCCAGATCTCGTCGATCAGTTGGTCGGCGCTGACCACTCGGCCGACGTTGGCCAGAAGCACGGCCAGGACGACCCGTTGCTGCGCGGCCGGTAGCAACGACCACCGGGCGCCATCCCAGATCCGCAGCGGACCAAGCACCTGGAAACGCATCGACAACCCCCGAAGGCAGGATCATCAATGGTTCGTACCCGATGCGATTACGGATTGCTTCCCCGTACCTACCGGCCGCGCACAACCCATGATCGTCACAAGTGCAATGCAGTTGTGGCCTCGGGCCGATCTTGGTGAGCTAGGCCTGGGGCGGGATGTTCTGGTTGACGCGGAACAGGTTCGTCGGGTCGTACCGGTCCTTGACGGAGACCAGACGGTCCCATGTGGACCCCGGGTAGGCGTCCCGGACGCGCTCGTGGCCCTCGTCGCCGATGAAGTTGACGTACGCGGCGGCGTCGCCGCGGCGCAGCTCGGCCGTGACGTCGGCGACCCACGCCTCCCGGGCCGGCTGGTCGTCCGGGCCGGCGAAGAACGCGGCCACGTTGGCCATGATGCGCCGGCCGCGGTGGGCGTACGCGGTCGCGTCGGCCGGAACGCGGTCGATGGCCCCGCCGAGCATGCGCAACTGCACGACCCGCATCGGGGCGTCCGAGGCCCGCAGCCGGTCCAGGATCAGCTCCGCCACGTCGCCGTCCACCGAGTCCACGAACAGGGTCCGCGCGGCGGCGGTCGGGCGGTAGTCCGGGTCCTCGGGCGGATACATCTCCGGGTACGCGATGGGCCGGAGCATGTCGACGATCGGCGTCGCCAGGGCCCGGAACGGCGCGAGGGCCCTCTCGCCCGCGTCGGGCGACCCCACGTAACACATGAGCGCCATCAGAACGATCTGGCCGTGGTACTCCGCCGCCACGTTCGGCATCGGTGGCGCCGACATGACGGCGGCGATGGTGGACAGCTCGTCGGGCCCGGCCTGCGCCTCGGCCATGAACGAGCGGATCACGTCGGCCGACGCCGGCAGCATGAGCATGCCGCCGACCACCGGGCCGACCTCGTGCAGACGGTACTGGAACCGGGTGGCCACGCCGAAGTTGCCGCCGCCGCCGCGGATGGCCCAGAACAGGTCGGGGTGGTTGTCCGCGTCGACGCGCAGGAGCTCGCCGTCGGCGGTCACCACGTCGGCGGCCAGCAGATCGTCGACGGTCAGGCCGTACCGGCGCGACAGGTAGCCGACGCCGCCGCCGAGCGTGATCCCGCCGATACCGACCGAGCCGGTGTCGCCGAACCCGGTGGCCAGGCCGCGCTCGCCGACCGCGGCCGTGTACTCACCGGCGGTCAACCCGGTGCCGGCCCACGCGGTGCGCCCGTCGGCGTCGATGTCGAGGCCCTTCAGCAGCGACAGGTCGAGCACGATGCCGCCGTCGACGACGCCGTGACCGGCGCCGCTGTGTCCTCCGCTGCGGACGGCGAGGTCGAGGCCCGTGTCGCCGGCGAGCCGGATCACGCGGGCGACGTCGGCCGCGTCGGCGACCCGGATGATGGCGGCCGGGCGCCGGTCGATGTGGCCGGCGAAGACCCTACGGGCGCTGTCGTATCCGGTGTCGTCGGGACCGACGACCCGACCGTCGAAATCGGACCGCAGCTGGGCCATGTCCAGTTGTTCCACGGCGTCCCCCTCGCAGATGGCAACAAAGCTTCATCCTGCCTCCGACCGGCGTGACCGGCCCAGGCTGGAGAGACGATCGTCACACAAATGCTCTTGCGGCCCGACCGCACCAGGAGCTGTGGCAGGACTGAGACCGGCCCCACACGATCTTGGGCGGGGGGCGGCGGGTGCGTATCGTCGAGGCAGAGCGAGTGTCGGTAGGGGCCCCCTGTTGAACAGAAAGTGTTTGTAGGGGGTCCCTGCATACACAAGTGGGAGGGACGATGGGAGTGCTCGCGTCGATGGGCGCGCGGCCGTCGGGGGAACACGCGGCGCGGGTGGCCGCGTCACCGCAGTTCGATGGAAAGACCTTCCGCAACCGGATGCCGAGCACGGTGGTGCCCCGCGGTTCCGGCGGCTCGATCCTGCGCGACGTGCTCCTCGGCGGTCAGCGCCGCCGCCCCCGGGGCGCGGTGCCGGTCGTCACACCGTCGGGCTGGGACCTGGCCGAGCCGGACGGGCTGAGCGTGGTGTGGTTCGGCCACGCCTCCACGCTGCTCGAGATCGAGGGGCACCGGGTGCTCATCGATCCGGTGTGGAGCCTGCGCTGCTCGCCGCTGTCGTGGGCCGGCCCCAAGCGCCTGCACCCGATGCCGCTGCCGGTGACGCTGCTGCCGTCGGTCGACGCGATCGTGATCTCGCATGACCATTACGACCATCTGGACATGGCCACGGTACGGCAGCTGACCCGCTCCCAGTCGGCCCCGTTCGTCGTACCGCTGGGAGTCGGTTCGCACCTGCGGCGCTGGGGCGTGCCGGAGGAGCGGATCGTCGAGCTGGACTGGGACGGCCGGGCCGACGTGTCCGGCCTGACCATCACCCTGACCGAGGCGCGGCACTTCTCCGGGCGCGGGTTCACCCGCAACGAGACCCTGTGGAGCTCGTGCGTGATCGCGGGCCGGCGGCGCCGCGTCTTCTACACCGGCGACACCGGGTACTTTCCCGGATTCGCCGACCTCGGGGCCGACCACGGGCCGTTCGACCTCACGCTGATCCAGATCGGCGCCTACAGCCCGTACTGGCCGGACATCCACATGACGCCCACCGAGGCCGTCGCCACCCACCTGGCCCTGGGCGGAGGCGTGCTGCTGCCCGTCCACTGGGCGACGTTCAACCTCGCCCTGCACGCGTGGTCCGAGCCGGTGGACCGGATCTGGGCCGAGGCCAAGGAGCACGACGTACGCCTGGCCATCCCGCGGCCCGGTGAACGGGTCCATGTGGACGCGCCGGCCGAGGTCGACGGGTGGTGGCAGGCCATCGCCTGACCGCGCGCTACCAGCTCCCGCCGCCGCCACCACCGGCGCCGCCGCCGGAGAAGCCGCCGCCGGAGAAGCCGGACAAGCCCGACGAGCCCGGCGTCCCCGACGCCGACGCCGTCGTCGCGATGATGCCGGCGGTGGTCGTCGTGAACGCGCCGATGGACCGTCCGAAGTGGGACATGCTGAAGACGCTCGGACCGCCGTACCAGTACAGACCCTCGGCCGGCGCGTCACCCAGTGAGGCGAACACGCGCGCCCACCGGCCGGTGAGGCCGAACACGATGGCGTACGGAAGGAACTCGGAGAAGACGTTCTCCCGTTCCAGGAACTTGAGCTGCTCGGCCTCGGCCGTGGCGATGTAGAGGCGGAATCCCTGCACCCGGGCGAGCGCGGCACTGCCCTTGCCGGTACGGGCGGGGAAGCGGCCGGCCACGACAAGCAGCGCCACGGCGCCGAGGACCAGCCCGACGCCGAGCAGGGCCGCGCCGGTGAACAGGGCCAGCAGGACGGTCAGCAGCACCGCGCCGACGAGCACCCCGACCGCGACGAGCCGGGCCACCAGGCGGGTGCGTTCGGGGCTCTGCCGGTACCAGCCCTGGGCGACCATGTCGTTGTAGAGCTGGCGCTGCACCTGGGCCAGGTCGGCGGCGAACGTGTTGCGCAGGCGCGAGAGGCGCACCGTGTCCCGGCCGCGGAACAGCGCCGTGAACAGCGTCGTCTCGTACCAGCGGAAGCTCGGGTCGCCGTCGGTGAGCCTGGTCAGCTCCCAGTCCGGGGTCCGGGTCCGGGGCAGCTCCCGGATGTGCAGGTGGCGGCGTACGGCAAGGTCCACAATGGTCGCCGTCACGTCGAGCACGTTAGCCCGCTCGTCGAGGAGGGTGCCGACCTGGCCCGGCCGGATGCTCTCCGGCGGGCCGAACTCGACCGACACCGGCGGTGCCCCGAACAGCGGCTTGCGCTCCTCCACCGCGGACTCGCCGGGCCCGGGCGTCAGCCCCGGCAACTGACCCAGGTAGCGACGGTCGCGCCCCACCCGCCAGGCGACGAGCAGCGCGCCGGCGATTCCGGCCAGGGCCAGCGCGGCGGCGCCACCGACGGTCGCCGGGGTGACCCGGAACGCGGTGGCAAGGTCGCGCCGCTCGACCAGGATGGGCCCCGTACCGGACACGCTGCCGACGGGCAGAGCGACCACGATGGACAACCCGGACCGCGGCCTGAGCGCCGGTTGGTGGAACGTCGCGGTGGCCGCGTCGTTGGCCAAGCTCGCGCAGCCTAGGCGGCTGCCGTCGGGCCCGGCGAAACACTCCACCCGCTCGATCGACGCGGGCCCGGTCACGGTGACGCGGGCGTCCGCGATCGGCGCATCCCATTCGTGACCGACCGCGTTCCAGTACAGCTCCTCGTGGGTCGGGAAGTGGTTGAGCACCCCGCGGACCGTGTACGCGATCACGTAGGTATGCGATCCGGTGATGGTCCGGTCCGGGTCGCCGATCTTGAAGATCTCGTACCCGACGTCCGCGGAGCGCTCCATTCGGGCGGCCGAGCCGTCCACGGTGACCGCGACGTCCTCGATCGGATAGATCCGGTCGTGCGTCCGGTCGTAGGAGAACACGGTCGGGATGCGCCGGATGATGCCGTGGCGGCTCTGGGTGCCGAAGTCGTACGCGATCGTCTCGGTCACCCGGATCGGTCCGTCCGGACGTATCTCGATCCGGGTGGCGTACGAGCGGATCGACTCCTCCGCCTCGGCCAGCACCACCGGCTCGACGTTCGGCGGGCGGGTGACGCTGGCCACCGGGCGGGCCCGGCCGGGGAGCAGGAGCACGGCGGCCACGACGCCGACGGCGCCCGCCCCGGCCAGCACCCGCACGACGAACCGCATGCCTGTCAGGCTAGATCGTCGGTGCACACTCTAGCGGCGGCCGCGGGCGAAGTCCTTGCGCTTGATCTTCGCCCGGCGGCCGTCGGGGTGATGGAAGACGATGCCCTCGGCCAGATGGCCCGGGGCGAACCGGCTCTCCAACTTCTCCAGGAAGTCCCGGATCTCGGCGTAGCCGCGCGGCACCTCCTCGAACGCGGGTACCTCGAGGTTGAACGGCACGCAGACATGCTCATCCAGCCCGAGCGGGTTGCCCTGGATGCGCGGGCCGAGCGCCTCGCACGCGTGCTCGCCGTCGGGCCAGGTCGCCACGTCGGTGCCGCAGGCGGCGACGAGAATCCACTTGTCCTCGGCCGAGTACTCGTCGGTGTCCACGTACCAGCCGTCGACGATGCCCTGCTGCTTCTGCACCTTGGTCGGGTTGCGGCGCTTCTCCACCCGTACCAGGTGGCCCGAGCGCACGGTCAGCCGGACGTTGGTGCCGTCGAGCTTCTCGGTGCCGGTGCCCTCGCCGCTGAAGACCCACGCGCACTCGGCCCGCGGGCGGTCGACGACGCGGAAGTGCTCGTCGCGCTCGAAAAGCGTCGGGATCTTCTCCATGACCTGCATTCCCTTCCTGACCTGACCGAGTAGGTCGGCGTGGGTGATCGCGCCGGCCGCCAGCCCGCCGGCCAACGCCCGCACCAGGTCGGCGACCGGGACGCCGGCGTCGAGGGCCACGCGTTTGAGCGCCCGCTTCTCCTCGGGTGAGATCCAGGCGACCAGCCGGGACCAGCCCTCGGGCGGGATCCACCGAGCCAGGCGCTCCGGATCCTTACGCGGCCGGCCCCGTTGACCACCCTCAGCCATGCCGATCACGGTAGCCCCGCTTTTCTGTTAGCACAACAGAAAAAACCGAGGGCGGCGAAACTTACACGCGTCGATGCACGAGATACCGAACACATGTCGATAATTCGAACTCGGCTCTTGATACTTCGAGCCTCGTCGTCCAGGATGATCGCGAGCCGGCCGTCCATTGGGAGATGTCGATGAGTAGCCCGTCCTCCAGTTCCCGCTCGCGACCGGTCCGGTCCCTCGCGATGCTCGTCGCCGGGCTGGCCGCGATGGCCGTGGCGGCCAGCGTCGCGGCCGTATCCGTCGTCGGCGTCGCCTTCGCCGCCACCGCGTGCCGGGTCACCTACACGGTCTCCAGCCAATGGCAGGGCGGCTTCGGCGCAACGGTGCGCCTGAGCAACCTCGGCGACCCCGTGACGAGCTGGTCGCTGGCCTGGACGTTCCCGGCCGGCCAGACGATCATGCAGATCTGGAACGCCGACGCCCCCGCGGGCACCAGCCAGGTCACCGCGACGAACGTGAGCTACAACGGCGCCGTCGCCACCGACGCCACCGTGGAGTTCGGCTTCAACGCGACGTGGAACAACTCGTCCAACCCGGCCCCGACCTCCTTCGCGATGAACGGCGTCGCCTGCACCGGATCGCCGCCGACCTCCACCGGCACCAGCCGGCCGCCGACCACCACGATCCGCCCGCCGACCACCACGACCCGCCCGCCGACGACCACCACGCGCCCGCCGACGACGACGCCGCCGACCAGTGGCTGGAACCCACCGGCCAACCTGGTACAGCCGCTCAACGAGGTCTGGGCCCACGTCGAGCAGACCTACAGCGGCGGCAACGGCGGCTGGAGCCGGTTCCGGAACTACGGCTGGGACCAGGTTGTCGCCAACGGCGGCTTCGTCAACTACTGCGTCCGGTGGGACTCCGGCGCTTCGGTGTCGGCCGCGCTGCGCGACCAGATCCACGCCGCGTTGGCCCGCCAGTTCAAGAAGTGGATGGACGTCATGGCCGGCCACAACGGCTGGCCGTACGCCAACGTGCCGGTGCGCGTGGTCGGCTGGGCCGTGCGCGACCGCAACCAGCTACAGTGGACGGACAACTCGGTCGACATCTACGTCAACGACATCCGCGAGAACGCGCCGCAGTGTGCCGCGGTCTGCGGCCGGTTCTTCAACCAGAGCGGCAACTACCCCAACTGCCCGGGCGGAGCCTCGCACCACTACGACATGTCGCTCTGGCTCACGGCCGGGTTCGGCGGTGGTGCCGGCGGAGACTGGGGCCAGCGCATCGGCAGCGAGTACTACGTCAACAATCTCAACGCCAACAACATCCACATCCTGCTGCATGAGATGGGGCACACGTTCGGGCTGGACGACTTCTACGACTGGACGCCGACCGGCCAGTGCTGCTTCATCATGAAGGCGGGATCGGCGACCCAGATCACCGAGTTCGACATGTGGATGCTCCGGGACTGGTGGCGCCACCTCAAGAGCCGGTACGGCCTCTGACCCGCGACCTCGAAGACGGGGGGTGTGCGGGGTTGCCCGGTCCCGCACACCCCGCCCGGTCCCGCACACCCCGCCCGGTCCCGCACACCCCGCCCGGTCCGGCACACCCCGCCCGGTCCCGCACACCCCGAACGGTCGGCCTCACGCCGGGCGGGACGCGGAGTACGGCGGGTCGATTGCGCAATCGTCGTCGAGGACGTTGCGCTGGATCGCGCGCAGCCTCGGCCCGGGCTCCAGGCCCAACGCCGACACCATGACCTCGCGGGCGCGGCGGTAGACGTCCAGCGCCTCGTGCCGACGCCCGAGGGCGCCGAGCCCGGCCATCAGGTGCTCCCACAGCGCCTCGCACAGCGGGTGTTGCTCGACCAGGCGGCGGGCCGCCTCGACGACCTCGATGTGGCGGCCGAGCCGCGACCACGCCCGCACCCGAAGCTCGGACGCCTCCAGACGGGCCCGCTCCAGCCGGGCCGCCTCCGCCACCACGGCCGGCGTGGGTGTCACATCGGCCAGCGCCCGGCCCCGCCAGAGACCGAGGGCGTGGGTCAGCCGCGACGCCGCCCGTTCGACCCGTCCCACGCCCATCTCGCGGCGGGCCACGGCGAGAATCTCGGCGAAGACATGGGCGTCGAGATCCCCGTCGGAGAGGATCAGTTCGTACCCGCCGTCCCGGCGGACCAACGGCCCGTTCGGCCCCTGGCCGATGAGTCTTCGCAGCCGGAACACGTAGCCGTGCAGGGTGCCGTAGGCCCCTCGAGGCGGGTGCCCGCCCCAGATCTCCTCCACCAGCCGCTCGGTGCCGACCGCGCCACCGTCGATGAGAAGCACGGCGAGCAGCAGCCGCTGCTGGGCCGCCCCGACGACCGTCCAGCGGTCGCCGTCCCACACCCGCATCGTCCCCAGGACCCGAATTCGCATCGGTCCAACTCCTCTCATGGAGGGAACCGTCCATGAGGGATACGGAGCGATCACGCCCTGCGGATTGGACCGATCGGGCGAGCAATCGGCAGACAAGGCGGCGTGTGTAAGGAGGGGCACCCTCCTAGTCAGAAAGTGACTGTAGGGTGCCCCTCCTTACACGCGCCGAGGAAGCTCAGCCGACGATCTCGACGCGGTCGGGGACGACCCAGGTGCTGGTCGCGGAGGGATTGGCCGTGCCGGTCACGCGGAGCCGGAACGTGTGCGGGCCGGCCGGCAGCGTCGGCGAAGTCCACACCAGAGCGTTGCCCTGCCGGGTCGCGTTGTAGAGGTCGACGGCCGTCTCGGGCCCACCGTCGATGGAGACCATGCCGATGCCGTGGCGCGGGTCGCGTACGCCGTAGAAGCGGATCTGCGTCCCGGTGAAGGCGACCGTGACCTGATCGCCGGCCACGTTGTCCCAGCTGTTCGTGCCGGCGAACAAGTCCGCACCGCAGTTGGTGCACGACTGCCAGGCGCCGCCGTAGTTGAACTGGTTCTGTCCGGTACCGGTCACCCGGTCATCGACCGACACCGTGGCCGGCCCGCCGGTCGTCCCCCGCACCTGCAGGTTGGCCACGGCCGTGAACTGCGTGCCGTTGACCGACGTCAGGGCGCGAAGCCGGACGTAGCGGCCGGTCTTCGCGGTGAACGTGACCGTCTGCTGGGCCGCTGAGTTGGGGAACGTGCCGGTGGCGACCGGCGTGCCCCAGTTGGTGCCGTCGGCGCTGACGTAGAACTCGTACTGCCCGATGCGCCCGTTGGCGTTCGTACCCTGCCGCGGCAGGTAGAGGAACGAGAACACGTTGTACGACGCGCCGAGGTCGATCTGTATCTCATGGGGCAGCGGGTCGGTGGCCTCCTGCCAGCGCGAGTGCCAGTACGTCTGCGGGCTGCCGTCGAAGGCGCTCAGCCCCGGTCCGCTCAGGCTCTGCGACTCGCCTTCGAACTCCTGGCTGTCGACGAACCGGACCGTCCACTGCTCCTGCGGGATGAGGTCGCCGGTCGGCGCGGCCTTCGGCGCCGCCAGCATGGCCGGCGCGGCGGAGACCACGGTGGCCCGGTCGAGGGCGACCGCTCCGTTGCCGACGACCCGGACCCGCAGCGTGTGGTTGCCCTGGGCC
>Ga0307415_100000025_pt1 | contig 62892 bp, 57 predicted proteins | sample DK1Cmetagenome_FD_204524 | JGI IMG/M metagenome (GOLD analysis project Ga0307415, IMG submission 204524) | Maize rhizosphere microbial communities from greenhouse at UC Davis, California, United States - DK15-C-2 | ecosystem: Host-associated > Plants > Roots > Rhizosphere > Soil | place: USA... | reverse complement strand
CACGGCAACCTCCAGCGCAACGACGCCGCCCTGGACCAGGTCGAGAGCGTGGTGACCAGCCGGCCCATCATCGTGCGCGGCGCGGACGAGTACAGCCCTCGCGTGCTGACCCCCGAGCTGGTGCGGGCCGGCGACCCGGTGCCGGTCGAGGTCCACCTTCCGGAGCGGCTCGGGATCCGCATCACGGTCACCGACGAGGCCGGCAGCGTCATCGAGTCGCGTTCGCCCGTGCTCGACCGCGGTGGCACGGTGGTCACGTCGTTCGCCGGCCTCGCGCCCGGCGCGTACACCATCGATGTGGTCGGGGTCGGCGTGGCGTCTCCGGTGGCGCCGGTCAGCAGCGACCTGGTCGTCTGGCCGGCCCAAGGGCCGTTCCAGCGGCCGACCTACCCTCGCGGGTAGAGCCCGGATCGGGCCCTCACGACGGGCCCGCCAGACGCACCAGGCCGACCTCGGCCACCGTCCGGGCGTGGTGCAGGTACGCCCGCAACGCCGCCGCCCCGCGGGAGGTGATCCGGTACGGATGGCGCCGGTCCTCGGCGGGCAGCGCCTCGATCAGACCCCGGCTGTTCGAGCGGGCTCAGCGCCCCGTAGGGGGTGCCCGGCCCCAGTCGCACGTCGACGAACTCGGCGATGTCCTTGACCTACATGAGAGGGCAACGCTCAACCGACCTGCCGGGCGACATCGCCCCGCACCGCGGCGAGCAGTGGGTGGAACATGCCGCCCGGGCATTCGGTGGCTTCCCAGTCCCGGTGGCCCAGGATCGCCTCGAGCGGGTCGAGGCGCTCGATGGCGATCAACAGTGCGAGCACCGCCGTGAGCGACCGGCGGGCGACCCGCGTCGGCAGCCGGCGACTGAAATCGCCCAGCAGCGCGATGCCGACGTTGCCGGCGTTGAAGCCGAGCACGTGGCCGGCGTCGACCATCGGCGCTCGGCCGTCCGGCCCGGGTCGGGTACCCAGGATCGGCGTGTCGGACCCCGACCACCGTCCTTCGTAGACGGTGCCGCGCTCGTCGATGAGCGCGTGGTAGCCGATGTCGCCCCAGCCCTGGTGGACGGCGTGGTGGTAGTGGATGGCCCGCACGGTGCCGGCCGGGTCGGGGTCGTCGTTGATGCCGGCCGTGTGGTGCACGGTCAACGCCCGCACCGGGACGTAGTCGGGCGGCCAGATCTGCGTACCCTCGCTCAACCCGAACGACGCGTCGGCGCCCCAGCCGGCCCGGTCCAGGTAGCGGACCTCGGCCGTGCGGCCGCCGACCCGCAGCTCCTTGTGGGCCGGGGCGGCGGGCGCGCGGGCCGGCCCGGAGACCGTGTTGAGTTCGGTCACGGCGACGTCGGCGATGCCGCGGCCGGAGATCTCGTACCCCAGGGCCTCGGGCGTGACCACGAGGGCCGACCGCCGGCCCGTGGCCCGGTCATCGGGCGCGCCCTCACACAGGTGCAGGGTCCTCCACTCGCTCCAGCCCGACTCCTGGCGGATGCGGATGCCCGGCTGCCCCGCGCCGGCCCAGCCGATCGACAGGTGGCTCAGGGGGAACGCCGTCTCGGCCGCGCGTACGGCCGGCCCGCCCGGGTAGGTGCGCCGGGCCAGCGTTTCGGGAATGGAGAGTTGACCTTCGATTCGTCATAGTGTGTCGGAATCCTGGAGCGTCGGCTAGGTGGCGGCGGTGAAGACCACACGGAGAACGAGGTGGTGCCCGTTGGGTGGCCGGGGCACGACCGCGGGGTTGTTGAACTCGAAGGCCATCTCGTCGCCGGCCGCGTTGCGCCATATGTGGTAGATCTTGCCCGCGGCCGCGTCCTGGCGGTTGTAGTTCCACGTGTCGTCGCGGCGGTCGGCCGGCACGGTGGAGAACGCGCCGTTGCCCGGCTGGGCGGTCAGCAGGGCCACCGCGCCGGTGTTCTCCCGCTGCCAGTTCTCCAGCGTCTTCTCGGCGTACGCCTTGAGATCGTCCGGGAAGTCGATCTGGACGAACACGCCGTCGACGATGGCGTGCGCGGCGCCGAGCAGGTCATCGCTGATCTTGAACTCGAGGATGTCGCCGAACTTGTTGTAGAGCACGCACTGGCTGTAGCCGCCGGCGCTGGTGCACTTGTGGACGTTGAACTCCTTGTTGTAGTCGCCGGAGTTCAGCACGTCGAAGATGCCGTTGCCCGCGGAGACGAGCTGGTCCACCCGCGCCCGCCTGCCCTCGCGCCACGCCTTGACCGCGGCCTGCGCGTAGGCGTTGGCGGTCTGCGGATAGGTGACCGGCGGCGGCGCCACCGACGTGGTGGGCGGGCCGGCCGGGCTCGTCGTCGCCGCGGCCGGGTCCGTCGTCCCCGCCGGGTCGCTCGGACCACCGCCCAGCGGCGTGGTGCCCCGATTGCCGCCCAGGAGCAGGTAGCTGCCGACGGCGAGCGCGGCCACGAGGGCGAACACCCCGGCATACAGCAGCACCGTCCGGCCGCGGCCGGGCCGGCCGCCGCCGCGGGCCGGGTCGAACGTCGGCGGGGCCGACCACGCGGGCGGGCTCACGCGGGGGGCCGGCGGGCTCACCCGGGCCACGCCCGCGCCGGGAACCATCGTGGTGGCACCGGCGGCCTCCGCGGCCCGAGGCGCGGTCGGCACCGAGGCCTTTCCGGGGGCGAACGGCGCGGCCGCCGGGACCAGCGTGGGTGCGGACGGCGACACCGGGGCCGGGGGGAGGAGTCCCGGCACGGCCGGAGCGGCCGACACCGGGCGTACCGGCGCGGCCGGGGCCGGTGGCGGGGCGGCGGCGAAACGGCCCTCGGCCTTCCGCGCCGGCTCCGGCTCGGCGGCCAGGCCGCTCGCGATCCAGGCCGCCCCGAGCGCGACGGCGTGCTTCGGGTGGGCGTCGACCGCGACCGGGAAGCCCAGCTCACTCGACACCAGCTGCGACACGATCGGCATGCGGGAGGACCCGCCGACCAGGAGCACGGCGTGGACCGCGTCGGCCACGCCGGCCGAGGCCAGTGCCCGCTTGAGCGCGCCAACGGTGTCCTGCAACGCCGGGCGGACCATCGCCTCCAGCTCGGCCCGGGTGATGCGGACCTCCGTGGTGGTGTTCGGCAGCACCACGGCGATCGAGGCGTCCGTGTCGACCGACAACGCCTCCTTGGCGTCGACACACTCGGCCCGCAGCCGGGCCACCGCCGCGGTGACCCCCGGATCGTCCTCGTCCAGCTCGGTCAACTTGGAGCCCAGGGCCTTGGCCACATGGTTGAATATCGCGGCATCGAAATCGATGCCGCCCAGCCGCTCGATCCCCTCGGGCCGGCCGAGAATCTCGAAGCCGGTGGCCGTCTTGCGCAGCACCGCGGCGTCGAACGTGCCCCCGCCCAGGTCGTAGACCGCCACGACGGACCCGGGCTCGATGCGCTGCTGGCGCGCGTAGAACGCCGCCGCGGCCTCCGGTTCCGAGGCGAACGTGACCGGCACGTCCAGGCCGGACGCCCGGATCGCGGTCGACAACATATCGATCTTGTAGGTTCCCCAGTTCGCCGGATGGCAGACGCAGATCTTCGCGGGCTTGCCGCCCTCCCGCGCGCTGACCTCGTCCACCACCGTCCGCAGCAACCGGGCCATCAGCGTCTCGGCGTTGACCGGCGTGCCGCCGAGCAGGATCGGGATCGTGTCGCCCAGGCGCCGCTTGAACTCGCGCGCCACCCGCTGCGGCTCCAGCACCGCCCGGCGGCTGGCCGCGTCGCCGGTGAGGTACGTGCCGTCCTCGCGCAGCAGCAGTACGGACGGAATGGCCGCCGCGCGTCCACCCAGGGACACGATCTCCGCGTGACGCTCCCGCCACGTCGCGGCGGCGGTGAACGTCGTCCCCAGGTCCACGCCGATGACGTACATGCTGGTCACTCCGATGCCCGTAGCTGATAGCCCCCGCCTTGGCTGGCTCGGCGGCGTCTGGCGCCGCGCAGCGACCCAGCCAAGGCGCCGCCTACGCCGCAAACGTAGAACACCCCAGCGACCGAGGTCACCGGCCCGACGCACAAGATTGTGGCGTCTTACCGACAGGGCTTCTGTGCGGTTATGGGCAGTCCGGCGATCGGCAGCCGTGCCGGCGGCGATGCAGGTCGAAGTCGTGGGCGCTCATCGCGACGACGCGGTACTCCGCCGGCCGTATCGGGCCGCGTCGCCAGTATCGCCGATCCCGCTCCAGCGCGCGCTGGGCCTCACCCGGCGTCCGGCTCAGCGCGATGTAGTCATGGGTGCCGTCCGGCCATCCTCGGCGCACGGCGAATCCGTCCATGTCACATCGGCGATCGCCGCGCGGTATCGTTCATGCGTTCGATAGTACGCGCGTTCGATGAATGATCGCTAGCCGTGCCAGGACCGCCACAGAGCGGAGTAGGCGCCGCCCGCTCCGACCAGCTCGTCGTGGGTGCCGAGCTCGGCGACGCGTCCGTCGATGAGGACGGCGACCCGGTCCGCGTCGTGGGCGGTGTTGAGCCGGTGGGCGATGGCGATGACGGTCCGCCCGGTGAGGACCGCGGCGAGGGCCCGCTCGGTGCGCCGGGCCGTCGTGGGATCGAGGGCGGCCGTCGCCTCGTCCAGGATCAGCGTGTGCGGGTCGGCCAGGACGAGCCGGGCCAGCGCCAGCTGTTGCGCCTCGGCGGCGCCGAGATCGCGGGCGCCGCCGCCGAGTTGCGTGTCCAGGCCGTCGGGCAGATCGCCGTACCAGTCGGCACTCACCGCGACCAGGGCCGAGAGCATCTGTCCGTCGGTCGCGCCGGGCGCGGCGAAGGCGAGGTTGTCGCGCAGCGAGCCGATGAAGACGTGATGCTCCTGTGTGATCAGAGCGATCCGGCGGCGCCGCAGCGACGGGTCGAGGTCGGTCACCGGAGCGCCGCCGAAGGTCACGACCCCTTCGCCGGGAACGTCGATACCGACCAGCAGCCGGGCCAGCGTGGACTTGCCGGCGCCGGACGGGCCGACGATGGCCAGCCGCTCGCCGGGGCGCACCTCGAGGTCGATGCCGTGCAACACGTCGTGGCCCGCGCTGTAGGCGAACCTGACCCCGCGTACCACCAACTGGCGTCCGGCCGGCGCGGCGGCCCGGCCGGTCGGCTCCCGCGGAATCTCCCCGACGCCGAGCACCCGGGCGAACGAGGCGAGGCCGCGCTGCGCCTGTTCCAGCCATTGCAGCAGCCGGTCCAGCGGGTCGATCGCCTGCTGCACATAGAGAACAGCGGCGACCAGTTCGCCCAGGGTGACCACGTCGTTGGCGAGGACCAGGCCACCGGCGAGCAGCAGCACGGCGACCGGCAACGCGTAGCTCGCCTCCATCGTCGGGAAGAACACCGAACGCAGGCGCAGCGTGGCCCTTCGGGTCAACCACACCCCACGGATGCGCTCGGTGCCGTACCGGACGCGGTTGTCGGCCAGCCGGAGCGCCTCGACCGTGCGCGCCCCCTCGGCGGTCGTGGTCAGCGCGTCGGTCAGCTCGGCCGCCGCGGCTCCCTCGGCCAGGTACGCCGGGCCGGCCCGACGCAGATACCAGCGGGTCGCCGCGTAGATCGATGGCAGCCCGGCCAGGGCGAGCAGGCCGAGCAGCGGGTGCAGCAGGAACACCGCACCGAACAACAGGGTCAGTTGTGCCGACGCGATCACGACGACCGGCATGACGTTGCGCAGGGTCGTTCCGACCGTCGACACGTCGACCGAGCTGCGCGTCGCGAGCTCACCGGTGCCGGCCCGCTCCACCACCGACACCGGGACACCGAGGACGCGCCAGACGAACTGCTCGCGCAGCCGGGCGATCGCCCGCTCGCCGAACCGGTGGCCGGCGTAGTGCCCGTACCGCAGCAGCAGGCCCTGGACGACCACGGACGCGACGATGGCGAGAGCGAGTTTGTCCACTGTGGATGAAGGGGCGCCGGCCGTGACCGCGTCCACGATGCCGCCGACCAGCCACGGGCCGGCGAGCCCGGCGATGGCTGCGGCCCCGTGCAGCGAGAGGAGCACGACTGCCGCGCGACGGTCGCCGGCGATGAGGGCCCGCACCCCCCGGCGCACGGTCCGCCGGTCCGCGACGGGCAGCCCGCTCATTGATCTCCCCGCCCCCCGGCCCATCCCCCGGGCGCGACCGCCCCGGTGCCGGCGCCCGTGTCCATGGTGGGGTCGGTGTCGCCGTCCCGCGAGACCAGCCGGCGGTAGCCCGGATCCCGGGCCAGCAGGTCGGCGTGGGTGCCGGTGGCGACGACGCGACCGTCGCGCAGATGCGCGACGAGGTCGGCCCGGCCCAGCAGCGGCGGCGAGGTGGCGAGCACGACGGTGGTCCGGCCCGAGCGGGCCTCGCGCAGCCGCGCCGCGATGCGCGCCTCGGTGTGGGCGTCGACGGCCGAGGTCGGGTCGACGAGCACCAGCACGTCCGGCCGCGCGAGCAGGGCCCGGGCCAGCCGTACCCGTTGGCGCTCACCGCCGGACAGGCTCCAGCCGTGGGCGCCGACCTCGGTGGCGAGCCCGTCCGGCAGGGCGTCGACGATGTCGTCGGCCGACGCGCTGTGCAGCGCCGCCCGTATCTCGTCGTCATCGAGGCCGTCCCGGGCACACAGGATGTCCCGCAGTGGGCCGGCGAACAGGTACGAGTCGTGGTCGGCGACGAGGATGCGCGCGCGCACCTCGTCGAGCCGTACGTCGTCCAGCCGGACGCCGCCCCAGGTCACCTCGCTGGCGACGAACCGCCCGAGCCGGTCGGCCAGGGCCGTCGCCTGCGCCGGGTCGTCGGCCGCGATCGCGACCAGCCGTCCGTCCGGCACGGCCAGGCCGGTCGCCGGGTCGAACAGGTCGGCGGGCCGCGGCGGCGCGGACACCTTTCCCGGCCCGCCGGGCCGCTCCGGCGTGATGGCCAGCAGTGCCACGATGCGACGCGCCGCGACCCGACCCCGGATGAGGTCGTGGCCGGCCCCGAGCAGGAACCAGACCGGTACGACGAGGATGGCCACGTAGCCGTAGACCGCGACCATCTGGCCGATCGTGATGGCCCCGTCGGCGGCCAGCCGGGCGGCCAGCCACACGACGGCCGCCAGGAACAGGCCGGGTATGACCAGGGTCAACGACTCGATCCAACTGGCCACCGCGCCGACCCGGTAGCCCTCACCCAGCAGATTCTGGGACAGGGCCGCGTACCGGCGGCCGAACAGGCCCCGACCGCCGACGCCCGCGAGCACGCGCAGCCCGGCCACGATGTCGCCGGCCCGGGAGGTCAGGATGCCCTGAAGTTTGCGGTACCGGGACTCGGCGCGTTCCAGCCGGCGCAGCAGCGGTCCGACCATCACCGCGATCGCCGGCACGCCGAGCAGCACACATATCGCCAGCGGTGGCGAGATGCGCCACAGCACGACCGCCACGACGCCGTACGCGATGACCGCGCCCACACCCGGTCCGGTCATCGTCAGCACGGCGGACGTGTGCGCGATGTCGACGCTGCCGACGGTGGCCACCTCTCCGGCGGCGAGCCGGCGCGGCAGCACCGCGCCGAGGCGGGACAGGTGGCGGAGCAGGACCTCGGCCGAGCGGGCCGTCGCGTCCTCACGGACGAAGGTCATCGTGCGGTGCCGCATGATGCCCAGGTACGCCGAGACCAGGCCCGAGAGCGCGATCGTGCCCACCCACAACAGCAGGACCCGGGAGTCGCCGGCCCGGAGCCCGTCGTCGATGGCCCGGGCCACGAGGTAGGGCCGGGCGGTGAGGCCGACCATCCACGCCGTGCCGATCAGGCTGCCGCGCAGCACCCGCCAGGGCTGCCGGCGCACGAGCCACCAGATGTACCAGAGCGGTCCCCGGATGTCGGGGACACCGGGATCGCGGTGGGGCACCTGCGGGGGCACTCGGTTCACCCTACCGGGAGGGAGAATTCTCTGACTATAGTCAGAGAATGGACCGGGCGCTGGTGGAGCGGGTCCGGAGGTTCAGCCGGACGGTGACGCAACGCGTGGGCGCGTTGGAGGATCGGTTCCTCGCCCGTGACCGGCCCCTCGGTCAGGCCCGCCTGCTGTGGGAGATCGGGGCGGACGGGGCCGAGGTGCGGTCGCTGCGTTCGCGGCTGGAGCTGGACTCGGGATACCTGAGCCGGCTGCTGCGGGCGCTCGAGGCGGACGGGCTCGTGACGGTCGATGCCGACGACACCGACCGGCGGATCCGGACGGTCCGACTCACCCGGGCCGGTCGGGCCGAGCGTTCCGAACTGGACCGGCGCTCCGACGATGTGGCCGTGTCCATCCTCAGCCCGCTGACCGGCGGTCAGCGCGAGCGGCTCGTCGCCGCCATGGCCGAGGTGGAGCGCCTGCTCGTCGCGTCCATGGTCCGCGTGGACGCCGTCCATCCGCGCCACCCGGCCGGCCAGGCCTGCCTGCGGGCGTACTTCGCCGAGCTGGCCCGGCGCTTCGACGACGGCTTCGACCCAGCGCTGTCCATCTCCGCCGGGGAGGACGAGCTGCGGCCGCCGGCCGGCCTTCTGTTGGTGGCCACCCTGCACGACCAGGCCGTCGGCTGCGGCGCCCTGAAGCTGCACCCCGGCGCCCCGGCCGAGATCAAGCGCATGTGGGTCTCCCCGACCGTCCGGGGCCTCGGGCTCGGACGGCGGATCCTGGCCGAGCTGGAGACCCGGGCGGCCGCCCACAAGGCGACCGTGGTCCGGCTCGAAACCAACCGCACCCTCACCGAGGCGATCGGTCTCTACCGGGCGGCCGGATACCGCGAGGTGCCCGCGTTCAACGACGAGCCCTACGCCCACCACTGGTTCGAAAAGCCATTACCGCGCCGATCATGGACTTAGGTCCATGATCGGCGCGATTCTCGGTGCCTCACTCCATGATCGCCGCGAATGATATGGGTCAGGCGGGGACGACCACGTTCTGGTTGCGCGCGGCGTCGAAGGCCACGATCCATCCGTCGTGGCGTTCGACGGGGGCCAGATCCCAGTCGCGGGCGATCTCCTGGCCGGTGCGGGCGTCGATCACGAGCCGGTTCAGGTTGCCGGGGCCACTGCTGGTCGTGACGTAGACGCGGTCGTCGTACACGCTGATCAGCTCGAGCCGCAGCGCCTCCGACCGTTCCCGCTCGATGGTCCACCGCCGCTTGCCGTTGGCCAGGTTCATCACGACGAGGGCTCCGCCCCGGCCCGACCCGCCGTACGCGCCGTTCGGCTTCAGCGGATCGGTCTTCATGCAGGTGGAAACGGTCACGTTGGCCAACGTCCGTCCCGTGCGGACATCCAGCGCCAGCGGTATCCAGCGGCCCATCACCACGAACGTGTCGCCGTGGCCGACCGCGCAGCCCGGATGCCTCGGCATGGACACGGTCTCGACGCCGAAACGGCGCTGCCAGAGACGCCGGCCGTTGGTCACGTCATAGCCGTGCACCTCGGCCGCCGTCTCGGTCACCCGGGACAGCAGCAGCACGCCGCCGTGCACGGCCAGCGCGCGGATCGACGGGTCGGTGAGGCTGGGATGGTCCTGAACCTTGGACCAGCTCTTCAGGTTCGGGCGGACGGCCAGGACGTACGCGGCGTCCCGATCCAATGACCCGAGGCCGAGCGCCACGTACCCCCGCGGATCGACGCCGACCACCTTGACGCCGCTCCACCACGGGCCGAACGCGTCGCGGTCCCCGGGCAGCACAACGGGTCGGTCCAGTACCAGGCGACCGGTGGCGCGCGAGTGGACCTCGACGCGCTTCTGGGACCGGGCCGGTGTCAGTCCGTCCTGCGGATGGTTCGCGTTGTAGAGGAACACCACGAGGGTGTCGTCGTCGAGATCCACCAGTTCGACCGCCACGATAGTGATCGACTCCGCGCCGATCGGCACGATCGTCTCCTGCTCCGCCCCGCTGGCCGGATCGAGGAAGGTCACCGCCACCCCGCAGCGCACCGCGATCGCCCGGTGCGAGGTGAGGGTGTCGGTGAGGTCGGTGATCGTGGCGGACACCGACGGCCGCGCCGTCCCGCGCGGCTGCGACGGCGCAGCCGTCCCATTCGACTCCGACGTCGGTACCGCGGCTCGCGGCGAGGTCGGGGTGGCGCAGGCCGGGTTCCCCACCGGTCCGGCCTCGCAGCTGGAGAAGCAACAGCACACCAGCAGCGAGGCGGCCAGCAGCTCGCACGCCAGGACTCGGGCCCGCACGACGCCAGAGTGGCAGAGCCGGGCAATCGATGTAGTTCACTTCGCGGGCGATGATCTGGCCCGACGCGGATCAGTTCTCGCAACCGACCTTGGTGCCGTTCCAGCAGGAGTCGGTGCCGGCGCCCCCGTTGAGGGAGTTGACGCCCGATCCCCCGTCGAGGCTGTCGTTGCCCGCCTCGCCATAGAGCTGGTCGTCGCCCCGGTCGCCCCACAGCGTGTCGTGGCCGTCGCCTCCGGCCATGACGTCGTGGCCCGTATCGCCGCTGAGCTGGTCGTCGCCGCCGTTGCTGAAGATGACGTCGTCGCCGGATATCTCCTGGCACGCCCCGGACGGATAGGCCCGGCACACCGTCGCGGTGCCGCCGTAGATCCGGTTGGAGGCGTTGTCGCCGATGAGCACGTCGGAGCCCCCGCCACCCTCGAGGTCCTCCATCCCGGCGTACGTGTCGGTGTTGGTCTGATTCCCGCCGGTGTTCGAGAGGAGGGACGCGTTGACCGCCGCGGTCGTGTCCCGGTACGACGCGCGGTCCACGCCGGGTCCGCCGATCATCGTGTCGTTGCCGCGGCCGGAGACGATGACGTCGTTGCCGTTTCCGCCATCCGCCCAGCCGGACGCGCCGACGCGCCCGCCGACCCACAGCGCGTCGTCGCCGTCCCCGCCGTAGAGGGTGGCCGCCCGGTCGGTCCAGTTGAGCACCGCGTCGTGGCCCGAACCGACGCTGACGACGAGATACAACAGGCCAGGTGCGGCACAGGTCATCGTGGTCGGCGATCCCGGCAGCGGGTAGAAGCACGCCGGATCGGTCGACGTGATCGCGGCACCGCCGACCTCCTGGAACAGGTAGTGGTCCGGATTGGCCGTCGACCGTTCGATGACCAGGTGGTTGGTCTGGTCCGACCCGGCCGTGTAGTAGACGCTCGAGCCGACGACGTCGAGCACGGCGTTGGCCGCGTGGGCGGGCGTGGCGATGGCCACCGCGACCGCGCCGCCGAGCAATGTGGCGGCGGCGACGCGGGCGGGCAGGCGAAGACGGCTGGCCATGACGGCCTCCTCATACCGGGGGATCCTGAGAGCCGATCATGTGCCACCACCATTCGGGTGGTCTTAAAGGCGGGCCATCCTGTCGCCGATTGGACAGATCAAGGAGACGCGACTGAATGCGTTCACTCACGAATGAAGGCGGCTCAGCACCGACGCATCGGCCTATCGTCAATTACCAACAGTGAGCGCCCGGTCATTGGAGGTAACCGTGAAGAACTTCCTAATCGCACTGATCATCGTGATCGTGCTGGCCTCATTCTTCATGGAGGCCCGGCCGGCACCGTAGGCCATCGCGTGATAAGCATGGCGGCGTGACGACCGCTCTCGTGCTCGGTGCCGGCGGGATCACCGGCGTGGCCTGGCAGATCGGCCTCCTGATCGGTTTGCGCCGCCAAGGCGTCGACCTGAGCCGGGTCGACCGCATCATCGGCACGTCGGCGGGAGCGCTGACCGGCGCGCTGATCGCGACCGGCGTGGAGCCCGAGCTGGCGGCCGAGTTCGAGGAGGGCCGGCGGACGCCGATCCGGCCGGACTGGGACCGCGGCGCCCAGGCGTTCGCGTTGCTCAATGACGAGACGCTCGACCCGGTGGCGGTCCGGGCCGGCGTCGGGATGCTGGCCGTGGCGGCCGAGGTCGGCGACGAGGATGAGTACATCGCCAGCCTGGCCCGCCGTCTGCCGGTACAGGACTGGCCGGCGCCCGGGCGACTGTCCATCACGGCCGTGGACACCGCGACCGGCGCCCCCGTGGTCTGGGACGGCGCCGACACGGTACCGCTCCTGCGGGCCGTCGCGGCGAGCTGCGCCGTGCCGTGCCTCTTCCCACCGGTGACTGTGGACGGTGGCCGGTACATGGACGGCGGCGTGCGCTCGTACACCAACGCCGACCTCGCCGGCGACGCCGACGTGGTGCTGGTCATCGCGCCGCGCCTGCCGTTCGGGCTCCGCCGGACCTGCGCCGAGGAGGAGCCTGTACTGCGGGACGCCGGCCGCGTCACCGTGGTGGAGCCGGACGCGGCCGCCGTCGCGGCCGGCGGCGACGACGTGTTCGACCTGAGACGATGGCGGGCGACCGTCGACGCCGGGATCGCTCAGGGCGAGTCGCTGGCGCCCAGGATCGCGGCGCTCCTGGCGGGCTGACCTACTGCTTGGCGGTGCGGGCGACGAGCTGCTCACTGGCCCGCCACAGCCGGGCCGCGGCCTCGGTGTCGTAGGACAGCTTGTTGGAGGTCCGCGGCCGGCGGTTGACGAAGTACTTCCCGGTGACCCCCTCAACCTCGGGCGACGACGCCAGGTAGATGGCCGTGTCCGCCCCCTTGGCCGGGGACTTCATCAGCGGGCGCATCAGCGGGATCATCACCCTCCACAGTGGAGATGGATCCTCGGCCGCGAAGGCCGTGCGGACCACGCCGGGGTGCAGCACCGTCGCGGTCACGCCGGTGCCCTCCAGCCGACGCGCCAGCTCGTAGGTGAACATGACATTGGCCAGCTTCGACTGGTTGTAGGCCTTCTGCCCGGAGTACTGGCGCTCGCCCTGCAGGTCGTCGAAGTCGATGCGCCCCATCATCTGGGCACCGGAGGAGAGCGAGACGATCCGGGCCGGTGCGCTGGCCTTGAGCCGATCCAGCAGCAGCTCGGTGAGCAGGAACCCGGCCAGGTGGTTGACGGCGAAGGTGTGCTCGAGGCCGTCGGCCGTGACGTGCCGGCTGCCCCAGAACCCGCCAACGTTGTTGACCAGGACGTCCAGGCGCGGGTAGGCGTCGAGAACCTCGGCGGCCAGCCGCCGGACCTCGGCCTGGGAAGACAAGTCGGCCGCGTGGGCGTCGATGGCCGGGTTGCCGGTCAGGTCGGCGATCCGCGCGGCGGCGTCGCGGGTACGGACGGGGTCGCGGCCGGTGATGGCGACCCGAGCCCCCATGCGGGCCAGGCCCTCGGCGGTGGCGCGGCCGATGCCGCCGGTGCCACCGGTGATCAGAACTGTCTTGCCTGCCATGAGCGTGGTCTGGTCGGACATGACCGATCCCTTCTGGCGCGGTCCCGTGGCCTGATGCGCCCACGTTAGCGGACAGGTCTGTCTACCACCAAGGGCTGAAGCCGGCTTGCTCAGAGTGCTCTCAGGTTCGCCTGAACAGACTGGTCTGTATCATGACTGCGTGGAGAGATCGGCGCGCGAGCGCATCCTGGACACGGCGTTTCGGCTGTTCTATGCCCACGGCCCGCGCGGCGTCGGCGTCGACACCGTCATCGCCGAGTCCGGAGTGGCCAAGGCGACCCTGTACAAACACTTTCCGCGCAAGGACGATCTCGTTCTCGCCTATTTGGACAAGGTCGACCAGGCCTGGTTCGGTCAGCTGCGCGCCGCCGCCCGCGCGGCCGGCGACGATCCTCGGGAGCAGATGGTTGGCATGTTCGACGCTCTCGCGACCGCCGGCCGCCGCCCCGGGTACCACGGCTGCGCGTTCATCAACACCGCCGCCGAGAGCCCGACCGGCGGCGACGTGCACGCGCGCACGGTCGAGCACAAGACGGTGGTACGAGCGTGGGTGACCGACCTGGCCCGCCGAGCCGGCGCCGCCGACCCCAACCGGCTGGCCCGCCAGCTCACGCTTCTCATCGACGGCGGTCTGTCCGAGGGCGTCCTCGACTCCGATCCGGCCACCCCGCCCGCGGCCAAGGCCGCGGCCCGCGTTCTCGTCGACGCCGCCCTGTCCCGGTGACGCGGTAGCGCTATCGAAGCGACCTGAACGCGGCCCGGAGCTCGGCCGCGAAGAGCTCCGGCTGCTCCCAGGCGGCGAAGTGACCGCCCTTGTCGACCTCGTTGTAGTAGATGAGGTTGGGATACGCCCGCTCGGCCCAGCTCCGCGGTGCCTGATACTGCTCGCCGGGAAAGACCGTCACAGCCACCGGGATGGAGACGCCCTTGGCGTTGAAGAAGCCGCCCCGGTATTCCCAGTAGAGGCGAGACGCCGAGACCGCCGTGTTCGTCAGCCAATAGAGTGTGATGTTGTCGAGGACCTCGTCACGCGTCAGTTCACCGGAGGCGCTCCTGGGCCGCCCCAGGGCCGCGACGACCGCGGCGGCCGGCTGGCCGTCGGCATCGTTGTGGTCGAGAAGCCAGGCGGCCAGGCCGACCGGTGAGTCCGCGATGCCGTACAGGGTCTGCGGGCGGGAGGCCATGAATCTGGCGTACTCGACCTGCTCGAACGTTCTGAGCAGCTGCCCGTAGGCGCGTCGTTCTTCGGCGGAGAGGCGGGACGGCGGTGGGTCGCCGGCCCGGGACGCCTCGTCCACGTCAGCGGGAACGGTGGCGGGCATGTTGGTGTGGATGGCGAGCAGGCCCCGGGGTTTCTGCAGGCCCATCTGGTCGACGACGAACGCACCCCAGTCACCGCCTTGGGCGACATAGCGGGTGTGGCCGAGGCGCGCCATCAGTTCGGCCCAGGCTCGGCCCATACGCTCGGGCCCCCAGCCGGTGTTCGTCGGCTTGCCGGAGAACCCATAACCGGGCATCGACGGGATCACCACGTGGAAGGCGTCCGCCGCGGTCGCGCCGTGTTCCGTGGGATCGGTCAGCGGCTCTATGATCTTCAGTTGCTCGATGATTGAACCCGGCCACCCGTGATTGACGATGAGCGGCAGGGCGTCCTCATGCTTCGAGCGGACGTGGATGTAGTGAATGTCGAGCCCATCGATCTCGGTGACGAACTGCGGCAGCCCATTCAGCCGATCTTGGCACCGGCGCCAGTCGTACTCCGTTGCCCAGTAGTCCGCGAGCGCCTGAGTCGTCGCGAGCGGTACGCCCTGCGACTGGTCGGCGACGGTTTCCTTCTCGGGCCAGCGCGTGGCCACGATCCGCCGGCGAAGGTCGGCGAGATCCTCGTCCGGAACGTCGACGTGGAAGGGACGGACCGCGGCGGCCGTCTCGACGGTGCTACTCATGTTGAACCTCCCGTGACGGATGGGCGGTGAGGGGGCGTGCCTCCCGCGGCGCGCACCTGCCGATCAACCTCCCAAGGGCCCGTGACACGCGTATCCACTCGACCCTCTCCCGCTCCTGGCCCGGGCGCTTCGTCCTGGGTGGGTGATTGCGTCGGGCTGGTGCTGGTCCGACAGGGCTAGGCATTTCGGACGCGCTGGTAGGTGAGGAAGGCGAGCCCATCACCGACAGTCCGCACATCGAGCAGGCGCATGGGTTTGCGGTCGCCGGGCCCACCGAAGACGCGCTGGCCGGCTCCGAGGACGAACGGGAAGATCATCAGTCGCAGCTCGTCGACGAGGTCGTGCTCCAGGAGAGCGTGCACGAGCTGGGCGCTCGCGTACACGACGATGTCTCCGTCGACTCCCTGCTTCAGCGTCGGGACCTCGTCCGCCTTGATGAACGTCGAGTTGTTCCACAGGGGATCGGGGCGGGTCGAGGTGACCACGTACTTGGGCAGGCTTCTCAACCTGTCGGCCCACTCACCGCTCCGGGAGGCCCACCGGGCGGCGAACCATTCGTAGCTGCGCCGGCCCATCAGCAGCGCCTCGGCGCTCAGCGCCTCCTGGAGTTCGACCCGGGCCCACGCTTCGCGGTCGCTCTCGGCGATCTGGCGGAACCAGCCGCCGAACCGGAAGCCTTCGTCACCGGTCGGGTCCTGGACGACTCCGTCGAGCGAGAGGTTCTCGCTGACGACGATCTTCCCCATGCCGGTCTCCTCTCGTTACGGAGGTAGACACCGCGACGTCGAGGAAGGTGGCGCCCCGTTTGCCCCTCGGCCGGTGTCCCTATAGGAAGGCGACAGAGGCGAGAAGAGGAGACTATTGACAGCCGACTTGATCTCAAGGGCGCGGGCCGGCGACGGCGAAGCTTTCCGGGAGCTGGCCGAGCCGTACCGCCGGGAGCTGCAGGTGCACTGCTACCGGATGCTCGGCTCGTTCCAGGACGCCGAGGACGCCCTGCAGGAAACGTTGCTGGCGGCCTGGCGAGGTCTCCACGAGTTCGAGGGACGTGCCTCGGTGCGCACATGGCTGTACCGGATCGCCACCAACCGGTGCCTCAACGCGCGCCGATCGACCAGTCGACGCCTGGCCAAGGAGTGGGACGTGCCCAGTATTGAACCGCCCGAGCCGACCCGGCTGGGCGAGGTCGTCTGGCTCGAGCCGTACCCCGACGCGCTGCTGGAGGGCGCTCCGGCCGGCCCGGAGGCGCGCTACGAGCGGACCGAATCCATCTCGCTGGCCTTCGTGACCGCGCTGCAGGTCCTGCCGCCTCGTCAACTGGCCGTGCTCGTCCTGCGCGACGTCCTGGGGTTCCACGCGAGTGAGGTGGCCGACATGCTCGACTCGAGCGTCGAGTCGGTCAAGAGCGCGCTCAAACGGGCGCGCGCGAGCCTGCAGCACCGACGGTCCACGACCGACGACCTGGAGCCGCCGCCGTCGGCCGGCTCGCCCGCCGAGGAGGCGATCGTGACCGCCTTCGTCCGGGCCTGGGAGTCCGCCGACGTCGACGCGCTCGTGAGGCTTCTGACCGACGACGTCTTCGTGTCGATGCCACCGGTACCCTTCGAGTACGAGGGCCGGGACGTCGTTGGCCGCTTCTGTGCCAGCATTTTCCGCGCCGGTCGCCGGTTCGACCTCGTCCCCACGCGGGCCAATGGCCAGCCCGCCTTCGGCGCCTATCTTCGCGCGGCCGACGGCGTCCGCCATGGGGTCGGCCTCTACGTGCTCACCCTCTCCGGCGAGCGGATCTGCGCGATGACCCGCTTCGACAACAGCGTCCTGGCGTCGTTCGGGCTACCGCGATCCCTCCCGTAGCGGGCCCGTGCGGCCGCCTCAGCGGCCGGCGCGGCGAGGTGTAAGGATGCCCTGTGGCCTCGGCCGACGTCGCGGAGGGCCTCGTTCGGATGGAGTTCGCGCCGCAACCCGCGTTCGGCAACCACTTCGGCGACATCCAGGGTGGCTTCGTCGTCGCCATGCTCGACGTTCCGCTCTCACTCGCCACGTACCTGGTCACCGGCGAGTTCCTGCCCACGGTGGAGATAAAGACCAGCTTCCTGGCTCCCGCCCGGATCGGGCCGTGTGCGGCGGAGGGGTCGCGTCCTGCGCGCCGGGCGCACCCTCGTCTTCACCGAAGCCAAGCTCTGGTCCGGCGGCGGTACACTCGCCGCCCACGCCACCGCCACCGCCGTCCGCGTCGGACCGGCGGGCTAAAGCGGAACGACGAGGCGGTGCAATTCGGTAATGGTGGGTGAGGGGTCGAAGTCGTGCTCCACGAGCCAACTGATCGCCAGCAGGTGCCGGATCACGGTGTAGGGCATCAGCAGACTCTTCACGTGGTCGCGCATGACGCGGTCGGCGCCGTAACCGTCGAGGATGACGGGCAGACGGTCACCGTCCCAGAGGGTCAGCACCGCCAGATCCCAGGCGGGGTCGCCCCGGCCGGCGTCGCCGAAGTCGACGACGGCCGCGACCGCACCGTCGCGCAGCAGCCAGTGGTACGGACCGCAATCGCCGTGCAGGAAGCATCCGGCCGGTTCGTCGTCGCGGGCGAAGGCGGCGTCCATCAACGCCGCCAACCGGTCAAGCACGGCCGGGTCGAGCACCCGCCGCTCCCGGCACCAGTTGCGTGACCAGTCCGCCAACGATCGCAGCGTTGCCCACCAGGTCTGTCCGCCTCCGAACATCGGCAGGCCGTGCGGCGAGGCGTCGTCGTGAAGGCGGCGCAGCTGCCGTCCGACCTCCCACCAATGCTGACTCCGGTTGGAGGTGTTCAACGGCTGACCCTCGACATAGGCCAGGACGAGGATCGCTGGCGAAGCGTCGACATGCTCCAGCACGGCTGGTACCGGAACACCAGCCTGCCCGGCGGCCGCCAGGGCCTTCGCCTCCCGTCGCAGCCGCTCGGTATCCAGGTCTGCCTTGATCACAACCGGCCGCCCCTGTGGGTCGACACTTCGCATCACGGCCCGCGACCGGTGGTCGACCAGTACCTCGTGATTCTCCACCGTCGTACCCCAGCGAGACGCGATCGCGTCGACCGCGACCGGCAGTATTGTCACACCGACCTTTCTACTCGATACGATCGTCATCGTGTCCGCCGACGACGGAGATCCGCTCTGGAACGCCTTCGTCGACGCCATGCTCGGGTTCGGCCACGCGGACGAACGCCGGTCGCGATTCGGCGACAAGCCGGCTCTCTTCGTGGCGAGTCGCGAAATCGCGCACCTGGAAGCGCCCGGCGCCGTAGACCTGCGCATCACCAGCGCCGGCTGGACGCGGGCAAAGTCCCGCTACGCTGGCGATCCGGCCGTTCACCGCGACCCGTCGCGCCGCGACTGGATCGAGATCCAACTCGGCTCCCGTGCCGATCTCGGCCGTCTCCGCGACCTGCTCGCGATCGCGATGGCGGCCAATGCCTGAAGCAGCGACGAGCGAGAGCGAAGACGCCGTCCAACAGATGTGGCAGGCGTTCAGGCACGGTACGGGCACCGAGGCGGGTTTGGTCAGTGCGTTCTCCTTCGGCGACTCGCCGGCGATGGCCGACGAACTCGCCCATCTGGTGGTGGACGGACCGAAGCGGGCTACGGCCGGCTTGCTCCTCGAGTTCGAGAGAGACGGCGAACCGGTGCCCAGGCCGGGCGATCATTCGATAATTCTCGACGGACGCGGGCATCCGGTCTGCGTCATCCGAACGACAGTCGTACAGACCAAACCACTGAACCAGGTCGACGCCGCGTTCGCGTGGGACGAGGGCGAGGGCGACCGCAGCCTGGCCTGGTGGCAACGGGCGCATCGGCGCTACTTCACCCGCCAATGCGATCGGTTGGGTGTGCCCTTCACCGAGGACCTGGCCGTGGTGCTCGAGCGGTTCGAAGTGGTCTGGCCGCAGCCCACGACCTCACCGGAGTAGCCGGCAATGCGGACGAACCTCGACGACCTCGTCGAACGGATGTCGTGTGGAGCGCTGGTGTTGGTCGTCGCGATGATGGCCATCGTTCCTGGCGTCGTCGGCTGGTTCGTCGGCAACTCGCTGGGCGGGCACGGTGAGGCGGGGCTGCTTGCTGGCTACGGCGTGCTCGCGCTCCTCATCGCCCTGATCGATCGGGCGTCCGGGCCGGTGACGCTACGGGCGTTCGCGGCGTTCCTCCTCGGCCTACCCGTGGTTTTCGTGTTGGTGGTCCTCGTCAAACTGTTGCTCCAGCTACTAGATCTTGCATCGTTCCCGGCTCGCGAGCTGTGGCTCACGAGCCTGTGGGGCGCGCTCGTCGGCAGCGGACTGGCCGTCGGCATCGCCTGGCTGGGCACCATGCGCAAGGCGTCAGCGCGCAGCCCGTACGAGCCGCGGCTCGACATTGACGAGGTGTTCCATTTCATGCTCTCGTACCGGTTCCCGCTCGCCCTACTTATCGCGGCCATCTTCGGCCTGCCCGACACCGCCGGCGCCCGCGCCGTTGTCGGAGGGTTCTGGGGCGTTCTTGCCGGCGTGGGCGCGGTGCTCTACGCCACCCTCGTCGACGAAAAGCCCGTACGGGCTGCCTGGTTCCATATCATCATCGCGGAACTCCTCCTGGTTCTCGGTGTGGTCGCCGTTCTGGTGGAGGGAAGCGGTCTGACCGCCGCTCTACAACTCACCGGTCCAGCGAGTGTGGCGTGCGTCGTGACGTACCTCGTGGCGTGGGCCGGTGCCACGATGAGGCCGACCCGCAGGTCCGGTCCGACCCCGTAGACGCCTTGGGAGGACGAGGATGACCGAGTTCGCTCGCGACGCCGCTGCCACCCGCCCCATCTTCGCCCTCGCAGCGGTGGCTCAGATGAGCAGCGGGCCGCTGAGGCTCGGGCTGGTGTTGGCCAACAGGTTCGGACCGTAGGGGTGCCCGTTACCGTACTGGTCGACGATCCACAGTGTACCGAGGTTGTCCTGGTACGCCACCGCCCATGTCGCCTCGGGGCGGAAGAGTGGAACCATGGACGGGCTGGTGCCGGCCCTCATCAGCCGCCCGGACGAGGCGCGGGTGTACAGCCCGGGCACGGCCGGTGCCACCCAGCCGCTCCATAGATCACCGGCGTCCGTCTGGAATACGACCTCGTAGCTGTTCCAGTACCAGAAGTCGTTCTCGTAAATGGCCGCGTTCGTGCCGGGCATCATGCGCAACCCGATCGAGCGGCCGGCCCCGAAGGCGTCGACGATCCACAGCTCGCCGGCGTCGGACTGGAACGCGACCTCGTACCGGTTGTTCGAGTCGTCCCGGACAAGGGTCGGGCTGGCGCCGGCCCGCATGCGCCGTCCGGTGGACCGCGCCTGCCCGGACGGCGACACCGTCCACAGTTCACCGGTGTCGGACTGGAACGCGATCCAGAACCCGCCGGCCGGATCGGGCAGGATGTCGGGGCTGGTGGCCGCTCGCATCCGCAGGCCGGTCGACCGGCCGCCGATTCCATCCCGGTAGGTCCACAGGTACCCGTCGTTGCCCTGGAACGCGATCGCGTCGCCGATCTCGCCGGTACCGCGCGGGCTGGTCCCGTGTTTCATGAGCAGCCCGGTCGACCGCGGGACGCCGTTGGACAGGGTCCACAGGACGCCGGTGTTGGCCTGGAAGGCGACCGCCACCCCGCGGTACGTGGTCCGGACGCTCGGGCTGCTGCTCGCGCGCATGGCCAGACCGGTCGAGCCGAGGTTGCCGCTCGCCATGGTCCACAGAGTCCCGTTGCTGGCCTGGAACGCCCCCGACAGTGCGCCCAGCGGTGGGGCCGCCGCGAAGCTCGTCCCACTCGCCGCCACCACCGCGGTCCCCGCCGCCAGCACCGTCGCGGCCAGCGCTACGACGCGCCTGATTCTCCTCATATGATCCCCTCACCTCAGGTCGTGTACCGCCAAATGTCCGGCGGCGCCTGGGGGCCGCGCATGGGTGGGAACCACCTATGTTCTGACCTCGGCGTACCCAGGGACCGGACAGGGTCGAAGGCCCGTCGGCCGGTGGCGTCCGCCCCTACGACCGCATGACCATCGATCGCCACCCTGTCGTTATGCCGACATCTCTGATCGACGGGCCGGCGAGCCTGGGCAGCTCGGCCTAGCCACCGCCATGTACGCGGCCCTGGCAGTCCGGGACTACGCGGCGACCGTACCGCGGGGGTCGCACGTGATCGCGAAGGCCAGGTGTACGCCGGCGTACATCCAGCCTTCACGATCAACGATGGCGGCATAGGGTCTCACCATGGACGTCCCCCGCCTGACACACGTACGGGTCAACGTACGTGATCTCGCCGCCGCGATCGGCTGGTACGAGGATCTCTTCGGCGTGCCGGCGAAGGGCCACTGGCCGCCGGAGGCGCCAACCTACGCTCACTTCACCGTTGGACCTGCGCAGTTCGCTCTCGGCCGATACGACCCGGCGCCGGCTACCGGGGCACGGTTCAACTTCGAAGTCGACGACGTCGACGCGTGGTGGTCGAGACTCAGTCAAGTAGCCGACGTGGTGGATGAGCTGTTCGACACGGCCTACGGCACTCGTAAGTTCACGATCAGAGACCCGGACGGCAACGAGTTGGGATTCGTACAGGCGACATGATGTCCGGCGGCGCGCGCAGCGCCCCGGATCGTGGCGGTTCACCAGGGTCGCGACGGAATGGCCGCCTCCGCCATCCGTACCATGTCCTCATCGGACAGATCGACAATCGACGACTCCATTTTGGACGTCGCCATGGTGAGGTGCAGGTAGCCGGGCACGACGAGCTCCACCCGGGGCAGGCGGCGCAGGCGTCCGGGGTGCCCGCGCACCGACACCGCGACGCCAAACGACGGGCCAAGGCTCCCCTCGTTGAGCCCGTCGGTGGCGTGCAGGCACAGGAACCCGTACATGATGTCGGAGACGGTGGTGGGGCACCACATCTCCCTCTCGGTGCCCGTCACCCGTAGCTCATAACCGGCGGGAACGAGGGTGAGCCGGATCGCCCGGGCGAGCGCCATGGAGCGCTCGATGAGCTCCTCGGCGACACGCCGGCCGATCGAGCACCGGGCGGCGCCGGCCCGTGACATGTCGCGCGTCTTCTCCAACACCGCCACGACGATCCACAATCCCGGCCGCTCCGCCCAGCTGAGCGTGCACCAGCGAGTGCCCATGTACGGCAAGGTCCAGGTGTTCTGCCTCGCGCCATGCCCCCGCACGCGGAGGTCGCGCTTGTCCACAGCCGACGCACCGTCGCCCGGGGCGTCGGGTAGCACGAGGTCGCGTGACGGGGCCGCCGGAACCGTCGTGATCGTCACGGACTCCACGTCGCCGACCTTCGGCGATGCCGCGTGATAGCCGACCTCTCGCAGCCCGTCGTCCATTCTGGCCGTCGCATAGGTCGGATCACGAAGCGAACCGGGCAGCCAGCCCGGGCTCACCGGGATGTCCACGGCCACGTCGGGTGCGGGCACCAGAGGTCCCGGGGGCAAGGTCGGGCTCGAGGTCGGCGGCGACGCGGACTGTCGGTCCCCCGGCGGGACCGGGCTGGCACCGCGCCAACCGGCCAGGGCCGTCGGAACGGCGGCCACCACCAACACCACGGCGGCGACCGCGGTGACGAGCCACCGGATGCGGATCCGGCGGTCCCGCCGAGCGGCCCGGGTCCTGATCCTGGACGCCAGCGGCTCGACCGGCGGCGCGATGGTCTCTCGCTCCAGGAACATCTGCCGCAGTTCTCTATCGATCATGGCCAACCCCATTCGTCAGCGAGATCGTGCGGCGCAGTGTTTCGAGCGCCCGCGAGATCTGGGACCGCACCGTGCCGACGGCGCAGCCGAGAATCTCCGCGATCTCGGCGTCCGGCAGGTCCTCGTAGTACCGCAACACAACGGCCGCCCGTTGCCTGGGCGCCAGCCCTCCGAGGCGGGCCCACATCTCCTGCCGCAACGCCGTCGACTCGGTCGCATCACCGACCGGTACCTCGGGTGCCTCGGCGTACGGGATGGCGGGGCGCAGCCGCCGCCCGCGCCGCCAGCTCAGGTAGACGTTGGTCAAGATCCGTTTGACGTACCGGTCCGGATGGTCGGCCCGCTGCACCCGGCGCCAGACCCGATAGGCCCGGAGCATCGCGTCCTGGACGATGTCCTCGGCCGAGTACGGATCGCCCGTCAGCATCACGGCGTAGCGGACCAGCGCCGGCAGCCGCGCGGCCAGGTACTCCTCGAACGTCACAACCCCAAAGACCTCGCGCCCATCGTGAACGTTGCATCGGCCGTCAGCGGGAATGGCGGGCGGCTCGGGCGCGGGCCGCCCGGTCAGCTCCTTCCGGGGACCACCCGCATGCCCAGATCGGTGACCTCGTAGATCCGACGGCCGTCGACCCACAGCCAACCGTCGGCGGTGGCGTACGGGCCCCGGTCGTCGGCCCCGAACCCGGTGACGTCCAACTCGACCGTCACGCGGGCGTCGGTCGGCACGACCTGGCCGCGGTACCTCCACGTGACCGGATGGCCCGTACGCACCGGTTCGAACCGCGGGTCGGTCAGGCCGGCGCCGGCGTCGCGCTCGATCAGGTACCACTGGAGCAGGCTGCACAACGCCTGCACGCCCAGGGATCCGGGCTGTACGGGGTCGGAGAAGAAGTGCGCCTTGAAGTACCAGTCGTCGGCGTCGACGTCCTTCTCGCCGCGGACCCAGCCGAGGCCGTGGGCGCCGCCGCCGGGCTCGTAGCCGGTGACCCGGTCGAGCATGACGAGCGCCGGATCCGGCAGGCGCAGGGAGCCACCGACGTGACGGCCGGCCACGCCGGTCGGGCGGAGGCCGGGCCGGTTCACGCGGGCCCGGTCGGCCGCGGTGGGTGGCAGGCCGGGCTGTTCGGCGAAGGCGGATGGCGGGAAGAAGCCGAACACGGTCTCCAGATCGAAGACGGCGGCACCGTCGCCGGTCACGCACGACACCGAGAACGACTCGATGGTCATGTCGCCGTACCGGGAAATCTCGCGGCTCGTCACCCGGGTACGCAGGATGCGCGTGTCCGGCCCGACCTCGCGGTGCACGGTGCCGGTGCCGTCGAGGTTGCGGAACAGCAGGCGCGTCTCGGAGCCGAGCACGCTGCCGAGGTACATCGCCAGCCACCCGCACGGCTGCAGCACCACCTCCATGAGCACGGCCAGCGGCATCGTGGCGGCGCCGCTGGACGCGAAGTACCAGGCATCGGCCGGTACGTCATACTCGGCCGTCACGGTGGCGCCGGCCCGCATGGCGCCGAACTCGCCGTCGACATCCACGATCCGGGTCATGAAATGGTACGGCGGGCCGGGCAGCCGCGGCGCGCGCCGGCCGGTCACGTCGAACGCCTCGTAGGCCGGACCCATCGCCCGGGCCATCGGTCCCCGCGCGCAGGCGAGCAGGGCCTCGAGGTTCTGGGGGACACCGCCGACGGTCACCACCGCGCCCGCACCGTCCGATGCGGACGGACAGGCCAGCGGCCAGTCCGGCACCAGCCGCAGCGCCGCCCGCTGGGCCTGGAACGCCGCGACGCCGTCGACCGTACCGAGCACGTCGGCGTGCAGCGTCGGGTACGGGTCGGTCGATAGGCCCCGGACGAACACCTCGTACGAGATGCGCCGGGCCGACGGCGCGACCTGGCCCCGACAGCGCAGCCGTACCGGCTCGCCGGGCACCGGCTCGAACCGCCACCCGTCCCGCTCGATGGTGTGCCCGAACGAAGCGAGGTAGAACGCCATCGCCTGCAGACCGCCCTGGAACATCAGCGTGCCCGGCATGCAGGGATCGTTGGTGAAATGCCCGTCGAAGAACCAGTCGTCCGACCGGACCGCCGTCTCGGCCCGCAGGTACCCGCGCCCCCAGGGGCCCCCGGTCGGATCGAGGTCCGCCACGGTGTCCAGCAACAGCATCCGGCCGGCGTCGATGCGCGGGGTGCGCACGTGGGCCCGGGTCACCGTCCACGCCGGACCGAAGCAGTCGGCCGGGCGGCCATCGGCGAACGCGCGCACCGCGTCGGCGTCGAACCGCCGTTTGTCCGGCCGCAGCGATGGTTCGGCCGGCGGCGGGCCGTCGGGCGCGTCGGCGAAGCCTGCGAGCCGACCATCAGGCGAGGCCTGGCCGGGTTCCCCGCGCAGCCCGCCGCCGGCGGTCAACTCGGTGTCGGTGAAGAAGCCGGCCTGTCCATCCCGGACGGTCATCCGCAGGTGGTCGCCGGCGTGACAGTCGTAGTGGAAGAAGAACAGCCGCACGCCGCCGTGCTCGGCGTGCCCGTCGACGTGGATCTCGTACCGCAGCGTCTCCCCGGCCGGCGCCGGGCTCGCGTGATAGGTCAGCTCGCAGCCGAGCAGCCGGTACACCCGGTCGCCGTGGTCGAGCAGGTCCACGCCGAGCCAGCTGATGAGCAACAGGTCGGCCTGCCCGGCCTCGACCATGAGCCCGGGCGGGACGCGGCCGGTCGGGTCCAGGTACCACGCGTCCGCCGTGACGTCGGTCTCCGTCCAGATCACGCCGGTACCCATCGAGGCCGGGACGGCGTCGATGGCCGTGACGCGATCCACCAGCAGCATCGGCGGCGTCGGCAGGCGGGTGAGCCGGCGGCGACCCTCGAGCGCACCGAAGCGCGGACCGAACAGCTCGGCGACGTGCCCGTCGGCGAGCCGCTGCAGGTCGGCCCGGTCGAACAACGGCCGGCCCGTCGCGGGCGGCGCCGCGACCACGACGGCGGCCGGACCGGGCCGGATCGCCTCCAGGAACCGGGCGTGGGCCGCCGACTGGATGGCGAGGAAATCCTTGTGCAGGGCCGTCACCCGCGCGAACTGCGTCGCTACGGCACCGGCCAGGTCCGTGAGCACGGGCCCGGGCGCGGGCCGCGCTGCGGGTACGGGCGACTGCGACAGCGCCACCGGGGGCAACCGCGGCGCGGGTGGCATGGCGGCGGGCTCGTCGTGAGCGGGCAGGTGCAGCTCGGGCGGGTGGGCCGCGAGCCGGATGCTCGCCCCCGCGGTCGGGCGGGGGTCGACCGCGGAAGCGAGATGGTCCACGAGGGACGCCGCCCGGACCGGGACTCCGGCCGCGAGGAGCTCGGCGGCGGCGACCACGAGCTGGCGTACGCCGCGGCCGTCGGCGTCCAGCGCGACCGCGACGTGGTCGCGGCCGGCCAGGATCTGGCGGATCCAGCCGGTGCAGCGCGCCCGGGGACCGTGCTCCACGAAGATCCGCACCCCGTCCGCGTACGCCCGCTCGATCACCCGGACGAAGTCGACGGTCCCGACGGCCTGGGCCAGGATCGCGTCGGCGGCTGCGTCGTCGTGGGTGGCCCGGTACGCCTCGCCGGTCGCTCCACTGTAGAAGCGCACGCCCGGCACGTCCCGTGTGGGCCGCCGATGCAGGCGCCGGTACTCGTCGGCCACGGCGGCCAGCTCGGGCACGTGCGCCGCGATCGGGAAGTCCAGCGGCACGGCGGCGGCGTCGCCCAGCCGGGCCAGCACGGCCGCGCACTCGGCCGCCTCCCCGCCGATGACACAGGACCCCGGCGTGTTGATCAGCATGAGGTGGACGGCCGCGGCCTCCGACAGCGCCGCCCGGACCCGCTCCGCCGGCGCGGCCACCTGATAGCTGGCCCATCCGGTCGCCGGCCGGCCACTGGACCGCCACGCCTCGCGCAGGACGCGGTACTCACCGGTGAGCCCGGAGGCGAACAGCTCGCTTTCCCTCAGATCGCGCAGCAGCGCCGCCATGTCCCACCACGCGCCGAGCGCGCCGAGGGCGGCCGACTCGCCGGAGGAGTAGCCGATGGCGGCGGCCGGACGCAGCCCGAGGACCTCGCGCGAGATGTCGGCGTGCAGGCCGCCCAGCTGCGCGGCCGCCCAGATGCGTTCGAGCACACCCGATCCGGTGGCCGCGCCGAGCGGCGTGGCCCGGGCCTCGAAGTCGCGCACGAGACGCGGGAAGGCCAGCGCCAACTCCCGGCCCATGCCCGGGTACGAGGCCGAACCGTTGGTGAACACGAACGCCACCTCACCGCCGACCGGCCCGTCGAAGTAGGCCACGCCATGGGGCCGCGGCCCGCCCTCGGTCAGCCATCGGCGGGCCGACGCGACGAGGTCGGAGTCGTCCACCACCATGACCAGTCGGGCCGGCCCGGCTTCAGACTCGCGTCCGGCGTCGAGGGCGGCCAGGACCTCGGACCGGTCGGCTCCGGAGTACACGCACAGCCGGGCCGGCGGGCCGGGCGCCCAGGCCGGCGCGGGGTCGCCCGACCGCAGCCCGGCGGTGGCGACGCCGGCCCCGAGCGTGTCGACCGCGACCCTGACCGTGAGGTCGCCCGGAGCGCCGCGGCGCGGCACGGCCCGGTGGCTGGCCGCGATCGCGGCGGTGGCGACGGCGACCAGACCGTGGGCGGCGTGGGCGACGCCGAAGAGCGCGGCCGGGTCGAGCCGGTCCGCACCCTGGTCGTCATAGTCACCGACCCGGAGGTCGACAGTGGACTTGTCCGATGGGTCCAGGACGGCGATCACCGGGCGGCCGGACCGGCGGGCGTCCGACTCCCGCTCGAGCACGAGGACGACGGCGGCGTCGCCGGTGGGCCGGTCGCGCCCGAGCGCGCGCTGGGCGGCCCGATGGACGGGCTCGCACGACAGGTCGACGGCTCCCACCAGTACCACGTCGGCCTCGCCCCGACGCAGGGCGCGGCCGGCGAGGTCGAGCGCCACCAGACCGGACGCCTCCTCGGCCGAGACCGTGTAGCTCGGGCCGGCGATGTCCAGTTGGACGTTGATGCGGTTCGCCACCAGGTTCGGCATCGTGCCCAGCACACCGGCCGCGCTCGGTAGCACGCCGATGCCGGCCACCGTGTGCCGCGCCACCTCGGGATCCACGCCCATGCCGACGACGACCGCGGTCCGCTCGCGCGGCAGCGACCGGTCGGCCACCGCCTCCCGGGCCGCCTCGAGGACCAGCACATGCTGCGCGTGCGCCTCGGCCAGGTCGCGCGGTGGGAACCGGAGGTCGGCGACGGCGACGTCGATGTCGGCGCGGGCGGCCGGGCGGACCTCGCCGAGCAGAACCGCGCGCCTCAGGTCGGTAGCGCCCGCGCCGTCGGCCACCCGCGCCCCGATCGCCGTGATCACCACCCGCTCGTCCTCGCCGCCGCCGTCGCGACCAGCCGCGTCGATCATGAACCTAGGTTCATGATCAACGCGGTTTTCTGCCCGTAACCTCATGATCGACGACGGATTCTCGGCGGCGACCCACTCGTCGACGATGAGGTGGGCGTTGGCGCCGCCGAACCCGAACGCGCTGACGGCGGCCCGCCGCGGTCCGGGCCACGGCTCCGGTTCGGCCAGCAGCCGCAACGGCGTGCCCTCGAGCGCGTCGATCGGTTCGTCGGCGGCCAGCGACGCCGGGCGGACGCCGGCCCGCATCGCCCCCAGGACCTTGAGCAGTCCGGCCCCGCCGGCCGCGGTCAGCAGATGGCCCACATTCGACTTCACCGAGCCGATGGGCAGGTCGGCGCGGTCGGCGAAGACGCGGGCCGTGCTGCGGGCCTCGACGGCGTCGCCGACCGGGGTTCCGGTGGCGTGGCATTCGAGCAGCGACACGGTCTCCGGCGCGACGCCGGCCGACGCGTAGGCCAGGCGCATGGCCCGCACCTGGCCCTCCTCGGCCGGCACGAGCAGGCCGCCGCCGCGGCCGTCGTTGGCCAGCCCGACGGCCCGGATCACGCCGAAAATCGGGACGGCGCAAGCGATAGCGTCGTCCAGCCGCATGAGCGCCACCAGGGCGACGCCCTCGCCGGGGACCAGGCCGTCGGCGCCGCGATGGAACGGCCGGCTGCGGCCGGTCGGGCTCGACGCCCCGAGGGCCCGGAAACCCTGCGTGATCAGCCGACGGTCGGCCCGGCTGACGGCGCCGGCCAGCATGAGGTCGGCGTCGCCGTCGCGCAGCCGGTCACAGGCGAGGCCGATCGCGTACAGGGCCGAGGCGCAGGCCGCGTCGAGCGCGAACCCGCCCCTTCCCAGGCCCAGCGCCCGCGCCGCGATGTGGGCGGGCAGTCCGGAGGAGAACCGGTTGCGGCCGTCGGACGCGGGCCGGCCGTCCCGCCAGACCTCCTCCGCGACACTCGCGAGGCCAGCCGTCGGATAGGACAGGTTGCCGAGGATCAGCCCGGCGCCCGGCCGCGAGCCGGACCGGCCGGCCTCCCCCAGCGCCTGCCGCCCGGCGTGCAACACCCAATGCACCAAGGGATCCAGGCGCATGATCTCCTCGGCGTCCATAGCGAAGCCGTCGGGGTCGAAGACGGCGTCCAGCCCGCGGACGCGACCGCTCCCCTCGCCGGGCGCCAGCTCGCACCGGCCCGCCGCGACCGCGGTCCAGAACGAGTCCGGGTCGAGCGCTCCGGGCACAGCGCAGCCGCGCCCGACGATCGCGATCGGCTCGAGGCCGGACGTCATGAGCCCGGGCGTCGAACGAGGCGGACACCCACGAGCTCGATGAGCGGTGTGCCGTCGGCGTCGACGAGGCCGACATCGCACACGGCCCCCGCGTCGTCGACGCGGACCGCGTGCACGATGCAGCGGGTCTCGCCGTCGACCGGGTCGCGCCCGCGCAGCCGGATCTCCCCCACGCCCATGGGCAGCGTGTCGCCGGCGCCGGCCCGGCGCGCCCACAACAACGCGAGCTGCAGGGCGCCGTCGACCACCGCGATGTCCACGTCGCCGACGCCCGGGGCCCATCCGAGGGCCGGCGACGTCGCCACGAGGCCGTGCGCGCCGTCGGGGCCGACGGCCGGGCGACCGCGCAGCGCCTGCAGGGCGGGGCCGTGGAACAGCGTCGTGCCTCCGTACGGATCGATCAACGGCTCCAGGTTGGACGGTGCCGACCATCTCACCGGTGCCGGCGCGGCCGCGTCGACCACGCTCGCGCGGTAGTGCGGGCGGCCGGCGTCGTCGCGCAGGTCGAGATCGAGCGCGTCGCCGTCCTCCGCGGTGGCCCCGTGTCCCCGCAGGACGAGCCGGTGGCCGCCGTTGGCGAGATGGGGCAGGGCGATCTTGTCCAGCACGCGCAGGTCACGGATGACCGTCGCCCGGCCGTCCGGTCGCCAGGCCACCGCGGCGCGGGCGAACCAGTTCAGGACCACGGCGACGGGCACCACGGCGACACCGCCGAGCCGATGGTCGGACAGGTACGGGTACTGCCGCGCGTCGACCACCACGTCGGCGACCAGATCGATGCCCGAGGGTACGGGCGAGTCGTCGCGCGCGGTCAGGATCGCCAGCACCTCGTCGGCCGGACCGTCCAATTCGGAGACAAAGGCCCGGGCACCGGCATCCGGGTCGATCAGCGGTATCCCGGCGTCGGAGAACCGATCGGCCAGCGCCGGCGTGACCATGCCGCCGCGCCACGGTCCCCACGCGATGGCCCGCACCAGGCAGCCCGGCCGGCGGGCCCGCTCCGCGGCGAGGACGTGGTCGAGCACCTCGTTGGCCATCGCGTAGTCGACCTGGCCCGGATTGCCGAACACGGCCGCGACCGAGGAGAAGGCGCACAGCACCTCGAGGGGATCGTCGGCGGTGGCGGCCAGCAGGGCCCGGAGCCCGCCGACCTTCGGGTCGAAGACGCGGTCGAGCTGCTCGACGGTCTTGTCGCCGATCCGGGCGTCGGCCAGGACGCCGGCGCCGTGTACGACCGCCGTGATCGGCCCCCACTCGCGGCGGACCTCGTCCAGCGCCCGGCTCACCGCGCCGGCGTCGGACACGTCGACGGTCACGTACCGGGCGGTCACGCCGTCGCGTTCGAGCGCGGCCAGGGTCTCGCGTATCTCGCGGACGGCCAGCACCTCGCGGGCGCGCGCGGCCACCTCCGCCGGTGCTCCCGGCCGGTGGTGAGCGAGCAGCCGGATCAGGCCGGCCTCGTCGGTGGCCACCGACAGGCCGTCGTCCTCGGCCGCGAGCGGCGTCCGTCCGATGAGGACCAGCCGGGGCCGCCGTTGCCGGGCCAACAGGCGCAGGCCGGCCGCGGTCACCCCGCGGGCACCGCCGGTCACCACGACCACCGAGTGCGGACCGATCCGCGGCGATGCCGAGCCGGTCGGCGCGTCGCCGAGTTCGGGTACGACCCGGGACCCGTCGGCCGGCAAGCCGACCTCGGCCGCGCCGCCCCCGCCGATCAACTCGGCCACGATGGCCTCGGCCACCGTCGCGCTCGAACGGCCGGAGGTGGCACAGTCGATGGCCTTGACGGCGGCCCGGGGCCACTCCTTCGCCGCGGTCCGGGCCAACGCGACGAGCCCGCCGAGCCAGGCCCGCATCGTGTCACCCCCGGGCGTGAGTCCCAGCCGGCCGCCGGTGTCCTGCACCACGACGAAGACGCCGCCGCGCGATTCCATCCGGCCGGCCACCGCCCGGGCCGCCGCCACCGCGGACCGTTGCGCCTCGATCGCGCCCTCCACCGATTCGACGGCGCGCAGGCCGGCCAGCACGATCACGCCGTCGGCATCGGCCGGCACATCGGTGACGAGGTCGGCCGCGATGCCGTGCCGCCCGAGTTCGGCCACCACGAGCGGCCCGATCCCCCGCCCGTCGTCGGTCACGACGAGGCGACCGCCGGTCAGACCCGGCAGGGCCAGGCCGCTCGCGGGCGCGACGACCAGACGCAGCGTGCGCCGCACCAGGTCGGCGGCCGGTGCGGCGGCGTCGGTCGCTGGCACTCCGGCGGGTACGGTCGGAGGGGCAGCACTGTCCACCGTGGATGGTTGGGACAGGCGCTCGGCGATCTCGCGCAGGGTCCGCGCCGCCGTCAGCTCCGACAGGTCGCCCTTCAGCCCGTCGCCGATCCGCTCCCGTACGGCCGACAGGATCTCCACCTTCTTGATCGAGTCGATGCCGAGGTCGGTGTCCAACGCCATGTCCACATTGATGATGTCGACCGGGTACCCGGTACGGTCGGCGACGATCGACAGCAGCAGCGTCGCCAGCCCCTCCGCGCTTCTGGGCGCTGGCTCCGCTCGCGCGGGCCCCGCAGCCCCGGGGACCGATTGGTGGAGTGAGCTCGGCATGGGGATCGCGGCTACGTCGAGCGGCCGGGGCATGGGCGTCACCGCGTCCTCGGCCGGGCGTCGCGGCGCTGGCAGGGCCGGCGCATCGACCGGAGGCGGCGACGGCGGCGCGAGGCCGTCCACGGGGCGCGGGGCGCCGTCGGCGGCGACACCCAGTAGTCCGGCCAGGGTGGACTCGGCCATCCTCAGGTACGCCATGTGGCTGTCGGCCATGGTGCGCTGGAACGTGCCGTGGGCCTCGGCCATCTGCCGCTGCGCGTCCTCGACGACCCGCAGCCAGCCAAGATCGACACTAGTGCCTTGCAGTTGTGGTGTCAGAGCACCGTTGAGGCCACTAGTGTCTTGCAGTTGTGACGATCTTGGCGGCACGGGAGGGGCGGGAGGCGGCGCGGAAGGAGCGGGCGTGGGCATGGGCGGCCCCGCGGGGCCAGGCGGGTACGGGCGACCGTAGTTTCCGCCGTCGATGCGTACCGCGGACTTCGACGGCACCGCAACGGCCGGCGGCGTTGCCGTCCCCGCCCACAGCGCTCGCAGGTCAAGGGGGACGCCGGCCACGGCCAGCCGACCCAACCCTTCCTGCAGGCTGGTGAGGCCATGCCGCCCGCGCCGGTCCAGGGCGACCGCGAGGTGGGGACGGTCGCCGAGAATCTGGCCGGCCAGGCCGGTGAGCGTGGCGCCCGCGCCGACCTCGACGAACGTGCGGACGCCGGCGGCGTACATGGCCTCGACCACATCGACGAACGCGACCGGCTCGGCCAGTTGGGCGGCCAGCCGCTCACGCACCGCGCCGGGATCGGCCGGGTACCCGCGCGCTCCGGCGGTACCGATGACCGGCAGCGCCGGCGCCGCGATGTCGAGGCCGCGCAGGTACTCCGCCAGCGGTTCGCGGGCCGGTGCCACCAGCGGGCTGTGGAAGGCGGTCGCGGTGTTCAGCCGGGTGCAGCCGACGCCGTCGGCGGCCAGCCGTCCGGCGACCGCGTCCAGCGCGGCCGGTGTCCCCGCGAGTACGACCTGCCGGGGAGCGTTGTGGTTGGCGACCCAGACGTCGGGGATGTCGGCGATGGCGGACCGCACCACCGGGACAGCGGCCGCGACGGCCAGCATGCCGCCGGACGAGGGCGCGTCGGCCATGAGCTCGCCGCGCCGACGCGCCAGCCGTACCAGCGTCTCGGCGTCGAAGGCGCCGGCCGCGTGCAACGCGACCAGCTCGCCGAAGCTGTGCCCGGCCAGGTGGTCCGGCCGCAGCCCGACCGCGTCCAGCACGGCCAGCAGCGAAAGGCTGTGCACGGCCAGCGCCGGCTGCGCCCACTCGGTGGCGGTCAGCCGGGCCAGCTGGTCGGCGCGCTCGGCGTCGGTGAAGACCGGCGGCGGGAACACGACCCGGTGCAGCGGACGGTTCCCGAGGTCGAGCCCGGCGGCGGCGTCCCACCGCGCCCGGGCCAGATCGGAGTGCGCGGCCAGGTCGGCGCCCATCCCTACGTACTGGGAACCCTGGCCGGGGAACAGGAAGCCCACCGATCCGGTCGGCACCGGCCCGCTGGCCCAGTGGGCCCGGAGCCCCGGTCCGGAGGCCGACCCGCCCTCGACATGGGCCAGCGCCGCCGACAGATCGCCGATATCGGTCGCCACGACGGCCAACCGCACCGCGGCGGTCGGGTCGAACTCGGCCTGCGTCCGGCGGGCCAGCTCGGTCAGGTCGGCGCCCGGGTCCACCAAGGAGTCGACCCGGGCCCGCAGCTCGGCCACCGACCCGGCCGCCAACAGCACGAGTTCGGTCGGCGCCGCCGGTAGCCGACCGCCGGACGAACCCGGGTGCTCCTCGACCGTGACGTGGAAATTGGTGCCGCCGAAGCCGAAGCTGGACACCGAGGCGCGGCGCGGATGCGACCCGGTGGCGCGGATCCACGGGCGGGCCGCGGTACTCAGATAGAACGGGCTGCTCTCCAGGTCCAGGGCCGGATGCGGCGCTTCGACCTTGATGGTCGGCGGCAGCACCTTGTGGTGCACGGCGAGGATGGCCTTGAGCAGTCCGGCCGCGCCGGCGGTCGATTTGGTGTGGCCGATCTGCGACTTGACCGACCCGAGGGCGCACCACTGGCGGTCGGCGCGCCCGGACGCGTCGAACACCTCGCGGAGCGCGGCGACCTCGGCGACGTCGCCCGCGCTCGTGCCGGTCCCGTGCGCCTCGACCAGCTCAACCGTCTCCGGCCCGTAGCCGGCGGCCTCGTAGGCCCGCCGCAGCGCGCGGGCCTGGCCGGCCGGCGCGGGCGCGAAGATGGCCGTGCCGCGGCCATCGGAGGACGCGCCGACCCCGCGGACGACCGCGTAGATCCGGTCGCCGTCCCGCTCGGCGTCGCCGAGGCGCTTGAGGGCGAACAGCACCAGGCCCTCCCCGAGCATGGTGCCGTCGGCGTCGGCGGCGAACGGCCGGCAGTCACCGGTGGGCGACAGTGCCGGGGTACGGGAGAAGCAGGTGTACATGGTGACGTCGTTCATCGTGTCGACACCACCGGTGATGACCAGGTCGGTGCGGCCCAGGTGCAGCTCGGCCACGCCCGAGTAGAGGGCGGCCAGCGAGCTGGCGCAGGCGGCGTCGGTGGTGTGGTTGACGCCGTGCAGGTCGAACCGGCTGGCGATGCGTCCACTGACGACATTGGTCAGCAGGCCGGGGAACGTCTCCTCCTGCCAGGGCACGTAGTGGGCGGCGATGCGGTCGCAGATCGACCGGGCCACGTCGTCGGCCAGGCCGTGCTCGCGCAGGGCCCGCAGCCAGACCGGCCGCTGCAGCCGGGCCGACGCCTCCACGATGCGTTCCAGCGACGAGGCGCCGATGAGCACGCCGACGCGCTCGGGGTCGGTCGGCGCCCCGACGCAGTCGGCCAGCACCTGGTCGGCCACGATCAGGGCGAGGAGCTGGCTGGTGTCGATGGCCGACAGGTTGGTCGGCGGTATGCCGTACCGCAGCGGGTCGAAGTCGACCTCGGGCAGGAACGCGCCGCGCCGCCCGTACGTCTTGTCGACCGCGTTGGGGTCGGCGTCGTAGTGGTCCTCGATGAGCCAGCGGGTCTCGGGTACGTCGATCATCAGGTCCCGGCCGCTCACCAGCGTCCGCCAGAACTGCGCCACGCCCGGCGAGCCCGGCAGGATCGCTCCGGCCCCCACCACGGCGACGGGATTGGTCATGCATGTCCTCCTTGCATGGGTCACGCCAGCCGGCGCGGTACGAAGGCGAAGGCCTCGGGCGGCACCGGGACGCCGGCCGTGCGCGCCTGGTGGGCGCGGGTGACGACGGCGGCCCCCTCCAGCAGGTTGAGCGCGATCTGGGTCACCGACCGCTGCGCCGGATCGGCCAGGAAGGTGCCGCGGGTCCACCGGTTGAACGCGCCGACCGCCGGTCCGGCCCACAGCTGGTAGTCGGTCCGCCGGGTCGTATCGCCGTCGATCGCCCACCGGCTGGACTTGCCCAGGTACCAGCGGAAGACCAGGGCCATGCGATGCCGGGGGTCGCGCTCGGCCCGGTCGAGCTGGGCCGGGTCGCGCTGCTGCCAGAAGGAGCGGGTCTCGGCCCACACCTCGTCGATGGTGGCGTGCAGGACCTCCCGCTCCAGGGCGGCCAGCGCAGCGGCGGGAATGTCCTCTATGGACGCGTGATCGCGGTACGCCTCGTAGAGCCGACCGGCCCGCATCGCGTACATCGTGCCGCGCCGCAGCACCTGGACCCGTACCCCCATCTCGAACATGTCGGCCGCCGGCGCCATCGTCACGTCGGCCAGGTCGGCCTCGGCCAGCTGGGCGCGGGCGTCGTCGGAAACGCCGGACTCGACGGCCAACTGGTTGACCGAACCGGTCAGGACGTAGGCGGCGCCGAGCGCGAACGCCCCGGCGACCGCCAGGGGGCTGCCCAGGCCGCCGGCCGCGCCGACCCGGATCGGGCTGGTGTACCCGTACCGCTCGGTCAGCTCGTCGCGCAACGCGAGCACCGCCGGGAGTACCACCGCGAGTGGACGGTTGTCGGTGTGGCCGCCGCTGTCGGCCTCCACGGTGACGTCCGTGGCGATGGGTACCCGGGCCGCGAGCCACGCCTCGTCCGCGGACAGTCGCCCCTCCCGTACCAGATCCTCCAGCAGCCGCGGCGGCACCGGCGACATGAAGACGGCGGCCGTCTCGGGGCGGGATATCTTCGCGAAAACCCTTACCGGCCGCACGATCGAGCCGTCGCGGTCCAGCCGCAGTCCGGTGGCGGCGCACCGAGCCACGGCCGGCGTGACGTCCATGAACGCGGACGCGGAGATGCGGCGCACACCGTGGCGCAGCAGCAGGTCGGCGACGTGGTTCTCCAGCGCGGGCTCGGCCGGCGAGTGGATGAGGTTCACCCCCCAGCTCGACCGGTCGCCGAGCGCGGAGCCGAGTTCGGTGACCGCCCGCTCGACCCGGTCGGCCCCGAGACCGGCGGCGCCGAAGAAGCCGAGCATCTCGGCGCGGGCCAACGCGATCACCATCCGCGTGGTGGCGATGCCGTTGGCCATCTCGCCCGCCACGTAAGGGAAGCGGACGCCGTGAGCCTCGCCGAAGGCGCGGTCGCCGAGCCATTCCGGGTACACCGGTGGCAGTACTCCGGCCAGCCGCCAGTCGCCATCGGACGGTGTGATCTCGCCGCCGAGCGCGACGCCCATGCCGGTGCCCTCGCCGGTCACGAGGTGCAGCGGCTCGCGGATGCGGGTCAGGTAGGCCGCGATCTGTCGCGCGTCGAAGGCGGGCGGCCGGTCACCGACCCGCCAGCCCAACCGAGCGGTCACCGCGGTCATGGCCCCATCCCCCCGAGGAGGTATTCGGGGCCGAGCCGGCCCCGGGATGGGCCGACATCCACGATCGCCCGGACGCGCGCGTCGTCGTAGCGGCGCCGGTGGTGGGCGTAGGCCCACGCGGCCGACAGCATCCGCGCCTTGGCCTCCAGCGGCGAAGGGTCGGGAATCTCCGGTACGACGGTGAACCGGATCCGCAGCGCCTCGGCCAACGCCTCGAGCACCGCCGTGAACGGCAGCTCGTGCCGGTGCACGACGTGGTAGGTGTCCACGCCCCCGGCCAGGGTGCCCTCGGCCGGGGCGCGACGGGCCAGCGCGGTCATCACGGCCGCCGCGTCCTCGGCCGGCATCACGTTGACATGGCTGTCCGGGCGGCCGACGACGCGCAGCACGGCGCCGGGGTGCTCACCGACGATCGCCCGCAGCGCCCGAAACGCGAACAGCATGGGATGCGTCGGTACATACGGCCCGGGCGGCAGGTGGGTGGACAGCACGCTGGGCCGGAACACGACCGCGGCCCGGCCGGGCTCCCGGGCCCAGTCCCGGACGGCCAGCTCCGCCTCGTACTTGGACCGCTCGTACGGGGTCTCGAAGCCGTACTCGTCGGTGAGCTCGTCGTCGTACACGGTGCCGTGGCGGCGCCGGCCGGCCACGAACGCCGTACTGATGTGAAGGAACCGCGCACCGCCGGCGGAGCCGGCCGATCTGGCACAGCCGGCCAGGGCGAGCACGTTGCGGGTGCCCTCGACGTTGACCCGGCGCAGCCGTTCGAGGTCCCCGTCCTGGGTCACGTCGCCCGCGCTGTGCCACACCTCGGTCAGCTCGTCGGCCAGAGCCGCATGCTCCAATGGGGACAGCCCGAGCAGCGGCCGGGTCACGTCCGCGCGCACCACCCGGACGCGGTCGGGCAGGCTGGCCGCCAGATCGGTGCCCGCCACGCCGGCAAAGCCGGCGATCCGCTCGAACACCGCGGACGCGTCGCCTCGGGCCAGCACCACGAGCGGTTCCGGCCCGGCCAGCAGACCGGGTAGCAGGTGGAGACCGAGGAACCCCGTGGCACCCGTCACGGCGACCGTCACCGGAGCGCCCAAGCCGCCGCGGGGTCTAGAGCGGAGTCCGGCACGCGGACAAGAGTACCCGTCGATGCGTCGACCTCTTGCCCGGTGACCGCTACCAGACGATCTCGGCCATCGAGCAGTTCAGGCCGGAGCCGATGCCCATCAGGGCGACCCGGTTTCCCTTGCGCAGCCGGCCCATCTCGGCCAGCTTCGACAACGCGACCGGCACCGAGGCCGGGCCGATGTTGCCGTGGTCCGGATAGAGGGCGAGCACCCGGGAGGGATCGATTCCGAGCCGGTCGACCAGGCCATCGGTGTAGACCCGGCTGACCTGATGCACGGCGAACTCGTCGAGATCCGGCCCGGCCCAGCCGAGCACGTCGCCGGCCATCCGGTACGTCCGGGCGGCCAGATTCAGGCCCTCGTCGAGCAGGGTGGCGCTGTCGGTGACCATGCGGTCGAGGGTGCCGCGGCACAGAGGCGAGAACTCGGTGGCGGCGAGGCTGACCCCGCCGCGGTAGGGATGGCCGTCCGGCACCAGGCCGCTGTGGCCGAGCACCATCGCCGCGGCGCCGGAGCCCAGGGTGAGGCTGGCCAGCTCACGCCGGAACTGTTCGGCCGTCGCGTCCGGCGAGTTCAGCCGCTCGATGGTGCGCTCGGTGATCTCGTGGCTGGTCTCCCCGTCGACGATCAGGCCGTACTCGATGTCGCCGTGCTCGATCATTCGCCCGGCGATGTCCATGCCGGTCAGGAAGGCCAGGCAGGCGTTGCCGACGTCGAAGTTCTCGCAGGCGTCCGGCAACCCGAGGGCGCCGTGCACGACCGAGGCGGTGGACGGTTCGAGGAACTCGCGGCAGACCGACGTGTTGATCAGGACGCCGATGCGGTCCAGCGGCGCGGTCGAAGCGGCCAGCGCCTTGCGCGCCGCCATCGTCGCCGCGTCGGCCACCCGGGTCGAGGCGCCCCAGACCCGCCGCTCGCGGATGCCGGCGACGCCCTCCAGCAAGACGTCGGCCCGGATGCCCAGCCGCCCCACGGCCGGCTCCAGCCGCCGGGCGATATCGGCCGACGTCAGGCGGACCGGCGCGTCGACGTGGGCGACGCTGTCGACGGACACGTGCCGGAACAACATCGGATCACCGTACGCGGCGGAGCGGGCGCGGGGCTGCGGTACCTTGCCGGAGTGCTGTTCCCGCGGGTCGTCCTCGACGGCATCGCCCGAGGCGAGATCACGCTGGCCTTCCGCCGCTGGGACCGTCCTCGCGTGCGGCCGGGCACCCGCCTGCGTACGGCGATCGGGGTGATCGCGGTGGAGTCGGTGAAGGTGGTCGACCCGGCCCGGATCAGTCGGGCCGACGCCCGTCGAGCCGGTCACGCGGACCAGGCCGACCTGCTGGCCGCGCTGGCCCGGTACGCCGACCGGGCCGACCGGCCGGTGTACCGCGTCGCCCTGCGACCGGACGGCGACGATCCCCGCGTCGCCCTGCGTCAGCGCGACGAGCTGTCGCCCGGCGAGGCCGAGGAGGTTCTGGCCCGCCTGGCCCGCCTCGACCAGGCCAGCCGGCACGGACCGTGGACCGCACGCGTGCTGCGGATGATCGCCGACCAGCCGGGCGTGCGAGCGCCCGACCTGGCGGCCGCCGAAGGCCGGGAGACGCGACCGTTCAAGGCCGACGTCCGCAAGCTGAAGGAGCTCGGTCTCACCGAGAGCCTCGAGGTCGGCTACCGACTCTCGCCGCGCGGGCACGCCGTTCTGCCCCTGATGTGACCCGAGCGGCCTCCCCAACGGCGGCCGGTCACGATTTGATGTCCGGTTGCCGATAGTCGGAACTGCGGGGCCGTTCACTTCCCTCTGATCTGACGACGGGGCTCGGACAGAAGGAGTGGACGCGATGGTTGCCGTTGCACGCACCATGGAGATCAGTGCGGCGCCGGACACGGACCTCGACGAGGCCGTGGCGACGGGCATCGCCAACGCCTGCGCGGGACTCGGCCCGGTGCGCTACGCGCGGGTCAACGAGAAGCACGTCGATGTCGGCGATGGCAACAAGGTTCGCCTGAAGGTCAGCTTCGTCCTGGAGGACTGACCGGCATGTGACGCCGGCTAGGAGATCCTGCGTCGGTACGTGGCCATGGCGAAGGCGTACGCGACCACGAGGATGCCGACGCACCAGGCGACGGCGATCCAGATATCGGCGCCGACCGGCTGCTGGGTGAACAGGTTGCGGATGGCGTTGACGATCAGCGTCACCGGCTGGTACTCGGCGAAGGTGCGCACCGGACCGGGCATGGTCGCGGTGGGCACGAAGGCCGAGCTGATGAACGGCAGCAATATGAGCGGGTAGGAGAACGCGCTCGCGCCGTCCGCGGACTTCGCGGTGAGACCGGGGATGACGGCGATCCAGGTCAGGGCGAGGGTGAACAGGATCAGGATGCTGGCGACGGAGAGCCAGGCCGCCAGTCCCGCCCCGGAGCGGAAGCCCATGAGGAGGGCGACGAGCACGACGACCACGACCGAGATGAGGTTGGCGACCAGCGAGGTCAGCACGTGCGCCCACAGCACGGACGAGCGGGCGATCGGCATGGACTGGAACCGCTCGAAGATGCCGCTCTTCATGTCCAGGAAGAGCCGGAACGCGGTGTACGAGATGCCCGAGGCGATCGTGATGAGCAGAATGCCGGGCAGAAGGTAGTTCACATATGACTTCGAACCGGAGTTGATCGCGCCGCCGAACACGTAGACGAACAGCAGCATGAGGGCGATCGGCATGATCGCGGTGGTGATGATCGTGTCCAGGCTGCGCGCGATGTGGCGCAGGGAGCGTCGCGTGAGGACGGTGGTGTCGCCGAAGAAATGGTTGATCATCGCGGTTCCTTCGTGTCCGGGCCGGCGTTGCGGTCGCCGACGATGGCGAGGAAGACGTCCTCGAGGGTGGGCTGCTTCTCGACGTATTCGACCTTCGCGGGCGGGAGGAGCCGCTTGAGTTCGGCGAGGGTGCCGTTGACGATGATCCGACCCTCGTGGAGGATCGCGATCCGGTCGGCCAGTTGTTCGGCCTCGTCGAGGTACTGGGTGGTGAGCAGTACCGTGGTGCCCCGGCCGGCGAGTTCCTTGACGGACTGCCACACCTCGATGCGGCCCTGGGGGTCCAGGCCGGTCGTCGGCTCGTCGAGAAAGATGACCGGCGGATCTCCGACCAGGCTCATGGCGAGGTCGAGGCGGCGGCGCATGCCGCCCGAATAGGTCGACACCTTTCGCGCGGCCGCGTCCGTCAGCGAGAAGCGCGCAAGCAGGTCGTCGGCGATCGTGCCCGGGTTCTTGAGGTGCCGCAGCTGGGCGACCAGCACGAGGTTCTCGCGCCCCGTGAGTATTTCGTCGACGGCGGTGAACTGTCCGGTGAGGCTGATGCGGGCCCGCACGTTCGCCGGTTGCCTGGCGACGTCGAATCCCTGGACATTGGCGGTGCCCGCGTCAGCGGTGAGCAATGTGGACAGGATTTTCACCACCGTGGTCTTGCCCGCCCCGTTGGAGCCGAGCAGTGCGAAGATGCTGCCCCTCGTCACGTCGAGGTCCACACCGCGCAGCACGTGCAGCTTGTTGTACGACTTGTGCAGGCCCTGTACCTGGATCGCGGGCCCTCGAACCTGATCGGGGATCATTTCGACGCTTCCCTTCGGGGAGTGCTGACGCGGCGGATGATGACGTTGCCGTAGTTCGCGTGCAGGTGAAGTTCGACCGTGCGGTCGCTGGCGGCGGCGGCCGGGTCGGGGGTGAGTTCGTTGCGGACCCGGCCGTGGGCCGAGCTGGCGTCGATCCAGGCCGCGAGGCCAGTCGGGACGCCGACGTCGACATCGGCGTGGCCGTTGTCGAGCCGGATCGTTCCGCCGCTGACCTCCCGGATGCGGATGGGTCCGTGGGCGCTGCGCGCGGTCACGTCGCCCAGGGCCCGGTCGATCGTCAGCGCTCCGGACGTCGCGACCTCCACGTCGCCGGCGGCCGTCCCGATCTCCATGGTGCCGTGCGAGGCGCGCAGCCGGGCATCGCCATGAACCTCGGCGATGCGGACCACACCATGGCCGGCGGTGAGGTCGAGTCGGCCGGTCACCTCGGCGATATCGGTGCTGCCGTACGGGGCCTCGAGGACGAGGTTGGCGATGGTGTCGGCGGTGACGCCGCCGTACTTCGCGACGATGCGACAGTCCCCGAGCACGCCGCGGGCCCGCACCGACCCGTACGCGCTCTCGATCGTGACCCGCGACCCGGTCGGTACCTCACACCGGACATCGACGGAGTCGCCCTTGCCGAACAGGTTGAGCCGACGCGGGACCTTGACCCGCAATACGCCGCTGTCGAACGAGACCGTGGCCTCGCGGGCGAGTGACTCGTCGCCGCCGCGGCCGGGTTTGCTCGGCACGACCTCGGCGACGGCATCCGTCCGATCGGTGGCGACGATGTCGACGAAGCCGACGTTGGCCGAGACGTCCAGGTCGATCGGACCGGAAACGTCGTAACTGGGCATGACTGACCTCCACATGGGCGTGCCGGATCGGTCCCGTCTCGCGCGGGACGACGAAGGGGAACGGAAATGACTAGCGGGCCCAGCCGGTGAAGCTGTCTCCCTGCTTGGCCTCGCGCCGCGGAGTGCGGCTGACGTTTGGTTCCAGGGCGGCGGCGATCGCGCGGACGAACCACGAGTTCACGGACAACCCCTCCGCGGCCGCCGCCTGCTCGACCCGGGCCTTGAGCCGGTCGGGCAGCCGCAGAGTGGTCCGCGAGCTGACCGTGTCGTCGAGCGGCTCGGCCGGCTCCGCGACCCCGGGGGCGGACGGGTCGCCCGCCTCCGTCTCCGCCATCGGCGGACGGGTCACCACCAGGTGTGGATCACGGCCTCGCAGCACGACGTCGACCGAGCCGGGCGCGATCTCCCGGGTGATCTCGCTGGCCACGTCGCTCACGACCCCCAGCAGCACGAGCCGTGCCGCGGCGTCGAGAACGGCGCTGAGCTGCTCGGCGACGGCCCGGGCGTCCGCGTCACCGCTCTCGGCCGCGGCCGCGAGCTGTGTCTGGAGTTCGGAGACGTACCGGTCGAGGTCCATGACACCAAGCTAGCACCACCATGGTGTCTTAGCAAGCGCGAATGACACCATATGACACCACCGTAGGCGGTGAGGTGGTGTCAGACGCGGCGGCGCAGCTTGTGGCGGATCGTCAGCATCTCCCGGAGTCGAGGATGGATGGTTGCCGGCCCGCCACCGCGTCGGTGGCGCCGGCGAACGCCTCGAGCAGCCAGGCCCGGTCCGCGTCGGTGAGAACCGCCGGCGGGGTGAGCCGGATGACCCGGTGAGCGTTGAGGGAATGGTTGACCAGCACCCCCCGGTCGAGGAGCTCCAGCACGAGCGCGCCGGCCACGTGCTCGTCGCACAGCTCGACCCCGATGAGCAGACCGACCCCCCGCACGTCGACCACCAGTTCCGGGTACCGGTCGAGCAGCCCGCCCCGCAGTTGGGCCAGCAGGTCGTCGCCGAGGTCGCGGGCCCGCTCGACCAGACCCTCGCTGTCGATGGCGTGCACGGCCGCCGCGGCCGCCGCCATGGCCACCGGCGCGGCCGAGAACGTCGACGTGTGCAGGAACGGGTCGCGGCTGAACGGGGCATACGCGGCGGAGGTCGCCAGCGCGGCGGCGACCGGGATCACACCACCGGACAGCGCCTTGCCGACCAGCAACACGTCCGGGGTGACCCCCTCACGGTCGGCGCCCCACCATCGACCCAGGCGACCGAGGCCGGTCTGCACCTCGTCGAGGACGAAGAACGCGTCGTACTCCCGGCAGAGCCGTTCGACCGCGCCCAGGTACCCGGGTGGCGGGATGACAACGCCGGCCTCCCCCTGGACCGGCTCCACGACGACGCACTGGTCGCGGCCGTCGGCCAGCACCCGCTCCAGCGCCGCGGCGTCGCCGAACGGCACCTGCCGGACGCCGGCCAGCAGCGGTTGGAACGGTGCCCGGTACAGCTCGTTCGCGGTCAGCGACAGGGCACCCATGGTCTTGCCGTGGTACCCGCCACCGGTCGACACGAGGCGGCGCTTGCCGTGGGCCCGGGCCAGCTTGATGGCCGTCTCGACCGCCTCCGCCCCGGAGCCGACGAAGTGGACCCGCTCCAACCCGCGCGGGGCGACCGCGGTCAGCGCCTCGGCCGCCCGCGCCGCCGCCGGCTCGAGCAGGATCCGGGTGGACAGCGCGTGCCGGCGGACCTGGTCCACCACGGCGGCCACGACCGCCGGGTGGCCGTGCCCGAGCAGGAACACCGCGTACCCGGCGCAGTCGAGGAACTCGCGGCCGGTCGCGTCCCACACCCGGCAACCCTCCGACCGGACCTCGGTGAGCGCGCCGGTCATCTCGGCCAGCCGGGCCCGGCCCTCGCTGAGGTGGCGCCGGTAGGAGCGCAGCGTACGCGCCGGCTCGACGATGGTCGCGGTCATGCCCGAGCGCCCGTCAGGGCCGGGGAGGTCACGGCCGGCTCCCGGCGTGGTGGGCGAACAGGTCGTCCACGAGGGTCAGCGCCCACCGCATGCGGCGCACGGCCGTGTCCGGGTGGTCGCCGTACTCGTCGGCCAGCCTTGCCACGCAACCCCGCACTCCGCCGTTCGCCCGCAGCGCACACCGGATCGCGCTGGTCGCCTCGACCCGGCTCGGGTGGGCGCCCGTGCCGAGCTCGCTGGTGAACAGCGCCTCCGCCCGCGCGACCGCGAGAATGTCCGGTCCCCTGCTCATCGGCCGCCTCCTTCGTCTCGTGGCCTCTCCTGTCCCTAACCCTTCCTCGGCCGGACCGCCGGGAAATCCGCCGGATTGCGTACGCGCCGCGTATGGACTCTTCAAAGTGGCGGGCCGGTGGGCGACTACCCTCATGTCCTATGGCGAACGACGGCGGGGGGCAGTCGCCACCGGTGGGCCGGGCCCGCGAGCTGGCGGCCGTACGGGCCGCGCTGGCCGCGGCCGAGGACGGGGGGATCTCCGCCATCTTCCTCACGGGTGAGAGCGGAGTCGGCAAGTCCCGTCTGCTCAACGCGGCCGCCGCCGAGCTTCGCAGCGCCGGAGCCACCGTGCTGTTCGGTACGTGCCTGGACATCGGTGACGCCTCGCCGCTGCACCCGTTGCGGCACGCCCTTCGCCAGTTGCCGCCCCGGCCGCGCACCACCCACCCGGCCGACGGTGTGCCGGAACTCCTGGCGTTACTGGATGGACAGGACGAGGGTTCCGGCGATGCCGGCGGGCTCCTGGAGCGCATCAGCCGAGGGCTCGGCGCGGTCGCGGCCGGCGCGCCGTTGGTGCTCGTGATCGACGATCTGCAGTGGGCGGACCAGACCACGCGCCAGCTCCTGCTCTACCTGCTCGCCGGCCTGGGCCTGGGCCGCCTGATGCTGCTGGCCGCCGCCCGGACCGAGAACCTGCATGGCGCGCACCCGCTGCGGCTGATGTTGCTCGAGTTGCGGCGGCTGCGTTCGGTACAGGTGAGGGAGCTGTTGCCGCTCGACCGTGACCAGACCGCGCGGCTGGCCGGCGAGGTGTCCGACGCCCTGTCCCCGGACACCATGGAGCTGGTGTGGAAACGCAGCGGTGGCAACCCGTTCCTCGTCACCGAGCTGGCCCGCGCGGCCCGCGACGGCGAGTCCGGGCTGCCGGACACGCTGCGCGAGATCGTCCTGGGCCGGGTGGATGTCCTGCCGCCGCACTGCCTGACGGTGGTACGGGCGATCGCGGCGGGGGTCGAGCCGGTCGACCACGAGGTGCTGGCCCAGGTGGTACCCCTGGCCGAGGAGGACCTTATCGACGCGGTCCGCGTGACCGTCGCAAGTGGAATCCTCATCGCCACCGAGGAGGGGTACCGGTTCCACCACCACATCTTCAAGGAGGTGCTGGAGCCGGAGCTGCTGCCCGGCGAGCGGGCCCGGATGCACCGGCGCTACGCCGAGGCGCTGACCGCCGCGACCGGCGGCGTCGACGCGGCCCGACTGGCCCATCACTGGCGGCTGGCCGGTGACCGGGGCCGGGCCCTGACCGCGGCCGCCGAGGCCGCGACCGAGGCCGAGCGCCTCTTCGGCTTCGCGGAGGCCTACCAGCACTGGAGCGCCGCGTTCGACCTGGCCCGGAGGTCCTCGCCGAGCGCGGCCGGTCACACCCCGGGCGATCGCGGCGACCCGGTCGCGCTGGGCCGGCGCGCCGCCGCGGCGGCCCACCGCTGCGGCGAACACGAGCGGGCCGTGGCCCTGCTCGACGAGGTGGCGGCCGCCCTGCCGAGCCCGCCGCCCTGCTGGCTGGTCACGTTCCGCGCGCGGTGCCTGGCCGCCGCCGGTGGCCTCACCGACGCCGAGGCCGAGTGTGAATCCGTGCTCGACCGCTCCGACGCCACCACCGCCGAGCGAGCCACCGCGTTGGCCCACTGCGCCGAGCTGCTGGTACAGCTGGGCCGCTACGGCGAGGCCGGGACGCGGGCCCGGGAGGCGCTCGCGCTCGCACCGGTCGCCGACGACGGCCCGGACGCGACCATGCCCGGCGCCGCCTCGGTCGCCATCGTCGCCGCGGCCGCCCTCGGCTACAGCCAGGCCTACCTGGACGACTCGGCGGCTGGTCTGGCCACTGTGGAGCAGGCCCTGGCCACGGCCGAGCGGTCCGGCCGGCCGGACGACATCGCCTGCGCGTACCTGCACCTCGCCGAACTGCTGGCCGGCCCGCTCAACCAACTGGAACAGGGCATCGCGGTGGCCCGGCGCGGCGCCGACCACGCCGACCGGCTCGGGCTCGGCCGTACGTACGGCGCGCGGCTGCTGGCCGCCGCGGCCAACGGGCTGTTCCGCATCGGCCAGTGGTCCGAGGCGGCCGCCGTCATCGCCGAAGGTCTACGCCGGCGGCCGGGCGGGGCGGACACGGTGGACCTGCTGCTGGCCCGGGCCCGGCTGCGGGTCAGCCACGGCGACCTGGACGCCGGCGACGCGGACCTGGACGCGGTCGCGACGCTGCTCGCGGGGGCCGGGGCGCGGCACATGCTGCCGCTGATGACGCTGCGGGCCGGCCTGGCGATGTGGCGCGGCCGCTACGCCGACGCGCGCGAGGTGGTCCAGCGCGGCCTGCGGTTGGCCGAGAGCGGGTCGGACGACTGGTGGCTGCTGGCCCCTCTGGTCTGGCACGGCCTGCGCGCGGAGGCGGAGGGCAACGCCTCAGGCACCGGCGGGCCCGACCCGTCGGCGCTGCGCTACCTGCGCGCCATCGCCGACCGGGTGGCCGTGGCCAGCGCCACCGCGGCCGGGCCGGTGGCCGAGGCGGTCGCGGGTTATCAGGAGCTGTGCGCCGCCGAGCTCAGTCGCCTCGGCGGCGGCACCGATCCCGCGGTCTGGGCCCGGGCGGCGCAGACCTGGGAGGGCCGCCGCCATCCGTACCCGGCCGCCTACGCGCGCCTGCGGCAGGCCGAGGCACTCTTCGCCGAGCGGACCCGCAACGCCGAGGCCACCGCCATCCTGCGCCAGGCCCATCGGGTCGCGCTGGACCTGGACGCCCGGCCCTTCGGCGAGGAGGTCAAGGCCCTCGCCGCCCGGGCCCGGATCACACTCGACCCGCCGGCCCCGCGGCCGGCCTCGTCTGGACTGACGAGCGAAGGGAGCGAAGCGACCGGAGCGAGGAGGGAAGACGGGGCAGAAAGGCCCGCGGGGCCCGCGCGAGCGCAGCGAGCGCCAACAAACACTGTGCTGGCGAGCCTGACCGCGCGGGAGCTCGAGGTACTGACGCAGGTGGCCGCGGGCCGGACGAACCAGGAGATCGCCGCGCAGCTGTTCATCAGCGACCGGACGGTCGGCGTACACGTCTCGCACATCCTGGCCAAGTTGCAGGTGCGCAGCCGGGTTCAGGCCACAGCGGTACTGCTGCGCAACCGGGTCCAGAGTTGAAGAGTCGACGGCGGCCACGTACGTGGTTTGACGGATCCGCGGCCGGCCGGCGCGCTCTAACGTCACCTCGGATGTTCAAGAAGGGATCCGAGGGAGACCCGATGTCACACGTACTGACCGGCGCCGCACCGCGCGCGAGCGTGGAGGTTCTGCGGCAGGAGCGCCAGCGCCTGGAGCGCACCACGGCGCGCCGGACCCGGGTCGGGCGCGGGTGGGGGACGCTGCAGGCCGAGATGGACGCGGCGCTGTCAACCACGCCGACCGACATACCGGAGGTGCTCACGCAGCTGGCCCGGTTGCAGTCCATTCTCGACCGTCTCCCGCCCGGGCCGGGCCAGCACCGGGTGGCCAGCTTCAACAGCCTGTATCGGACCATCACCGGTCAGGTGCAGGGATACTCCGACGGGGGCCGGTTCGCCGACCCCAAGTTCCTGGAACTGCTCGACGTCGAATTCGCCAAGCTGTACTTCGAAGCGCTGCGCCAGTGGGGCGAGCCCCGTGGCGATGCGCCGCAATCGTGGGCGCTGCTCTTCCGGCACGGCCACGACCGGCGCCTGACCCCGCGGTCCGCGGCGATGCTCGGGGTCAACGCGCACATCAACCACGACCTGCCGCTCGCGCTGGTCGCCGCCTGGGAGCGACTGGGACCGCCGGCCTCCGGCGCGCCACAGCACCCGGACTACCTATTGATCAATGAGATCTTCTTCGACCAGATCCCGGCGCTTCGCCGCCGGTTCGCCACGGCCTGGCAGCTCGAGATCGACCGCCTCAATGGACGGTTCGACGACTGGAGCGAGCGCCTGGTGGTGGCGGCCACCCGCGGTCTGGCGTGGGAGCAGGCGCAACGGCTGTGGCCGCTGCGCGACCAGCCGGCCGCCTTGGCCGGCGCGACCGAGGTGATCGACGCGGCCACGGCGTTGCTGGGTCAGGCGATCGTTGCCTCCGACAGCTGGACCCGCCGGGCCTGGCTGTGGTTGGTGTCACTGGCGCGGCGGGCGGCCGCGGCCCTGCCCGGCTGACCAGCACGCCGACGCGAGCTCGCGAGCGGCGCCAGGCGACACCGTTTCTTTCTACAACCGGCTCGAGGGGTGGACCCGGGCCAAATCAAGGGAGTGATTTGCATGTTTCTACGTAAATTCTCGATCGTGGCCGTCCTGGCCGCCGGCCTGGTCGGCGCGACCGTAGCGCCGGCGAACGCGGCGGTTGACGAGGCGAGCGGTTTCGCCGTCGGCACCGTCAACCCGGCGTTCAACGACCCGGGGACGCCGCTGCTGGACCACTTCTACTACCGGTTCACGAGCGACGACCACCACATCAAGCGCGTGTCGGCTCTGCCGCAGCCGGGCGGCACCATTCAGGTGGCGTTCCACGACCAGAACTGGGACGACCGGTACTTCTACCGGGTCGCCGCCGAGCGGGTCGCGCCGGCGGGCATCGTCCTCGGCTCGTACCAGGGCCGCTGCGTCGGCCAATGTGACCGGGGACTGTCGCGTCCGGCCGGGAACTATGTGTTCGTGCTGCGGGGATTCCAGCTCGCGTACCGCGGCACCGACCACCACATCGACGAGATCGGCGTGCGGGAGATCGCCGGTCGACTGCACGTGGCGTTCAACGACAGGAACAACGACGACGCGTTCGATTTCCTCGTCCGCTACGCCTGGGTGCCGCGGGCCCGCCTCTCTACCGTCGCCGGTGTCAGCGGTAGCGTGTCCCAGGCCGCCGGCGGCGTGGTGCAGCGCGCGGTCCCGGCTGGCACCAAGGTGATCCGCGGGTTCCGGGTGGACTACCCGGCCGCCGGCGTCGACCACCACATCAAGACGTTCGGGGTCTTCACGAACTGGAACAACATCGCGGTCTACTACGGCGACAAGAACCCGTACAACTCCGGTTCGTGGCAGTACGCCGTCAACTACGCGGTCCTCGCGTAGCTGCCCGCTGACGGCCTCGGCGAAGTTGCTGCCCCATCGGGCGGCAACTTCGCCGATGTCGTTGTGATGGCGAATGCCCGGTCAGTCGATGAGGCGGCCGCCGCCAGCGCCGTGACTACAACGATGGGCATCCACCGAGTGTAGGGATCCCCGTACGATGATCACATGCAGCTGCTGCCGCACGATCCGTCCGGGACGGTGTACCCGACGACCGAGGACTACGTGCACGCGATGGAGGTGCGCGGCGCTCAGCGGCTCCTGTTCGTGGCCGGAACGATGGGTCTCGACCCGAGCGGCGCGCCCGGTGCGACCCTGTCCGAGCAGCTCGATCTGATCTGGTCGAACATCCGCGCCATCCTCACCGACGCCGGGATGACGGTCGACAACATCGTGCGGCTGACGAGCTACCTGCGTGACGCCTCGTACGCGGACGCCAATGCCGCCGCCCGGGTGGCGGCCCTTCGCGGCCGGACGGTTCCGACGACCGCGCTCGTCGCCCAGACCCTCGACGAGCGGTGGCTGGTCGAGATCGAGGTCATCGCCGCCGATTGAGGTGCCCGCGAGCGGTCGAGCGGGAAGAATGCTTACCGCGAACGATTCACGACCGAGGAGCCATCATGAGGAAGATCACCGCGAGCCTCTTCATCTCGCTCGACGGCGTGGTGGAGGCGCCCGACCAGTGGCATTTTCCGTACTTCAACGAGGAGATGGGCGTCGCCGTGGACGCCGTGGTCGGCTCGGTCGACACCCTGCTGCTCGGACGCAAGACCTACGACAGCTTCGCCGGCGCCTGGCCCGATCGGGAGTCCGAAGGCGGCGAGGACGCACACTTCGCCAAGAAGCTCGGCGACGCCCGCAAGATCGTGGTGTCACACCAGAAGCTCGCGTTCACCTGGCGCAACTCGGAGCTGCTGGACGGCGACCTGGTCGATGGGGTCGCCGCGCTGAAGGACGCGCCGGGCGGCCCCATCGGCGTGTCCGGATCCGTTTCCGTCGTCCGGCAACTGCTGGCCGCCGGCCTGCTGGACGAGCTTCATCTCCTGCAGCATCCCATCGCGGTCCGGCGGGGCATGCGCCTGTTCGACGAGGGCGACCGGCCCGTGCCGTTGCGGCTGATCTCGTCGCAGACCTTCACGACGGGTGTACTCAACCTGATCTACGGCCCGGCCGAGCCGCCCGCCGAGGCATCCTATGAGGACGCCAAGGTCCACATCCCCAAGGAGTCCTAGCGGTGACACCCTGACTACGGAGCGCTCGAGAGCGGTGCGGTGAGGATGGTGACCGCGTCCCCGTCGGCGAGCCGCGCCACCTCGGTGACCGTGAAGCCACATCCACGGTAGAAGTCGACGGCCGGCCCGCCGGTGGCCACCCAGACCCGATCGAAGCCCTCGTCGGCCGCCCACCTCGCGAGCCGGGCCAGCAACGCCGTGCCGATCCCCCGGCCGCGCCGGTCGGCGCGCACGATCGTGCCGACCACCCACGGGCCGCGGTCGGCGAGTTCGGCGTACTCGACCGGGATGATCCCGACGGCGCCGACCGCCTCGCCGTCGGCGTCGGTCGCGACAAACGTGACGGGCAACCCGTCGCGGCCGGACTCCTCACGGGTGGTGTCGACCCACCATCGCAGGTCCTCGCGTCCCGGCTCGCCGCCCCACTCGTTGTACCGGATCCGCGCCACCGCAACCATCAGATCCGGCCGGTCGGCCAGCGACTCGATGGTGACCGCGTCCGACGCAGCACGCTCCACGGCGGCACCATATACGTTCCCCACGGGAACGCGCGACGCGGTCTGTCCCGCGTGGCGTGTCGAGACGATGCTCCAGTCCACACCGGACGGTTCCAGCGTCTATTCGGGAATGACGACCAGCTCAAGCATCATCCGCCACCGGACCGCGTAGTAGCGGCCGGAGCCGGGCGGTCAGCATGGCCTCGGCCTTGTCTTCGCTCAGGCGCATCCAGCGGCGGGACCGCCAGCTCGCCAGCAGGAGCAGCAGACCCAGCAGGCCGAGGACCTCCACCTCGATGTCGCATTCTCCACGCAGCAGAGGTGACGCCTGGCGCAACGCGTCGGTGAGCAGTCGCCTCGCCGCATCGGGGATCTTCTTGACCTCCTCGAGCACGTCGGGGTGGCGGGCCGCGTCGGCCAGGCCGAACTGCAGCAGCTCCGGGTGGGTAACGAGCTGGTGATAGAGCATCCGCAGGCAGGCCGTGAGATCGGCCAGGCAGCGCTCGCGAGTCGACGTGTCGATCGTGGGTCGGTAGGTGGCGATGGCGTCGATCGGCTGGAACCGGCGCACGGCCGCCAGCGCCAGGCTGGCCTTGTCACCGAATCGCCGGAAGATGGTCACCTCGTTGACGCCGGCGGCCCGGGCGAGGTCACGGGTGGTGACGCCCGCCATGCCCCGGGTGGCGGCCAGGGCCAGGAAGGCACGCAGGATCCGTTCGTCGGTCGCCTCGCCCGACATCGCTCAAGCCTTCGTCGCCGCGACCGTGACCAGGACGAACGTGGCCACCTGGAGCACGGCCCGGACCGCCGAGGCGTACGCGAACCGGGTCAGCAGCGGCCCCAGGACCGCCTCGGTGTCCGGGCCGCGACCCACCCGGAACATCGTCGGCGCGGCGACCGCGGTCGCTGCGCTGTGCAGGACCGACAAGCCCGCCGCGACGCTCAGCAGAAACCGTGTGGGCGTCGACGCGTCACCCACGATCGCCACGCCGGCCGTGGTGATCGTCAAAACAGCGGCGGCGATACCGGTTACCGCGTAGAAGGCGATGCCGTTCGTCAGGTCGGCCGCCCGCGCGTACCCGGCGTACGCGACCGGGCCGATGCGCCGACGCGCGGGCAGCTGGACGATCACCTTATCCAGCGATGCCCCGGTGAGCACGCCGTTGAACAGCACCGTGACCATGAGCCACCACGCCACAACGAACCTCCGTGAATGCAAGCACCTACTTGCACACTCGCGGATCCGGCCGGCCGTGTCAACACCTTCGCCGGACGTGGAGAATGAGCGGCGTGAAGCTGAAGCTGGACCTGCACGACATCTACAACCGCGGCCAGGACATCGAGCGCGCTCTGCGCGACATCATCGACGAGGCGGTGGCCAAGCGGGCCGCGCTGGTCGAGATCATCCCTGGGAAGGGGTCCGGGGCGCTGAAGAAGCGGGTGCTGCGGTTCCTCGACCAGAAGGAGATCAAGGCTCTGTACCACCGGGTCGAGAAGGACTCGGACAACTTCGGTCGGCTGTTCGTGCACTTCCGCTGGACTAGCAGACGGTGATGTCGTCGAGGAAGACGCGCGACGAGATCCCGGACACGCTCGGGCGCGCCGCCCGGATCTCGAAGCCGAGCAGGCGCGGCCGGTCGCTCCAGCGCGATGGCGGTGACGGTTGGGGCGGGTCGCCGGCGGCGTGGGTGAAGTCCGACGGCCGGAACGTCAGGTGGGTCCAGGCGCCCGGGGCCAGCGGTACGGGGTCGGTCCAGTGGGATATCCACTGTGGACCCGTGGACGACGGAATCCTGTCGAGGGCGTACGCCGAGGCCGTCAGCGGGGCCGGCCCGTCCACGCCCACCCAGGCCCAGCCGTTGAGAATCCCACCCAGGGCGGTGCGATCGACGGCGATCTGACCCTTGTCGGCCGGCCGCGGCGCGAGGTCGAAGTCGAACCGCAGGGCCCGGCCGCCGCCCCGGACGCGCTCGTGCGACACGGCGAGACTCCTGCCCAGCACGACGCCCTTCTCGGATCGGGGGTACCAACCCTCGTTGTTTCCGGTCTCGAAGCCGAACACTCGACGGTCCCGGCCCAAGCAGCTCACGGCCGGCGCCGCGGCGACGACGTGGGGGGCGTGGGCGATCACGGCGGCGCACCCGGCGAACGTCGCGCGGGACGGGCGCCTCGGCCACCGCAGACGCCGAGCCTGGGAGCGCAGGTCCGAGACGAGAGGCTTCAGCCCCTGCGGCAGCAGCCGACCGTGCGCGCGCAACCGCTGGCGCGCCAACCAGCCGCTGGGACGCACGTCGAACAGTGCGAGCGCGAAGGCGAAGATGGCCAGGAGCACGCCGCCGACACCGACCAGCCAGGCGTCCACGTTGTACCGCAGGTCTGTGACCGAACCCAGGACGACGCTCAAGGCCGCCATCAAGGCGAGGGCGAGCGCCGTTCGACCCGGCGACGTGTAGGGCCGGATGCCTCGACCCGCCGGTGGCCGGTCGAGAATGTAGCGAAGCACGTCGACGAGGAAAGGGAGATCCTTCGCCTGATCCCGCGTGCGCAGGTGCAGCGGTTTGCGGAAGCTCAGTTCCCGCAGCGACTCGGGCAGGTCGGCCGGCGAAGGAAGGGGTGTGTCATCGAGCAGAATGGGGATGACCGGGATACCGAGCGTCAGCGCCCTCCGGATCGCCATACGCACATAGTCGTCGGGATCGTCGGCCCTCTTTCGATTCGAATGGTCGACCAACCAGTATCGGCCAATGAGCACGAGAACGACGCAGCTTCGATCAAGTGCGCCCCACAGAACCGGCTCGACGCCGCCGTCGTCACGGATCGAGGCCCAGTCCAGAAAGACATTGGCCTCGCCGAACGGTTCATTCAGTTCCTTGCAAATAAGGCCCGCGGCCCATCCGTCGTCCGTCCGATAACTGATGAAAATGGTGTCGCGCACCGTCACCTCGCGAACGGCTGGCCTTTGGAGGCGGGCACCTGCTCTTTGTGTTGGTCGGCAACAGCGTGCATTGAGCGTTCTATGAACGCAAGGGTTGCCCGTTGTCCACTGACCTCGTATCGACGAGGTTGGCACGATCAGACGAGGGACGAAACGCGACATTCCCCAGCCAACCGCACGTAGCCATTGATCGTGTTGGCCTGACGCGAATGCGCATCACATTGTTCGCCGGACGCGGTGGACGGGCAGGGCCCCGCCCACCGCGACCAGCGGTGTCACGCCCCCGCTCGTCGGGGGCGCGACCACGCGGCGACGACGAGTCCGGCGGCGATCAGCACGACGTTCTTCGCGACGAACTCACCCTCGGTGGTCATCAGCAGCGGATTGCCGTTCTGGAACGCGACGCCGGGCTGCGCCACGTACACCAGAAATGTGCCGGCGAGGTGGGCGACCATCGCGGCGCACGCCCAACCGACCAGTCGACCGCTCATCAGCACCAGGCCGAGAACGACCTCGAAGGCGCCCAGGACCGGCACCACGACGCCGGCATCGAGGAACGGGACGGTGCCGGCCACGAGGTCGCCCACCGGGCTGACACCGGCGACCTTCAGCGCACCGAACCAGACGAATACTCCTCCGAGCGCGACCCGCAGCAGCGGCACGCTGTAGCGGGTCAGCGCGGCACGATAGCGGGACTCGGCGGCCGCATCGGTGCGCGAACGGGTCAGCATGGTTGACATGGCGAACTCCCTCCGTGGATGGGTAACGACGTCCATCCTCGGCCGCGCGGTTGATGTGGCCATCGGTTCAGGCGCTGAAGTTCGACTACGCACAGGCCCGGTCCACCGGCGGTCGGCGTACGTCCTCGGTCGTACGCCCCGATCGCCCTCATGCGTCGCGTTCCGTAGGCCCGATGTCGTCCGCGGGCCGACGGCGGCGGCCGGCGTCACGGCCACGATGGGCGGTACCCGGCACGCGCTGGCGTGCCCCCACCGTTGGGAGAGAACATGTTGACGCATCTGGCCCCCTATGCGGCCGTCGCGTACGACCACCCGGGCTGGACCGGCCCGGGTTGGTGGTTGGTGTTTCCGGTGCTGTTCTGGACGCTTGTGCTGACCACCGTCGGATATCTCATCTACCGCCGCTCACCGCGACAGTCGGCCCGGGCCGCGGCCGAGCGCACGCTGGCCGAGCGGTACGCCCGGGGCGAGATCGACGTGGCCGAGCTGCGCCAGCGCCGTCGCGACCTGCGGGGCGGACGGTAGCGGTGCAGGCCGGCGGCGTACGTCGCACGACGTACGGGCGAAGCCGCGTCCCGACGGACGCCGCCGGGCCCCACCGCCGGCACAGTCGGCGGCATGGAACCCATCGTCACGCAGGGACTGACCAAGCGGTACGGCGACCTGTTCGCCGTACGGGACCTCGATCTCACGGTGCGGGCCGGACAGGTGTACGGCTTCCTGGGCCCCAACGGCGCTGGCAAGACGACCACGCTGCGGATGCTGCTGGGCCTGGTCCGCCCGACGGCCGGACGGGTGTTGCTGTACGGCCGGCCGCCGGCCTCGGGGCCGCTGAACGGGGTCGGCGCGCTCATCGAGGGTCCGGCGTTCTACCCGTACCTGTCGGGCCGGGACAACCTCCGGGTGCTCGCCCGCCACGCGTCGATGCCTGACCGGCGGGTGGACGTGGTGCTGGATCTGGTCGACCTCTCCGACCGCGCCGGTGACCGGTACGCCTCGTACTCGCTCGGGATGAAGCAGCGCCTCGGAGTGGCGGCGGCGCTGCTGAAGGATCCGCGGCTGCTGATCCTCGACGAACCGACCAACGGGCTGGACCCGGCCGGCATGGCCGACATGCGGGCGATGATCCGCCGGCTGGGCGCGGCCGGCTGCACGGTGCTCGTCTCCAGTCACCTGCTGGGCGAGGTCGAGCAGATCTGCGACCGGGTCGGCGTCATCGCGCGCGGCCAGATGGTGAGCGAGGGCACGGTGGCCGATCTGCGGGGCCGCGCGGATCTGCGGGTCGTCGCCACGCCGCTGGACCGGGCGGCCGGGCACGCCCGCGCCCTGCTGGGGCCGGACGCGGTGCGCGTCGTCGGTGACGGTCTGAGCCTGGCCGTGGCCGCGGACCGGGCCGGCGAGATCAACGCGGCGCTCGTGTCGGCCGGCGTCACGGTCACCGAACTGCGGATGGTGGAACGCGATCTGGAACAGGCTTTCTTCGAGCTGACCCGAGGTGAGGCACATGTGGGGTAACGTCTCGGCAGAAATGATCAAGCTGGTGAAACGGCCGGCGAACTGGCTGCTGCTCGCCGTGGCGCTCGGGCTGAGCCTGCTGTTCACCTACGTCATCCCGTACGCGGGGTACGCCGGCGGCACCGGCGGCCCGACCGCCGATCGGGGTCTCGCGGCGCTGGTGCCCGCGCAACTGGTCGGCAACTCCGTCGGCGGCCTGCCCGTGTTCCTCGGAGCCATCATGGTGATCCTGGGCGTGCTGGCCGTCGGCGGTGAGTACGGCTTCCAGACCTGGAAGACCGTCCTGACGCAGGGCCCGTCCCGGCTGGCCGTGTACGCGGGCAAGCTCGCCGCGCTCGCGGTCGCTGCGCTCGCGGTGGTGGTGGCCATCTTCACCACCGGTGCCGCGGCCAGCCTGCTCATCGCCGCGGCCGAGAACCAACCGACGGCGGTGCCGTCGATGGGCGACCTGGCCGTCGGGCTGGGCGCCGGGTGGCTCATCGCCGCGATGTGGACGGCGTTCGGCGCGGTGCTGGCCGTGCTCCTGCGCGGCGTCGCGCTGGCCCTCGGCCTCGGCCTGGTTTGGCTGCTGGTCGTGCAGAACCTGCTCGCCGCGCTGGCCGCTCCCCTGCTCGACTGGGTCGCGACGGCGCAGAAGGGCCTGCCCGGGCCCAACGCGGGCGCGTTGGCCGCGGCCCTGGGCAGCGAGCCCGACACCCCGGGTGTCGCCGGCATCGTCGGCGGTGGCCATGCGGCGCTGGTCGTCGCGGCGTACCTGCTCGGCTTCCTGGCCATCGGCGCGGCGGTCCTGCGCCGCCGTGACATTCTCTAGGCCGTGGACGTTCTGTCGGTCCGCCGGTGGTTGGGCGACGTCCTGCTCGCCGGGCTGCTGCTGCTGTTCGGAGTGGCCGCCACGAAGGGCGCCGCGCGGTTCCAGCCGGACGCCACGCCGCTGGACGGCGCGGCGGTCGGCCTGATCGCGATCGCGGCGGCCACCCTGGCGGTGCGGCGGCGCTGGCCGGTGGCGACCCTGGCGGTCGTCACCGCGGCGACCGCGACCTACCTGATCCGTGGCTACCCGTTCGGACCGGTCATGATCGTGCTGTCGGTCGCGGTCTACACGATGACCGTCGCGCTGGCCCTGCGCCCGGCCGCGCTGATCGCCGGCGGCGCGTTCGCGGCGCTGGCCGTGCACGCGTTCGTGCCACCCAACGGCGATCCCGGCATCAACGGGCTCGTGCCCGCCGCCGCCTGGGTCGTCGTACCCTTCGCGGTGGGCGTGGTGGTGCGGTTGAGCCGGGAGGCGACCGCCCGCGCCCGGACCGAGGCCGCGCGGCGCATCGCCGACGACGAGCGGCTGCGCATCGCCCAGGAGGTGCACGACGTGGTGGGACACGGGCTGGCGGCCATCAACATGCAGGCGCAGATCGCGCTGCATCTGTTGCACCGCAAGCCCGAGCAGGTCGAGGCCGCGCTCACCGCGATCAGCCGCACCAGCAAGGCGGGCCTGGACGAGCTGCGGGCGACGCTGGCCGCCATACGGCACGACGACCGCACCCCGGCGCCCGGCCTGGCCCAGCTGCCGGCGCTGCGCGACCGCCTGGCCCACGCGGGCCTGCCGGTGACCGTCTCGGTGGTCGGCGCCCCGGCCGATCGGGAGCTGCCGGCCGCGGTCGACCTGGCCGGCTACCGCATCGTTCAGGAGGCCCTGACCAACGTGCTGCGCCACGCCGGAGCGAGCACCGCCGCCGTACGCATCGAGCACCGCCCGGACGCCGTCGAGGTGGAGGTCACCGACACCGGGCTGGGCGGCCCGCCTTCGCCGGGCGGTACCGGCATCGCCGGCATGCGGGAGCGGGCGACCGCTCTCGGCGGGGAGCTGGACGCCGGCCCGCGACCCGAGGGCGGCTTCCGGATCCGGGCCGTGCTGCCCCTGCCGAGCGAGGAAGCGCCATGATTGGTGTCCTGATCGCCGACGACCAGGACCTGGTACGCATCGGGCTGCGCGCGCTCATCGAGGCCGAGGACGACATGCGCGTCGTCGGCGAGGCGGCCGACGGGCTGGCGGCGGTCGGCCTCGCTCGCGAGACCCGGCCCGACATCATCCTGATGGACGTACGGATGCCGGGCGTCGACGGGATCGAGGCGACGCGCCGGCTCGCCGCGGACGAGACCATGAGCGGTACCCGGGTCATCGTGCTCACGACGTTCGAACTCGACGAGTACGTCTTCGACGCGCTGCGCCACGGCGCCAGTGGCTTCCTCACCAAGGACACCAAGCCGTCCGAGCTGCTCCGGGCCATCCGCCTGGTCGCCGCGGGCGAGGCGCTGCTGTCGCCGTCGGTGACCCGCCGCGTCGTGCGCGAGTTCGCCACCCGTCCGTCGCGGACACTCAAACCGCATCCCCATCTCGACACGCTCACCGAACGGGAGAAGGAGATCGTCGGCCTGGTCGGCGAGGGGCTCAGCAACGATGACATCGCCGAACGGCTGGTCGTCAGCCCGGCCACGGCCCGCACCCACGTCAGCCGCGCGATGGTCAAGCTCGGTGCGCGGGACCGGGCCCAACTCGTCGTCTTCGCCTACCAGTCCGGCCTGGTCGACCCCTGACGGCTACTGCTATCGTGCTGCTCTCGGCCGTCGGCCCGACGGCTGAAAGCTGCGGATGCCGAGGTAAGGACCCGAGATGAGCGAGCCCGTGGAAACCCGAGGCGACGAACGCCACGAGATGCTGGCGGTCGACACCAACAACGACGGCCGGGCCGACGTCCTGGCGATCGACACCGACGGCGACGGCAAGGCCGACCTCTTCCAACTCGACAGCGACGGCGACGGCAAGGTCAACGTAACCATGGTCGACCTCGACCAGGACGGCGTCATGGACAAGACCGTCGACGGCGACGGCGGGGTCTGACCCAAAGCACAGAAGCGGGATCCGCTTCGCGTTGAGGAAGAGCTCACGGTCGACCCGATTCCGCGTTCGCAGGTTCCGGGCGTTGTCTGGCCCGCGGTGCCCGACGCGACCGGCGCCGCCGCGCTGGCGCTGCAGTTCCAGCTCGCACGGAGCGAATGGTGGCCGCCGGAACGGCTGCGCGCCCACCAGTACCGTCAGCTCGCGGCGTTGGTGCGCCACGCGCTGGACACCGTGCCGTACTACCGCGACTCGCTGCCGCCGGGGCTCCTCGACGCCGACGGTCTGATCGACGAGGCCCGATGGCACGACGTCCCGCTCCTGCGCCGCGAAACGGTTCAACGGGAAGGCGAGCGGCTCACCAGCACCGCCCCACCGCCCGAGCACGGGCCGATCGCGGTGATACGGACGAGTGGCTCGACCGGCCGGCCGGTCCGGGTGTCCCGCACCGTGCTGTCCCGCGATTTCTGGAGCGCCTTCACGGTGCGCGACCACCTGTGGCACCGGCGGGACCTCGCCGGCAAGCTCGTCGCGATCCGATATGCCGACCCCCGGGCCGTACCCGAGAACGGCCTTCGCCGGCCGGGCTGGGGCCGGTCCACCGACGCCGTGTTCGACACCGGGCCGGGCGTGCTGCTCAGTGTCCACACCGACGTGGTCGCGCAGGCCGGGTTCCTGGTGCGCGAGGACCCCGACTACCTGTTGAGCTACCCGAGCAACCTGCGGGCGTTGGCCACCCACTTCGTCGACCACGGCCTGCGGCTGCCGCGCCTGCGCCAGGTGCGCAGCTTCGGTGAGACGTTGACCGACCCGGTGCGGGAGGCGTGTGACAGCGCGTGGGGCGTCCCCGTCGTCGACCTCTACAGCACGCAGGAACTGGGCATCGTCGCCCTGCAGTGCCCCACCGGCCAGCGGTACCACGTCATGGCCGAGGACGTCATCGTGGAGATCCTCGACGAGGACGGCCGCCCGTGCCGGCCCGGCCAACCCGGGCGGGTGGTCGTGACGTCGTTGCACAACTTCGCCACCGTCCTGCTGCGATACGAGGTCGGCGACTACGCGGAGGCCGGGGACGGCTGTGCCTGCGGACGGGGACTGCCGGTGATACGGCACATCCTCGGACGCTCGACGAACATGATGCGGCTGCCGGACGGCCGCACGGTCTGGCCGCGGCTGCAGCAGTCCCTGTACCGCACGATGGCTCCGCTGTTCCAGATGCGGCTGATACAGCGCGACCTTCGGCGCATCGAGTTCCTGTACGTGGCCGATCGGGCGCTGCACGAGCAGGAGAAGGTCGCCCTGTCCGGCCGCATGAGCGCGGACTTCGACCACGAGTTCACATACACGTTCACCCGGGTCGACGGGCTGGATCGCAGCCGTACCGGCAAGTTCGAGGACTTCATCTGTATGGTCGACACGCTCGGCGAGTGAGCGGCTCAGGGCCGACCGCCTGAGATTAATCGCGACGGTCACCGACCGGAACCGCGGCCGTACCCGACGTTTGGAAATCGACTTCCGCGCGGCGGTGTCCGGAGAAGATGGACCGTGAACTCCTCATGAAGGGGCAGCCGTGAACCAGCTGCTGGTCATCGCCGCCGATCTCGTCGCCATCACCGTGCTCACCTTCGGCATCTACTTCCCGCGCCACCACCGGCGCGACCTGGTGGTGGCGTTTCTCGGCGTGAACTGCGGCGTGCTCGCGGCCTCGATCGCGTTGGCGGCGTCGAACGTCAGCCTCGGCCTCGGACTGTTCGGCGTCCTGTCCATCATCCGGTTGCGCTCCTACGAAATCGCGCAACACGAGATCGCGTACTATTTCGCGGCTCTGGCCCTCGGACTGTTGGGCGGGCTCAGCATCACCGCGAATCCCCTCACGATCGGCCTGATGGCACTCGTCATCTTGGCCCTGTTCGTGGGCGACCACCCATGGTTGTTCCGCCGTCATCGGGAACAGGTGGTCCGGCTCGACGGCGCACACATCGACGAGGCGGCGCTGCGGACCTACCTGGCGTCGTTGCTCGGCGGGCGCGTCGTCCACCTGTCGATCAAACAGGTCGACCTCGTGAACGACACGACGCTCGTGGACGTGCGCTACGTCGCCACGCCGAGGCGCGCCGCCATCCAGGAGCCGAGCCGGGAGAGAGTGAGGGTATGACGGTCGTGGCCGCCCTCATCGACGCCCTGCCTCCGGTGACCCTGGAGGAGCTCGACGACCGCGCCTCCCGGCTGACCCGCTTCGAGCGCAAGTACGTTCTCACGCGCGCCGACCTACCGTCGGTGCTGGCCGGCCTGCCGACCGATACGAGGGTTCTCGAGATCGACGATCGTCGCCTGTTCGGATACCACTCCCTCTACCTCGACACGCCCAACCTCCAGTGCTACCGGGCGGCGGCGTTCGGCCGGCGGCATCGCTTCAAGGTACGGGTGCGCGGCTATCTCGACTCCGGCCTGCGGTTCTTCGAGGTCAAGACGCGGGGCCGGCGGGGCGAGGTGACCAAGCACCGGGTGCCGTACGCGGGGGACGGCCCGACGCTGGACGTACCGCTCGCGGCCGCCGGCGTCGCGATCGACCCGTCACGCCTGGAATCGGTGCTGAACGTGGCCTACCGGCGGACCACCCTCTTCCTGCCGTCCTGCGGTTCCCGCGTCACTATCGACAGTGGACTGACGTGGACGGCACCCGGTGACGCCGGCCTTCGACTGAACGACCTCACGATCCTGGAGACCAAGTCGGGCGGGACGACGTCCGCCGATCGGCTGCTCTGGTCGCTGGGACACCGCCCGGGCCCGATGTCGAAGTACTGCGTCGGGCTGGCCGCCGTACGAGGGGATCTGCCGGCGAACCGGTGGTGGCCGGTGCTGCGGCGCCACTTCCGTACCAGCGCCCTGCGTTCCTAGCGTCAGTCCGACCGGAGCGCGCTGGTGATCGACACCAGCACGACGCTGCCGGCGATCAACCAGAACGCGACCGACCAGAGCCACTGGATGCTTCCGAACGCGGCGACCAGGCCGGCACCGATGCCGCCGGCGAAGAGGTTGGCGACGACGTTGACCGCGACGTCGCGGCTGAGGGTCCGCACGGACCTTCTGATGGGGCTGGTGGGAGTTGTCATGGCCCACAAACTAGCGCCTCGGTGACCCTTTGCGAGGATCGTGCCCAGGTACCGACAGCGAGGAGGTCGGGAATGCGGGAGAG
>Ga0307415_100000024_pt1 | contig 64415 bp, 52 predicted proteins | sample DK1Cmetagenome_FD_204524 | JGI IMG/M metagenome (GOLD analysis project Ga0307415, IMG submission 204524) | Maize rhizosphere microbial communities from greenhouse at UC Davis, California, United States - DK15-C-2 | ecosystem: Host-associated > Plants > Roots > Rhizosphere > Soil | place: USA... | reverse complement strand
GTGCCCGAGCCCGGCCAGGAACCGGTTGGCCAGGCCCACATTGTGGTCGTGGATGGCCGCCACCCCGATCGCCTCGATCAACTCCAGCGCCGGCGTAGCACCCACCCAGCTGAACCAGGCGGGCGACAGGTCGAACCGCCGGGCCGAGTCGGCCAGCCGCAGCGGCGGGCCGTAGTACGAGGAGTGGACGTCCTCCCCCGCGTACCAGCCGGCCATGAGCGGCCGGAACCGGTCGCGCACCGATGGGGCGATGTAGAGGAACGCGGTCCCGCGCGGACCCATCAACCACTTGTACCCGCCCACGACCACCACATCGGCGAGCGTCGCGTCGAACGGCAGCCAGCCACACGCCTGGGTGGCGTCGACCACGACCAGGGCGCCGGCCCGGCGGGCCGCGGGGACGATCTCCTCGTACGGGGCGATCGTGCCGTCGGAGGACTGGACCAGGCTGAACGCCACCAGATCGGCGCCGTCGGCCAGCGACGCCGACAGCTCGGCCAGCGGGACGGTGCGCACGGCGACGCCCCGGTCGGCGTGCACGAGCCACGGGAACAGCGTCGAGGTGAACTCCACCTCGGGTACGCAGACACGGGCCCCGTCGGGCAGCGCGGCCGCGATCGGGGCCAGCAGCTGCGACACCTGGGCCCCGACGGCCACGTCGTCCGGGCCGACCCCGATCAGCCGCGCGAACACCTCGCGGGCCCGGTGCGGGTACGGGTCCCACTCCAGCCAGGAGGTACGGCCGACCCGCCAGTCCGCGAGCGCCATCTGCAGCGCCTCCCAGGCCGGCCGCGGTGGCAGGCCGTAGCTCGCGGTATCCAGCCACCCGGGCAAGGGGTCCCAATGGCCCTGGACGTCGGCGATGGCGACCGGAACATGGGAGAGCACGTTGGCCAGTCTGCCATCCTGGACGGCGTGCCATCGGACGAGTTGTCCCCGCTCGCGCGCACGGTCATCGAACGGCTGGCGACGGTGTACCCGGCCGCCGCCGACCCGGAACGCGCGGTCGCGATGCGGGCGTACATGCGTGACCAGTTCCCGTTCCTGGGCATACCGGCCCCGCGGCAGCGGCTGCTGGCCCGGGAGGTGCTCGACGGGCTGGCCCGGCCGGCCGAGGAGGATCTGCGGGTCGTCGCCCGCGCCTGCTGGGAACTGCCCGAGCGCGAGTACCAGTACTTCGCCTGCTCCTGGCTGCGCCGCCACGCCCGGATCTGCTCGGCCGCCTTCATCGACACCGCCCGTCACCTCATCGTGACGCGGTCCTGGTGGGACACCGTGGACGCGCTCGCCGCCCACCTGGCCGGCCCGCTCGTGACCCGACACCCCGACCTCGTATCCACAATGGACGCGTGGGCGCGGGACGAGAACATCTGGCTGGCCCGGACCGCGCTGCTGCACCAGATCGGATACAAGGAGGCCACCGACGAGGCGCGGCTGTTCCGGTACTGCCTGCTGCCGGCCGACCATCGCGACTTCTTCATCCGCAAGGCGATCGGCTGGGCACTGCGGGAGTACGCCAGGACGGCGCCCGACCGGGCGCGCGGGTTCGTCCGGTCGCACGAGGGTCGCCTGTCGCCCCTGTCGGTACGGGAGGCCCTCAAGAACCTCTGACACCGACGAGCAGGCGGTGGATGTCGAGCATGGAGTCCACGATGAGGTCGGGAGTGGCCCGCGGGTCGGGTGGCATGTCGGGCTGGTGGCCCGACCGGACCAGGACGGCCAGGCCGACACCGGCCCGGCGGGCGGCCAGGACGTCGCGCAACGGGGTGTCACCGACGAACCACGCGTACTCGGGCGCCACGCCGATCGCGTCGGTGGCGGCGAGCACGAGGGCGGGGTTCGGCTTGCGTACGCCGGCCTCGTCGCTGTAGATCTGCGCGGCGAACCGCTGGCCCAGGCCGGCGCCGGCGAGGAAGTCCCGGAACGCCGCCCCGCAGAGGGTGTTGCTCACCACCGCGACCGGGATCCCGTCCGCGGAGGCCGCCTCGAGCACGTCCATCACGCCCTCGCGCAGGCGCAGGGCCGGGACCCGGGTGGCCCACGCGTACACCAGCTCGGTGGCCCGCGCGAGCACGGCCGCCCGGGCCGGGGCCGGCCAGTCGGCGCAGACGAAGTCGGCCCAGAACCGCGCGTGCGTGATCTCGGCCGGCGCGTACGGGCGGGCCATCGCGTCGCGCCAGTGCCCGTACGCCCGGAAGCCGGCCTCGAGATCGGCGGCTATCAGCTCGGGCGGCACGGCCGCGTCGACGAGCTCGTGGAGCCTCGCGACGAATCCGTCCACCTCCGCCTCGCTCGTTCCTCGCTCGGACGTCGACTCGGCGATGACGCCGTGGAAGTCCAACAGCAGGGCCCGGGGACGCCATGGCATGCGGCGATACTACGAGGCGGCCACAACCCAGGCGGCCAGCCCGATGATGACGACGCTGGAGACGAGCGCGGTGGCGAGCCGCCCGCGTGGCCCGGTGAGCACCCGGCCGATCACGCTGCCCCCGCCGGCCAGCAGGATTTGCCAGCTCGCCGACGCGGCGAACGCGGCCACCACGAACACGACCGAGCCCAGCGCGCCCAGCTCGCCCCCGGTTCGCCGGCCGAGCACCAGCGCACCGAAGTAGACGATCGTCATCGGGTTGAGCAGGGTCAGCCCCAGCAACCCCAGGAAGGCCCGGCCCGGCGTGGACAGCCCGCCGCCGGGCTCGGCCCGGGTCGGGTCGCGGTAGTGGCGCAGGGCCGCCGCCGCCGTACGTCCCGCCAGCCCCACGAGCACCGCGGCGGCCACCCACGTCAGGGGCGTCGCCACGGGAGCGATGAGCCCGGCCAGCGCGGACCCGCCGAGGACCGCGATGATCGCGTACACGCCGTCCGCCGTGGCCACGCCGAGGGCCGCGGCCGCGCCGGTGCGGATGCCGGTGCGAGCGGTGAGGCCGATGATGAGGACCGCGATGGCGCCGACCGGCACGGCGATGCCGTACCCGGCGAGCAGCCCCGCGACCAGGGCCGCGCTCACGGACGGGTGGGGATCGCTGCGCCACGGCTGGCTCGGCGCGTCTGACGGCGCGCGAGGGACCCGGCCATGGCGTCCGACACCCGGACCGCACGCTGTCGACGCGCGCCTTCCGCCGGAGCGGAGTAGGGCGTGCGCAGCGGTCGGGAGTCGGTCACGGCTGGAATTCTGCGTGGGCCGGGACCGGCCGGCCACCCATTTTCGTCCGGTGGAGCGCTCATGTCGGTCCGGGCCGGGCCGATTGGTCCCGCGTACAAGTCACACGGAAAGGGCGTCACGATGACCGTTGCGCTCGTCCGGCGTGACCCGCTGCTGGCGACATGCCTGCTGCTGACCGGGGCCAACGGCGTCTGGTTCACCATCGGCCTATTCCACCCGTGGTCGGAGCCGTTGGTCGGCTGGATCGTGGCGATCGTGGTCGGCCTCCTGTCCGCCGGCGCGTGCTGGCGGGTGGCCGCCACGCGCGGCCTGGCCCCGGCCGCCCGGCGGTTCTGGCACGGTCTGGGCACGGCGATGACCATCCTCACCGCGGGTGCCGTCAGCAACACCGCCGACGCCCTGGCCGGGCCCGACGCGCCGAGTCAACTGATCAGTGGGACCACGATCATGCTGTACGGATCGGGCGTCCTCCTGGCCGGCTGGTGCGTGGTGCGGGTCCCGGCGGCCGGCCGCACGCGCGGCGAATGGCTACGGCTCGGCCTGGACGCGCTCACCGTGATGATCACCGCCGTCGTGTTCACCTGGCAGCTCTCGGCGCACTCCTCGACCGACACGCGGATCACCCTGATGGCCGTGACCTCGCTGCCGTTCGTCGTCATCCTGGCGTTGGTCAAGGTCGCGTTCGCCGGCTCGGGACCGGTCAACCGCGGCGCGATGCGGCTGCTGGGCCTGTCCGTCGCGACCAGCGGGGCGATCGGTGCGCTGGCCCCGCTGCTGGCGCCGTGGCCGTACCTGACCAACACCCACATCGGCTTTCCGGTGGGCGCGACGCTCATCGCCTGGGCCGCGGCACGACAGCGCCACTCGGACACCGCCGGCATGGTCGGCCCGAGCCGGCCGGGTCGGTTGTTCGGCGTCGTCCCGTACACCGCGATCGCCGCCACCGAAGGCCTGCTGCTGTGGACCCAGCGCCACGAACCGGAGCAGGCGACAGCCGTGGTTCACGCGGCCGTCGCCCTGACCGCGATCGTGGTGATCCGGCAGATCTCGGCCCTGTCCGAGCACACGCGCCTGCTCGGCCGGCTCGACACCAGCATCGACGAGCTGCGCCGCTCCCAGGACCGCCTGGCGCACAACGCCACCCACGACCACCTCACCGGCCTGGCCAACCGGGCCCTGCTGGAGCAGCGGATCCGCCAGGCCGTCGAGTCCGGCCACCCGACGGGTCCGTGCCTGGCCCTGGTCGACCTGGACGACTTCAAGGACATCAACGACCGGCTCGGCCACGCCGTCGGCGACGAGGTCCTCACCGTCGTGAGCCAGCGCCTGCGGGCCTGCGTCCGGGCCCAGGACACCGTGGCCCGGCTCGGCGGCGACGAGTTCGCCCTGCTCCTGACCGGAGCCTCGGCCGGCGACGTGCACCTTCCCGACCGGCTCGTCGCCGCGCTCCGGGAGCCGATCCGGGCCGGCGAGTACGACCTGCTGGTGACGGCGAGCATCGGGGTGGTCAGCGGCGACGCCACGGCCGAGCCCAGCGAACTGCTGCGCCGGGCCGACGTCGCGATGTACGCCTCCAAGCAGGCCGGAAAGGGACGGCACACCCACTACGAATCCGAGATCGACCGGCGCACCGCCGACGACGCGGAACTCGGAGCCAGACTGAGCACCGCCCTCGACCGCGACGAGCTGTACCTGGTGTACCAGCCGATCGTCACCCTTCCGACCGGGCGGATCGTCGGCGCGGAGGCGCTGGTGCGCTGGCGGCACCCGACGAACGGCCTGGTCGGCCCGGACCGCTTCATCCCGGTGGCCGAACGCAACGGCCTCATCGTCCCCATCGGACGGTGGGTGCTGCAGGAGGCGTGCCGACGCGCGGCGTCGTGGCAACGGCCCGGCGACAAGGGCCCGCCGTTGCGGATCAGCGTCAACGCCTCGGCCCGTCAGTTGCTGGAGCCGGGCTTCGCCGACGACGTCCAGACCGCGCTGGAGGTCAACGGTCTGCCGCCGTCCTGCCTGACGATCGAGGTCACCGAGACGGCCGTGTTCGAGGGCGGCCGGGCCGTGGAGACGCTGCGCCTGCTGCACGAACGCGGGGTCCGGGTCGCCCTGGACGACTTCGGCACCGGCCATTCATCGCTGGGTCTGCTGCGGACCTGCCCGGTCGACGTGCTCAAGGTGGACAAGAGCTTCGTCGACGGGGTCAACGTCGAGGGCGAACGGCGGGTCATCGTCCGGGTCCTGAGCGGTCTGGCCAGCGGCCTCAGCCTGCAGGCCGTCGCCGAGGGAGTGGAGACGGCCGACCAGGCGCATCGCCTGTTCCAGTTCGGCTACCGGTACGCCCAGGGCTACCACTTCTCGAAGCCGCTCTCGCCCGAGCAGTTCGCCGAGGCGATCGCGCCCCCGGCCGACGCGGCCGGCGGCACCGGCTCTCCGCGCGACTCCCAGGAGGTCGCGGTCGCCTGAGACCGCCGCGACGCCCGGACCGGCCGGCCGGCCGGCCGCACCAAGATCCCCACGATCATGAGGTGAGGAACCGAAAATGCCGCCGATCATGGACCTAAGTCCATGATCGCGCGGATCGGGGCGCAAGAAGCGCGGGTCAGACGTTGAAGCCGAGGGCTCGGAGCTGCTCGCGGCCCTCGTCGGTGATCTTGTCGGGTCCCCAGGGCGGCATCCAGACCCAGTTGATCCGGAAGTCGCTGACCAGACCGCCGCCGGGACCGGTGGTCAGCGCCTGGCGGGCCTGGTCCTCGATGACGTCGGTCAGCGGGCAGGCCGCCGACGTGAGCGTCATGTCCAACGTGGCGACGTTCTCGTCGTCGACGTGGATGCCGTAGACGAGACCGAGGTCGACGACGTTGATGCCCAGCTCGGGGTCCACCACGTCGCGCATGGCCTCCTCGACGTCGGCCACCGCCGCCTTGGTCTGCTCAGTCATGACCCGAACCTCCTGCCGTCGACTGGGCCGTCGCGTCCTTGAACGCCATCCACGCCAGTAGGGCGCATTTTACCCGCGCCGGATACTTCGACACACCGGCGAAGGCGATCCCGTCGCCGATGGCGTCCTCGTCGGGCGCGGCCCGTCCGCCGATCATCTCGGTAAAGGAGTCCACTCTGGACAGGGCATCCGGCACGCTGATCCCCACCATCACCTCGTGCAGAACGCTGGCCGAGGCCTGGCTGATCGAGCAGCCCATGCCCTCGAACGACACGTCGGCCACGGTGTCGCCGACCAGGTGCACCCGCAGGTCGACCTCGTCCCCGCAGGTCGGGTTGACGTGGCGCACCTGGACGCTGTACGGCTCGCGCAGCCCGCGCCCCCGCGGCTTCTTGTAGTGGTCGAGGATGATGTCCTGGTAGAGCTGTTCGAGCTGCATCATCTGAACACCTCTCGCACCCGCTCCAGACCACGGACCAGCGCGTCGATGTCCTCGGTGGTGTTGTACAGGTACAGCGAGGCCCGCGTCATCGCCGGCACCCCGAACCGGACACAGACCGGGCGCGCGCAGTGGTGGCCGACCCGGACCTGCACGCCCTGGGCGTCGAGGACCTGGCCCACGTCGTGCGGGTGGATGCCCTCGACGTCGAACGAGATCGTGCCGCCCCGCCCGACGGCCGTCCGGGGGCCGAAGATGCGCACATCGGGTACCGATCCCAGCGCCTCCAGGGCGTACAGGGTCAGCTCCTTCTCGTGGGCCAGGATGGTCTCCATGCCGACCCCGGACAGGTAGTCGATGGCGGCGCCGAGCCCGACCGCCTCGGCGATCGGCGGCGTGCCGGCCTCGAACCGGGCCGGCGGGGCCGCGTAGGTGGAGCCGGTCATCTCGACGGTGGAGATCATCGAGCCGCCGCCCATGAACGGCGGCATCGCCTCCAGCAGCTCCCGCCGGCCCCAGAGGACACCGATGCCGGTCGGTCCGCACATCTTGTGACCGGTGAAGGCCAGGAAGTCCACGTCGTAGTCGGCCACGTCCACCGGCCGGTGCGGCACCGCCTGCGACGCGTCCAGCATGAACAGCGCGCCGACCTCGCGCACCCGCTGCCGGATGCGGGACGTGGCGTTGACCGTGCCCAGGATGTTCGACGCCAGGACGATGGAGACCAGCTTCGTGCGCTCGTTGACCAGGTCGTCCAGGTTGGACTCGTCCAGCCGGAAGTGGTCGGTGATGCCGAACCAGCGCAGGGTGGCGCCGGTACGCTCGCACAGCAGCTGCCAGGGCACGATGTTCGAGTGGTGCTCCATCTCGGACACCACGATCTCGTCGCCCGGGCCGATCCGGAACCGCGGGTCACCCCGGCCGACGCTCGCGTTTCCGAGCGCGTAGGCCACCAGGTTGATCGCCTCGGTCGCGTTCTTGGTGAACACCACCTCGTCGGCCGAGGCGGCGCCGATGAACGAGGCCACCTTCTGCCGGGCACCCTCGTAGGCCGCCGTCGCCTCCGTGCCGAGCGTGTGCACGGACCGGGCCACGTTGCCGTTGTGCAGCTCGAAGTGCTCGCGCAGCACGTCCAGCACCTGGCGCGGCTTCTGGGACGTGTTGCCGGAGTCCAGGTACACCAGGCGGTGCCCGTTGATCTCGCGGGCCAGGATCGGGAAGTCGGCCCGGATCTTGTCCACGTCCAGACCCGGGGCCACGGTCGGCGACGCCGTCATCGCGGCCTCCTCACGACACCTTCGCCGGCCCGGCGCCGGCGAGGTAGCGCTCGTACCCGGTCTCCTCCAGGCGTTCGGCCAGCTCGGGGCCGCCCTCCTCGACGATGCGACCGCCCACGAAGACGTGCACGAAGTCCGGCGTCACGTACCGCAGGATCCGGGTGTAGTGGGTGATGAGCAGGATCCCGGTCTCGCCGGTGCGACCCATCCGGTTGACCCCCTCGCTGACCACCCGCAGCGCGTCGATGTCCAGGCCCGAGTCGGTCTCGTCCAGCACGGCGATCTTCGGGTGCAGCAGCTCCATCTGCACGATCTCGTGGCGCTTCTTCTCGCCGCCCGAGAAGCCCTCGTTGACGTTGCGCCCGGCCATCGACGGGTCCATGCCGAGGCGTTCCATCGCCGCCTTCAGCTCGCCGCCCCAGGTCCGCAGCTTCGGGGCCTCGCCGTCGACCGCCGTCTTGGCGGTACGCAGGAAGTTGGCCACGGTCACCCCGGGCACCTCGACCGGGTACTGCATGGCCAGGAACAGGCCGGCCCGGGCCCGCTCGTCGACCGACATCGACAGGACGTCGATCCCGTCGAGCGTCACCGAGCCGCCGGTCACCCGGTACTTCGGGTGTCCGGCGATGGAGTACGCCAGTGTGGACTTGCCCGACCCGTTGGGGCCCATGATGGCGTGGGTCTGGCCCGCGGCGACCGTCAACGACACGCCGTGCAGGATGGGCTTCGACCCGCCGTCGGGCAGGTTGACGGCGACGTCCAGGTCACGGATCTCGAGAACGCTCACGGGTTGACTCCATTGCTCGGCACGAGGCTGACATAGACATCGCCGTCGTGTAGCTCAACCGGATAGACCGGTACGGGTTCGGTGGCCGGCAGTCCGGTCGGCTCGCCGGTGCTGACGTCGAAGCGGGAGCCGTGCAACCAGCACTCGAGCGTGCAGTCGTCGACCTCCCCTTCGGACAGTGGGATCTGCTCGTGCGAGCACTCGTCGTAGGTCGCGTGGAACGAGCCGTCCCGGCAGTGGACGAGGGCAACCGGCGTGCCGTTCACGTCGACGGCCACGACCGTGCCCGGCGCGACATCGGTCGCCGCGCACACCTTCTGGAACGTGGCGTCGAGCATGCTCACGCCCCCGCCTTGGCCAGGCGGGCCTCGATCGCCCCGCCCAGGCGCTCCCGCAGGTCCTCGACCGGAATCTTGGCCAGCAGCTCGGTGAAGAAGCCGCGCACGACGAGCTTGCGCGCCTCCACCTCCGGGATGCCGCGGGCCATGAGGTAGAACAGTTGCTCGTCGTCGAAGCGGCCGGTGGCGCTGGCGTGCCCGGCCCCGATGACCTCGCCGGTCTCGATCTCCAGGTTCGGCACGGAGTGGGCCTGGGCGCCGTCGCTCAGCACCAGGTTGCGGTTGACCTCGTACGTGTCGGTGCCGGTGGCCTCGGCCCGGATGAGCACGTCGCCGACCCACACGGTACGGGCCCGCTCACCCTGGAGCGCGCCCCGGTACGCGACGTAGCTGCGGCAGTCCGGCACCGAATGGTCAACGAGAAGGCGGTGCTCGAGGTGTTGACCCGAGTCGGCGAAGTAGAGCCCGTACAGCTCGGCCTCGCCCCCGCGGCCGGCGTAGTCGACGCTGGTGTACTGCCGCACCAGGTCGCCGCCCAGGGCCACCTGGACGTGGACCACCTTGGCGTCGCGCCCGACCCGGAACTTCACGTGCTGGGCCTGGACGGCGTCGGGGGCCCAGTCGGCCACCGTGACCAGGGTCAGCCGGGCGCCGTCGCCGACCGTCACCTCGACGTTGTCGGCCAGCGTGATCGACCCGGTGTGGTCCAGCACCAGTGTCGCGGCGGCCAGCTCGCCGACCTCGATCAACGTGTGTCCGAAGGCCAGGGCCTCGGCGCCGGTGCCGATCAGCTCGACCACCACCGGCTCGGCCACCTCCGCCTCGCGGGCTATTCCGATGTGGATACCCCGCTCGGCCCGCCCCATCGCCAGCGCGCTGATCCGGTCGAACGGCGTGAGCACGGTCCCGAACCGCGAACGTTCCAGCATGGACACCGATACTCCCGCTTGAACCCCGCGGGTACGGTAATCCAGCGACACACCACCCACCGTAAGGTCGGCCGTGGCCAGCCCGCGCAGCCGCTTGAGCGGCGTGAAGCGCCACTCCTCCTCGCGGCCGGTCAGCCCGGGAAAGTCGGCGACGTCGTACGAGCGGAGCGCGTGAGCCCGGGTCTTCGATGGCTGGCGGGCGGGCGGTGGGGCAAGCACGCTCATCCGACCGCGCCCTCCATCTGCATCTCGATGAGGCGGTTGAGCTCCAACGCGTACTCCATCGGCAGTTCCTTGGCGATGGGCTCGATGAAGCCACGCACGATCATCGCCATGGCCTCGTCCTCGGTCATCCCGCGGCTCATCAGGTAGAACAGCTGGTCCTCGCTCACCTTGGACACCGTGGCCTCGTGCCCCATGGAGACGTCGTCCTCGCGGATGTCCACATAGGGGTACGTGTCGGAGCGGGAGATCGTGTCAACCAGCAGCGCGTCGCACTTCACCGTGGACCGGCTGTGCGAGGAGCCCTCCAGCACCTGCACCAGGCCGCGGTACGAGGTGCGGCCGCCGCCGCGGGCGATCGACTTGGAGATGATCGTCGACGACGTGTTGGGCGCCGCGTGCACCATCTTGGCGCCGGCGTCCTGGTGCTGCCCCTCCCCGGCCATGGCCACCGAGAGCACCTCGCCCTTGGCGTGCTCCCCGATCATCCAGACCGCCGGGTACTTCATGGTGATCTTGCTGCCGAGGTTGCCGTCGATCCACTCCATCGTGGCCCCCTCGTGCGCGACCGCGCGCTTGGTCACGAGGTTGTAGACGTTGTTCGACCAGTTCTGGATCGTGGTGTACCGGCAGCGGGCGCCCTTCTTCACGATGATCTCGACGACCGCCGAGTGCAGCGAGTCGCTGCTGTAGATCGGCGCCGTACAGCCCTCGACGTAGTGCACGTACGCGCCCTCGTCGACGATGATCAGCGTCCGCTCGAACTGGCCCATGTTCTCCGTGTTGATCCGGAAGTACGCCTGGAGCGGGATCTCCACGTTCACGCCGGGCGGGACGTAGATGAACGACCCTCCACTCCAGACGGCCGTGTTCAGCGCGGCGAACTTGTTGTCCCCCACCGGAATCACGGTGTTGAAGTACTCGCGGAAGAGGTCCTCGTGCTCCTTGAGCCCGGTGTCGGTGTCCAGGAAGATGACGCCCTGCTGCTCGAGATCCTCGCGGATCTTGTGGTACACGACCTCGCTCTCATACTGAGCGGCGACGCCGGCGACGAGACGCTGCTTCTCCGCCTCGGGGATGCCGAGCCGGTCGTAGGTGTTCTTGATGTCGTCCGGCAGCTCCTCCCAGGACGTGGCCTGCTTCTCGGTGGAGCGCACGAAGTACTTGATGTTGTCGAAGTCGATCGTGGACAGGTCCGCCCCCCACGTGGGCAGCGGCTTGCGGCCGAACAGGCGCAGGCCCTTCAGCCGCAGGTCGAGCATCCACTCCGGCTCGTTCTTCTTGGCCGAGATGTCGCGGACCACGTCCTCGTTGAGCCCACGGCGGGCCGAGGCGCCGGCGGTGTCCGAGTCGGCCCAGCCGTACTCGTACTTGCCGAGGCCAGCGAGCTGCTCCGCGGTGGTTCGGCTCGTCTGCTGCTCGGTCATGTCTGCACCCTCTCGGCTGTCGTGGTGGTCGGCCTGGCGCGCCAGGTCGACGCGGGGATGTGGGTGGTACAGATGCCGTCGCCGTTGGCGATCGTGGCGAGGCGCTGCACATGCGTACCAACGAGGCGGGAGATCACCTGAGTCTCCGCCTCGCACAACTGGGGGAACTCGGCGGCGACGTGGGCCACCGGGCAGTGATGCTGGCACAGCTGGCCGCCGGACGCGATGGCCGACGCCGACGCCGCGTATCCCTCGGTCGACAGCGCCGCGGCCAGCGCCTCGGCCCGGGCCAACGGGTCGTCCCCGGCCGTCTCGGTGGCCACCCGGCACCGCTCCTCGAGCCCGCTGACCAGGTTGGCGGCGAACGCGGCCACCGCACCCTCGTCGCCGTGGCGGGAGATCCACCGAAGCGCCGCGCTGGCCAGGTCGTCGTAGGTGTGCGGCCCGGCCGCGCTGCGGCCCGCCTCGGTGAGCGCGAAGACCTTGGCCGGCCGGCCCCGGCCGCGCTGACCGTGAACGTGCTGCTCCCGCGCGTCCACGTCGCCGTCGACGAGCATCGCGTCGAGGTGGCGCCGGATGGCGGCCGGGCTGAGCCCGATCGCCCCGCCGAGCTCGGCCGCGGTGGCCGCGCCCCGCTCGAGCAGGAGCGCCTTGACCCGGGCGCGCGTGCGGCTGTCCCCGGCAGCGGCCGCCGCCGGGGTCGCTGTCGCGCGGACCCGGGTTTTCACAACGACAACGTTACGTAATTCGAACCCGCCCGGCAAACGGGACCCCGGCTCGGTGTGACGCCGGTCACGCACTCCGCGCGGAGCCGCAACATATTCACATATCTGGCGCCGGAAGATTCACCGCGGCTCTCCGCTACTACTCAATCACTGGCTTGACGGTTCATTCGATGCAGCAGCGTGATGCAATTCGGTGAATGCAGTTGCTTGCAAAGATATTCGAAGTTTGTTAGCGTCCTAAACAATCGTTTTGGCTGGGCGGAGGTCGCCAATGAGGTCTGAAGTGGATCCCGACCTGTTGAAGGTGGCCTGGGTGCACGCCCAGTATCCGCAGATGACCCAGGCCGAGCTGGCGCGGATCGCCGACGTCGGCAGCCAGGCCCAGGTATCACGGCTGCTGAATCTGGCCCGGGAAAAGGGCATCCTGCGCGAGGTTTTCACCTTTCCCGCGGACACCTCCGACGAGGTACGGCGGATCGTCGAGCAGTCGTTGTTCCCCCGCCACAATGAGTTGGAGGCCGCGCTGGTCGAGCGGTCCGGCGAGCTGGCCGACCGACGTGACCGGGCGGCCACCTTGAAGAGGCTCCACGTCGTCCCGGTGCCCAGGGACATGCCGGCGGACAAGGCGCTCGACGCGTTCGGACGCGGGGCCTCGGAGATCGTCTTCGACTACGTCGACGGCACGCACTCCTGTATGAGCGCATGGGGAAGGGCCGTCGGCGCCACGGTGAAGTTCCTCCGCGAGGGCGACAGCGGCGGCCGGCCCAAGGCGTTCATGCCGGTCGCCGGCGAGCCTCAGAACCACTCGCCCAACGGGGTCAGCCCGTCCGACGCCGCCTCCATCATGGCCCAGCGCTGGCGGGTTCCGGATCAGGCGCTCTCGCTGCGCGGGGTCCAGGCCCGCATCCCGCGATCGGTGGCGACGCTCGACCGCGACGGGATCGCGCGCAAGCTGGTCGCGTTCTCCCAGCACTACAAGAAGATCTTTGTGGGCGACGCCGGCGAACGGCCCCTGATCGAGAACGTCGGGATGATCCTGACGGGCATCGGGGACGTGAGCACGAGCAAGGACGACCCCTGGTTCCGGGAGACCTCGGAGGCCGAGGACAACGAGGAGAACCGGGTGCTGGACCTCACGCTCGGCAACATCGGCGGGGTCTGGCTGCCCCGGCCGGATCTCGAGGACGACGCCAAGGCCCGAGCCGAGGTCGACCAGATGAACGAGCGGTGGCTGGGAGCCCAGCTGAAGCATTTCCTCCGCTGCGCCCGACACGCCGACCTCAACCGCGGTCGTCCCGGCGTCGTCGTCCTGGCCGTCGAGCCGACCAAGTCGAAAATCATCCTGGCGGCATTGGATCTCATCAATGTACTTATCGTGAGCTATTCGCTGGCCGAGCAGCTCGCGGCGGAACTGCTCGGGCCCGTCACACCTGAATGAACCACCTCGGCTTTCTCGTCCCACGGAGACCGCCATGCTTGTGTCAATGTCGCCGGACACGCCGCCCGCCGATGTACCGGTTACCGAGCTCTGCACCTCCCTGTATCGCAGCCGCGTCGATCGGCCCATGCTCGACCAGGTCATTCGCGACGCGGGCCACGGGTGGCTCGCGGTCGTCAGCCTGGAGACCGTTCATCGCGGCGCGCGGTTGCGAGCGCCCACCGCGGCCGCGCTCGTGGACCAGGTACGCGGAATCGACTCCGACAACATGGTCGAAGTCGACAATCTCCGCATAACGGCCAGTGCCCCGGACCGGTGGGTGGCCATAACCATCGGACCGCGATCATCGTCGATCACCGTCGTGGCCCCGGACCCGGTGTGGGCCCGCGGAAAGCTGGACCAGGTGCGGGCCGGCCTGCACCGGGCGGGCGGCACCAGACGCCCCGTGCGCTGGGGCGAGTGGCAATGCGCCGGGGCGGCCGCCGTCGTCGGGCTGCTCACCCTGGTGACGGCGGTCAGCGCCGGTGCCGTCGGCCCCGGCCTGCCGTCGCTGGTGATCGCGTCGCTCCTGGTCCTGGTACTGATCACGGCGGCCTACGCCGTGGGCCGGGGCCGCCGGCGGCGCGCGTGCACCCGCGTCCGGTTGGCCGGCCCGTGGGCCGCCGGCAGCCTGTGGAGCCGGTTGACCACGATCGAGAAGGGCGCGTGGGCCGGGATCGGATCCGTCGTGGCGGCGGTGATCGCCCGGCTGGTGGGGCTGTGAGTCGGGGTGTCTACGCTGAAGCGCGTGCTTGACCGACTCGGCACGCCACCGGTGCTGCGCCAGCTGGCGTACGCCTCGATCGTCGCCAATGTCCTGATCGTGATCACCGGTGGCGCGGTACGGCTGACCGGTTCGGGGCTCGGCTGCCCCACCTGGCCCGGCTGCACCGACGACTCCTACGTGCCGACGGCCGCGATGGGCGTCCACGGCGTGATCGAGTTCGGCAATCGGCTGATCACGCTGGCCGTCGCGCTCGTGGCGGTGCTCGGGGTGATCTCCGCCTGGCGGCAGCGCCCGCGGCGGTCGCGCCCGACCCGCCTGGCGGTCGCGGTGTTCCTGGGCATCCCGGCCCAGGGCGTCGTCGGCGGCGTGACCGTGCTGACCGACCTCAACCCGTGGGTCGTCGCCTGCCACTTCCTGGTCTCCATGGCGGTGATCGCGGCGGCGTACGCGTTCTGGCGGTCCACCGACGAGCCCGGGCCGGGGTCGGCCGTGGCCGCGCCCCTGCGCACCCTGGTCGGGCTCGTCACGGCGGCCAGCGCGGCCGTACTCGTGGCCGGCACCGTGGTCACCGGCAGCGGCCCCCACGCGGGCGACGAGGACGCCCGGCGCACCGGACTCGACCCGGCGACCGTCTCGCAGGTCCACGCCGACCTGGTGTTCCTCCTGCTCGGCCTCGCGGTGGCGGCCTGGTTCGCCCTGCGCGCCGTCGGCGCGACCGCGGCGGCGGCACGGGCGGCCTGGCTGGTCGGCATCGTGCTGGCCCAGGGCGTGGTCGGCCTCGTCCAGTACCTCACGGACCTGCCGGCGGTGATCGTCGGGCTGCACATGGCCGGCGCCTGCGCGGTGTGGCTGGCCGCGCTGAGCCTGCTGTTCGCGACGCGGACCCGGGTCGAACGCCCCTTCGCCGATCATGGACTTAAGTCCATGATCGGCAGTGTTTCAGGTCCCTAACCTCATGATCGCGGCGAGGAGCCGGCCTCGTGGACGAGGATGGCGACCTGCACGCGGTTGGCGCACTCCAGCTTGGCCAGCAGGCGCGACACGTACGCCTTGACGGTCGCCGTGCTCATGAACAACTCGACACCGATCTCCACATTGGACTTACCCGACGCCACGGCCGCCGCCACGTCGCGCTCGCGCGGGCTGAGCCGGTCCAGCGCCGCCCGGGCCCGCGACGCCCGGTCGGCCGCGCGGTCGTCGCCGCCACGCACGACGCGATCGATCAGCCGGGCCAGCACCGTGGGCGACAGCATCGACTCGCCGGCGGCCACCCGCCGTACCGCGGTGAGGATGTCGGTCGGCGCGGTGTCCTTGAGCAGGAAGCCGCTGGCGCCACCACGCAGCGCCCGCAGGACATGCTCATCGGTGTCGAACGTGGTCAGGACGATGACGGCCGGCCCATCGGCGGGGGCGGAGGAGCGTAGCGCCTCGGTGGCGGCCAGGCCGTCCACAATGGGCATCCGGATGTCCATGAGCACGACGTCGGGTCGCAGCGCACGTACCGCCTCCAGCGCCGCCGCGCCGTCGGCCGCCTCGCCCACCACCTCGATGTCCGACCCCGCCCCGAGCACCAGCGCCAGCCCGACCCGGACCAGGGGATCATCGTCCACAATCAACACCCGGATCAGGTCGGCCATGGCAGCCAGGCCTCGAGGTGGAAGGCCAGGGTACCGTCGGCGCCGCGCCGGACGCCGTGGTCGAGCCGACCGCCGGCCAGGCTCACCCGCTCGGCCAGACCGACCAGGCCGGCCCGGGCACCGGGCAGAGACACGGATGGCGCGGCCGGCAGGGCGTTGCGCAGCCACACGTGCAGCTCGCCGCCGGCGGTGCGATCCAGGCCCAGGCCCACCGGTACGCCCGGCGCGTGCTTGCCGGCGTTGGTCAGGCCCTCCTGGATCAGGCGGTACGCGGCGCGACTCGGCGAGGACGGCACCGGCGCGTCGGGTCGGCGATCGTCCACTTCGATCACCGCACCGGCCGACCGGCAGTCGGCCACGAGCCGGTCCAGTTCCTCCAGGCCCGGACGGGGCGCCAGCCCGTCGGAGCCGTCGCGCAGGACGCCGAGGATCTCGCGCAGATCCTCCAGGGCCTGGTGCGCGCTGGCCCGGATGGTGCCGGCCGCCCGCACCACCTCGTCGCTGGACAGGTCGGGCCGGATCTCCAGCGCGCCGGCGTGCAGGCTCACCAGGGATATGCGGTGGGCGAGCACGTCGTGCATCTCGCGAGCGATCTGCCGCCGTTCGCGGGTCCGCAGGGACTCGGCGGCCCGGGCGGCGTCGGCCTCGGCGGCGGCCGCCGCGTCCCGCAAGCGGGCCAGACGAACGCGCCGGACGCGGACCGCCGCGCCGACGCCGACGGCGATGACCAGTAGGGCCAGGCCGAGGCCGATCGTCACCGGCACGCCGAGGACCGGGTCGGGCCGGGCCATCGCGTACGGCACGCCGGCCACCGCGTGCAGCCCGGCCACGGCCAGCGTCGCCGCCCAGCGCCGGTTCGCGGCGACCGTGTACACCGCGACCACGACGGCGCCACCCACGAACTCGGTGACCACGGCCATCGGCGCGAGCACCAGCGCCACCACGATGGGATACCGGCGCCGCCACCACAGCGCGGCACAGCCGGCGATCGCCAGCATCAGCGACCAGAACAGGGCATCCCCGGTGACCCGCCGGGTGGCCTCCGCGTCGGTCGCCCCCAGGACGGCGACCAGGAGGGCGATCGCCACGCAGGCGAGGTCGACCGTGCGATCCTGGGTTCCGCCTTGGCTCATGACCGGACGAGCGGGCGCCAGTACTGCTTCACGCCGTCCTCGCGGATCGCGAAGCCGAGCCGCTGCACCGCCTCGCCCAACTCGCGCACCTCGTCGGCGGCCTTGCGTTTCAGGGCCAGCTCCCGCGCGGCCAGCACCTTGTTCACCGCCTCCGGCAGCTCCGGCGTATCCGTCCACCAGCGACGGTACAGCCCCTGGTACGGATCGGCGTCCCGCCAGGGGTACCCGTGGGACCGCAACGCGGCCGACAGGGCCGCGACCGGCGCCTGCACCGGGTCGCGGGCGAGCTGGAGCGACCGGCGGTCCAGCACCACCAACCTGGAGTCCTCCACGAACACCGTCTCGATGTCGGCCCGCGCGATGGTCCGGGTCTCCTCGCCCCGGTCCAGGCGCAGCTCGGTGTCGGTGAGCGTCACGCGGGCCGACTCGGTCATCGCCGCGCGGGCCACGACCAGCCCCACCACGAGCCAGATCGCCAGATTGACCGCGATCTCCCAGGGCCGGTCCACGGCGCCGACGACCCGGAACGCCGGCCGCATCGGCAGGCCGATGGGCAGCCCGAGCGCCCACCGGGCGACCGCCGGCAGCGCCAGCCCGACCAGCAGGCCGACCGCCGGTACGCCGAGGAGTATCACGATCCGTTCGGCCCGCGGCATCCCCAGTACGGTTGCTTTCATGGGGCCACGGTAGGTCCGTGCCGTCGACCCGGACAGTTGCCAAAGGTCTATGGCCCCGCCGACCCCGTCGACCTTCGACTACGGCCCGACGCGTCGCAGGACCCGCGCGCGGTCGGCCATTCTGATCCACCGGGGATTCGAGACACGCCCATACATCGTCGTGGCGAGTTTCTTGTCGGTGGCCGTGTTAGCTTGTCGTACGTGAGTTCGAGCAGCGGGGGCGGTTCGGTCGAGTGCCTGCGGGCCGACCTGGATGCGCTGGTCACGGCCGACGTGGCCACCCTGCCCGACGCGACGCTCCGCTCGGACCTGCTGGAGCTGATGGCCGCCCGCAACCAGCTCGACGCCGCGATCGGCTCCCGTCTGGCCTCCTTCGATACCCGCGGTTTGTACGACGATGACGCGTGCAAGACGGCGGCGGTGTGGGTGCGCGCCTACGGCCGCGGGACCGGGCACGCCGCCTCGGCCCAGGTGAATCGGGCCCGGCTCTTGCGGGATCTGCCGGCCGTGGCCCGGGCCGCCGGGCGGGGTGAGGTGTCGGCCGAACACGTCGACCGGATCCGGGAGCTGGTCAAAGACATCGGCATCGAGGCCGTCCAACCGGCCGACCAGATCCTGGCCGAGGCCGCGAGCAAGGTCGACATGACGGAGCTGAAGACGGTCTGCGGCCGCATCCGCGACTACGTCGACCCGGATGGACCGGAGCCGACGGAGGCCTTCGAGAAACGGGAACTGACCCTGTCCAACCTGCGGGGCATGGTGACGGTGCGTGGGCAGCTCGACCCGGAGGGCGGCGCCGCGATCTACGAGGCGTTGGATGCGCTGATGCGACCGCCGGGGCCGGATGATCCGCGCACGGCCGGGCAGCGGCGGGCCGATGCCCTGGTCGACCTGGCCCGCGGCGCGCTGGCCCACGGCGACCTGCCCACCGTCGGCGGGATGCGACCCCAGGTCGGCGTCCTGATCCCGCCGCAGATGCTGCTCTACGGCGACAATCCCAACGCCCACATGCACGCCCCGTTCGGCGACGAGCCCGAGGCACCCGACATCACCCACCTCTTCGAGAGTGACGGCGAGGGGTCTCGGCCGGCGAGCGCGGGTGGGGATCCGTTGGCGGCGTTGGGTGTCCGGCCGCCGGTAGAGCCGGCCTGGCTGAACTGGTTCGGGCCCATCCCACCGGCGACGGCCAGAAGGATCCTCTGCGACTCCGACATCGGGCGCATCGTCCTCGACCCGACCACCGGCCTACCCCTGGACGTCGGCCGCGCGCACCGGCTAGTGCCGCACTGGATCCGTCGAGCGTTGCACGCCCGCGATCGCGGCTGCCGCTGGCCCGGCTGCACAACCCCAGCCCCGTGGACCGACGCCCACCATCTGCGGCATTGGCACGACGGCGGCGTCACCCGCGTCGAAGACCTCATACTCTTGTGTAGGTACCATCACGTGTGCGTCCACGAAGGACGGTGGCGGATCCATCTCGACCCGGCCACCGGACAGGTCCACGTCACAAGACCCGACGGCACACCACACGACCTCGCACCCAGCCGACCATGGACCACACCCACCACCCGAGCCGACCACCCGCCCGGAGCCCGAGGCACCGACCCACCGGACACCTCGTAAGCCTATCGGGAGCGGCGGGCCGCACGGGTCAGCCGCGTGCCGAGGGCGCGGACGTAGTCGACCAGCTCGGGCGGCTCGAGCACCTCGAAGTCGACGCCCTTCAGTCCGATGTAGAGGGCCATCGTCTCGAGCGAGTTCGACCCGGTGTGCAGGATGCACCGCCCGCCGTCGAGCGCCTCGAGGCGACCGGCGGTTGGCGACGTCTGGTCGGCGAGCGCCTCGGCCGGGGCGTGCAGGAGGATCCGGGCCTGATACCGGTACGGGGCCGAGGCGACCGACTGCGACACGTAGGCCGCGACGTCGGCGGGTGGATCGCGCGGGACGAAGCGCGGACCGGTGGGCGGCACGGGCCGCATCCGGTCCACCCGGTACGTGCGCCACCCGTTGCGGTCGACGTCGAAGGCGACCAGGTACCACCGCCGGCCGGTCGGCACGAGCCGGTGCGGCTCGGTGGTGCGCGTCGACTCGCCGCCGCGCCGGTCGGGGTAGTCGAAGCGCAACCGCAGGTGGTCCCGGCAGGCGGCGGCGATCGTGGTCAGCGTCTCCGGCTCGACGGTCGGGCCGGTCGCGGTCAGCGGCACGGTCATCGACTCCAGGGCACCGACCTGCTGACGCAGCCGGGGCGGAAGCACCTGCTCGAGCTTGGTCAGCGCCCGCACCGACGCCTCGGCGATGCCGGCGACCGTACCGCCGGCAGCCGTACGCAGGCCGACCGCCACGGCCACGGCCTCCTCGTCGTCGAGCAGGAGCGGAGGCAGGGCGGCCCCGGCACCGAGGCGGTAGCCGCCGGCCAGCCCGACCGAGCCGTGCACCGGGTACCCCAGCGCCCGCAGCCTCTCGACGTCGCGGCGCACGGTGCGGGTGGTCACCTCGAGCCGTTGCGCCAGCTCGGTGCCCGTCCAGTCGCGCCGGGTCTGCAGCAGCGACAGCAGGCGCAGCAGGCGGGCCGACGTCTCGAACATGGTCGAATTCTCGCAGACAACTAGGACCAGAACTGTCCGCAAAGGCTCCTAGGCTCGAACCATGACGACGATCAAGCCCTTCCGCATCGACGTGCCGCGGACCGACCTCGACGACCTGGCCGCGCGCCTCGGCCGCATCCGGTGGAGCGAGCCCCTCCCCGGCAACCCCTGGGAGCGCGGCGTGCCCGTCGCCTACCTCAAGGACCTGGCTCGCTACTGGGCCGAGTCGTACGACTGGCGCCGGCAGGAGGCGCGGCTCAACGAGTACCCGCAGTTCCGCACCGAGATCGACGGGCAGCCGGTGCACTTCCTGCACATCCGCTCGGCTGAGCCGGACGCGCTGCCGCTCGTGCTGGTCCACGGCTGGCCGGGCTCCATTGTGGAGTTCCTGGACGTGATCGGGCCGCTGACCGATCCGCGGGCCCACGGCGGTGAGGCCGCCGACGCGTTCCACGTGGTGATCCCGTCGCTGCCAGGGTTCGGGTACTCGTCGCCGCTGAACGGGCCCGGCTGGGACAGCTACCGCATCGCCGGCGCGTTCGCCGAGCTGATGCGGGCGCTGGGGTACGAGCGGTACGGCGCCCAGGGCGGTGACTTCGGCGCGTTCGTCGCCCCCGACCTAGGCCGCGTCGACCCCGACCACGTCGTCGGCGTGCACGTGAACGCGGCCAGCGTGGGGTTCATCCCGTTCGGCGACCTGCCGCCGGAGGAGGAGGCCGAGCTGACCGACGCCGAGCGGGCCCGGATCGCGCGGATAAAGCACTTCATGACCGAGGGCAACGGGTACTTCCAGATCCAGGCGACCCGGCCGCAGACCCTGGCCCACGCGTTGGTCGACTCGCCGGTCGGCCAGCTCGCCTGGATCGCCGAGAAGTTCCAGGAGTGGACGCACGGCGACGGCGCGGTCGACCGCGACCGGCTGCTGACCAACGTCATGCTCTACTGGCTAACCGGCACCGCCGGCTCGGCGGCGAACCTCTACTACGAGAGCACGCATTCCAAGAACTGGCCGACCCCGTCGAGCGTGCCCACCGGCGTCGCCGTGTTCGCCGAGGATGTCGCCATCCGGCGCTACGCCGAGCGGAGCAACAACATCGTGCACTGGTCCGAGTACGACCGGGGCGGGCACTTCGCGGCACTCGAGGCACCCGACCATTTCGTCGACGACGTCCGCACGTTCTTCCGCACGCTCCGCTGAAAGCGAATTCCAGTAGGGAAAACGATCTATAGCGTGATCTCATGGCTACGATGAGGCCGTCAACGGCGTCAAGGAGTCGCCATGCCCGGTCGTGACGGATTTCTCGCCGGCCTCGTCGCCGCACTGGTGCTGGCCTTGCTGCTGTATGCCAGGACGTGGCTGTCCACGCGGCGGCGAGTGGTCACGTCGATCGGGGAGCAACCCGAAATCCCGGCCCGGCTCTTCGGATTCGCGTTGCGATATCCGGGCCTGTGGCGCGCCGGGTATGTCGACCCGACGACGGCCCCGATGGCGGTCGCGGTTCCGCTGGGGAATCCCGGCCGACCTGGCCGGGGCACGCTTGGCGTCGGTGACGAACACCACGACCAAGGACGGCCTGCCGAGGCTGATGGTCGAGAACGTCATCTTGACCTATGTGGACAGTCATGGTGCGACGTTCCGGCTCGCCGTGTTCGACGCGACCGCACCACGACGCACACCGTCCGGGGGCACCGGAGAGCCAAGGCCGTTCGCGGCCCGCGAGGGCGGCACCGCCTGGGCCCTCCACCAATGTCTGGCCGCCGCCCGCGGGACGGCCGAGGCCACGGAAGCGGCGTCGGGGTTTCGATGGTGGCGCCAGCGCGTGCCGGTGGCCTTCGGTGTGGTGCTGCTCCTCGGGGCGCTGTGGGCCGGCTACTGGCTCGTGCCCCTGGCCGGAGCCAGCCAGGTGGGCGGCATCGTGACGGAGTACCGGGGTAGTGGCTACCAGTGCGGTGTGACCTGGACGGACCCGGCCACGGGCCGCCGGAGCGTGGACACCGTCGACTGCGACGGCCGTCGCGAGGGCGATCCGATCCGGGTGTACGTGATGGGTTGGCCGCGATCCGGCACCGCCGACGACCTGATGACGGTCACCGTGTTGGCCGCGATGGGTGGCGGCTTCGCCGTGTTCTTCGTCGGCGCGATCGCCATTGAGCAGGTGGTCATCCGGCGCCGGCTGCGGAGGCTGCACCAGCCGACCTGACCGCGGCCACGCCGACGGCCAGGGTCACCACGCCGAGGCCGGCCAGGGCGAGGAACACGGCCGTGAACCCGCCGGTCGCGTCGTGCAGCGCGCCGGCGGCGACCGGGCCGGCCGCGGCGAGCAGGTAGCCACCGAAGAAGGCCATGCCGGCGTAGGCGGCCGCGGCGTCGGGGGTCGGCGCGAGGTGGGTCAGCACCGTGAGCGCGAGCGACAGGCAACCGCCCATGCCCAGGCCGAGCAGCGCGGCCCAGGCCCACGGGGCGGCCAGCGGGGCGACCGCGACGAGCAGCAGCCCGAGGATCGTCAGGCTGACCGACACGACGACCCACACGCGGGCCGAGCCGGTGCGGTGGGCCAGCGCGGGCATGGCCAGGGCGGTGACGATCTGGGCGGCGCTGAACACCCCGAGCAGCAGCCCGGCGTCGCGGGCGCTCATCCCGAGTCCGATGTAGTCGGCGGCCAGCCAGGCCAGCGTCGCGTAGAACAGCAGCGACTGCAGGCCCATGAACAGCGTGCCGAGCCACGCCGGCCCGCTGCGCCACGGCAGGCGGGGCCTGGCCCACGAGGCGGCGCCTCTGGTCGGTCGCGGCGACGCCACGGCTGCCCACAGCGCGAGGGCGAGAAGGGCCGGCCCGGCCCAGACGGCGAGCACGGCCTGACCGGAGACGCCGAGGGTCGCCCGCAGCGGTTCGGTGCCGGCGGCCGCGATGAGCGCCCCGCTGATGAGGGCGGCCGTATAGAGGCCGGTGACCGGTCCGATCCGGTCCGGCGCCCGGCCCCGTACCAGTGCCGGCAGGAGGGCGCCGGCCACCGCTATGCCGATGCCGGCACAGGCCGTACCCGCGTAGAGGCCGGCCACCCCGCCGACCGATCGGGCGCCGGTGCCGACCGCGATCAGCCCGACGGCCACCGCCAGCACCAGGGAATCGCCGTAACGCCGCGCCGCCACCGGTGCGAGCGGAGCGAACAGTCCCATGAGCAGCACCGGCAGCGTGGTCAGTGCCCCGGCGGCCACCGCGGAGAGCCCGAACGTCGCCGCCAGCCCGTCGATGAGCGGCGGCACCGACGTGATGGCCGGACGCAGGTTCGCCGCGACCAGCGCGATCGCGGCGAACCATACCCAGGACGGTGATCTCAGGCTGATCTACCCGCCCCCAGCCCTTCGGGCCCACCCCCCATTAGCCCCACACCTCCGCCGCGGTCTCGACGATGAGACGCAGCTTGGCCACCTGCTCCTCGTGGGTCAGCGCGTTTCCCTCCACAGTGGAGGAGAAGCCGCACTGTCCGGACAGGCACAGCTGGTCCAGCGGCACGTACTTGGCGGCCTCGTCGATGCGCCGCTTCAGCACGTCCTTTGACTCCAGTTCGCCGCGCTTGGTCGTCACCAGGCCGAGGACGACCATCTTCCCGGGCGGCACGAAGCGCAGCGGCGCGAACCCGCCGGAGCGCTCGTCGTCGTACTCCAGGAAGAAGCCGTCCACGGCGAGCTGGGTGAACAGCGCCTCGGCCACGAAGTCGTACGAGCCGGCGGCGGCCCAGGAGGACCGGAAGTTGCCGCGGCACATGTGGGTGGTGACGGTCAGGCCGGCCGGGCGGTCGGAGATGGCCGCGTTGATCTGCTTGATGTAACGCAGGTGCTGGTGCTCGGCGTCGTCGCCGCGAGCGGCCAGCTCGGCCCGCTGGGCCGGATCGTTGAGGTAGGCGAGGCTGGTGTCGTCGAGCTGCAGGTAGGTACAGCCGAGGTCGGCCAGCGCCCGCACCTGCTGGGCGTAGGCGGCCGAGAGATCGGACCAGAACTGCTCCTCGTCGGGGTAGACGGACGGGTCTATGGCCGCCCGCCCGCCACGGTAGTGGACCATCGAGGGGGATGGGATCGTCAGCTTCGGCGTCATGCCAGGGTCCACGATGGACTTCAGGAACGCGAAGTCCTCGCCGAAGATGGTCCGGTTCAGGCGGATCGGCCCGTGGACCTTCAACGCCGCCGTGCTGAACTCGATGTCACCCTGGGCGTTGTGGAACTTCACCTGGATCTTCCCGTCGGACTGGCCGACGCCGCCGAGGCTGTAGATGAAGTCCATGTGCCACGAGGTGCGTCGGAACTCCCCATCGGTGGCCGACCGTAGACCGACGTCGCGCTGCATCCGTACCACATCGCGGATGGCGTCGTCCTCCACGGCCCGCAGGTCCTCCGGCGACAGTCGGCCGGCCGCCCGCTCGGCCCGCGCCTCGAGAAGCTTGGGCGGGCGGAGCAGGCTGCCGACGTGATCGGCCCGGAACGGCGGCGTGGTGCGCGTACTCATCACAGGACTCCTAGAACGGGTACGGCGGAATATCGCCGCGGATCGTGATCCAGCGCTGGTCGGTGAAGGCGTCGAGGTTGCCGGCTCCGCCGAAGCGCGCGCCGGTGCCGGAGTCCAGCACCCCGCCGAACGGGGCGACGGCCTCGTCGTTGACGGTCTGGTCGTTGATGTGCACGATCCCGGTCGGGATCCGCTCGGCCAGTGACAGCCCCTTCATCACGTCGCGGGTGAGGATCGACAGCGACAGGCCGTACGGGGTTTCGGCGGCCAGCCGGACGGCCTCCTCGGCCGAGGAGACCCGGATGACCGGGGCGACCGGGCCGAACACCTCCTGCGAGTACGCGGGCATGTCCGTGCGTACCTCGTCCAGCACGGTCGGCTTGTAGAACAGGCCCTCGTACTCGCCGCCGGCGGCCACCTTGGCGCCGGCCGCCACGCTGGAGGTCACCAACCCGTGGACCTTGTCCCGCTGGCCGGCGTCGATCAGCGGGCCCAGCGCCACCTGGCCGGTGGCCGGATCGCCGACCGGCAGGTTGCGGGCGTGTTCGGCCAGCGCCTGGACGTAGGCGTCGGCGATCGCCTCGTGCACGATGTGGCGGCCCGCGGTCATGCAGACCTGACCCTGGTGCAGGAACGAGCCCCAGGCGCCGGCCGACACCGCGAGGTCGAGGTCGGCGTCGTCCAGCACGACGATGGCCGAGTTGCCGCCCAGCTCCAGGTGCACCCGCTTGAGCAGGCGGGCTCCGGCCTCGGCCACGAGGCGCCCGGTGGCGCTCGACCCGGTGAACGAGATCACCCGTACCCGCGGGTCCTCGATCATCGCGGTGCCGACGTCGGCCGCGCCGGGCAGCACGTGCAGCAAACCATCGGGCAGGCCGGCCTCCTCGAACACCCGGGCCAGCACGAAGCCACCGGTGATCGCGGTGCGAATGTCGGGCTTGAGCACGACCGCGTTGCCCAGCGCCAGGGCCGGCGCCACCGACCGGGTCGACAGGATCAGCGGCACGTTGAACGGGGAGATGACGCCGACCACGCCGACCGGCACCCGCTTGAGCAGGCTCAGCCGGGGCAGCTCGCTCTGCAGGATCTCACCGGCCGGCCGGGACGTCAGGGCGGCCGCCTCGTAGCACTCCTGGGCGGCCACGTGGGACGCGAACCCGGCCAGCCCCTCGACCGCCCCGGTCTCGCGGATCATCCAGCGCTGCAGGTCGGGCGCGTGCTCCTCGATGAGCGCGCCGGCCTTGCGCAGGATGGCTGCCCGGGCCGTGAACGGCGTGGCCGCCCACTCGGTTTGGGCCGCCACGGCGGTGGCGCAGGCCTTGTCCACATCGGACGCGTCCGCCGAGCCGGCCCGGCCGAGCTCCTCGCCGGTGGCCGGCTCGACGATCGGCACCGTACCGCCGTGAGCGGACGTCCATCCTCCACTATAGACTAAACCTTGCCGGACCCGGTCGTCCAACAGCGTGCCCATGGCTCCTCCAATGATCAAACGGCTCGCTTGGCCTGCTGGATAAGGGAATAGATGTGCCCACGCAGCTCGATGAAGCGCGGGTCGGCCCGGGTGCTCAGCTGATCCCGGTCGGCCGGCAGGTCGATGGCGAGATCCTCCGCGACCACCGTCGGCGAATTCGACAGGACGACCACGCGCTGTCCAAGGTAGACGGCCTCGTCGATGTCGTGGGTGACGAAGAGCAGGGTGACGCCGAAGTGTTTCCACACGGAGCGGACCAGGTCCTCCAGGTCGGCCCGGGTCTGCGCGTCGACGGCCGCGAACGGCTCGTCCATGAGCAGCACCCGAGGCTGGTAGGCCAGCGCCCGGGCGATCGCGACCCGCTGCTGCATGCCGCCGGAGAGCTGCCAGGGATAGGCCCCGCGGGCGTCGGACAGGCCAACCTCGGTCAGCGCCTGGCCGACCAGCGCCGCCCGCTCGCTCGCGGGCAGCCTCTTGGCCTTGAGCGGCAGCTCGACGTTCTCGTGCACCCGCAACCAGGGGAACAGGCTGCGGCCATACTCCTGGAACACCACGGCCAGGCCGTCCGGCGGCCCCGTCACGACACTGCCGCCGACCTTTGTCTGGCCGGCCGTGGGCGCGAGCAGCCCGCCGATGCAACGCAGCAGCGTCGTCTTGCCGCAGCCCGACGGCCCGACGACGCACACGAACTGCCCGTCGTCGACGCCGAACGTGATGTCGCGCAGCGCCTCGATCTGGTGGCCGCCTCGGGCGTACACCTTGCGCAGACCGCTTATCTCGAGCAACTGGTCTCCTTACCGGACGCCCCGCTCGGAGGCCCGCACGCCGTGGTACCACGCGAGGACCCGACGTTCAACGAGCCAGAAGATCAAGGACAGTGTGATGCCGAGCAGCCCGAGAAAGAAGACCCCGGCCCACATCTCGGGGATCTGGAAGCCCCGCTGGAACTCGATGATGCTGTAGCCCACGCCGTCGGTGGACGCCAGCAGCTCACTGATGACCATGAGAATGATGGCGATGGCCAGGGCCTGACGGGCGCCGGTCATGATCTGCGGGCTGGCCGAGCGCAGCACGAGGCGCCGTAGGCGCAGCCCACCGCGCACCCGGTAGCTGCGGCAGGTGTCGATGAGCACCTCGTCCGTGGCCCGCACGCCCTCGACGGTGTTCAGCAGGACGGGCCAGACGCAGCCGGAGAACACCACGAGGACTTTCATCAGGTCGCCGATCCCGGCCACCAGAATGATGATCGGCACCAGGATGGGCGGCGGGACGGCGCGCAGGAACTCCAACGTCGGCTCGGTCAGCGCGCGCAGCCACCGGCTGGACCCGATCAGCACGCCGAGCGCGACGCCGACCACGAGGGCCAGCGCGTAGCCGGCCAGCAGCCGCGACAGGCTCGGCCCGAGGTCGGTCAGCAGCGACCTCCAGGTCTCCGGCACGATGCCCACGATCGTCTTCAGTGGAGGCTGGTAGAACTGCTGGCTGTCGGCGCTGGCGAACCACCAGGTGACGAAGATGATGGTCGGCAGGGCCAGCACCAGAACGACCCGACGCACGATCGCGATCACACCGCCAGCTCCCCCCGTACGGAGGTGTGCCAACGCAGCACCCGGCGCTCCGCGGCCCGGGTGGCCAGGTTGGCCGCCACGCCGATGAGTCCGGCCACCAGGACGAGGGCGTACGCCGTCGGGACGGCCTCGCTGCCCCGGGCCTGCTCGATGTGCTGGCCCAGGCCCGGTGTACCGATGACCAGCTCGCCGGTGACGGTGAGGATCAGTGCCACCGACGCGGCCAGGCGAACGCCGGTCATCGCGTACGGCAGCGCCGTGGGCCAGACGAGGTAGCGGAGGCGGTGCCAGCGACCCAACCGGTACGAGTGCGCGGTCTCCCGCGCGATCGGGTCGACGTCGGCGACGCCGTGCAGCACCTGGACGAGCACCTGCCAGAACGACGCGTACACGACGAGCAGCAGCGTCGCCTTCATGCCCGTGCCGAGCAGGACGATGGCCAGCGGGATCAGCGCCACGGACGGGATCGGGCGCAGGAACTCGATGGTGGAGGCCGTCGCCTGCCGCAGCAGCGGCAGTGAGCCGATCACCACGCCGAACAGAAAACCGGCGGTCAGGGCAATGAGCAAGCCGGTGGCCCACGTCTGCAGCGTGTCCAGCAGCGCGGTCCAGAAATCGGACCGGCGGACCTGGTCCCGCAGCGCGCCCAGGATCGTCCCCGTCGTCGGGAAATAGGCCCGGGGCAGCAGTCCGATCCGGGGGGCCAGCTCCAGGGCCGCGCCGAAGCCGGCCAGACCCAGCAGCCCGAGCAGGGCCGGACCCGGGCCGCGTCGCCCAGATCCGCTCCCGCTCGGGCCGATAGGTGCTGTCACGGGAGCAGAGTGGCCAGATCGGGTGCCTTGGGCAGCAGGCCGAACTGCACGGCCAGGTCGCCCAGCGCCGTCACCGCGGTCTTGTCGATGTCGGATTCGAACTTCGGCAGGACGAGTTCCTTGCGGACTTCCTCGGTGATCTGCGTGTAGGTGCCGAGCACCGCCCGCACCTCGTCCGGGTGCGCCTCGGCGTAGGCCAGCGACTCCTTCATCGCCTCGGTGAAGCGCCGCACCAGGTCGCCGTTGCTGGAGATGAGCTGGGTGGAGGTGAAGTACAGCGCCACGCACAGGTTCGGGTGCACGTCGGCGTAGGTGCCGATCACCTTCCAGCCCTTCTTGAGGGCGTTGGTGAGGAACGGCTCCACCACGAACATGGCGTCGACCCGCCCGCCGTCCAGCGCCCCGGCCATGTCCGGGAACGGCAGCTCGACGAAGCTCACCTTGGCCGGGTCACCGCCGGCGGTCTTCACGATGTGCTTGACCGAGGTGTCGACGATGTTCTTCAGCGTGTTCGTCGCCACCTTCTTACCCTCGAGCTGCTTGGGCGAGGTGATGGCCGTGTCCTTGACCACGATGCCGCCGAAGTCCTTCGCCTTGTCGCCGGTGGTGTTGTTGCCGTTGCTGACCACCTTGATGGGCACGTTGCGGGACTGGGCCAGCAGCAGGGACACCACGTTGCTGAAGCCGAACTGGTACTGGCCGCTGACCACGGCGGGGACGATCGCCGCCCCGCCCTGGGCGGTCTGCAGGCTCAGGTCGATGTTGCGCCTGCTGAAGAAGCCCTTCTGCTTGCCGAGGTAGATCGGCGCGACGTCGACGATCGCGATGACGCCGACGTTGACCTTGTCGGGCTGGCCGGGCGCCGGCGGGGCCGAAGGCGTGTTGCCGCCGCACGCGGCCATCGTCGCGGCGAGGGTCATGGCAAGGAGGAGCGCTGCGAGTCTTCGTGTCATGGGAACTCCATCACCAGAGGGGTGTCGCGGGGAAGTTCGTAGGTCGCACGCACGTTCTCGGGGTGAACCTATGACTGTTGGGAATTGCCGTCAACAGTACGACCGGCGTTGACTGCGGTCCGCGCCGTTGCCTAGGGTCTGTGGAGAACTTCGGTTCGTATCGCGAACACCCGGGAGATGCGGTGGCCGAACTGACGACCCTGTCCGACGCCGTCGCGACGCTGGTCCGGGACTCCGACACCGTCGCGCTCGAGGGCTTCACTCACCTGATCCCGGTCGCCGCCGGACAGGAGATCATCCGTCAGGGCCGGCGGGACCTGACCCTGGTACGGATGACACCGGACATCGTGTACGACCAGATGATCGGAGCGGGGTGCGCCGCGGCGCTCGTGTTCTCCTGGGGCGGCAACCCGGGCGTCGGCTCACTGCACCGGCTGCGCGACGCGGTGGAGAACGGCTGGCCCGGCCCACTGCGGCTGGAGGAGCACAGCCACGCCGGCATGGCCAACCGGTACGCCGCGGGCGCCTCCGGATTGCCGTTCGCCGTGCTGCGGGGCTACGTCGGCACCGATCTGCCCAACCACACCGCCACCATCGCGCCCATCACCTGCCCGTTCACCGGCGAGGTGCTGGCCGCGGTGCCGGCGCTCAACCCGGACGTCACGGTCATCCACGCCCAGCGGGCCGACCGGCGTGGCAACGTGCAGATGTGGGGCATCACCGGCGTGCAGAAGGAGGCGGTGCTGGCCGCCCGCCGCAGCCTGGTCACGGTCGAGGAGGTCGTGGACAGCCTCGAACCGCGGCCCGGCGCTGTCCTGCTGCCCTCGTGGACCGTCACGGCGGTCGCCGAGGTGCCCCGCGGGGCCCATCCCTCGTACGCGATGGGCTATTACGACCGCGACAACGCCTACTACCGCGAATGGGACGAGATCAGCCGCGACCGGGACACCTTCCTGTCCTGGTTGGACCGCCACATCATGACGCCGGCCGGAGCACGCCGTGACCGTTGAAGGGGCGGTCTGGACCGCCGACGAGATGATGACGGTGGCCGCGGCCCGCGCCCTGGCCGGCCGGGTGGCCTGCTTCGTCGGCATCGGGCTGCCCAGCGTGGCGGCCAACCTGGCCCGGCGCCTGCACAACCCCGACCTGGCGCTGATCTACGAGTCCGGCACGATCGGCGCCAAGCCGGCGGTGCCGCCGTTGTCCATAGGGGACGGTGAGCTGGCCGAGACGGCCGACACGGTGGTGAGCGTGCCGGAGATCTTCAACTACTGGCTGCAGCCGGGCCGCATCGACGTCGGGTTCCTCGGCGCGGCCCAGCTCGACCGGTACGGCAACATCAACACCACGGTGATCGGCTCCGACTACCGCCGGCCGAAGGTGCGGCTGCCCGGGGCCGGGGGCGCGCCGGAGATCGCCGCGTCGTGCCGCGAGGTGTTCGTGGTGCTGCGCCACGGCCGGCGCACGTTCACCGAGCGCGTCGACTTCGTCACGTCGGTCGGGTACGGGGACGGGCCCGGCCACCGCGAGCGGCTGGGTCTGCGCGGCCGGGGGCCGGTGCTGGTCATCACGGACCTCGGCGTACTCGAACCGGACCCGGAGACGTGCGAGCTGACCCTGACCGCGGTGCATCCCGGTGTGACCGTCGACGATGTGCGGGCGGCGACCGGCTGGACTCTCGCGGTCTCGGCCCGGCCGGGCGTCAGCGAGCCGCCGACCGAGGAGGAGCTGACCGTCCTGCGGGGGTTCACGGCGGTCGACGACCGAGCGAGGGACGAGCGAGGCGGAGACCGCCCAACAGGCCCAGATCCGAAGGGAAACCCATGACACAGGTCCATCCGCCGCTCGACTGGCCGGCCTACGGGTCGACCGCCCTGCGTCACCCGACGCGTTCGCCACTGGTCATACCGGTGACCCGGACCGAGGCGACCGGGCCGGCGTTGGGCCACCGCGAGCTCGGCCCGCTCGACGCCGACCTGACCCGCCAGCACGACGGCGAACCGTTGGGCGAGCGCATCATCGTGCACGGCCGGGTCCTCGACTCCGACGGCCGCCCGCTGGCCGGCTCGCTGGTGGAGGTGTGGCAGGCCAACGCGGCCGGGCGGTACCGGCACGACCTGGACCGGCACCCGGCGCCGCTGGATCCGAACTTCTCCGGCGCCGGCCGGTGCCAGACCGACGCCGACGGCGTCTTCCGCTTCGTCACGGTCAAGCCGGGGGCGTACCCGTGGAAGAACCACCACAACGCCTGGCGCCCGGCCCACATCCACTTCTCCGTGTTCGGCCGGATGTTCGTGCAGCGCGTCGTCACCCAGATGTACTTCCCCGGCGACCCGCTCTTCGGCCAGGACCCCATCTTCAACTCGGTGCGCGACCCCAAGGCGCGTGAGCGCATGATCGCCGACTTCGACCTCGACGCGACCGTACCCGAGTGGGCCCTGGGCTACCGGTACGACATCGTCCTGGACGGTCCGGCGTCGACACCCTTCGAGGAGCCGGCATGACCGCGTTCGGAGTGACGCCGTCGCAGACGGTCGGGCCGTTCTTCGCCATCGGGCTGCCGTGGCCGGACGGGCCGTTCGTGGTGCCCGAGGGCACGCCGGGCGCGATCTGGATACGGGGTCGGGTGACCGACGGGGCCGGCGAGCCGGTGCCGGACGCGCTCATCGAAACCTGGCAGGCCGACGCCGCGGGCTCGTACGGCTCGTTCCGGGGATTCGGGCGGGCCGGCACCGACGCCGACGGGCGGTACGCGATCCTCACCATCAAGCCGGGACCAGTTCCCGGGCCCGACGGGTCGACGCAGGCGCCGCACCTGGCCGTGTCCGTCTTCGCGCGCGGGCTGCTCAACCACGTGGTGACCCGGGCCTACTTCGACGACGAGGAGGCGGCCAACGCGGCCGATCCGATCCTGACCCGGGCCGGCGACGCGCGGGCCACGCTGATCGCGCGGGCCGATCCCGACGGGTACATCTTCGACATCCGCTTGCAGGGCGACGATGAGACCGTTTTCCTCACCATCTGACCCGCCGCAGCAAGCCGACGTGAGCTTGCGAGCGGCGCCAACGCAACTCTTCGATGGGGTGCTGGCCCGCGGCGGTGTGCGGGCCGAGGTGGCCGACGCCGCCTGGCTGGCGGCGCTGCTCGACGTCGAGTCGGCGCTGGCCCGGGCCGGGTCGGACGCCGGCGTGGTGCCGCCCGGCGCGGCCGACGCGATCGTGGCCGCCTGCGCGTCCCTGGTCGTGGACGTGGCCGAGCTTTCGGCCGAGGCGGCGGCCAGTGGCAACCCCGTCGTCCCGCTGGTGGCCCGGCTGCGGGCGGCCGTCCCGGCCGATGTCGCTCCATATGTCCACAAGGGAGCGACTAGTCAGGACATTATGGACAGCGCCACCGTGCTGATCGCCCGCCGCGCCCTGGGGCCGCTGCGGGCCGACCTGCACGGCGCGGCCGACGCGGCGGCGGCCCTGGCCCGGGCCCACCGGGACACGCCCATGGCCGGCCGGACGTTGCTGCAGAAGGCGGTGCCGACGACGTTCGGCCTCAAGGCGGCCGGGTGGTCCCTCGGCCTCGACGAGGCGGTGGCCCGGCTCACCGAGGTACGGGGCAACCGGCTGGCGGCTCAGTTCGGTGGGGCGGCCGGGACGCTGGCCGGTCTCGACGGAGCCGGGCTGGAGGTGGCGCGCCGGCTGGCCGCCGGGCTCGGGCTGGTCGAACGCGTGCTGCCGTGGCACACCATGCGCACGCCGGTGGCCGAGCTGGCCACCGCCCTCGGCGAGGCGGCCGGGGTGGTGGGCAAGGTGGCCCGCGACGTGGTGCTGCTGGCCCAGAACGAGGTGGCCGAGGTGTCGGAGGGCGCGCCCGGCGGGTCGTCGGCGATGGCCCACAAACGCAATCCGGTCGCCGCGGTCAGCGCCGGTGCCTGCGCGGCCGAGGCGCCGGGCCTGGTCGCCTCGCTGCTGGCCGCCATGGTGCAGGAGCACGAGCGGGCGGCCGGGGCCTGGCATGCCGAATGGCGTCCACTACGGACACTTCTGGTGGCGGTCGGCTCGGCGGCGTCATGGCTGCGGACCTGCCTGGAGGAGATCGAGGTGCACCCCGAGGCGATGCGGGCCAACCTCGACGCGCTCCTACCGTCCCTGGGCGGCTCACTGGATGTGGGCAGCGCGCCGGAGCTGGTCGACCGGTTCCTGGTCTGGCGGGGCGAGGCCCAGCCGTGAGTACCGTGTCGCTGCATTACACCGTGGACGGTCCGCCCGACGGGCCGGTGCTGCTGCTCGGGTCGTCGATCGGCACCAACACCGAACTGTGGGCGTCGCAGGTGCCGGTGCTGGCCGCGCGGCACCGGGTGGTCCGGTACGACCACCGCGGGCACGGCCGCTCCCCCGTACCGCGCGGTTCCTACCGTCTGGCCGACCTCGGCGGGGACGTGCTCGCGTTGATGGACCGGCTCGGTTGCGCGCGGGCCTCGCTGGGCGGGGTGTCGCTCGGCGGCATGGTGTCGATGTGGGTGGCCGGGCACGCGCCGGAACGGGTCGACCGGCTGGTGCTGGTCTGCACCTCGGCCAAGCTCCCGGAGAACCTGTGGGCCGAGCGGGCCCAGATCGCCCGCACCGAGGGGCTGCCGGCCCTGGCCGACCGGGTGATCGCCCGTTGGGTCACCCCCGACTACGCGCGGGCCAATCCCGACACGATGGCGCGACTGCGCTCGATGTTCCTGTCCACACCCGCCGCCGGGTACGCGGCCTGCTGCGACGCCATCCGCACGATGGAGCTGGAACCGGTGCTGTCCCGCATCGAGGCGTCGACGCTGGTCGTGGCCTGCCTGGAGGACGAGGCGACGCCGCCCGAGCACGCCCGGCGGATCCTGGCCGACATCCCCCGGTCGCGGCTGGCCCTCGTGGCCGGCGCGGCCCACCTGCCGACGGTGTCCCACCCCGAGCTGATCGCCCAACTCGTAAAGGATTTCCTCGATGACTCGTGAGCCCTATGAGGCCGGGATGTCCGTGCGCCGGGCCGTGCTCGGCGATGAACACGTGGACCGCGCGCTGTCGACCTCGCCCCCCGTGTGGCAGGACTACGTCACCACGGCGGCGTGGGGCCAGGTCTGGTCCCGCCCGGGCCTGGACCGCCGGACCCGCAGCATGCTCACCCTCGCCCTGCTGGCCGCGCTGCGCTGCGAGGAGGAGCTGGCCATGCACGTGCGGGCGGCGCTGCGCAACGGCGTGACGCCGGACGAGATCCGCGAGGTGCTGCTGCACACGGCCGTCTACGCCGGCGTCCCGGCGGCCAACACGGCCTTCGCCGTCGCCGAACGGGCCCTTCATTCGGAGACGCCGTCGTGACGGTTACCCGCGACTCCGATTTCGTACAGTCCCTGGAACGAGGGCTGGCGGTGATCTGCGCCTTCGACCGCGAGCACAGCGAGCTGACGCTCAGCGAGGTGGCCGCCTCGACCGGGGTGACCCGGGCGACCGCCCGGCGGTTCCTGCTCACGCTCGTCCGGCTCGGGTATGTCCGCAGCGACGGCAAGTTCTTCTCGCTGACGCCTCGGGTGATGGAGCTGGGCTACGCGTACCTGTCCAGCCTGTCGCTGCCCGAGGTGGCCGAACCCCACCTGAAGGCGCTCGTGGCCGAGGTCAACGAGTCGTCGTCGGTGTCCGTCCTGGATGGACCGGACGTGGTCTACATCGCCCGGGTCCCGTTCTCCCGCATCATGACCGTGGCCATCAGCGTCGGCACCCGCTTCCCGGCCTACGCGACGTCCATGGGCCGGGTGCTCCTGGCCGGGTTGCCCGAGGCGAGCCTGGAGTCTTATCTGGCCGGCGTCCGCATGGAGCGCATCACGCCCCGCACCATCGCCTCCGAGGCGGCGCTGCGGGCCGAACTGGCCAAGGTACGCACGCAGGGCTTCGCCCTGGTCGACCAGGAACTCGAAGAGGGCCTGCGGGCCGTGGCCGCCCCGATCCGCGACCGCGCCGGTGGCGTCGTGGCCGCTTTGAACGTGTCCACCCACGCCGGCCGGACGCCGCTGGAGACGATGCGCCGCCAGATGCTGCCGCCGCTGCTGGCCACGGCCGCCCGCATCTCGGCCGACCTTCCCACCAACTCCCGCGCCCACGGCCGCTGACAGTGCATTCGTCCATCTGCATCCCGGCATGCCACGGACCACCGCGGCCTTGATCCACACAACTGCGGTTTGTAGCCTCACTAGGCATCCGAGGCCACAACTGTCGTGCAGTTGTGATGGCGAACGCCTCGCTGTGGAATTCGCTGGCTCCCCATGGCGCTCAAATATCCTGGTGGCCGGCGACAAGACCGGACGTTGAACGAGTAAGCACCGCGAGGCAGTCCCGCTGGCCTAGCAGCGTTACGAGGCGTACCTCAAGTAGCGCGCCGAGGAGGAGGGGGGGCCAGCCATGAGTGGTCACGGCGGTGGGCCGACATCCGCGCCGAACTCGTCGAGCGGGCCCGAGGCGAAGACGCCTGGAGGCCGGCAAGCCGGAGCTGCTCGCCCAGATCGTCGGGCATCGCCTGGCCGAGGGGCGCCGCGCTCGCGGACTGACTCAACAGCAGATCACCGACCACATGGGTGTCACCAAAGGCAGGATCTCGCAGATCGAACAGGGAAAGATCTCTGGCCAGGACTGGCCCGGTACGCCGCCGCCCTCGGCGGTCGCCTGCACCAGGCCATCTACTTCGACGACGGCGACATCGCCGCCATCGCCTGTCCTCGCCCCGATCGGCCCGACGTGCGCCGCGACGGCGTTGTGGGCCGGTCTGGCCGGGTTCTCACGCAGGGCTTCGCGCTCGTCACCGGGAGCTGGAGGAGGGCCACGACTGTCTTGCCGGTTGCGATGACCTTGCCGGCGGTGGTGGCGATGCGATGGCGCCGATGGCGCCGACACTTGTGGGGCAGTTCCGGTGACTGGGCGCGCCGATTTGTGCTTTTCGACCCCCACGCCAGGTAGGACAATCGCCGCCGAGCGGGCTACGTCTCCACTCAGCATCTGCATTGCACACCCATACGCGTCCCGGCGGGTAGCGCTGAAGACGATGATCATGTGGAACACTGTGCGCGTCCCGCAGAGATTGGGGTACAACGTTGGCTACACCTCAGACCGAGACCGGGTCCGACCAAGCCACGACCAGTGCCGATGAGCCACGGCCGCGTCGTCATGTGCTGATCGGCGTCATTGCCGTGCTTGTGGCCGTGGCGGCTGTCGCGGCTGGGTCGCTATGGTACTTCACCCGGTCGAATCCCGTGACCACGCCCACCTCCGTCGATGAGTTACGCGCGCTTCTCATCCGCGACCGTGCGACCGGCGATCCTGACGTCCAGGCCTACTCGCTGGAGCAGTGGGCTGGGCGCCCCCAGGTCCTGCCCCGGGAGCGCGACAACGAACTGGCCAAGCTGCGGCGGGACGGGTTCCGCTGGCACGTTGAGATGGCCTGGGATGCCGCGGACGCCGGCCGTCGACGTGTCGAGCTGACGCAGTACGAGACAGCGGCACAGGCGGCCGCGCAGGTCGAATCGTTCCGATCCCAGACGCAGGCCCAATTCGACGCGAAAACCATCACCGGTCGATCGAACGCCTACGTGTTGGATAATCGTGATCCGGCCGTCCGGGGACTGGACCACGTCCACGCGTTGGGCGCGGAGGGGACCATTATGGTCCTGGTCTCCACATCCGGCACACTGTCGACCGAGGAGGCTCAGGGCCTGCTGATCGACCAGCTGGAGCGCCTGCCAACGCACTAACGCCACGGCGTTGCGAGGGCCGACGGGCCAGTGCCCCGCGTTGCGCGCCGTGGTCGGATGTGCCCAAACCAGCGTGGCTGTCGAGGAACAAGTCACGGGTGATAGACGTCGGCGTGTTGGTCGATGCGGACCAGGTGCTCGGTGTGCATTCGGTCAATCGATGCGGTACACCACCCGGTACCGCGCCACGACGGGCCGAGTGGTAGCCGGCCGATTTGCGGGCGAGCGGCTGGCGCACCACGTGGGTCTGGTCCAGCAAAGGTCCGATCAGAAACGCCCACCGCGGCCGCCACCGCCGCCGGCAGACCCACCGGAGGGACTCGGTCAACGCGCGACGCGCAGCCGGCGCCAGCGACACACGGCTGGGTATGATCGCGACGGCGACCCGCCTATCGACTCGTCCGGGAGTCCCATTCCCATTCAACCTCGTCGAACGTGTTCAGCGTCTCGTGATCCATCGCCCCGATGAGAAGCTGCCAGCCTGGCGGATCGCCACTGTGTCCACCGAAAGCGAGCATCCTGTCACCCACGTAGTAGGAGAGTCTGGGGTCCGGCCACGTCCATAGAGGATTTTCGAGCTTGCGAAAATGGCCAATCACCCGTTCAAAGTGCTGATGCGGAATGTTGGTGTTCATTAGCCCCGTCCTGGCGGACAACACGGCACCTGCCACGGCGATGTAGAGAAGGAGACTAGATAATGGGAATCCCGTCTCACGCCACTGAAACTCATCATTCATTCGTTCAAACGTAGGAGGGTCCGGGTCGTGCTGCGCGCATGCCCATACGAACTCGCCAGCCGGATCGTCGCAGAACACAAGTAGCTCATCCACCACAGCCAACGCGTCGCTCGAACGCACCTGATAATAGTGGGTTATGCGCTCGCCGCCCGCAGCCGTGAGTTGGAACCAGCGGGCGAGAGGTGGCGGAACTTGTTGATCATGACTTTCGGCACGTGGAGGCGTTACTCCGTACCATCGAGTCATAAACCGGTCGACGGACGACCCGTCAATGTTCTCCAGCTCTTCCATCTCTCCATTATTCCGTACCAACGGAGGACAATCACCCACTGCCGAACTCTGCATTGCCGTACCGACCTAGAGACCTGTCGCAGATGGGACAGAAGGGACGGTCGGCGTAGACCCGTGTCACGCTGCGCGGGTCAATTCCCCGATCTTGCAGTATGCGGTTGATGCGGATCTCGGCATGGAGACCAGCAGGCATTCCAGGCGTGTTGCGCGGAATGTTGTCGAGGACGATCGTTCGGGATCGCCCGCCGGCCGTTGTGTATTCAAAGGCGGCCACAGTTCGCGTATCCGCGGGGGATCCGGCGACAGGTAGGCCATTCTCATCTCGGAAATGTTGAGTCTTCAGTCTTAGGTCATCGAACCCATCACCGCAACCATCGGTGTTGTGGACCAGGACCGGCGTGGTGCCGGCCATCACATAGTACGTGTGCGTCGTCGCAATGGTGAGGTCGTGCATGGTTCGGGTGCCGTCATACGTGGCGGCGGCGGTGACAGTCGCCGTTGTGCCGTCGGCGGTGCCTAGCCGGCGGCCGGTCTGGAGGCGCCCGGCGTCGGCCCAGACCTTATCGGTGGCGTCCCAAATCTGATGGTTCGGCGTGGTGTGCAGCGTCGCGAGGGTGCCGTCCGGCTGACGGACGGTCAAGGCGGTCAGGTGCCGGTCGAGGTTGATGTGGGTCGCGGTGACGGTTCGAGCCGCGGTGCGGCCGGTCTTCGGCTCTGTGGCCAGCACCGTATCGCCGGGCTTGACAGCCTTGATGGGCTTGGTGGTGCGGTTCGCCATCACGACCCGGGTGTCGGGGTGGAAGCTGTGCCGGCCGGGCAGTGTGCAGGCCAGCCCGGCGCGTAGCGCTTCGGCGAGGTCACGACCGCCGGCGCGCAGGGCCTCGCCGAGAGTGACGTTGCCGGCGGCGCCGCCGGCCAGGCCGAGGCCGCGCACGCCCTTGAGGACGGGGATCGCGAGCCCCGCCGCGTTCACCGCGGTCCAAGCGCAGCCCCACGCGTTGCCCTTCTCGCCGCCCGGAGCGATGGCCCTGATGCAGTCCTCGAGGTCGCCCCAGCCGGTGAGGTCCTTCCAGGTCTGCTCCCAGAACTTGTCGTAGTACTCCTTGCGTTCCCGGTCGCACGTGGCCTTCTCGTAGTAGCAGTACCACTCCCGCAACGCGACCTTGATCAACTGGTCGGGGATCTCCTCGATGGGCCGGCCGAACCGGACCTCGGCCCACAGCACCGGGTCGGTGACCGTGTCGCCGGGCTTGTACTCCTCGACGCCGTAGTTGCCGATCCCCTCCCGCGGCAGCGCGCCGACCTGTAGCTCGTCGAGCTGGCCGGTGGCGGACTGGCAGTAGTACGTCGCGTACGCGTTGTCGTAGTCGCAGGTCGGCAACACCGTCAGGACCAGGTTCCCGTTGCGGTCGTTGGTGATCACCACCACGGCGACCGTCTTGCGGCGGTGCTTCTCCACCTCGGCCACGTAGTCGAACGGCTGGCTGTGGCCCCGGCTGGGTAGGCAGATAGGACATTGTGTGGCCCGCTTGCGCCGTTCCTGTTCGGCCAACTTCTTGCGGGCCTTGGTCACCTCCGCCACGTAGTCGTGCGTCGGCGTGTGCACCGGATGGCTGTAGCAGACCGGGCACTGGCTGCGACCCGACGTGTTCTTCTTCTTCGGCGCTCCCCCGCCACCGCCCGCGGCCTCCAACATGTGTCCGGTGGGGTCGGCGCCGGACAATGGGGAGGCGTTGGCGTAGACGTACCGGTTCGCCGCGGCGAGCGGGTCGGGTTCGAGCGTCCAGGTATCGCGGCTGGTGAACGCGCCCAACGCCGGGTCGTACCAGCGCGCGTGCGCGTTGACCAGGCCGCTGTCCGGGTCGGTGTAGCCGCCCTGGAACCCGGCCGGCAGCGTACCTGATCCGGTCGGCGCGCCCCATGGATCGTAGCTGGCCGACGCTCCCAGATCGCCCGTGGTCGGCCCGGCGGTGGCGGAGATGTCGCCGTGCACCAGGTCACCGAGCACGGTCGAGGCCGTCGCGGAGCCGGTCTTGGTGGACAGCGCCGTGCCGGTGGGATCGCGCAGCAGTTTGGTCTCGCCGGCCGCGACGGGCGTCATGACCGGGTTGTTGGACAGGTCGGCGTACGCGAACGACGAGGTGTTGCGCCGCGCGGCCCTATCCAGGCTGTCGTAGCCGAACGCGACGCTGTATCCGCCCGTCCTGGCTACCGACGCCAGCCGCTCGAATGCGTCGAACTGGTAGACGGTGGTCTGCCCGTTGCGGGTGGCCGAGATCAACGACCCACGCGAACTCCAGGCGTAGTTGTCCACGGGCCCACCGGCCCCGGATGTGGACACGATCCGGTTGCGGGCGTCGTAGGTCGACGTCCGGGTCCCCGCCGGAGTGGTGACGGTGGTTCGATTGGAGGCGGCGTCCCACCCATAGGTCGTGGTGACCCCACCGGGGCTCAACCACGAGGTGACCCGACCCAACCCGTCGTAGCCGTAGGTGTTCGCCCCGGCTCCGGACACGCCGGTCGTGGTCTTCTGCGTCAAGAGATCGTCAAGATCGAAGTTGTAGTCCACCGAGGCCGAGACCGTGTTGTTGGGTCTACGCCATGTGTCGGTGTCGACCCGGCCGAGATTGTCGTACGTGATGGTCCGGGTGGGGTTCCCGGATCCGTACGTGATCGAGTTGAGCCGCCCGGCGTCGTCGTAGGCACGGGTGGCGGTCTGACCGGTGAGCGGGTCAACGATGCTGGTGATCCGGCCGGCGTCGTCATAGCCGAACGTCACCGCACCCGAACCGTCCGTCCGACCCGTGACCTTGCCCTCGGCGTCGTAGCCGAATGTCGCCCCGCCGCCGTAGCCGGTGCTGGAGGCGAGCAGGCCCCGGTCATTCCAGGCGAACGTGTGGTTGCCGGCCGGCGAGGCGGCCGACACCACACGGCCGAGGGCGTCGTAGTCCAACGACCGCGCGGTGGTGGCCGCCTCCGCGCCGGTACCGGCCTCGCCGGTCAGCCGGCCGAGGTTGTCGTACGTACGCGTGCGGGTCACTCCGCCCGGGAGGCGCTCCTCGACCGGCAGGCCGGCCGCGTTGTACACCGTGGTCCAGGTCCGGTCCGCCGCATTAGGGTGGACCACTGTGGACGGTTCGATGGTCGACTCGGGCAGACCCCAGGGCGTGTACGTGTAGACGGTCGCGTTTCCGTTGCCGTCCACCATCCGGGTACGCCGCCCGGCCCCGTCGTAGCCGAGACCAATGGCGACCGCGGTGGCGGCCGACGACGGGGTCACCCGTTGCGTCACCGAGGTGAGCATGCCGGCGCCGTCGTAGCCGTAGAACGTGGGCCGGCCCACCGGGCTGGTCACCGCGGTCGGGCGGCCTGCCGCGTCGAAGGCGAACGCGCGGGTCCGCAACGTTGTGCCGCAGGTTCCCGTGGCGGTGGCGGTGCACTCCGACTCGGCGCTGCGCCGACCGGCCAGGTCGTAGGAGGTGACTGAGACCGGCGAGGCGTACGTCGCTCCACGGCCCGCGACCGTGGCTGTGATCCGGCCGGCGAGGTCGTAGCTCGTCCTGACGAACCGGTTCGTGGGGTCGGTGACCTTCGTCCGCTCACCGGCGGCGCTGTACTCCATGCCGGTGACACGCAGCAGCGGTGATTTCACTGTGGTCATCCGGCCGGCGTCGTCGTAACCCATCTCGGTGGTGAAGTACACCGGAGTGCCACTGATGCGCTCTGACAGCGTGGCCGTCGCCTGCCGGCCCAGCTCGTCATACGTGGCCAGCGTGTGCGCCCCCGCCGGGTCGGTGGTGTCGAGCAGTTCACCGGCCCGCGAGTACGCGTGGTTCCACACCGGAGCCGCCTTCGGCCCGCCACCGTCCGGGTCAGGGAACGTGCGCGAGACCAGCCGCCCGTACTTGTCGTAGGCCAACGTGGTGACCCGGCCCAGCGCGTCGGTGGTGGACTGCTGCAGCCCCTGCGCGTTGTACGTGGTCGACGTGCTCGACGCAATCGCCGAGCCGCCCGGCGGCGTGTACGAGGGAAGGGTCATCGTCGTGGGCCGGCCCATCGCGTCGTACGCGGTCGTGGTAACGGCTTGGTTCGGATCACGCTGATGGGTGACCTCGCCGAAGGTGTTCCGGCCCAGCGTCGTCACCGGCGAGGCGCTGGTCGAGGTGCCGTTGACCCACACCGTCCGCGATGTGCCGGTGGTGTCGACGAGGGCGCCGGTCGCGTCGTAGGTGTAGTCGGTGGCCACTCCGGTCGGATCGGTCTCCCGGGTCACCAGCCCGCGCGGGTCGCGCGCCCGGGTCGTCGTCAGCAGCGCCGGCGTTCCGCCGGTGTTGTACACGGTGGTCGTCAACTCCCGGCCGGCGGGGTCGTACGTGTGGTCCACCCGCTCGGTCCGTCCGGGCGACGCCGACCCGGTCATCTGCGTGTGGTGCACCGTGGAGTCGGCGTTGTAGGAATGCGTTGTGACCCGGTTGAGCCCGGACGGGTCGAACGCCTGGGTGGCCACGTTGCCGGCCGCGTCGAAGGTATAGGTCGTGGTCATGCCGCCTGCGGTGGTGACCGTGGTGGGATTGCCCGCCGCGTCGTAGGCGCGCGTCTCCACCACGAGATCTGGAGTGGGATCCGTGCGTTCCCGCGTCGTGGTGTTCAACAGGTTGTCGCCGTAGTAGGTGAACGTGGTGACCCGACCCATCGCGTCGACCATCGTGGCGAGCCGTCCGGCCGGATCGTATTCGCGCCGTTCCAGGACGAGTTCCTCGGCGGCCGGGTTCATCGGGTCCACACCCGACCCGACGGCCTTGGTCAACAATGGCCGGTGGGCGTCGTCGTACTGGTACTCCAACACCAGGCCGCCCGGCATGGTCTTCCGGGTCATGTCGCCCGCGGCGTTCCAGTCCTGAGTGACCACATTGGAGTCTGCCGCCGTGGTGGAGATGAGCCGACCGGCGGGGTCGTATCCCCATTGCGTAACGCGGGCCGGGTCCCCACCGATGGCGTCGGTGATCTCCTCGCGCGTTCGGCGCCCGGCGTTGTCGTAGGTGTTGGTCGTCACCATCCGATGGGTGACCCCGCTGACCGGGTTGACCACCGCCGGACCCGTTGTGGTGAGGAACTGCGACAGCGCGTTGTACGTGAACGTGGTGGTGCCGTAGTTCACCGGTGTGCCGTTGACCGTGGCGGACTGGGCGGTCGACGTGATCCGGCCGTACTTGTCGTGTGCGTTGGTCGTCACCAGGCCGGCCGGGTCGGTCGTCGTGAGTAGGTCGCCGGCGGCGTTGTAGGTGTAGGTCGTGGCCGCGCTGTTTCTGTCGGTGTGGCTGGTCATCAGGCCGGCCGGGGCGGGAGCTGTGTTCCCGACCGTGGTGGGCGTGAACACGATGGCGAGGTTGCTCGCGAGCACCGGGTCGCGATAGGAGTGCAGCATCCCAACGATGCCGTTGGCGTCCTCGATGCTGACGGCGGCGTCGATGCCCTGTTCGAGCGGATCAGTGCCGATGTTGGCGTAGTTGAAGGTGATGGTGCCGGACTCGCTGAAGGTCACTTGGATGTCGAGCCGGTCGCCGGGACCGATTTCGATGTGATAGACGTTGCGCCATTCGACGATGAACGACCGGTTCGGTGCCGTGCCCGTGGTGGCCGTGCGGACGCTGGCCGAGCCGTCCACGACGAGGTCGTCCCAGAACGGAGCCACCACGTTGTTGGGCTGACTGGTACTGGACACCCCGGTGGTCCAGAAGTACGACCCGCCCGGGTCGGCAAAGGCCACGAATCCGTTGGTGGAGGCCCAGGCCTGGGTGTAGTCGCGACCGTAGAACCGGACCGGGAACGGCAGCGAGAAGGACGTGTAGGAGTCGTCGCCGGTCAGCGGCAGGGCCTCCCCGGTCACCGGGGTGAAGGACTGGGTGTTGGTGCTGGCCGCATAGGCCGGCCAGTAGGCGTTGTAGGACAGGTTCGGGGTGTACACGATGGCCGTGCCGCTGGCCAGGGTCGAGGCCAGATATGAGTACTGGTCGGCCAGCGTGCCGGGAGCGTTCTCGACACCGACGGTGGCCGTGGCGCCCTGCTCGGCGGCGTTGTCCAGGCCGCCGTAGTTGAACGAGATCTCGCCGGATTCGGCGATCACCACCTCGGCGGTGATCCGGTTGGTCGTACCGAAGATCTTCGCGTTGCGCCACTCCACGATGAACTTCCGGTTCGGCGCGCTACCCGTGGTGGCGGTCCGAACGGAGGCCGACGCGTCGATCTCCAGGTCATCCCAGTACGGATACAGGGCGTTGTTCAACGCACCGATGTCTGGCAGGCCGGTGCGCAGGGTCCCAAAGCCCCCGGTCTTGTTGAACGACATGAACCCGTTGGTGGACACCCACGCCTTGAGATAGGTGTGGCCGTAGAACCACACCGGGAACGGCAGCGAGACAGCTTGGGTGTTTTCATCGCCCGTGAGGGTCAGGACGGTCGCATCGGCCGTGAGGAAGGTGCGTGACGCCGTCGTGCGGGTGAACGGCTGCGTTCCACCGGTGCCGTTGGTGTAGGTGTAGGACTCGGTCGGGTTCGTCGACTGTCCGGCCGGCTTCGGGTAGGTGATCTGGGTGACCTGCGCCTTGTCGTTGAGGACGCGGCTGGTCCGGTAGGTGGTGTCGCTGGCGTTGGCTGAGCGGGCGTCGGACGACCAGACCTCCATGTCGTTACGTGGGTCGAGGGGGTCGGCCGCGTTGAGGTGGTACCCGAAGTAGCGGCTCTGGCAGCTGGTCGGCGCGACTCGGCAGGTGGTGAGCTTCGTGACGTTGCCGCGGTCGTCGGTTTCGTACGTCGTGACGTTGCCGTTTTCGTCCGATGTGGACGCTGCAAAGCCGTTGTCGTTGTAGGTCCAGGCCCGTTGCCCGAACCCGTCGGCCCGCGAGACCAGCCGCCCATTGTTCTTGGCGTCGTAGGTGTACGTAATCGAGTCGGCGACGCTGGAGGAGACGGTCAGCTGACGGTGCTCGGTACCCAGCGTGACCGGAGAGAGGTTCCACACCGCGCCGTGGCGGTCGGTGAGGGTCGTCACCCGGCCGGAGATGGCGTCGTAGGCGACGGCGGCCGTGGTGTGGGGTCCCGGTTCGGCCACGGTGACGAGCCGGTCCGTGGCGTTGCGGGCGGCCCAGTGCGCCGCCACCTCGCCGGATCCGAGGGGATGCCGGTACACCGCCACCTCGTCGATCTGCCCGTTGAACCGGCCGACCGGCCCGGCCGGCCAACCAATCGTGTTCAGGCCGTTGCCGACGTAGGTCTTGTCGGCTCCGTGGTGGTCGATGACCCGGCCCGTGATGCTGCCGACCTGGACGCCGTCGAGGTACAGCTCCTGGTGGTCAACCGCGGCGGAAAGCACGACGTGGTGCCAGTTCCCGTCGTTGACGGTCCCGGTCGTCGTGATCGGAGGGGTCCGCACCGGCTGGCTCCAGTTCTGGTTGGCGCCGGCGGCGCAATCCTGGATCACCAGCTGGGTGCCGCTGGTGGCGTTGGCCGCGTGCAGGCATCGGCCGGAGACCGGGTTCCTCACGGTGGTGCCGTTCGGCTCCCACACCTGGTTCGCCCCACCGTGACACGTGTGCAGCTGCACGAGCGTCCCGTTGGCTGTGCCAGCGCTCTTGATATCCATGCATTTGCCCAACGCCCGCAGCGTGCCGTCGGCGTACCATGACCACGCCTGCGCCCCGGAGCCGTTGCACGTCCACATCTGGATCTTCGTACCGTTGGCGGTGCTGGAGCCGCTGATGTCGGCGCAACTGCCCGAGTGGCCAACCATCGCGGTCGATGGGTTGGCGATCGGCACAAAGCCCCGCAGCTTGCCGTCGGTGCCCACGTAGAGCATCGGCCAGGACTCACTGGCCGCGGCCAGGAACTCGCCGTTCTGCTCCCCCATCAGGTACCCGTTGCTGCCCGGGCCGACCTTGAACCACAGCTCGGCGGCGAGGGTCACCGACTTGCTCATCACACCGTCGGGCAACGCGATCGGCGACGTCGGCACGCTGAGGTCCGCGGCCGTGTCGGGCGACCCGGCCACCGCTCCGGCCACGCCCAGGTTGACATCGCTGGAATATGTGGCGTCGTTCTCCTCCGGACTGCGGGCCACAACGTTCGTCGCCACCGACGTGCCGTCGGCCTCACCGAGCGGCCAGTACGCCGTCGGGTTGTCGTCGATGACGACCGACCGGTAGTGCGAGGTGCTGGTGTACGTGTACGTGGTGCATGAACCGGTTCCGAGCGGCGTGCAGACGCTGGTCAGCTTGTCCCCCGTGTAGCCGTAGGTCCACGTCGGCGCCGGCTGGCCTGGAGCGGCCGGATCCGTGGCCACGGCCGTGATTCGGGAGCCCGTCCACGTTAGATGGAGCGCCCGACCGGACGCCACGTCCGTCACCCTGAGCAGTTTGTCCGTCCCGTCGTAGGTGTAGTACTGGGTGCGCCCGTGGGCGTCGGTGACGCTCGACAGGTCGCCCCCATCGAACACACGACGGTAGCCGGACGCGTCCCGGAGGACCCATCGTGACGAGGCCTTCACGAGCGTAAGGTTCTGGCCCTGGGGCGCGGAGTACGTGCCGTCGGTGTTCTTGCCGAATCGCACCTCCAGCCCGGTCGCGGTCGTGACAACGACGTTGCCCGAGCCGTCCTGATCGGACACCACTCGCTGGTCCCACGGTGTGGACCAGCCGGCCCCGAACGCGCCGCTGGTGCGTGGATCCTGCGAGTTGTAGGTGCGCTGGACGGCCAGAGTCGGCCCGGCCACAGACACCGCCGCCTCCGTCGCCGTCGTCGAGTAGTTGCCGACCTGCGGGTTGACGCCGGGCATTTCGCCGCCCTCCGGCGCGCCGGCCAGGTGCGATGTCACCTCGGGCTGCGCCACGACCGGCGTGAAGTAGAACGCCTGTGACCAGGCCGATTCATTCGTGCCGTCGGACAGCTTGATCTGCCACCAGGACTCCTTGCTCCACGTGAGCACCCCGGACGGCACCACCCAGGTCGACGCCGATTGCCACGCCATCGTGTCCCCGCCCTGACACCCCGTCGGGGCCGCCGGCGTTCCGTTGCACACCTTGAACTTGAACCGCTTGGCCGTCCCCGCCCCGTCCGGGTCGAAGTATTCACCCCACAGGGTCGGCCGCAGCGTGTCCACGTGCCCGTTCGGCACAGGAGATATCGCGGTCGCGGTCGGCGGGCCGTTCACGATGGAGAATCCGTACAGGCCGTAGGCCACACCGTAGGTTGACTGGAACGACTGGCCGGACGGGTTGACCATGTTCAGCCGCAGCGTGTAGCTGGCGAACGGCAACTGGCCGATCGTAATCGGGATGTCCGCTGTCTGGTGCGGCCCCACGTTGGCCGGCATGTTGTACATCGGGCCGTTCTGCACGACGGTGCCCGACGAGTTCAAGATCGCGAACGTCAGCCGGTAGTTGTTCGTCGGGGTCCATGTCGTCGTGCCCCAGTTCTTCACGCGCACGGTGATCTTGCCAGACTGGATCGGCGTCACCGGCGGGTTGAACGTCGGGCTCGGCAGCGAGTAGGCCGCGCCCTGATCCGCGTACGTTACCTCCAGGTACGGGCGCCTGGAGGTCGTGCCGTAGTTCTGCGACCAGAACCGCTTCCACCCCCTCGAGTCGGTCAACGACGCCCGGACGGTGAAGCCGTGGAAGGACTGCACCCCGTGCACCCAGTCGGTCATCCGCTGCCGCGGGATCTGGAACGTGCCCCAGCCGCCGGTCGGGCAGGAGGTGTACCCGTACGCGAACGACCTCGTGTCCAGGGCCGTCGACTCGTACGACGGTCCGGCCCAGGTTGTGGTCGTTGAACCCGACCACGACGACGTCACGCGGTGCAACGTCACCGGCTTGGCCGTGCAGGAGAAGGACCACTGGTTGTACAGGTTCAGGTTCGCCGCGACGATGTACTTGTTGGTCAGCGCCGACATCGCCGAGTTGAAGTGCAGGAACGATACGGACTTCTCGCCACCGGAGTTGTACGTGCCGGCCAGGAGTTCGGTTTCCGAGGAGTTGTTCCGGTTCGCGTAATCGCGTGACGACACGAACGTGTCGTCCGACCCGGCGGCATAGGTCGCCACCGTCGGGTCCACCCGCACCGGCCAGACCCGGGCCGGGTCGGCCAACCACCCCGCGTCGAGGTCCACCCGGAGGGCGGTACCCGATCCGTGACCCACCAGCGTGTACGTCACCTTGTTCGACCGTGCCGGCGCGCCGGTGCGTGGATCGAAGCTGGAGTCCTCCATGAACCCGGGCGGGATCGCCGCCACAACGCTGTCGGCGCCCTCAACGAACAGCACGGAGCCGGTAGCGGCGTCCCGGATCGCCCGCAGGCCCTGCAACCGCAGCGGGAACAGCCATGACTGCGGCGCCGACGGCGACCGCAGGACGAGCGTCTCCTTCATGCCGGTCGCCGTCGCGGACAGCTCCAGGTCCGCGCCCGACCGCAGGCCCGAGTACCGGGCCACGTCGCCATCGGCGCTGGCACCGACCACCGCCGCGCCGTTCACTCCAAAGGCCACCGAACGGCCGCCGCCGAGTTGCAGTCGCATCAGCTCGGGATCGTCGGCCACCGAGGCGAATGACACGGCCGACGCGGCCACCGGCGCCAGCCGGGCGCTGCCAGCCGGCCGAGCCAACGTAGGATCCGCCCACCGCATCCCGCCCGCACCGTCAGGTACGAAAGCCACGCCGTTATAGGCCCGCAGCGTCCGAGTCCCGTCGGGGTTCACGAAGACCATGGACGTCGGCGTTCGCGCCGACACATCCTCCACGGACTGACCCGGGGTGAACCCGCCATCCCGGGTGCCGGGCGCGACGGGCGTGAGCGTCTGGTCCACCGGCTCGGCCGACAGGTCGGGCACCGGCCGCTCGGACTCCTCGGCCACGCCCGGACCGCGTCGACCCTGGGTCCTGGCTGTGGAGACGGCGCCGTCCACATTGGCGGGCCACACCTTCTGGACCGGGGGCTTGGCCGTGGCACCGGGGGGCAGCTTCGGATCGGCCACCGCTTCCGATGGGAATCCGACCAGCGTCGCCGCGACCACGGCCAGCACGACGATCGGCGCGGTGCGGCGCGACCGCCGAGAGAGGCCGTCCACACTCAGGCCGGCCGTCGCGAAAGGCAGAACACGTCGCGGCATCGGAACCACCATCCAATCCGGATCGGAGGCTCACGCTAGCGGGTCAAGACGGCGCTGGAAACGAAAACTTTGTGTGATCGGGCATCGATGACTTGACCTGGACCATTTCAATGCGGCCCACTGTTCGTGGCGATGGGCGATGCGGCCAAACGCTCCACGTCCCTCCAATGAGGAGATTCCGTCACGAAGATTCACGACTGGTTGCAACACGCTCGACAGCGGCTGAACGTGTCGCATGCTCCGCGTACCCGACAAGGCCGGCCATGGCGAATGCGTTCGCCGGCGAGGCCGGTCGCCGACAAACTGCCCGTCAAGCCCTGTACCAACGGGCGCCGTCAACCTATGATCTGTCCGCAATCGGACGTCGGCGGCATCCACATGAGACGCCGCCAGCGCCGGCCGGCGGGCAAACCGGCGTGGACCGGACCCTCAGCCCGCCAGGGTGGCGTGCACGGCGGCCCCGAACCGCTCGGCCGCGCCGTCGGCCGTACCCAGGAACAGCGACGGCTCCGTCAACTCAAGCTCGACGACCAGCGGGTCGCCGGATGGATCGGGGATGAGATCGACCCGGGCGTAGAGCAGCCGGTCGGCCCCGCCAGGTACGGCGGCCAGCGCCCGCGCCGCCACATCGAGCTCGACCGCCGACGGCCGGCGTGGCGAGAACTCCTCGAGCTTGAACAGCCCGTCGACGGCCTCGGCCGGCCCGGTGAGCATGGCGCCCTTGCGGATCGCGTGCGAGTACGCGGAGCCGACGAAGAGCAGGCCGGTCTCGCCCCGCGTGTCGACGGCGTGCAGGTAGGGCTGCACGATCGCGGTACGGCCGGCGGCGCCGAGCCGGGCGACGTGCGCGAGCGCCAGCGACCGCTCCGACGGATCGGACAGGTCGTACCGGCCGGTGTCGAGGCTGCCCGCCCCGACCGACGGCTTGACGACCCAGTGCCCGCCGGGCGGCGCCGACCACGCCTGGCCCGGCGCGACCCAGGTCGTCGGCACGGCCGGGACGCCGGCGGCGATCAGGTCGGCCAGGTACCGCTTGTCGGTGTTCCATGCCACCACGTCGGCCGGGTTGGCCAGCCGGGGCACCCGCCGCGTCCAGGCCAGGAACTCGTCGCGCCGGGTCGGGTAGTCCCACGCCGAGCGCAGCACGGCGAGGTCGTACCCGGACCAGTCCACGGCCGGGTCGTCCCAGACGGCCGGCTCGGCGGTGACGCCGAGCGCCGCCAGCGGCTCGATCACGAGCGCGTCGTCCGGAAACAGGTCCGGCAGCTCCGCGCACGTGACCAGCGCCACCCTCGGCCTCATGGTCCCCTCGATCATGAGGTTAGGCACGCTCCAGGCCGCCGATCATGGACTCAGGTCCATGATCGGCGGCAAACCGGTGCCCAACGAACATGATCGCGACGAGAAGGCCACAACGCCGGGGCGACCGCGACGAAAGGCCCGCGCCGAGGCGCGAGCCGGGGTGCCGTCAGCGGCTGAAGGTGCGGCGGGCCATCGAGCGCCAGAGGTCGTTGCTCGGCCTCATCTGCTCGACGAGCTCCCGCTCCCACTCGTTCTCGATCGCCACGCCCGCCTTGACACAGGCGGCCCGGGCCACCTCGGTGCTCTCGGCGAAGTGATCGCCCCACGTGCCGTCCTGCCCCACGAGGACGATGCGGGCACCCCGCCGGCCGACATACTCGATGACCGCCGTCGCCCCTCCGTGACCGGCCGCGAACGATTTCACGCCGGCGACGAGCCCGGAAGCGGGATGGGACGGGGTCATGCCGGTATCGGAACCATCTGCCATGAGGGGACAGCCTAGACAGAAGCGGGGCGGTCAGACGTCAAGCCGACAGGCAACTGTGAGGCGTGTTACGCCACGGGCCTTTGAAACAGTCTTAAAACCGGACACGACGTGCGACACCCCTCAAGACCCGTAACCCATTCGGGCGTTTCAGTGGCGAACCAGGGCGTCCACCGCGATGGCCACGAAGACCACCGTCAGGTACGTGGTGGACCAATGGAACAGCCGCATCGGCTTGACCGGCTCGGCGCGCACCGTCCGGGACAGCAGCCCGTGGGCCTCGACCAGGAATAGCGCGCCCACGGCGGCGGCCGGCACGCCGTACCACCAGGTCATGGCGAGCGGCCACAGCGCCAGCGAGGCCAGCACGGTCAGCCACGCGTAGATGACGACCTCCACCCCGACGCGCCGGGCCGAGGCGACCACCGGCAGCATCGGGATCCCGGCGCGGGCGTAGTCGTCGCGGTAGGCCACGGCCAGCGCGTAGAAGTGCGGTATCTGCCAGAAGAACACGACGGCGAACATGACCCAGGCCGGCCAGGCCAGCGAGCCGGTCACGGCGGCCCAGCCGATGAGCACGGGCGCGGCGCCGCAGACGCCACCCCAGAACGTGTTACTCGGCGTGGTGCGCTTGAGCCAGAGCGTGTACACCAGGTCGTAGTACACGATTGCCGCCACGGTGAGCCCGGTGGCGAGCCAGTTGGTGAACACGGCCATGAGGGCGGCCGACGAGACGGCCAGGCTCAGACCGAAGATCAGCGCCGACCGGGGTGACACGGCGTGGGCCGGTAGCGGGCGGCGGGCCGTGCGGCGCATGACCTCGTCGATGTCGCGGTCGAGGTAGCAGTTGAGCGCGTTGGCCGCGCCCGCCGCGAGCGACCCGCCGAGGAGCACCACCGCGATGAGCGCCACCGACGGAGACCCGGCCAGCAGCATGGCCGGCACCGTCGTGACGAGCAGCAGCTCGACGATCCTGGGCTTGGTAAGGGCGAGGTACGCCCTGATCAACTCGACTCGCGATACCGGCCGGGCCGGCGCCTCCGCGACATCCAAGCCCTCGGTCGGGGGGACCGGCTCGACGGCCGTGCTCACCGGGCGGTTCCCCCGGTACGGAACGACGTCACGGCCACCCTTTCGGCGTCGAAGAGACGGTCGACGAGACAGACGCGCGGGGCCCCGCACGCCGAACGACAGCGTACGCCCCGACGCGCCGCGCACAGGCGGCGGACCGGGGCGTATCGGCCGGACGCACTGGGTAGGGTCCATGGTGACGGCCCCGCATTCGCCGACGCCTGCGGAGCGGATCAATGAAGTACTGCGACGGCGCCCGACCGCACCGAGGCGGACGGCGGCGGACAACCATGCGCGAGGAGCAGGAGACGACGTGACGGCTCTTGACTGGTCCGATCTCGACCGCCGCGCGGTCGACACGATCCGGGTGCTCGCCATGGATGCGGTGGAGAAGGCCGGCAACGGCCACCCCGGCACGGCCATGAGCCTGGCCCCGGCCGCGTACCTGCTCTTCCAGCGGGTCCTACGGCACGACCCGACCGATCCCCACTGGGTGGGCCGGGACCGGTTCGTGCTCTCCTGTGGACACTCCAGCCTGACCCTCTACATCCAGCTCTACCTCTCCGGGTACGGGCTGGAACTCGACGACCTCAAACAGTTGCGGCAGTGGGGGTCGCTCACGCCGGGGCATCCCGAGTACGGCCACACCGTCGGCGTGGAGACCACGACCGGACCCCTGGGCCAGGGCATCGGCAACGCCGTCGGCATGGCCATGGCCGCCCGGCGCGAGCGCGGCCTCTTCGACCCGGACGCGGCACCGGGCGCGAGCCCGTTCGACCACCACGTGTACGTGTTCGTCTCCGACGGCGACATCGAGGAGGGCGTCAGCCACGAGGTCAGCGCGATCGCGGGCCACCTCAAGCTCGGCAACCTCATCGTCGTGTGGGACGACAACCAGATCTCCATTGAGGATGACACGACCATCGCCAAGTCCGAGGACGTGGTGGCCCGGTACGCGGCCTACGGCTTCCACACGCAGACGGTGGACTGGCGCCGGCCCGACGGGTACGCCGAGGACGTGCCGGCGCTGCACGACGCGCTGCTGGCGGCGAAGGCGGAGACCGACCGGCCGTCGTTCATCGCCCTGCGTACCATCATCGGCTGGCCGGCCCCGAACAAGCAGAACACCGGCAAGATCCATGGATCGGCGCTCGGCGCCGACGAGGTGGCCGCCACCAAGGAGCGGCTCGGCCTCGACCCGCAGGCGCAGTTCCCGGTCGACGATGATGTGCTGGCCCATGCCCGCGGGGTGGTCGAGCGCGGCCGCACCCTGCACGCCGAGTGGCAGGAAGGGTTCGACCGGTGGGCCGGGGCGAACCCGGAACGCCACGCGCTGTTCGAGCGGCTGTCGCGCCGGGCCCTGCCCGAGGGGTGGACGGGCGCGCTGCCCGAGTTCCCGCCGAGCGAGAAGGGCGTGGCCACCCGCAAGGCCTCCGGCGATGTGCTGGCCGCCCTCGGACCGGTGCTGCCCGAGTTGTGGGGCGGCTCGGCCGATCTGGCCGAGAGCAACAACACCACGATCGAGAGCGATCCGTCGTTCGCGCCGCCGGAGTATTCCACCAAGGTCTTCCCGGCCGACTGGTACGGCCGAACCATCCACTTTGGAATCCGCGAGCACGGCATGGGCGCGATTCTCAACGGGATCGTGCTGCACGGCGGCACCCGGCCCTACGGCGGCACGTTCCTCATCTTCAGCGACTACATGCGCCCGGCCGTCCGGCTGGCCGCGCTGATGAAGATCCCGGTGATCTACGTCTGGACGCACGACTCGGTAGGTCTGGGCGAGGACGGCCCGACCCACCAACCGGTGGAGCACCTCTCGGCCCTGCGGGCCATCCCGGGCCTCGACGTGGTGCGACCGGCCGACGCCAACGAGACGGCCTGGGCCTGGCGGCTGGCGCTGGAGCACACCGACCGGCCGACCGCGCTGTGCCTGACCCGCCAGAACCTTCCCGTCTTCGACCGGTCCAGCCTGGCACCGGCCGAGAACGTGGCCCGCGGCGGCTACGTCCTGGCCGACGCGAGCGACGGGCAGCCGCAGGTGATCCTCATCGGCACCGGCTCCGAGGTCCAGCTCTGCCTGGCCGCCCGCGAGCGGCTCGAGGCTGACGGCCTGCCCACCCGGGTGGTGTCGATGCCGTGCCAGGAATGGTTCCGGGCCCAGGACCCCGCCTACCGCCAGGAAGTGCTGCCCTCCGGGGTGAAGGCGCGGGTAAGCGTCGAGGCCGCCGTGGCCATGTCGTGGCATGATCTCGTCGGGGATACCGGCGAATGCGTGAGCCTGGAACATTTCGGCGCCAGCGCGCCGTTCCAGGTCATCTTCGAGCAGTTCGGGTTCACCGCGGAGCGTGTGGTGGCGGCCGCCCGCGCCTCGTTGTCCCGTTCTGGCCAGATGAAGGGCTCGACCACGGGGACCTGAGCCGACGACCGAGCGAGCGCCAGCGAGCGAGGCGGAGGCGAGCAAACGCAGCACTGAGCCGACGACCGAGCGAGGAACGAGCGAGGCGGAGGCGACCAGCGGAAACCTGAGCCGACGACCGAGCGAGCGCCAGCGAGCGAGGCGGAGGCGACCAGCGGAACAGAGACAATAAGGAGGCGGACATGGCTGACAGGTTGGCGGAGCTCTCGGCCGCCGGCGTGGCGGTCTGGCTCGACGACATCTCCCGGGCCCGGCTGGCCACCGGCGGGCTGGATCGGCTCCGGCGCGAGCGGCATGTGGTGGGCGTGACCTCGAACCCGACGATCTTCGCCAACGCGTTGGCCGAGAACGCCGGTGGCGAGGCGGCCGCGGCCCAGCGCGACCACGACGACTATGCGACGCAGATCGCCGATCTGGCGTTGCGCGGGTCGACGGTCGACGAGGCCCTCCGGATGATCACGACCTACGACGTGCGCTGGGCCTGCGACGTCCTGCGCCCGGCCTACGACGCCAGCGACCACCTGGACGGGCGCATCTCGATCGAGGTCGATCCCCGCCTGGCCGCCGAGACCGACCGGACGGTGGCCGAGGCCAAGGCCCTGTGGTGGCTGGTCGACCGGCCGAACCTGTTCATCAAGATCCCGGCCAGCGACGCCGGCCTGCCGGCGATCACCCGCACGCTGGCCGCCGGCATCTGCGTCAACGTCACGCTGATGTTCGGGCTGGACCGCTACGACCAGGTGATGGACGCGTTCATGTCCGGGCTGGAGCAGGCCAAGGCCAACGGGCACGACATCTCCACGTTGTACTCCGTGGCGTCGTTCTTCGTGTCCCGGGTGGACACCGAGGTGGACAAGCGCCTGGAGCGCATCGGCACGCCGGAGGCGTTGGCCATGCGCGGCCAGGCGGCCATCGCCAACGCGCAGCTGGCGTACCAGCGCTACGAGCGGGCCTTCGACACGGACCGCTGGCGCGCGCTGGCCGCGGCCGGGGCGAACCCGCAACGACCGCTGTGGGCCTCGACGTCGACGAAGAACAAGGAGTACCGCGACATCATGTACGTCGAGGAACTGGTGGCCCCGGGCGTGGTGAACACGATGCCCGAGCCGACGATCGAGGCGTTCGCCGACCACGGAGAGGTCAAGCCCGGCATCGTGCAGGCCTCCTACGGCAAGGCGCAGGAGGTCCTCGACCGCCTGGCCGCCCTGGGCGTCGACTACGACGACGTCACCGACACGCTCGAACGCGAGGGCGTGGAGAAGTTCGCCGCCTCGTGGCTGGAGCTGAGCAAGAGCGTCGAGACGCAGCTCGGCGGCTCCCGGTGACGGAGGTCGGTGCCGGCGACGCTCACGGAGCCGGCCCAGCCGGCGACGAGGGCGGACCGGGCGAGATCGAGGCGGCGGCCGGGCTCGCGGTCCGGGGCGCGTCGGCCGTGCCGGGTGCCACCGAGGCGCGGCGCCGGCTGATCGAGGCGGGCATACCGGGCCTGCTGTCCGAGAAGGACCCGACGCTGTGGGGCGACGAGGCGGAGGCCGAGGCGAAGATCCGGCTCGGCTGGGTCGACACCTTCCGGCGCAGCCGGGACCTGCTGCCCACGCTGGCCGCCCTGCGCGAGGCGTGCGCCGACCTGCGTCACGTGGTGCTGGCCGGCATGGGCGGCTCGTCGCTGGCTCCGGAGGTCATCGCGCGCACGCTCGGCGTCGAGCTGACCGTGCTGGACACCACCGATCCGCATCAGGTCCGGGCGGCGCTGGCCGACCGGCTGGACGGCACTGTCGTGGTCGTCGCCAGCAAGTCGGGGTCCACTGTGGAGACCGACTCCCACCGCCGGGCCTACCTGGGCGCGTTCACCGCTGCCGGTCTGGCCGATGTCGGTCGCCGGTTCGTGGTGGTCACCGACCCCGGTTCGCCGCTGGAGGCGACCGGACGCGAGATGGGCGCCCACGTGGTGCTGGCCGACCCGGACGTCGGCGGCCGGTACAGCGCGCTCACCGCGTTCGGTCTCGTGCCGGCGGCGCTGGCCGGGGTGAACGTGGCCGAACTGCTCGACCAGGCCGAGGAGCTCGCTCGCAGCAGCTTGTCGCGCACTGATGTCAACCCGTCACTGGCGCTGGGGTGTGCGCTCGCGGCCGCTGCCCTGAGTGGCAGAGACAAGGTCGCCGTGGTCGACGACGGCACCGGCATCACCGGTCTGGGCGACTGGGCCGAGCAGCTGATCGCCGAGTCGACCGGCAAGGACGGCGCCGGCATCCTCCCGGTCGTACCCGAGAACCCCACCGCCCCCGTGGCGGCCGGCGACGACGTGCTCATCGTCACCGCCGGCGGGTCGCTGCCGCCGGCCGAGGTGCCCGGCGGAGGCGTGCGACCCGACGTCGCGGTCAACGGCCCGCTGGGCGCGCAGTTCCTGGCCTGGGAGGCGGCCACCGCGTTCGCCGGACGGCTGCTCGGGATCAACCCGTTCGATCAGCCGAACGTGACCGAGAGCAAGGAGAACACCAACCGGATCCTGGTCGCCGGCCTACCGGAGGAGGCGCCCCGGTTCTCCGACGGGCCGGTCGACGTGCACGCCGACGACACGACGTGGGCCGCGATCGGCGCCACGACCCTCACCGAGGTACTGGCCGGGCTGCTCCGACAGATCGGTGCGACCGGTTACCTCGCCGTGATGGCCTACCTCGACCGCCTCGGCGACGCGGCCGTGGCCGAGGTGCGGCCCCTCCTGGCCCGGGCCAGCGGCCGCCCGGTGACCTTCGGCTGGGGTCCGCGTTTCCTGCATTCCACCGGCCAGTACCACAAGGGAGGTCCGCCGGTCGGCGTGTACCTCCAGATCACCGGCGCCGTGGTGGACGACCTCGAGGTGCCGGGCCGGCCGTTCACGTTCGGCACCCTGCAGGCGGCCCAGGCCGCGGGCGACCGGCAGGCCCTGGTCGGCCGGGGGCGGCCGCTGCTGCGACTGCATCTCACCGACCGGGCGGCGGGCGCCAGCCGGTTGCTGGACGCGGCCCGGCAGACCGTACGGCGGGAGGACCGAGACCAATGACCGGCCCGGCGCGGGACGGGTACCACCCCAACCCGCTGCGTGACCCCCTCGACCGGCGCCTCCCCCGAATACCGCAACCGTGCGCGCTGGTCATCTTCGGCGTCACCGGTGACCTCGCTCGCAAGAAGCTCATCCCGGCCATCTACGACCTGGCCAACCGGGGGCTCCTGCCGCCCGGCTTCGTCATGCTCGGCTTCGCCCGGCGCGACTGGGACCACGGGTACTTCGAGGGGATGGCCCGCGAGGCGGCCCAGGCCCACGCCCGCACGCCGTGGCGCGACGAGGTGTGGGCCCGCCTGGCCAGCAGCGTGCGGTTCGTGCCGGGCGCGTTCGACGACGACGCCGCGTTCGACACCCTCGCCCGTACCCTCGACGAACTGCGCGACAGCCACGGCATCCACGGCAACGCCGCCTTCTACCTGTCCATCCCACCGGCGGCGTTCCCGACCGTGCTCAAGCAGATCGGCCGCACCGGCATGGCCGACAACGACAAGGCCGGCGGCTGGCGGCGGGTCGTGGTGGAGAAGCCGTTCGGCCATGACCTGACGTCGGCCCGGGAGCTCAACGACCTCGTCGACGACGTGTTCACCGCGCAGGACGTGTTCCGCATCGACCACTATCTGGGCAAGGAAACGGTGCAGAACATCCTCGCCCTGCGCTTCGCCAACGCCCTGTTCGAGCCGGCGTGGAACTCCCGGTCCGTCGACTCGGTGCAGATCACCATGGCCGAGGATGTCGGCATCGGCACCCGGGCCGCCTTCTACGACGCGGCCGGCGCCGCCCGCGACGTGCTGCAGAACCACCTCATGCAGCTGCTCTCCCTGGTGGCCATGGAGGAGCCGACAAGCTTCGACCCGGTCGAGATCCGCGCCGAGAAGCTCAAGGTGCTGCGGGCCATCACGCTGCCGGCCGACGTCGCCACCGGAACCGTCCGCGGGCAGTTCGAGCAGGGATGGGTCGCCGGCGAGCGCGTGCCCGGCTACCTGCAGGAGACCGGCGTGCCAACGGACTCCACCACCGAGACCTACGTCGCGGTCACCCTGGGCATCCAGAACCGTCGATGGGCGGGTGTGCCGTTCTACATCCGTACCGGCAAGCGCCTGCCCCGCCGGGTGACCGAGGTGGCCGTGCTGTTCAAGAAGGCACCGCACCTGCCCTTCCACGCGTCCGATGTGGAACTCCTCGGCAACAACCAGCTCGTCATCCGCGTCCAGCCCGACGAGGGGGTGACGCTGAAGTTCGGGTCCAAGGTGCCCGGGACCACGATGGAGGTCCGCGACATCACCATGGACTTCCAGTACGGCGAGGCGTTCACCGAGACCAGCCCGGAGGCGTACGAACGGCTCGTGCTCGACGTGCTCATCGGCGACAGCACGCTGTTCCCGCACGCCGACGAGGTGGAGGCGAGCTGGCTCGTCATCGACCCGCTGGAGGAGGCGTGGCAGGGGACCAAGCCGTTCACGTACCGGGCCGGCGAGTGGGGACCGCGGGCGGCCGACGAGATGCTGGCCCGCGACGGTCGCACCTGGAGACGCCCATGACTACCATGATCGCCACAACTGTCGTGCCGGGGGTGGTGGCGTGATCGCGCTGTGGGACACGACGGGCAACGAGGTCGTCCGCGCGCTGTCGGCCGAGCGGCGCAACGCCGGCGGCGTGGCCAGCGGTCTGGCCCTCACGCTCGTGACCGTGGTGGACGAGGACCGGGTACGGGAGGCCGAGGCGGCGGCGGCCACCGCGGCGGCGGCCCACCCGTGCCGGTTGCTCATCGTGGTCCGCAACCCGGAGGCGGCGCCCGGCTCGAAGAACCCCGAGTCGCGTCTGGACGCCGAGATCGTCGTCGGTGGGCGGCTGGGGCCGGCCGAGGCCGTCGTGATGCGCATGCACGGACGGCTGACGCTGCACGCGGAGTCGGTGGTGGTACCGCTGCTGGCCCCGGACGTCCCGGTGGTGACGTGGTGGCACGGGCCACCGCCCGACCGCATCGCCACCGACGCGCTGGGCGTGGTGTCCGAGCGGCGCATCACCGACGTCGCGCAGACCTCGGACCCGATCGCGGCGCTGGGTCAGCGGGCCGAGGACTACGCGCCCGGCGACACGGATCTGGCCTGGACCCGTACCACGCCCTGGCGCACGCTGCTGGCCGGGTCGCTGGACACGGCGGCCGCCGCGGTGTCCGCCGTCTCGGTCACGGCCGACCCCGACGACCCGACCGGTGCCCTGCTGCGCGGCTGGCTGCAAAGCCGCCTGCGCCTGCAGCCGACCGCGCGAGCCGAGGGCCCGGCCATCCGGGCCGTCGACCTGAAACTGGCCAACGGCGAGGAGATCTCGTTGCACTGCGAGGACGGGATGGCCACGCTGCACCGCTCCGGCCTGCCGGACCGGGTCCTGCCGTTGCCCCGTCGGCAGCTCGGCGACCAGCTCGCCGAGGAGCTGCGCCGCCTCGACGCCGACCAGCCGTACGCGTCGGCCCTGCAGGCGGCGACCGGCGTGACCGGGATCTCCGACCGGCCGGGCGCGCGGGTCCACGTCTGGTACGACCCCGCCGGCGCCTCATGACGAGCGGACAATGACCGAGTCGGCCATCCTGGTGCACCCCGACGCCGGGGCGCTGGCCCGGGCCGCGGCCGCTCGCCTCGTCGTACGGCTGGTCGACGCGCAGGCCGCGCGCGGGTTCGCCTCGGTGGTGCTCACCGGTGGGCGCGTGGCGGCCGAGGTGTACCGGGCCGTGCGCGACAGCCCGGCCCGCGACTCGGTGGACTGGACGCGGGTGGACGTGTGGTGGGGCGATGAGCGCTTCCTGCCGTCCGGTCACGCCGAGCGCAACGAGACCCAGGCGCGGGCGGCCCTGCTCGACGCGCTGCCGCTGGACCCCGTACGCGTGCACCCGATGCCGCCCAGCGACGGACCGGGCGGCGACGACCCCGAGGCGGCGGCCGCCCGGTACGCCCGCGATCTGGCCGACGCCGCGCGGCCGGGAACCGCCCAGCTACCCCATTTCGACCTGGTGCTGCTCGGCGTCGGCGAGGACGGTCATGTGGCGTCGGTATTCCCGGAGCAGCCGGCCGCGTACGAAACGAGGCCGGTCGCCGCGGTGCGCGGGGCGCCCAAGCCGCCGCCGGTGCGGCTGACGCTGACGCTGCCGGCCCTGAACACGGCCGAGGAGACGTGGCTGCTCGCCGCCGGGCCCGAGAAGTCCGGTGCCGTCGGGATGGCGCTCGCCGGGGCCGGGCCGGTGCAGTTGCCCGCGGCGGCCGTACGCGGCGTCGAACGCACGCTGTGGCTGCTGGACCGCGCGGCCGCGGGCGAGGTGCCGCCGAGCCTGCGCAGCCTGCGCTGACGCCTTGGCTGGGTCGCGGCCCGGCGTCAGACGCGCCGAGCCAGCCTTGGCCCACGGGCGTTGACCGCGGGCCGCCAGAGCCCGAGTGCTACTCGCCGCGCCGGGCGCGCAGGCGCTGCATGGCCTCGGCCAGGATGGCCGCGCCATCGGCGTCGCTGCGCCGCTCCTTCACGTACGCCAGATGGGTTTTGTACGGCTCGGTGTGGGGACGCGCCGGCGGGTTCTCCTCGTCCTGGCCGGCCGGCAGCCCGCAACGTGGGCAGTCCCACACGGCGGGGGCGAGGGCCTCGGACGCGAAGTGGTGCTCCGTATAGTGCCGGTTGGCGCACCAGTAGCCGACGAGTCGACGCGGGACTGCTTCGATCCGATCGGCGGAGGCGTCGACCCAGCGCACCGGGCTGGATCCGACTCGGGTGCCACGAATGGCGTTGCCACTTGCCACTGCTTGTCGCTCCTGGTGTCCGGGGGTAAGACTCGGGCCAAGCTCAGTGGTCGTGCGATGAGCTGTTTTGCCTGCCGTGTAACGCGGTTACACGGACCCCGCGAGTCTAGGACGACCGGGCCGGTCGCACAAAACGAAGGAGCGTTCAGCTGGTTCCCGCGAGCCGACGACCGAGCGAGGAACGAGCGAGGCGGAGGCGAAGCTAGATGGTTCCCGCGAGCCGACGACCGAGCGAGGAACGAGCGAGGCGGAGGCGAAGCTAGATGGTTTCCGTGAGCCGGAGCCAGAGTCCGAAGCCCACGATGCAGGCGAACCAGATGATGCCCACGAACAGCGTGTAGCGGTCGAGGTTCTTCTCCGCGACCGACGATCCGGCCAGGCTGGACGAGACGCCGCCGCCGAACATGCTCGACAGGCCACCGCCCTTGCCTCGGTGCAGCAGGATCAGCAGGGTGAGCAGCACGCTCGTGATGATGAGCAGCACGACCATGGTGTACGCGAACGCATTCACGAGCGAACGTCCTCCAGATACCCGCAGTGACTCCTAGAGCTTACCGGGCGTCCCGCTACGGGTTGGCCAGGCCCAGGGCGACCAGGTCCGGGCCGCCCAGGCCCGGGTGGATGAAGCCACCGACGACGTTGGACCCGGTCAGGCGGATCGCCTTCTCGTACAGGATCGGGATCGTCACGGCCCGTTGCTGGATCTGCTGGTCCAGGTCGCCCCACAGGGCCCACTGCCGCTCCAGGGAGGTCTCGGCGAGCGCCGCGTCGAGCTGTTCGTTGATCTGCGGATCGTTGAGCAGTGAGAAGTTGACGTTGCCCTGGGCGTGGCCGGTGACGGCATCAAGCTTCGGGATGACGTTGCCGTGGAACTGGGGCGGCAGCACGGCCGACCCGTTGGGCCAGTCGGGGACCCAGCCGGCCACCATCATGTCGTACGGGTTCGCGGGATCGCCCGGCCCGGTGCGGTAATAGAGCGCCGCATCGACCGCCTCGGCCTTCACCTGGATCCCGGCGAGCTGGTACGCCTCCACCACGGTGTTGATGAGCCGCCGGAACAGCGGGGTGTCGCGGTACGCCACCCGGATCACGCTCTTGCACGGCTTGCCGGCCTTCTTGCGGTCCTCGGTGAGCGCGATCGTCTTGTCGGGTTCGCCCTCCGGGTTGGTGAGGGTGGAGAAGACGTCGAAGTCCTTGTGCGCCCGCAGGTCCGGCGGGATCATCGTCGTCGCGTAGTCTCCGGTCGCCGAGCCGCCGTTGATGGCGCGCCACTTGCGCTTGTTGAACGCGTAGACCAGGGCCCGCCGGCACTCAATGTCGGGCACGTTGCGGGTGCTTATGGCCATGTACCGGACGGCACCCGTCCGCCCGGTGATGGCCCGGTTGATGAGGTCGGTGTCGTTGATGACCTGCTGCAGGAAGTTCGGCGCGACGTTGGTGTCCAGCATGATCGTGTTGCGGGCGTCGCCCTGGTTCTCGATCAGCTCGTTGGTGAGCACGCCGCTGTCGTCCTGGCGGAAGTCGAACACGATCCGGTCCGGGTACGCCTTGCGGATCTGGTCGCTGCCCGCCACCCAGAATCCGTTGCGCACCAGGACGAGGTGCTCCTTGTCCCAGGACTCGACCTTGTACGGACCGTTGGAGTACGGATTCTTTCCGTAGTCAATCTTCGTGTCCTTCTCCGGCAGTACGGGGGCGAAGGTGGGGATCGCGACGGCGTAGCCGAAGTCGCCGATCGGCTGGCTCAGGGTGAACCGGATGGTCTTCTCGTCGACGCACTGGACCGACTCCAGCCCGCGCCCGTCGTTGTTGCCGCCGATCCACGGACCCTGGTACGGGGTGGCGTTGGGCTTGAGGTACATGACCGGGTACGGGGCGCCGGCGCCGAACTCGGGCAGCGTCGAGAAGCGCCGCTCGATGCCGTGCTTGACCTGGCTGCACGTCACGGGTTCGCCGCCCTGCCAACGGATGTTGGGCTTGAGGGTGAACTCCCACACCGTCTTGTCCGGGCTGGGCCGCCCGGTGTCCGTGGCCAGGTCGGGCACGATCTCGCTGGCGGCCGGGCCGGGCGCCGAGCGGTAGGCCGTCAACGTCCGCGTGGTCAACCGCAGCACGTTCCACTCGACCGCGGCGTAGCTGCGCTGCGGGTCGAGCAGGTCGATCCCGCCCTGCACGTTGACGAAGAGCGTCCCGCCGCTCTTGGCCTGGCGCGGCCCGTTGGCCGCGCCGGCCAGGTCACAGGCGGCGACGGAAACGAGGCAGGCGAACGCGAACGCTGCCGCGACGATGCGGCGGGCGACACCCGAGCGGCTCATCGGCATTGGTTCCTCGCGGGGGTGGGGCGTTTCGTGAACGCCCACTGGGTGGGGGATGGCCCGTGCGGCTCAGCCTCACACCCTAGGCTGATCGCGGCCCGCCGGCCACGCCACCCCTCCCCCTTTGAGCCACGCCGAACCCCACGCTTCCCACCACGCCTCACCGCCACGCGCCGCCGCCCCCAGCGTTGACCATGAACCTAGGTTCATGGTCAACGCGTTTCCAGGCCCCGAACCACATGATCAACGCGGGGAGGGAGTCGACAGGAGGCGG